>Ga0315289_10009015_pt1 | contig 14394 bp, 25 predicted proteins | sample YL17G11_40_MG_FD_203452 | JGI IMG/M metagenome (GOLD analysis project Ga0315289, IMG submission 203452) | Sediment microbial communities from Yellowstone Lake, YNP, Wyoming, USA - YL17G11_40 | ecosystem: Environmental > Aquatic > Freshwater > Lake > Sediment | place: USA: Wyoming | collected...
ATAGTATAATGCCCAAGCTCTTTGTATGCCATGATCCTCCTTTGCCCGTCCACAAGATGATATTCGATGCCCACTTTATTCACGCATATTGCCTGCAGCAGCCCCAGCTTCTTTATGCTCTGGCACAACTCGTCCATGTCGCCAAGGTCCTTCCTTGCCCTTTCAAGCACCATGATCCTGTCTATCTCTATATGCTGTACGCCAAGAAAAAAAGACATATTATTTCACCTCTGCTATATCGTCAATTTTATTTTTATAAGCAACTGCTTCTTTTCTGGTCCTAAAAGGTTTAGCAAGTGATATATAGATTCCATGTAAAATCCATATATCATATTGAGTAATTAAATATATAATACCTTCCAGAATCTCATCAGTAACATTATACAAAAAATAAACCTTTTGTCCTTCCTTAAAATCCTGTTTCATAGAATTAATTTCATTCATTTCAGTATTATCCTCAAAAATTCCAATCCCGCACCGAATGAAAAGCCCATCAGGAATAGGATTATCATAAGAATGAAAAATACGGATGTAGCGAAAAACCAGTCGTGAAACCCCTTTATCTTTATCATAATATCACCCAGCTATTGCTTAACTTACTCACCGAGAAGTCTCCTTCCTGGCTTCTAGGTGGGGGATGAAAGGTGGCTGATGTTGCTTCAACATCAGATATTCCTTGCATTTTCAACACTTTTGTGATATAATTATTCATGTAGCTATTTATAGACTACACCGCTCTTTGACAATTGATATAAGGTTTCAGCACATCATTGGGTGCTGAGTAAAATCAGTTCCAAAAATAGTCAGCATGAATTTTGGTAGACGTTTTGTGATACTAGCGACAATGCTTATCACCGTTTGGAAAACTGACCTAAAGAAACTAAAACGTCACGTAGTAGGGCAGGAATTGCCCGAATTGACGCTTGGGGAAATCCGACCCCTACATTGCCCACGAGGGTTTTGCAAGTTGGATCGCTGAACCAAGAAGCCCCTTCCTAGCTTCTAGGTAGGGGTAATTCACATGCAACAAATTCGACAGAATCCTGGGAAGTAAAAAACCCATGCTCTTTCTTTTTATGATCCTGAGTTTTCACGTGAGATCCCCATTCGCTAAAAGGCACGTCCTGTTTGCATAGCCCGCACCGTGACTTCTCAATATTGTCGTAATTTCTATTTTCTGGATAGCCCTGTTCCTGCTCCTTCCAGTCGGGAGCTTCGTAGTATGATTGCCAATTCATTATTTCGACACCCCCTTAAAACTAAAAATTATAACTCCACTATATTTCCCACGTACGGCGGCATCTGGATCGGTTCCTCATCTTCCTCTTCGATCTTGTAGATAAACGCCTCAACGTCGCCATACATATCATGGATCATTTTAGCAAGCTCAACATCACTCTGGCTTATGCCGGCAATCTTTCCGTTATAAATTGCTACGTACTCGCCTTTGTGGTCTCGCAGCAGTTCTTTTTCGTTACGCAGGTAAGTCTCCCAGCATTTTATTCTATCATCCCGGAGTACCTCCACGTGTCTCAATGACACTTCGTAAGCACTGGCTGAAATGAAAGCCCTATACTTCCAATATTTCCAGCATTGGTGCCTTGATTCGCAATCTTCGCATGGCTGAAATTCACAATCTATTTCCATGATCTATCACCTCACTTTCCATCAAAATTTCATTCTCTAACGCTTCAATAGTATTTTCTTTTAGGAATTCCCTCATCATCTTTCTTTTTTCCGCAAGAGCAAAAGCATTTTGTCTAAGTACCACCCTCTCCTCCGGCGTCATCTTTTCCTTGAGCAAACGATAATGTTCAGCTTCCTCAGCAGATTTACGCTCCTCTTCTTCATGCAGGGCTTTCTCCGCTTGCTTCTCGCCTTTTATTCGCTCTTTTCCCTCGTATTCCTCTTTTTTGGCAAGAGCCTGACTTATCGTGCTTTTTATGATTTTAAAGTCGTAGATATCCTTTACGTTCTCAAGTGTCCATTTTACTGCGAATTCTATTTGGTCATCCGTGAACCCTTCCTTCCTCATCTCTTCATAAGATTTTAAACCTCTCTCTCTCTTTTCCTTAGAAATCTTTTTCTGCCCTATAGTAGTATAAAAGAGAGAGATAAGAGAGAGAGAGATCTTTAAATCTAAAGAATCTAGAGATCTGGTGCCTGTACCAGCTACATTTTTGTCGTTTTTTGTAGCTGGTACAGACACTTCATCAAAAGATGTAGCTGGTACAGACAGTTTTTTTTCTGATTGTGTAGCTGGTACAGACACTTTTGCATCATCATCATCAAAAAATGTAGCTGTACCAGACACTTCATCTATTTTCAGATCAGTCAAATTTAAAAATGTAGCTGGGGCCAACACTTTTTTTTCCGATTTTTCATCAAAAAGCTCAGGCGTATCCGATTCTTTTTCTTCTATATTTCCAAAACTGTCAATTTCTGCCATCTTTGAGATTATTTGCTCCATTATCTGACTATTCATTTTAATTAGCCTCTTAATATCACTCATTGCGCTATTTTCCTTATCTTTACCCTTTCTCTTTTTGTAAAGCATCGTTATAGTGATTGAGCCGTCATTATTTTCAATGATTAGGCCTGAATCTATTAGTTCTTTCCATGAATCGTAGAATGTCCACCTTGACATTTTGCTTCTTCTAGTAATATCTGTTTTTTTAACTTTATATATAGTAGTCCCTGTCGCCCATTCTCCAGGCTGGTCGGTATCAACCTTCATTTTGAGTCTGAGCAAGTTTCTGTATACCCTCTCCGCATACAAACTAACATTATCGAGAATATCCATAACCTCGTAAGGCAAGACAGCAAAAGGTCCATCCATTCTTCTGATTGACATATTTATCTCCGAAGAAGACTTCTAGGTTAGTCTGTTTTTCTCTACGCTTTCCAGTTTTTGCAAAAGGTCTCCGGCGTTCAGATTATAACCATGCTTTTGATAGTTCTTCATTTCCTTTTTAATGTACTTAATCAAGCTTTTTGTGCTTGAAAGCATTGGGACAGTGAATGTACCATCCTTGTTGTCAATCAATAATCCTACTTTTTCAAGTCTTTTCCATGCCCTGTAAAACGTTGCAATAGGCAATTTGTGTTTTAGGTTATTGAATATGTTATATTTAGTATCCTTCAATATTTCATTAACATCAATCGAGTTTTTATCCAGTGCAAGATCGCTGTCAAGTAATAATTGAAGGTATAGCTTCGTGGCTGAAGATCGAAGTTTAATAAATATATTCGATACATTTTTAGATAAAAGAACCGCACCAGCCATTCTCATAATTAACACCCCCTCATTTATTTTTATTCAACTTCTTCTTGCTTCAATGCCCTTTTGTGCAGTTGATTTTTGACATGTTGCATGTATCTATTCTGTTCTTGCCTTATTTCAGCCGGGTTAATTCCTATACTTTCAACGAATTCAAGTATTTTATTGTCTAGAGGTAAATAACCCTTCTCTACCCCTGATATGTGTCCCTGCTTTTCATCTGAAAGTATAGCTAGTTCGCTCTGGGTGCAGTTTAATTTTTTTCTTAGTACTTTCAATGGTGATTCCATTTTGACCTCCTTTGAAAAAATATTATTATTATCATTATTATCATTGACAAGTAACTAATTGTGTGGTATATTAGAAAACGAAAAAGAGAGTATTGTCAACTGCATAAAAATAGGGCATTGATGGTACACCTTTTATCCATGATTTTACCTGCAAGTTTATCATGGTTTGTACAATGAAATGGCGGGGTAGAATTCTACTCCGCCATTTGTTTATTATTTATTGTGCAGTTAAGAAAAGACAAAAGGTTTTCTTTTGGAATTCGTACAATTCCTGTCTCTGATCTTTGAACCTTGAGATTTCGTCTATAAATCCAATCGTAAACAGTGCTGGGCTTTACCTTTGCAATCTTAGCTGCCTCTTTAACTGTGAGTAGCTCAACTTCATTTTCCATTTATGTCTCCTTTTCTACTTTACGTTTTTTTTCTGTTTCTTTTATATTACCATGATTTAATTTAAATGTCAAGCAAAATTTTAAGGGGGTCATCTATTTGAAAAATCTTATTATTGTCCTTGTTCTGCCATTGCTGTGTTTTATAATTTATCCTAGTATCGGTATGGCTATTGGAATAGGAGAACAACATTTGATTGTAGGGAGTATTACTCCTAGAGGAGATTTGAGGATTTTACTTGATAAAAAACCCAGTGATTTGACTGATGATGATATAAGTAATTTGCTCAAGCAAAGAAGGGATTATAGAGATGGTGTAGATAATTGGTCGTGGTTTTGTGGAATATCATTCGGTGTTAGTCTTAGTTGTGTTGCAATGATGCCAGCTACTAGGAAGAGTTATCATAATGAATTTTATAACTGGCGTGGTCCGCTTATTGATACTGCGGTAATTTCGTTTGCTATAGGTATTATATCTATCTATAAATTGAATAATGCTGTAAAATGGAGAAATGAATTAGAGGATAAAATTGAGCTGCTGAAAATAAGGCAAGGTAAGTAAAAATGACCATTGGATAATAGAAATTTAGGGGGTGTCAAATGTGAAAGAGGAGAAATTATTTGAGGATGCAGTAGTTGAAGAGGTTCGTAAAAAAATCCAAAGTGAAGGGCTAAAAGGCGTTGATACAAAAGAACTCCTGGTTCTAATAGCGGGTTATTTTAATGGCGAGGCAAATAATATCCAAAAAACTGTGCATGACGAGGTAAGTAATATCCAAGAAACTATCCGAAAAATTGGCTATGGGGCCCTTTGGGCATTGTGGGCAATTGTTGCCAGTCTAATAGCCGGATTTATTATTGCACTTTTGATCCCGAAGTGAAAATCATCATAGGATAATAGCATGTCAGAATGGATAACTGTCAAGGAAGCCGCAAATATCCTCAAATGTTCCGATAGGCACGTGCGGAACATGGCAGCCACGGGGAAGCTGAGGGCAAGGAAGGAAGGCAACGTCTGGCTTATCCATTCCAGCTTTTCAAAGCCTTCCTCGTTCCGCCGAGTAACGGAAGAACAGATGGAATCCGAAAAAGAAGCCGTATCAGTTCCTACGGAATCCATATCGGAATCTGAGAGGATCACCGGGCTTTTAGAGGAAATTCGCTGGCTCAAGGAGAGGATAGAGAATCAAGAGAAGGAGTTGTCCGAGTTAAGGCGTGAGCTTGCGGAATCCAGCACGAGGCACGACACAATAATCATGCAGATGACAAGACAGCTTGAACTGCCAAAATCATCCTTCTTCAAGAGGCTTTTTGGAAGGTCTAAAGATAAACATACAAATAATGCCAATTATTAGCCCCGCTATCAGGGGGATCACCGGGGGTGTGGGTATGTCAGGGGCGAATATCTTCCTGCACCTATCGGGGTCTGTAACCATAAGGCAGGCGTCGTAGGATTGAAGAAAAACTGAGACAGCGTTCGGGGCAGCGTCCATGGCCTTCTGACGACAAAGCTCAGGGGACATGGTGTTCTTGCAAATATCGTATCCTACCAGAAAACTTGTACCAATGTTCATAATTATCTCTTTTGAAAAACCACGCCGTTTCCGTTCTTGCTAACCCAAAGATGATGGTCGGGATGAAGCCACGCCATCAAACTTAATTTATTAGGGTAGCAGATGAAAATGGCATCCGCAATCCTGTTCAGTTCGCTCATAGCCGCCTTTGCGTGATTAATGGTAGGCAGATGCTCAAGAACATGAGATACATAAGCCACGCCACATTTGTCAGGAAGCGGGATATTTGTTATATCTGCTAGAACAGGTAATTGACAATCAATACAGCCTTTTGGGTTTATGTCAACACACACATCTCCGCAGCCATGCGCCCTGTACCCAAAAACCTGTTTTAGCAAATAATTTCCTCCTGAAGGTCCGCCTATTACTATCAAGGGCTTATTAGTTGACTTTGCGTATAAATCAGCCTTTTTGTAAATATGGCTCCTTTCGATAGCCTCGTGGACCTGGAATAATGACTCATAAATAATTATGCCCTTCAGTATATCCCACATTTTCATCTTCTCATCAAGGCAAACAAAGCCAATGTGCCACCAACACCGATCAATGCCCAGGGTATTTCAGCCTTTACGGGGCATCAAAATGAGTATAAGGACACTAATAGGTAATAAAAGCCATTTTGCGCTTTTTCTTCCGTTACTCGGCGGAACGAGATTTTCTTTTACTATCCTCGTGGACAGCGCCCTGCTGAGCTCGTCAACGAGAGTGTTGAAGTCAGCGAAATCCGGGTAATACGAGGATATAATGACAGAGGAGTCGTATATGTCCTGATTTGTTACGGTTACATACAGGGGCAAGGTCCCCTGTATCTCATTAGCGATATTCCAGACTGGAGGATATTTCGGCGCATTGGGGTCATTTACAGCAAGCCAGCCGCTCAGTGAAGCCACAACAATATTGACGATGCTGTTGGCGGTATCGCTCAGCTTCTCCATCCACCACGTCATAATTTCTTCTTCTGTCATAGATTAACCCCTGTAATAGTAGTTTCAACGATACTACTAAACGCTTATGGTCTTATGCCCATTACCATATATTTCATTAGTCATCATCTGTTCCATCTCTGTATATATTGATCAGGTATCATCCAATCTTCTGTTCTTATAGAGCAATCATGGCACAATCCCAAGTTGGCACTATCAGGCTTCAATCTGACAGTATGGGTTACAGCCAACCCCTGACCTGCGGGATAGTTATTTTATTTTTCTCTATTATAATCCTGCCAACATACAAAGTCAAGTAATTTTATGCCCCTGTGATGATGATAATAATAATTATAATATAGTCAATTTGATTATGTTATTAAGCGAGAAGTGAGTATTTGTAACCAGCCGATGCACTAAAACACCCACCCGCATAATATTATAATCATCATTATAATTATTATTATCATCACGGAATGAAAAAATATTGCTTGACTTTTAAATAAGAAAGTGTTATTTTAGATATTGATAGGTGATTACGTATGTCTTATGAATGGGAGAAGGGGGAATCCTCTACAAGTATGCAGTCTTGCAGAGATATTCCCCCTTTTTTTCTTCCTCGTTACTCGGCGAAACGAGAAATGTATGATTAGCAGGCTATTGAAGCACCATTTTTAATATTTTATCTTTGGAACAATTTGGCATGGATTGGCATGGATTGGTCTGGTTATGCACAGAAAAAATAAACCGTCTCAAACCATCCCTACAACAGAGCTAATCTGGGGCGTGGATGTAGCCAGGATTTTTGGGGTGTCGAGAAGTGAGCTTCATAGAAGGATAAGGTCGGGCGAAATAAGGGGCATAAGGGCTGAGCGGTTCATCAAGGGCAATATGTGGAGCATTTATGACGCCTTCAGTGTCGCCCATCCGAGAGCTGATAAGAGGACAATCGAGGAGCTTGTTGCAAAGTTCCGTCAGGAAAAGGCAAACAGGAGGGGGAAAAATACGTGAAAAATCGATTAGCTAATTTGTTTTTTAAAAAGGAACCTAAAGCAATTCAATCAGCCAGCTTCAAGACTGCGGTCCAGGACGTGATCAAGAGCAAGGACGGCGGCTCTGTCCACATATCCAGGGTCGATCCAGACGGCGGGTCGGGACTGGCTGGAAACTTTATATCTAAAGGCGATGTCAGAGACTTCGATGATGTGGATATAGAGCCCTACATAAAGAGTCGTTACGGCGGCGGCACCTTTAACGTCACCGTCACGAAGATGGAGGACGATAAAGCTGAGCATTTATACGCCAGCTTCAGATTCCACATAGAGGGCGACCCCCTTGAGAGCAGGACGGAGGCCTCAAGGAAGAATAAAAGCGTTCAGGAAATTAATGCCAATATAACTGATAAACTTCTTGATAAAGCCCTTGATGGCAATAATGGAAAGAACGATGCAGTTTTAGCAATCATACAGTCTAACCAGACGGCGATGCAGGGATTGTTCGCACAGATAGTGGATATTCAGAGCAAGAATACAGATACGATATTAAGGATTATGGAGTCCCACAAGGACGGTAACAACCCTGTGTTCGAGGCGCTGGAAGGAATACTGAAACTCAACGAGGTGAAAGAGATGCTTTCACCGAGCGTCCACGAAGACAAGACTCTGGAGTGGGCGAGGCTGGCTTCAGACAGCCCTATAATTTCAGCCCTTGCGGGCAAGTTTTTGGGTTTGGAGATACCACAGTCTTCAGTATTGCCGTTGGCGGAAGCGAAACCGCCGGGTGAACAGCCTGCGTTGGCTTCGAGACCGAAGGAAACCCCCTCCTCTCAGAGTTTGCAGGCTGATCATACCGGCAGCGGGAATTTGCTAAGAAACGGAAGACCTACTGACATGGATTTTGAGAGGGCAATGCTTGACCCGCTCATCAGCCTCATTGACAACGGGGGATCACCAACGGACATTGCAACTTTTTTATCGCAGATAATAAACATGACTTTAAGCACAATGCGTGTAGGCGTAGAGCCGCACCCGATAATGATCAATTTCATAAACTCGATCTCTGAAATGCTGAAGGGGAACGCCGATTTTGAGCTGCTCAGCAGGGCTTACGAGGGCTTCACAATGGAGATAGAGATGCCGCCGGTGCTTGTTGAGCCTGTGAAGGCAGAGCTTATCAAGATTTATACACCCATGTTTATGCAGATGAAGAAGGCGCCTCCCGTTTCGCACTCAGGGCAGGCGCCTGAGCGTGAGGAAAGAGACCCCAACGAGGAAAAAACAGAAGAACAGAGTGGGGGATGAGAAGATGCAGAGCAGGGCTGGGGAGATGATAAGGGGGTTCGTCCCGGATGATCCTGAGATGACTATGGAATCCGTGAAGTCTGAGACGCTCGATGACCGCATATCAAATCTCATATCCGAGATACAGGACGGTAAGCGGGACGTGAGGATCAGGAGGCTTGCGGCGGATATTCTGAGGGAATACAGCGTGCCAGCCAGAGACTGGAAAGCGGAGACGACTGCTGTATTCCACTGGGTACGGCAAAATATAAGGTATACGAGAGATCCGACCGGGGTAGAGCTTTTCCAGAAGCCAAGAAGGACTGTTGAGCTTGGCATCGCTGACTGTGATGACCTATCCATCCTTATTTGCAGCCTTCTTGGCTCAATCGGGCACGTCTTGCACGTCAGGACAATAGGAATAACCGAGAGGGGACAGGCTGAGCATATCTACCCATTGGACCTTCTTCCACCGAACAACCCAACTGAGTATATTGCACTGGATGCGAGCAGGCCTGAGCCGATGGGGTGGGAAGTCCCCGAGGAGCAGATAAAGTTTAAGCAGGATTATCTAGTTGATTAATTGGGCAGTAATCAGTGATCAGTAAACAGTAATCAGTGATCAGTAAACAGTAATCAGTGATCAGTAAACAGTAATCAGTGATCAGTAAACAGTAATCAGTAAATAGCAAGCAAGAACTGATCACTGATTACTGTCTTGAAAGAGGTGTTAATTATGAGATTTAGCGCATTAACTGCAACTGAGGTTACGAAAGATTTGAATACGAGGGGATATTACGCAGCGGTGTCCCCTGCGGTATCGCCTGCGGTATCCCCCGCTGTTTCCCCCGCCGTGTCCCCTGCTGTATCACCCGCTGTTTCAAGGTATCTATCACACGCAGAGGTGCTTGGAATCGCAGTCAATCAGGCTCTTAATTATTATGGTTATTCGGTAAAAGCCGCTGCAACAACGAACATCTCAAGCTCAACTTTCAATAATATTATAACAGATGCGATAAACAGGGCGCCTGCGCTTGAGAAGCTGACCACGACAGCGGCGCCTGGCGCACTGATGTTCGGGCAGATTATACCAGAGCCGTCGTGGGGGTCGCAGTGGGGGCCTGTGATCCTGCAGATGATCGGGTCTATGGCAACCATAGCGGGCAACTACTGGCAGGCGCAAACATTGAGAAACCAGTATAACCAGGCGCAATATCAGGCAGGAGGAACTACGCTGCCGGCTGGCAACCAGCAGGACGCAGATGTTATAGCGACGTATCTTATGAGCCAGAACCCATCTCTTACCAGGTCCCAGGCTTTGCAGATAGCAAGAGGATACACAGGTCTGCCATATCAAGAAGAAAAGAAGGAGGGGCTTCCTTCATGGGCCTGGCCTGCTATTATTGTCGGCCTAGCAGTTACAGTACCGGCGTTGACGAGGAAGTAAATCACTGAGAAACTCGGTGGGGGGCTAAGAGATGCTTAAAGACTTGACCTATCAGGAGACGAGCGACGAGCTGAACAAAAGGGGATATTATCCAGAGCCGGAGGGGGTATACGTCCCTGAAATTCCTAAGACCGATGTGCTGGAGCCAGTGTACGTCCCTGAGATTCCTGAGACCGTTTCACTTTCGCCTAAGCCCGTGCCTGAGCCGGTTCCTTTTTTAGAGAGATACGGAAAGCTGGTAGTTTTTGGGGTTATCGGCGCATTTTTAATCGCAATTTACCCAGGACAGGAGGGTTAATATGATACGCTCACTTGCTCAGGTGCCAGAAGAAACACCTTACGATGTTATTGGGGCTGTCTGGACGAAGCTCTACCAGACTTGCTTGACGATGCCCGGTATGTCTGAATCCCAATGCAGGGGTCTGATGGGATACAAGCCAGTGTATTTCCCGCCCTCCTGCGTTGAAAAGCCAAAATTCGCATTGCCGTGGTGGGGATATATGGTAGCGGGATGGCTGATCGCAAGGTTTATATAATTCCCCTGCTGAGGTTGAAAAAATGACGCTAAAAGAGATGGACTCATATCTTGCCGCATCGAGGGAATACCTCACTAGAGCGTCAAATACGCTTTCAGACATAGGTGCGTGCTGCTTTGTTTCTTCCTCGTTGCTCGGCGAAACGAGAACAGGAAGTCTGGAACGGCTATGGGCTGAGCAGAAGTACCTTGAGGGCTTAGCGTGGCAGGGCAGATACAGGGGGCAGGAGGGCTTGGGATTTCCACCGCTTGTGCCCGCAATCATTGCCGGCGGGCTTCTCGTAACGTGGCTAGGCACACAGGTCTACACCCATTACACGGAGAGCAAATCAACAAGCGAATATTATGATTGTTTCGACAGAGTATTTAACCAATACAAGGCTGCGGGATATGACGAAGCGAAGGCCTCTGAACAGGCTTCAATAGTCTGCAAAGGAAAACCCGCACCAGATGGGGAGAGCATAATAGGCGTCGTAAAGCTGGCTGTGTATGCCTCTATAGGGATAGCGGCTTTTTACTTAGTTGTAAAGCTTATTAAGGACTGAAATGGATAAAAGGTGCGCTGATACTAGACCGCCGAGGCAAAGCCCGTACATCGAGCATCACCCTACCACTGCTAAGGAGAGGTGGGATATGCTTGATCAATATGGTCCTGAAGCCTTCCTTCTGCCGGAGGGGACGCCGAGGAAAGACCTGCCGGCATACCCGATAGTCTCAAAAAAGAGCGGGTGCTTTCACTGCGGTATGATGCGTATGCAGCTTACGAGGATCGGGGCTGCCCTGAATAGAAAGATACCCAACGATTACAGGGAAAAATTGTTTCAGGCGAGGGAGAGGCTTGTGGATACAGCCCTCGATTATGCTGACTTTAGAGACCCAGGCAACAGTTGCAACTGGGCTTTAGGTACTTCAAAAAGAATGAGGGAGGTAAGAAAATGGCTAAAAGAAAAAGAAAAGTGGCCGGGAGACGAAGCCCCGGCAGAAAGATGGCGCAAGGGGAATGCAGGACCACACGCAAGGGCGTAGAATACTGCCGGACAAGGGCTGGCGTCAGGTTCACCGGCAGGATGGGCGAAGTGGGCTTCGTAGATGATCTTGGTGAGTTTGCGATGGCCCCAGGCGAGTGCAAGACCGTCATTGTTAGAGGCGGGGAAAGAAGGCTTTGCTATACCCCGAAAGGACCAAGGTTTGTAAAGACTACGCGTGGATACTCTGTAGCTGATCTTGCAGATCCCAGGAGACGGCGTAGGAGGTAAGCAATGGAAGATGAACTGCTTTTACTGCATGGGATCAATCCCGTCTGCGGGTGCCCATACACAAAGAAAACACATAAGATAGGAGGTACAAATATGGGCGGATTAGGAAGAAAATGCACCGGTTGGCAGACGGTTTACAGCCCTGCTACCGGGGGCATGGTTAGAAAATGCGCCAAGTTTTCAGGTGGCAGAAGGATGGGAGAGCTGGGCGATCTCGGTCAGGTAGGCACGTCCCTGAGAGCCAGCTTTGACGCAGTGAAGGACGTAGCGGTCGCTGCGCTGATAGGCGTGGGAGGGGCCGTGGGTTCCTTTGAGATTGTTAAGATGCTCGCCCCCAGCATAGGGTTAGCGGACAAGGTCGATCCCAAGAAAGCCAACATGGAATCAGTGGAGGCTGACATAGCGGTCGGTATTATGGGTCTCGGCGGCGGGATACTCTTGACGAGGTTCATCTTCCCGACGAAGCCTAAAATAGGCACAAACGTCGCAATCGGTGCGCTCGTGCTTACAGGCATAAGGCTTTTGCTTAGGCTCACAGGGAAGACTGTTACAGTTGTAGAGACAGCAGGTCTGGACTACATCGTGTCTGAGGAGCCGGGTTTTAGGAGGCAGTATCAGGCGCTGTCGGTTGGGGGTATTCAACAATCAGAGCCGGTTAACGTATTCAAGCCGCAGGTCGCAGGAATGACATATTAACAGTTCTCGTTTCTCTCAGCAGGACTGCCGAGACCCGAAGACAACGAGGAAGAAATAAGAAAGTGATATTTTTATATTAGGAGGTCTTAAATTATGGGAAACACCCAACCAATTATCGCTTCGAGAACGCCCGGTCTTTACATGATAACAGCTACCGGGCAGCAGGTAAAAATAACAGACACGGCTGACATCTTCTGGTACGACAGCGAGATACTGCCGACAAACATCACCGCAGGTCAGGAGTTCAGGATGTTCTTTTCAGGGAACTTCACCACTCCGCCCGCAGCTACTAAGACACAGGGGCTTCACTATAACGTGCCGGGATGGGCAATGGTTCCTAAAGGCTGGGACATTGCTGTCTGGCAGATCGGATTCGATGTTGAGGTGGAGACGACGCCCCCGGCTTTCGTCCCTGCGGATGACCTGAACCTGATACTTCACGGCGGATACATGAGGCTCATCACCGGCAATATGAAGACTGAGTGCGATGGGAAGCTTATTGACTTCCCGATGGGAAAAGGCCTGGGCGGAGGGGTATCACTTTCTGGTTTCGGTGTCCCCACCGAAGTCAGCTTTTTGTCAAACGGCACTCCGGCACCAGGGGCAATCGGCAGACGTGAGATCCCTATCCCTGTTCCTGATGGGGAGGCTTATGAGATAAACGTCAGGTTCCCTCAGGCTATAACGCTGCGGGCAACGCCGGTCAAAAGGCTCAAGGCCGGTCTCACAATCAAGAGGGGCGTTCCTGTACGGTAATCACAGCTTCTCCGGGACTGAGGAAGCTACTTTCATCCAAAAAAGGAGGGCTAAATGCTAAATAATAATCAGCCCATAGAGGAATCTCAAATTACCAACAGGGATAAACTGCCTTATTTCGTCCCGTTCACGCCTCCTGGGCCTGTTACAACCATCGCTCCCGGGGCTGTATCAATCCCGCTTGATTGGAAGGTATCACCCCGTGACTTCATCTGCACGCACATCTCATGGGCGTCTACGCTTCAGGGCATCCCACGCCACATCGAGCCGTTCAGGGTAAGTATCGAGGACGTATCCGCTATGAAGTTTCTAACGAACGGTAGGGTTGACCTCTCTGCAATTACTGGAGTGGGCATAGACACCACCGAGTACAATGGCATGTTTCGACTATCGGAGCCCTGGCGCTTCAAGGATCGCACTACAATACGTGTGCTACTAGAGAACAGGGGCTGCCACGCTGCGACGCCGACTTTTTTGATGCACGGCTACTTTGATACTAAAGGCGAAGAATAGTCGGCGAAAGCGAGAGCTACTAAATGGGAAGGAACCAGAATGACGCCTGAGCAGGCTTTTTACGAATCGCAGAGGGCTATAATTGAAAGGCTTGACGCCATCATCGCGCTCCTGAGCAGAGAGAGCAGACTGCCTGTTGACGAGATATTGATGTCGCTCATCTCCGTGGGACTGCCCTCAGCGCCCAAGACGACAAGCCTCGTCCCTGTCACAACTTCGCCAACGATACTTGCGGAGAACCAAAGCCTCTCTATCATGCGGGTAGAGGTAACGAATGACGATGTGGCACAGCAGATATACCTCGACTGCAACCCGGGAGTGCTTCTGACTAACGGCAGAAGGCTTAACGCACAACTGACGTTAGCATACACAATTAACAGGGGACAGACCTTATATGGCGTCTGCATTATAGGGACTGTCAACACCAGAGTCGCATACTCGCAGTCCCCGCTATCT
>Ga0315289_10009016_pt1 | contig 14393 bp, 8 predicted proteins | sample YL17G11_40_MG_FD_203452 | JGI IMG/M metagenome (GOLD analysis project Ga0315289, IMG submission 203452) | Sediment microbial communities from Yellowstone Lake, YNP, Wyoming, USA - YL17G11_40 | ecosystem: Environmental > Aquatic > Freshwater > Lake > Sediment | place: USA: Wyoming | collected...
GCATTTGATTTTTGATTCCCCGGGCGCGGCGTCCTATACCGGATTTTACGGCCAGCGATGCGGAAAGCCCGTGGATCTTCCCAACAGCGGTGTGAGGATCAGCGAGGTTACGGTGCGGAATCCCAAGGGCATGGTATTTCCCGTGACGCCGGACGAAGGATATATCGCGGTCACGCTTGTCAGTTGCGACGGCAAACCGCTTGCGAAAACGAAAAAGGCCCTGCTGTCGGCGGTGAGTACGAGCTTTAATACCGATTACAAGGTTGACGCGACGAAATCCGCGCGCGGCATGCACCAGGAAGGCCCCGGGCCCCTGCCGCTGCATGAATTCTACGGCGCCTGGTGCGAAACCGGAAAAGCGCCGGTGCTCGTTGCGCGCGTGGGCGCGACCGTGAAATGCAAAGGCATCGACGGCATGAAATATCGTTTTCTGGATTGGCACATGCGCGAGATCGGCGGCGGCGTGGTGAAAAACGGCGCCATCAGAATCCCGGCTGACAAGCCGGTTTTCATCACGGAACTGGGGCGGTGAACCATGTTCCGATATCCCACGATTTCCGTCCCCACGGATTCGCTGATCGTCGCCGATTGTTCGCGCGATCGCATGGACGGCCAGATCGCCGCCTGCTGCCTGCAGGGGACCGTCAATCGCGCCGGCCGCGAAAAAATATACGTGATCGATACCTGGTGCCGCGATAACCGCGGCGGCGGCGACAAGCGGGCGCGCGTTGCCGAACGGTTTCTCTCCCTTTTGTATAGCGATATCCCGTCGCAGCGCCTGACGCCGGCCGACGACCGGCGATGGCCTTCATTCCTGGCGCTGTTCGCCCGGTATCGCGCAACGGTCAAGGGATTGATCGTCTGGGACCCGGCGCTCGAGCAGGCGACCATCGAGGCCGCAACGACCATCGCCGGCCAGACCCACGGCATCCCGGTGTCGCCGGAACTGGCCGATGCGCTTGCGTCAAGCGGGCTGCCCGTGATCGCGGACCTGCGCGAGCGCCGGTTCGCGGGTAATCTCCCCTGTCTGTCATGGTTGCTCGACAACTGGTATGCCGGCGCAAACCATCATGTCGCCTTCACCTGGTCGCATATGACGAATGATGAAATGAGCTGGGGCGCGTCGAACAAGGATTTCGTGGTGGCGCACCGGCTCTTCTCGTTTTTTCTCAACATTGAGGACCCGGAGGAGCGCGGCCATTTTGCCGATGTGCTGCACCGCTATGCGCCGGGCACGCCGGTGCTGGGGTGGGCGGAAGAACGCTTTGCCGATCCGCTGTTCTGCGAGCTGGGCCATTTCATGGTGCCCTTCATCGGCGCGGAGAACGTGACCGTGCATTCTTCCTTTCAGTCAACAACCGGATCGCAGCAGCCGCCGCGGGCCGCGGCAGTGGATCCCGATGCCGTGTACGTTGCCCTGCAGGTGGCCGACGGCGACAACCTGCTTCACTCCATCGTGTACGAGCCGGACATCATCCTCAACGATCCTGCCGGCTATGGGAAATATCCCGTCACCTGGGTGCTCAATCCGGCCATTGTGGACCTTGCCCCGCGGCTGTTCGACTGGTATGGCGCGCTGCCGGCGCGCGATCAGGAGTTCGCCGCGCAGATGGGTGATGGCCATCCGTCAAGCGAACGCCATGCAGGATTTTCATTCTACTGCGCCTTGACGCGAGAGTATATGCGGCGCGCGGGCATGCGCACGCTCAAGCAGATGGCCGAGGCCGAACCCGTGGCATGGAACGTGCGGCCGTATATGATCAATGGCGGCTATCTTGGGCCGGTGCCAAAGGACATGCGCGGCATCGGGCCCATGGAATATCATATGGACGGCAAGACCTTTCATATCGGCGCCATCCGCTGGCGCGATAATCTTGATGTTATCCGGCGCCTAGTGCGCGAGGCGCCGAAAAACGAGCCGTTTTTCATGAACATCTATATCGGCACTGCGCTCTGGATTACCGTGGCGGACGTCAACGCCGTTGCCGAGACGCTCATTGCCACGCAACGCGAAGATGGGCGAAAATTCATATTCCTGCGCAGCATGGATCTGGCTGCCACGTATCGGGCGTGCAGCACAGGAAGCCGCAACCATGAAATTCGAAATCCTAAATCCGAAATCCGAAACAAATTCAAATGACCGAAATCCGAAATAAAGTCAATAAAATCGATCCATAAAACGCAATTCTGGAGGATAGTAGTGCACAGAAGAAAAGGAGCTGGTTTGAAGGAATAGCATCATGACTCTCGATTTATCCCTGTAGCCTCGAGCGAAGGCTTGGCGGAGCGGGTGCGATATTTTTTGTATCGAACGGGCATCGAAGCAAAGAAAAAAGCTCCTGCACCGAGCGCCTGGCGCGGCATGCTTCGGCCGGCTCAGCGCGGGAAGCCGCAACCGGGAAATCCTGAATCGGTCACCGCTGATTGTTTCCCGCATACCCGCCTTTCACCTCAAGCCTGCACACGCGGGTGCGCGACACATTCATGGACCGCGGACCGTAAGGCTTGCGCTGCATGAAAAACTGCGGTATCCGGAATAAATCCTAAATTCCGCAGAAGATTTAACCGCAGAGATCGCAAAGAACGCAGAGATAAGCAGCTAAACACGAAATTCACTTGACATTGGTATCACCTTCCGCATGACGAAAATATAGTATACTAATATCCGGAACATCTTCTTTATCAATGATTTGCCTCTGCGAGCTCCGCGCCCTCCGCGGTTAACTGCGTTTTTTAGGATAAAACTTGCTTTAAGGCTCTGAAATACCCAATTTGTTAAGCATGGGCGGGTGTTCGGTTTGTGCTGGACCGGGAACGGAGTGGGGGGGCGTTTGTGGATAAAGCGGAAAGAAGTGCGTATACAACGGGATATTGAATATGCCGCTAAGAAAATATTGAATATGGGCGCTGGGGATAGATTGAATAGCATGGGTGCTGTATAATACCTGTTAGGCCAAATAAGAGGAAATCAAAATGCATAAAACCAATATCGGAATAAGTTTATTTGCGTTATTTATTCTTAGCTGTACTCATAAAAGCAATAATGCACCTAAGCCCCACTTCCAGGATCATGAAGTACTATTTAATTATGAAACACCAAAATATACGGAATTAGAAATACAACAAATCCTTGCATATCAACAATTGTCAGACCAGATGAAACTTGTGGTTCGACCGTAGCGGACGCCGTAAAGTCCTCACCTCGCCTGCCCGAGCGTGGCATAGTGGTTGATTCTGCACTTCGCCGCCACCGATAGCCACTTGTCAGTCTTGACCGGGATGTCTCCGAGTATCGCATGGAACGCCGTGAAACCCAGATTGTCAAAGCCGAAGTTTATCGACGAAATAGTGTAAGGATACGCGCTGTCCACGCGGTCGTCGAATGAGAGCAGCGACAGGTCTTCGGGCACTTTGATCCCGACAACGAGGAACCAGCGATAGAACATCCGCGCAAGCTCATCATTGGGCGCAATGATGGCCGTGAGGTCCGGGGTCTGGAGAAAGGCGCCCAGATGCGCGGTCAGTATGAGCAGTTCCCGATGATCCGGATCGATAGCGCCCATGCACGCCGATTGATCTCCCATGGCGCCGATGAGCGGGATTATGGCACGGGCGAAGGCCCTATCGATGCCTGCAAGCACCGAAACCACTTCGTCAAGACGCGTCTGCGGGCCCGTATCAAACAGCGGCGGGCAGTCGGTTGCGTCGAGAACCCTGACGGGGACACCTGCCGATTCGGCGGAGTATCGCAGATCCCGCAGCCTGAAGCCCATCCAATCGAGCTCGCTGCCCAACGTTGGGAATCCGACAACCCGGTGACCGTAACGACGCAGAAGCGAAACCGCGAGTCTGGTATTGTCAAGATAATCGAAGTGGCACCGTATGAACCCCCGGCGCACGGGAGGGTGCGCCAAACGCCGTTCGATCATGGCGCGCAGTTCCGGGCCGACGAAGTCTTCGTGCCATTCCCCGAAGTGATCGAAGGAGACCACCGGCTTGCCGAACCCGCAGAGCCATTGCATGGTTGACAGGGTTTTCTGAGTATGCATCGGTTGACCGGCTTTCCAGCCCAGGTTCACTACAAGCATGCCTATCAACCGGTCACCAAGTTGATCGACCAGCCGACCGATCTCCTCCCGGCCGGAGGGGACGCCCACCGGGACTTGCGGCACATCGTCTTCGTCGCGATACAGCACGGTCCTGGGCTCCACCCCATACAGAGAGATCTCGCGCATGACTGCCTGGGCAAACGGTTGTGTCCACGATGTCACGGCGAAAGCATCCCAGGTTGCCTCGACAGGCTGCACTATCAACATGCACTTGTTATGATGCTGTGTGCTCATCTCATCAGCGCTTTGAGGAGAACCCGGGACAAGAGACCGGCCCTGCCGGAACACCACCCCGTCACGCACCAGCCGTCTGCATACGCGCACCACGATCCGCGGCGCCGCTTTTTCGCTTTGAGCAAGGTATGCGATTTTTGGAAGAGGCAGTCCGGTGCGGTATGCCCCCGACTCGATGCGCGCGCGAAACCGGCGGTAGAGGTTCTCTTCGGAGGAGAGCGCCGGAGGCTCCATCCACTCGTCGCCGGAAGCGGAGTCGCGGACAATCATGAACCGGCGTCCGTTGCCCGGTCTGACCAGGCCTTCCTTCTTGAGAAGAGCAAAAACCGCACGAACCTCGGCGGTTGACGCATGATGTTTGGAGCGCAATCGGGATATTGACGGAAGATAGTATGCCGGCGACGTGCGCACGAGTTCGCGCAGGTGTTTCTCAACTTCCCGCGCCTGATGGCTTTTTGCGGATGCCGGCGTGCTGGTGCGGCCGTGCGCGTCAAGAACCCGGATTCCTCTACCCGGACGTGCATCAAGCACGCCCTTGTCGCACAGCAGCCGCACTGCCCGCGCCACGATCACCCGCGAGGCATCATAGGTGCGGGAGAGATCCTCCAGCGTTCCCATGCGAGTGATTTGGCGCACACGCAGGTCACTCTCGATACATTGGGCGATCTGCTCAGCTTTGCTCGCATCTCCACTCATCACACCTCCAAGGGCAAGTCCGGCATCTATCAATATACTATCGGTATTTGATCTAAGGAATTATAGGAAATCAATTCTGGCAACGAAGCTCCCACATTCGAGATATATTACCGAACAAGGTTTCTTCTGTCCCAGCCATCAACTTTCCTCAAAGGAGACGGTATGAGTGCACTGACAGGACTCTGGCCCCGGAATGAGAGTTCCATGCCCAGAAAAACATCTGCATCGATCCGAACAGCCGGCACATTTGCGCTGACCTTCATCCTTTTCGGCACAAGCATCTCTTCCGCCTATACGCGCGGCAGGGTAAGGATAGCCAACAACACGGTGGTGAGCGATCAGGGTACGTTGCTGCGGGGCATCAACAAGCCGGTTTGCGGCACTGGTCCCAAATCATATTGCACGACCACCCAGGCGATCAATCCGGCCACCTATCAATCCCTCCAGACCTACAGACTCAACTGCGTTCGCCTTGGCATAGAGTATAACCGGAACTGGCATGCGGATATTGATATGGGGATAACCGAAAGACTTCCGGCGATCGATTCTGCGGTGAACCTGGCGGAGCGCTACGGGATATACATCTGTATCGATTATCACGAGTGCGGTAGCTATGATCTGCCGCATCTCATTGACTTCTGGAAGCAAGTTGCGCCGCGGTACAAAGACCGTAAGCACGTTCTCTACGAACTTGCCAACGAACCGGTGGCCTGGGCCCCGGAAGATTATAATGCGCAGCACCTTCGGGACCAGAAAGCGGTATATGATACCATCCGGAAATACGCGCCAAACACCATGATCCTTGTACTTGACTATGCAACGGCAAACAACAACATGCTCAGCACGACAAACAGGCTTTCGGGCATCGACTACACCAATGCGGCGGTGGCCGGACATCCGTATCACGTATGTGATGCCAATGGTCTGGCTGCCATGAAGAACAGTATCTACCCATATATTTCCACGGAGTTCGCGGATCCCGACGGATACGACTGGAACATCATGTGCGCTTTACAAGGGGATAGCTGGGGATGGGTGAAATGGCACGAGGCAAACAAGGTGAGTTGGTTCATCTGGAGCTCCTCACCAATCCTGTTGATCAACGACGCCACAAGTCGCGGCTATTTGTGGACACCCGACGATTTCAGCAATCCTCCGGTGGGTGCATACCTGACGGTATCGCCCGATTCGATCTACCAGGGGGACTCGGCCAGCCTCTCGTGGCGGTGCTACCAGATGACCGGCGCATCGATAGATCAGGGAATAGGCGCGGTTTCGTTGACCGGCGGAAGCCGATATGTCAAGCCGACGCAGAACACCACCTACACGTTGACCGCGTCGGGCAATGGGCAGACCTATGCCAAGAGCGTCACCGTGTATATCAAGCAGCGTCGCGCTCCGGAGAATCCGGCCGGCACGGTTGCGGGGCTTGACTACAAGTACTACGAAGGAACGTGGACGAGTCTGCCGAACTTCACATCGCTGACACCTGTCAAAACCAGCACAGTCACGAACTTCGACATATCTGTTGCTACTGCTGTCGACAACTTCGGGCTTCAGTTCAACGGGTACATCAACATCCCCGCAAACGGCACCTACACGTTCGCCACGGCGTCAGACGATGGCAGCCGGCTCTATATCGGCACTACCCTTGTTGCCAACAATGACGGCGGGCATGCGGTAACGGAGGCATCCGGACAAATCGGATTGCAGGCGGGCAAGCACGCGATTCGGGTAGAGTATTTCGAGGCTGCCGGGGGGCAGTCGCTTGCCGTTAAAATGAACGGACAGGCGATCGCGGCGGGAAGTCTTTTCCGTCTCTCAGGCACGGGCGTGGCGCTGCCTATGGCCCGTACGACGGTCACAACCGCCCGCGAACTTGCCTGCTACAATATCTTCGGGCAGCGCGTGGGGTCGGCCCGGAGTTCGTCCATGGGCGTTCTGCTGTTTGTGCAGAAGGCAGGAACAGGCCAGACCGCACGAATGGCTATGGTCGGATCGTCGAGGTAGAATGCTATGTTGCCCGGGGGATGGCAGTCCATCCCCCATATCATTTTCTGAGGGATTGGGATCTGGTTCAGGACGGCCGGATGGCGAACAAGATCAATCCATTGGAGTAGCGCAATGATACCACGAGTCAAAGAAGCGCACTATGCAGGCGGTTTCACCGTCCATATCGAGTTCTCGGACGGAGCAGCGGGACGGTCGGTATTTCAAGGGACGGCGTTTCGATCGCAACCATGGGCAAGCGGCTCAGCATATCAGGACTTGACAGAAATGCAACAGCCGGTCTCTACGACCTTCGCGGAACCCTTGTCCGGTCGGCCCACGGATCACCGGCGGGCAGCGCTTGCATCAACAGAATGCCATTGGCGAACGGGCGATACATTCTGCGGATTTCCAGCAATGGCCGGGAGATTACACGAGGAGTCTGGCTGTTGCCGTAGCAGAGAAACGGACGGAATCCGGCCGGAGTGTTGCGTGAGATTTATTGCGCCGGGCCGCGAAGAAAGCTCTATGATAAGAGGTAGGCCTTGTGCTGCGCCACAGCCGCGTTGAGCGACCGGCGGGCTTTCCCAATCATTCTTCCGAGCTGACTCGCCAGTTCTTCCGACGGACTCATAGTGGAATTCCTTCCTTGCGCACGTTCATGAGCAAGGGGCTATACGGCCGCGACTGCATCTGCTTCTCCGAGACGGGAAATGCCGACAGAACGCGATTGGTATCGTAGAGAAACTGTCCCGCCACCTTATCGATCCTGTCGGTTATTTCCGCCGAAGTCTCAACGACAACTACCAGACAGTCATAGTCCGATCCCTCAGTCATCTCGCCGCGCGCGGCGGATCCGAAGAGAACGATGTGGCGAAGGTGAGTCCCCAGCGCATCCCGCAATGCCTTCCGGATGACCCCGATCCTCTCGTCCATCCGTTCCGTTCTTGACCGTTTGTTCGATCCGGAAAACAAATCAGTTACTTTAGTGACGCTTAATAAAGCAGCCGCCGCTTTGGGAAGGAAATTAGAAGTACAATTGGTTTAGACCGGCAATAAATTGAAGGATACTCGCCATAACACATCATAACACATCGTTGCACCGGAAACGCTCAAACTCGTTCTGCTGAACTCATCGTTATAACCCGGGAAAAGACAAACCGTGTTTTCCCCCTTGCATGCCGCTATTCTATATTGTATTTATCTTTGGTGTTTCAAGTTCCCCACATCCAGCAAGGAAGCAATCAATGCCGCCGACCATCCGTCCGATATACATGAGCTGTTTTCTCGCTGTTCTTCTGGCCTGCTTTGCCTTTGGAGCGCCCAATAAGCCGGCGGCCAGGCCTTCGCCTGCGACAGCAGCACCTGCGGCCGCTGCGCCCGTTCCCGCCGCGACTCCCGCGCCGAAGCCTGTATCAAGCGCCATCCGCCTGATCATCGCCCGGTCGTCGGACATTTCACTGGATCCCAAGCGGAAAGACAAATGGTTCGGCCCGTTTGCCGAGGCGTATTGCTATCTGCGGCTGTCGGCGGTGGAAAAAATCAATTATGCGCCGCGGGATTCCCTTGCGCGCGCCATCAGGGGGTTCGGTGACGTCACAGCGCTTTTGGAGGCCGAGGACTATAAGAGCTACGCGACTCAGCATGGGTGCTCCTATCTTTTCCTTCAGCAATTCGAAGCGCCCGAGGGTAAAGATATCCAGTATCTCGGTGAGCTCTTTTCTGTAAAGAACTGGCGGACCGTCCAGACTTTCGAACGGACCTTTGCGCCCGAAATGGCGCCGAAAATGCTCGATTCATGCATCACGATATTCCTCGGCAATCTGGGAATTGCGCCGGACGCGTCCCTTGCCCGGTTCTTCAAAACCGCGGCAGCGGAGGGTGATGTAAAACCGCTGAGCGCCCTGGGGTCTGTTCTCATGGGCGATCGGTTCGGCCGGACCATCGCACCGGCGGACGCGGCCAGACGGTATGATGAACTGGCCCGGGGCGGACGTTCGCTGGTGGCGCTGCACGCGGCCGCGCTCACCTATGCCGCCGCCGGAGCGAATGCCGAAGCGGCGTCCGCGGCAGAGCGGCTTATCGCCGCGGCGGCAGTGCCTATTCCCTCGATGTCGCTTCTGGCCGCGCAAGGCTATGCGGCGGCCAATAAATGCGCCGAAGCGCTGCGCGCCATGAGCGGATTGGAAAAATCCAGTCCGCTCCCTTCGGACCTTCTGGCGAAAAAGGCGGCGTGCCTCGAAGCGCAGAAAAAAGACACGGAGGCGCGCGCCGCGTATGAAGAGGTGCTGGCGCGCAGTCCCAACCAGCCCGACGCGCTGTTATTCATGGCCCGACAGAGCAACCGCGAAAACCAGCCCTCCCGGGCGCTTGACTTTGCGGACCGCTACCTTAAGCAGTCTCCTGCCAATGCCGTGGCCACGCACGAAAAAGGCAAGGCGCTGGCGCAACTCGGCCGCGCCGACGAAGCGATCAAGGAACTCGGCGCCGCCGCCGAATTGCTGCCCGACAGCGTTTCCATCCGCCTGCTGCTGGCGCAACTCTATCTGAAAAAGAACGATCTGCCGCATGCGGCCCAGCAATTCCAGGCTGCATCGCAAAAAAAGCCCGACGATCTCGACCTCCTCTTTACCGCTGCGAATACGTATGAGAAAGCCGGCAAGAAATCCGATGCGCGCGATCTGTTGCGCGGCCGGACCACTGCGTTCGGCCAGCAGCAGGCCTTCTGCCTTCGGCTTGGCAGGCTTGAGTGCGAGTTGGGCGATTCGGGCCGGGCGCTGCCGCTTTTAGAAACATATATCTCGACGGGCGGCAAGGAAACGGAGGCAGTCCGGGTGCTGGCCGGCCTGTATTACAGCAAAAAGAAATTCGATCAGGCGCGGCCGCTATTGATGCAGGTGCTGCCTGCAGCATCCGAGAAAAACAGCCTGCGCATGATGCTGGCCGATATCGTCACCAGCCAGAATCGGCCCAAAGAGGCGATCACCTATCTGCAGCAGGTCGTTGCCGAAAAACCGACCTACCCGCAGGTCAACCGGCTTCTCGCGGAAGCGTATCTGGCCGACGGCGATAAATCAGCGGCGCTTACGAGCTATCTTGCGGAAAAAAAACAGTCCGGTCTTACGAAAGAACTGGCGACCACCATCGCGCAGCTTTCGCTGGAAGCGGGCGGGACCGACCGCGCCCTTGCGGCGTATTCCGATCTGACCGGCATTGATCCGAAAAACGCCGATGCGTGTTTCACGCTTGCCCGCCTGTATCTCAAACGGGATGACCTGCAGAATGCCGACGTGGCATTCAAGCGCGGGCTTGCCGTCGGCAAAGCCGACGTCGATCTCTGGTGCATGTTCGGCGACGCCTGGAAGGCGCGGTCGGCGAATGCGCGGGCCATTGAGGCCTACGAACAATGCGCCGCGGCGCCGGGACATATGGATGCTCTTGTCAAGTTGGCAGACCTGTACGCGCAAAGTAAACGAGACACGCTTGCAGCGGAGACATGCCTCAAGCTTTCGAGCGCCGATACCGCCAAAGCGCGCGCGACCCAGTATGTTCTGCGCGCCGCCCGGCACTATGAAAAAGCGGGTATGGATAAAAGCGCGCGCGACGCGTATGCGCGCTATCTCGATGCCGCGAAGTCCGATCCCGAGGTGTCGGTGCATCTGGCATCGCTCGAATTTGCCGGAAAGAATTATGCGCGCGTGATCGCCCTCCTTGGCGCACTGGGCGAACCGCAGGCTTCGCAGACCTCCGTGGTGCGCATGCTGGCCGATGCCTGTCTTTCGCAGAACAAGCAGACCGATGCGCTTCCGTACCTTAAAAAGCTGGCTGCGCAACCGGGCGTCGATGCCCCGACGGTGGAGCAGGCCGCGCAGATCGCGGAAAAAGGCGGCGACACGGCAAGTGCGATCGCCATGTACGAGCGCTATATGGCGCTCTCATCCGCGCCCAAGGGCGAGGAGTATGCCTGGCGCCTTACCGAGCTGTATGAGGCCAAAGCGCAGAAATCGAAGGCCCTTGCGCGCTACCGCAAGAGCATCGAAGCATTTCCCCGTGACAAGCGCAACTATGAGCGCCTGGCCGTTCTGCTTTCGGCCTCGGGCGCCGCGGCCGACGCCGAGGCGGTGATCGATAAGGCGCATGTGGCGTTCGGCTCTCTGGCGCCGTCGATGCAGAAAATCAAGGCCGATGTTCTCATGGGTAAAGGCGACAACGCGGGCGCGCTCAAATTGTATCAGCTCTACCTTAAAAGCAACCCGGCCGATTCAACGGCGCTCTTCAATGCCGGCTCCATTCTGTATGCCAGAAAGGATTTTGCCCGCGCCGCCGAACTCCTCACGGTGGCATCGGCGCTCATGCCGAGGAACTTCGACTGTCATTGGATGCTCGGTTTATCGTATGTCAACACCCATGAGACGGGAAAGGCGGTGTGGCCTTTTGAGCGCGCGGCCTCCATCCACGACAAGGACACGGTCCCGCTGCAGCAGCTTGCCGCCTGCCAGCGGGCGCTCAAGAGCGACGATAAGCTCGTTGAAACGCTCACAAAGCTCGCTGCGCTCAAGCCCAAAGACGGCGCCCTGGCCCGCGAGCTGGGCGGCCAGCTTCTGGCCAAAGGGCGTACGGCCGAGGCGCTGCCGGTGCTGGAATCGGCCGGCCGCTCCTATCCCAACGATGCACAGCTCCATATTCAGCTCGCGCAGATTTACAAGCAGCAGAACAACCAGGGGCTGATGCTGGTGCATTACGAGGCCGCCAACAAGGCCGACCCCCGGCGTTTTGAACCCAATTATGAGCTTGGCATGTACCAGACCTCACAGAAGCAATGGCGACAGGCGCTGCCGTATCTGCAGGCCGCGATTGCGGCCGATCCGAAAAATGCGAATGCCAATTATCAATGCGGCTTGGCGCTAAAATCGGAGAACGATCTTCCGGGCGCCTTGAAGGCCTTCCAATCCGCCGCGGCGCTCGATCCGAAAAACGTTGCTTACATAGTGCCGGTGATCGAACTCTCCTACCAGCAGGGGAAAAAGAAAGAGGCGCTATTTTCCGTTAAAAAAGCGATGCTCGCGGGCGGCGCATCGGACCCCAAAGTCCAGTATTATGCCGGCATCCTCTATATGGAGTCGGGCAATCCGGACAGCGCCAAAGCCTATCTCGAAAAGGCGATCAACGCCGACCGCGAATGCTCCCGCTGCTGCGACTATCTGGGCGACATCGCGGCGTCGGACAACCGCCCGGTGGATGCCGCAACCTGGTACCAGCAATCACTTGACATTTCGCGCAATAATCCGGCAACTGCGGCAAAACTCGGCTCTGTCTACCTGAAAAACGGCCAGACCGACAAGGCCGAATCGCTGTACGAACGCCTGCTGGGGGAGAACCCTAAAAACGACGAGGCGCTGTATCGTCTGTGGAAACTGTACCGGCAGAGCGGTCGCGCGGACAAGGCCCAGGCCATTCTATCGCGGCGGCCGGCCATGCCCAATTCGGGATGGTCGTATCTGATGCAGGGGCAGCAACGGGAGGACGCCGGTCGCACGCAGGAGGCGCTGGTTGCCTATTCTTCGGCGGCGCGGATGATGCCCGATAACGCTGACGCCCAGGCTGCCTGCGGCCGGGCCTACTATCAGACCGGCAATTACGATAATGCCCTGCAATACCTGGGCACGGCCATCGGCCTGGATCCGCGGAACTTCGCCATCATGGTGGACATGGGCAAGGTGTATGAAGCGCAAAAAGACGCCTCGTCTGCGCTTGATCTTTATAAAGAAGCCATCAATAACGATCCGACCATCGAAGATGCCTATTATTATACGGCCCGGCTGCAGAGCCGCGTCAGCCACGAAGCGGCCATAGAAACCATTCTCGCGGGAATCAAGGCGAACCCAAAATCGGCCAAGCTCTATCTGGCGCTCGGACACGAGTACCGGATCGGTTCGCGAATGAACGATGCATTAGACGCGTATGACAAGGCCATCAGATATAATTCGGCGGACGCGCTGGAGGCATATCGCTATGCAGGCGATATTTATTATGCCAACTTTAATAACAAAGCAAAAGCCAAAGACTATTATCAGAAATACGTGGCCGGCGGCGGCAAGGATCCCGCAACCGTGGCGCGGGCAAGGGAATAGCCGCTTGCTTTTCAGGGTATTGCATCGACATGCGCTGCATCGTATAATAATTCTTCCGGGCGGCTGTTTTTCCTGATATCCGGAGGCCAATCGCATGAACCGATACGCGCTGCTCGTTGTCGTGGCCGCATTTTTTTCCAGCGTGGTTTTCGGCCAGCAGAAAACGACCGTCGCGGTCCTGTATTTCGATAACAACAGCCTGATGCAGAAAGAGGCGTACGAGCCGCTGCGCAAAGGCCTGTGCGACATGCTCATTACCGATTTATCGAAAGTATCGGCGCTGTCGGTTATCGAGCGCGAAAAGCTCGACAAGCTCATGGCCGAAATCGCCCTTGGCCAGACTGGCGTTGTGGACGAAAGCACGGCCCCGCAGGTAGGCAAACAACTCGGCGCGCAGGTGTTGGTGCTGGGCGGATACATCCGGGACGCCGGGAAAAAAATCCGCATTGACGCCCGTTTTGTCAGGGTTGAAACCGGAGAGGTGCTCAAGGCCGAGGAGATCACGGGCAACGCCGACCAGATTTTTCTTTTAGTGCGAAAGCTGTGTTACAAGATCACCGATCAACTCGGCGCCAACCTCAGCGATGCCGAAAAAAAGGATATTGAATCCGGCGGAAAATTCAGCACCGACGCCCTGTGCGCCTATGCGCAGGGGCTTGCATCGCTGGATGCGAAAGACACCGTAACGGCGCGCGCTTCGTTTGCAAAGGCCGTATCGCAGTCGCCCGGATTTGCGAAAGCCCGTGCCATGATTGACGCCCTCAAGGAGAAACCATGAAACCGGCCATTTTTTTTATCGCGCTTGCGGGGTTCGCCGCGGCGCAGACCGATGGCGCGTCCCAGCCTGCGCTCAATGATTCGAGCGCCGCATTCGTGGATTCGGCGCGCAATGCAATGCAGCGGAGCGCGTATGATGCCGCAATGAACTGGGCCGCCCGCGCCCGCACCGCGCGCGGCAGGGAGGCGCTTGATGACGCGATGATCATCGGCCTGTGCGCGGGCCGCGGCGGGGACGCGGCCCGCGCCTGCGCCGAACTCTCCAAATATCAATCGCTTGACGGGCCCGATTCGCTGAAAAAGGCCATGCGCGCGCGGCTTTCGTATTATCAGGAAAAGAGCTTTGAAGAGGACGCGAAAAAAGCCGCGGCATTGGGCTCAACCGCGGGCGCCGCGCCGGCCGGCGACAGCTCTCTGGCGGTGCTTTATTTCCGCAACGTCGGTTCGAACACCGCCA
>Ga0315289_10009017_pt1 | contig 14393 bp, 11 predicted proteins | sample YL17G11_40_MG_FD_203452 | JGI IMG/M metagenome (GOLD analysis project Ga0315289, IMG submission 203452) | Sediment microbial communities from Yellowstone Lake, YNP, Wyoming, USA - YL17G11_40 | ecosystem: Environmental > Aquatic > Freshwater > Lake > Sediment | place: USA: Wyoming | collected...
GGTCACGCAGGATCGCACGAGCGATCGTGGCCGCCCGGCCTCTCGGCACCACCACTGAGTTGGCCCATGTGGTTGCCCGTGCTGTGGGCGGCCGGCAGTCTCGAGGGCGGCTTCATCCTGCCACCAGGGTCTTCCAGGCGCTACGCATCCAGGTTAACGATGAGCTCGCGGCACTTGAGGAAGTGCTACCACAGGCAGTGACGTTATTGCGCCCCGACGGGCGGCTGGCGGTCATCACATTCCATTCTCTAGAGGACCGCATCGCGAAGCAATTCATCCAGCGAGAAGCGCGTGACTGTGTGTGCCCTCTCGATCTGCCGGTTTGCCGTTGCGGGCACCGAGCCACCCTCAGGGCCGTGACCGGGAAGCCCATTCGTCCATCGGAGAGGGAAATTCGGGAGAACCCGCGCAGCCGGAGTGCCAAGCTGAGGATCGCGCAACGGTTGTGAACTCGTTGGGACTGGTGCTGCAGGGAGGAGACCATGCTCGAAGGTACGTCCATCTCGCGCCCGGTGGGCCGGACCGAGGCGAACGGCGCCATCCAGGCCGTTCAATCGGGGGTCAACACGGCCCTCCTCCTTTTTCTCCTGCTTCTGGTAGCCGTTAGCGCCCTGACCTGCCTCTATGTCTATCAGGTCAACGCGATCACCAAAATCCAGAATGAAACCTGGTACACGCAGCAAGAGATCGCCAGGCTGGACCTTGAGACTGCACCCCTGCAGCTTGAGCTGGCGCAGATGCAGGCGCCGCAGGTGATCGATAGCGAGTCTGCCGAGTTGGGCATGAAGACGGGTGGCCCTGCGCTGCGGGCGCCCGTTCTTGCCACGGACGCTCCGGATCAGCCCGGTGGTGATGTGTTCTCTGCGCCGATGTTGCGAACCATCGTGGAGTGGCTGTCCGCACGGGCTGTGCGAGCCGGCGTGCAGCTACCACTCAGTTCTGTGCTGGGGTACCGTTAGGCAGCAACGGTCACGCAATGATCCAGTGGATACGCCATGAGTGATGATGCCCGCTGGTCAGAGTACGAAGCCCGTACTCGCCGGGTCTCGAAAGAGGACGCGAAACCGAGAGGAGAGGGGCAGGGTGACGCAGAAGTTGGCCCCACCCAACCTCTCACGCTGCGCGCTTTCATTCTGGCGGCTCTGCTGCTGCTCTTGATTCTGGCCGTGATCGGGCGGTTGGTCATGCTTGAGACCGGATCCCGCGACACAGTGCCCGCGGCTCAGCAGGTGGAGGCAGCAGATTTCTCCCGGGGTCGCATCCTTGATAGCTTGGGCCTGCTTCTGGCGTCAGATGACTTCACGTACGAGTTATATGCTCGTCCGGTCGAGATCCGAGGCACCGCCGGGGCCGCTGCACTGGCTACCGATCTGGCTGCGATACTCGGCTGGTCAGGCCTGGAGGTACGTGACGCCCTATCGTCCGACCAGCCTCAGATCATTCTCGAGCGAGATCTCAGCCTCGACCAGTGCGACGCCATCAACCGCCTGAAGGAGGGAAATCGTCTTTGGTGCACGCCCCGCCGCGTTCGCGTGCATCCACACGGTCAATTGGCATCGCAGGTCCTGGGGATCGTGAATGCTAACGAGAAAGGGATTTCCGGGGCTGAGGGTTACTATGACCAATTGCTGCGCTCAGATGGCACTTGGGCGAACGATGCCATGCCCTCCAGGCCTCTACCCATCCCGAGCTCGTGGCGGGTCTACGTGCCGTCGCCAGCCGGGCGCGACCTGGTGCTGAACCTCAATTCAGCGCTACAGTATATGGTGGAGCAGCGCTTGGCGGAGGCGATCACAGAACACAGAGCCGAATCGGGAACGATCATTGTGATGGACCCCAACACGGGAGGCATCCTGGCGCTTGCTAACTGGCCCACGTTCGACCTCAGTCGCTATTGGGAGGCGGACATGGCGACCATGAGGGACGCGGGCGTGGACCTCGGCTATGAGCCAGGCTCCGTTTTCAAGCTGGTCACCATGGCGGCGGCGCTCGACTCGCGCACGATAACCCCTGACACCGTGTACGATGACAATGGCACGCTCGAGGTGGATGGGAAAGTTATCCACAATGCCGAGGACCAAGTGTACGGTGACGTAACGGCCACAGAGGCCCTCGCCAAGTCGATCAATACTGTGGCCGCCCGGATGTGCCTTGCTATGGGATCCGAGACGTTCTACCGTTACGTGCGTCTCTTTGGCTTTGGCCAACGCACCGAGGTCGACCTCTACTATGAGGATAAGGGGGTCGTCAGAAGCTGGGGTACGAAGGATTGGAACCGCTTCAATCAGGCCACCAATGCCTTCGGGCAGGGCATCTCGGTGACGCCTCTGCAGATGATCAGTGCCGTCGCTGCCATTGCCAACGGGGGCTCTCTGCTCCAGCCGCAGGTTGCTGGGGGCGTGATCCGCAATGGGCAGTACTATTCTTTGGAGAGGCGCGTGTTGTCCCACCCGATACGGCCTGAGACCGCACTGGCGCTCACGCGGATGATGGTCTACACGGTGGACAGTTCGTCATACGCGGGCCTGGTAAACGGTTATCGCGTGGCAGGTAAGACCGGGACAGCCGAAATCCCGACCGAGCAGGGGTATACATCGGACGAGACGATCACCTCATTCGTGGCCTTCTTGCCGGCTGCGGACCCGAAGATCGCCGTCCTGGTCAAGCTGGTGAAACCGCAGACGTCGCCCTGGGCCGAGCAAGTGACTGTGCCAGTGTTTCAGAAGGTAGCCCAAGACGCTGTGTCGATTCTGAGGATCGAGCAAAATGATGAGATGCCCTGAGAAATCGAGGGAAAGGGCATGAAGTTCGTGGATGTCTGGCAAGGCTTGATGGGCTCCCTGTCTGGATGCCCACCCGAGGTCATCAATCGCCCTGTCACGGATGTGGTCGTGGACTCGCGGGCGGTCAGGCCGGGCGCGCTCTTTGTGGCCCTGCCGGGCGAAAAGACCGATGGTCACCTCTACGTCGGGGATGCCTTCGTGCGTGGAGCGATTGCGGCAATCGCTGAGCCCCGTTCACCCGCACTGGGTCTTTCGGCCTCGTACGTCGCACAGAGTGGAGCGATCGCCAGGCAGGAGACTGGTCCCCACATGCCTTCTGCCGCCACGTCTGAAGGGGGACCGCCCTACGTTTTCGTTGTGCCCGACAGCCTGGCTGGCCTTCAGCGGCTCGCCAGCTTCTGGCGGGGGCAGATGGCGGCCACGGCGATTGCTATTACGGGCAGCGTCGGGAAGACGACCACCAAGGAGACGGTCGCCGATGTTCTGGAACAACACTACGTCACACTCCGGAGTGAAGGCAACCTCAATAATGAGATCGGGCTACCGCTGACGCTGCTGCGGCTTCGTCCTGAGCACCAGCGGGTCGTGCTGGAGATGGGCATGTACGCGCTTGGGGAGATCAGCGGCCTGTGTCGCCTGGCCCGTCCTCGGATCGGCGTAGTGACCAATGTGGGGCCGGCCCACCTGGAGCGGCTGGGCACCATTGAGCGCATCGCTGAGGCGAAGGCGGAGCTCGTGCAGTCGCTGCCCTCCTCAGACGAAGGAGGTGTGGCAGTCCTGAACGCCGATGATCCTCTCGTGCGTGCTATGGCTGGGCTCACTCGCGCCCGGGTTTTCACCTACGGGCTGAGTGAAGGCGCCGATCTCTGGGCGGACAAAATCAGTAGCGAGGGCCTGCAGGGCACCCGATTTCGCCTGCACTGGGGTCGGGAGACCTACCACCTGCACCTGCCGATGCTCGGCCGTCATAGCGTTCACACCGCGTTGCGGGCAGCCGCCGTTGGGCTGGCTGATGGGCTAAGCTGGACAGAGATCATCACCGGGCTGGAGCAGGTGCGAGGCCAACTCCGACTGATGGTAGCACCTGGCCTCAGAGACACGCTGCTGATAGACGATACGTACAACGCAAGCCCGGAGTCAATGCTGGCAGCACTCAACCTCCTGGAGGATCTCGCACGGCGGGCTGAAGCACTGCCGGCTACACAAGGGGGCCCGGATGAGGAACTGTCGCGAGGCCGGCGCCCTATCGCTGTCTTGGGTGACATGATCGAGCTAGGCTCCTATGAGGAGGAGGGTCACCGGCTGGTTGGTGGCCGGGCGGCCCAAGTGGTTGGTTATGACCCCTCATCTCGCGGGACTGGAGGCCCCACAAGACGAGGGGGCGCAGGGAAACTGGTCACGGTGGGCCTCAGGGCGCAATGGATCGCTGATGAGGCCGCCGCAGCGGGCATGCTTTCGGCGGATATCCACGCCACCGAAAGCAACGCAGACGCCATCGCTGTCCTTCAGGGTCTCATCCGACCTGGGGACGTGATCCTGATCAAGGGTTCGAGGGCGCTCGGCATGGAGACAATCGTGGATGCCCTTTCGCGGCCGCGTCCGCGCGGGTAGGGGCGACCCGCGCGAGCGCGAGGACACCCGGGGATCCCGGGACTGCGGGACTGCGCGACCGGTGGGTTGCAGAAGCCAGCCGGCTGACATCGGTGATTCTGCGATCCACCGGTCGCCCCACGCCGACAGCAGACGTGGGAGTGGAGAGGCGAGTTCACATGCAACAACAGGCTCCGATGCCTTTCGCTCTGGCCTTGGCGACCGTTTCCTTCCTGCTGACGGTGGTTTGGGGGCGACCGCTTATCAACCTGCTAAAGCGCAACCGGATCGGCAAGCAGATACGGATTGAGGGTCCGAACACGCACCAGACAAAGACTGGAACGCCCACGATGGGTGGCACGATGATTCTGCTACCAGTGTTTGTCATCACAGTGGTGCTTAACCTAGCCAATTTCCTGAGCGGCGTCTCATGGGGCAAGGCCATCTTGCGCGTGTTCAACTTTGCCGAAGGGAGCTCGCTCATCGGCAAGTCCATTCTTGTCCCATTGCTGGTCCTCGTCTCGTTCGGCGTGCTGGGCGCGCGAGACGACTTGGCGGGCGTCCGCGGAAAGCGCGGTGATGGCCATGGTATGCGAGGACGTGTCAAGGCCCTGGCGCAGGTCATACTCGCTCTGATCACGGCCCTCGGACTCTACTATCTCCTAGATTTGCACAGCGTCGCTGTACCAGGCGTCTCCACCAAGATCGATCTCGGTCTCTTTTACATCCCGATGGCCGTGTTCATTATCGTAGCCGAGTCCAATGCCGTCAACCTCACAGACGGTCTAGATGGACTGGCTGGATCTACCGCCGCAGTAGCCTTTGCAGCCTATGGGGTGATAGCTAATCTGCAGGGGCAATATCCCCTGATGTCGTTCTGTTTTACTATGGTTGGCGCCATTTTTGCCTTCCTTTGGTACAACTCATACCCTGCAGGCCTCTTCATGGGTGACACCGGCGCGCTGTCGCTGGGGGCGACGCTGGCAGTCGTGGCATTGATGACTGGACAATGGCTTCTCCTCCCAGTGGTGGGGCTGGTCTTTGTCGCAGAAGCCTTCTCTGATGTCGTGCAGGTGGGCTACTTCAAGTGGACCAAGCGCCGCACTGGCACCGGCAAGCGTATCTTCAAGATGGCGCCATTGCACCACCACTTCGAACTGATGGGGTGGTCGGAGACACATGTCGTACAACGCTTCTTCCTGATTGCCATGCTGACCGGCATGTTGGGCGTGGCTTTGGCACTTCTGTGATCATATCGACACCGCGGACTTGCCTGTGAGAACGATTATGACCGAAGACGAATCACTCCGCCATGGAATGAGCTATCGCGGTTTGCGGGTATTAGTGTTGGGCCTGGCTCGACAAGGCATGGCGGCCACCCGTTTCTTCCTCGCGCAGGAAGCCCAAGTGACGGTAAGTGACATGCGTGCGGCGGAGTCGCTTGTTGTTGCGCGCTCGGAGCTTGAGGCGTTTGCCGCGCGGTGCACAGCAGACAACGGCCACGGCGGCGCGTTATACTTCGCTCTCGGCGGCCACCCTCTGGCACTGCTAGACAGTGCTGACCTGCTCTGCCTGAGTGGGGGTATCCCGCCCACGATCCCTATAGTCGCTGCTGCTCAAGCGCGCGGCATTCCTCTGGTCAACGATGCCCTGTTGACCCTAAGGCACTGCTCGGCGCCTATACTGGGTGTCACGGGTTCATCTGGAAAGACCACAACCGTGACTCTTGTAGGCCTAATGCTCGAGAAGGCTGGCTTCGTGGTGCACGTTGGAGGCAACATCGGGGTGCCTTTGCTCGATCGCCTTGAAGCCGTGGCGCCGGGCGACAAAGTTGTGATGGAGCTCTCCAGCTTCCAGCTTGAGCTGTTTGATCGCAGCCCAAGCATCGCGGCCGTGCTCAACATTATGCCGAATCATCTTGATCGGCATCCGTCCATGAGCCACTACGCGGCGGCCAAGGCAAACATCCTGCAATTCCAGGAAGCAGGTGACACGTGCGTGCTCAACGCCGATGACGGGTTCACCGGAAGATGGCTGGCTACAGGCCGGTGCCACATCGTCGCGGGAGCGGGCCAACCCGCCGTCTATTTTCCGTTGCAGGGGGCGCGCCTGGGATTCAGTCTGCGTCGCGATGTCCCGGTCGGAGCGTTCCTGCAGGATGAGGCGCTCATCCTGCGTTCCCCTGGGCTACCCGACGCGCGTATCTGCCGTGTGAGTGATGTTCGGCTGCGCGGCCAGCACAACCTCGCGAACATCTTGGCAGCATCTTGCCTGGCAGTTGCCGCAGGCGCCGGCCCTGATGCCATGACCGCAGTCGCGACGAGCTTTGCCGGGGTCGAACACCGGCTTGAGGTCGTCCGCACGCGTCTCGGCGTGCTCTGGGTAGACGATTCCATTGCTACGGCTCCCGAGCGGACCGTTGCGGCCTTGCGAGCGTTCTCGGAGCCGGTTGTCCTGCTGTTAGGTGGGCGCGACAAGCGGCTGCCTTGGGACGAGTGTGTCGCAGGAATCCACCGCCGGCTCGCCGATGGCTCGCCAAGCGTTCGGCACGTGCTGCTCTTTGGTGAGGCCGCGCGCCTGATCGGTGAGGCAATAACCGGCTTCGAGCGAACGTCTCGCATTGATCCAATACCGATAACCTGTTGCTCAGATCTGCCTGAGGCTGTCGCAACGGCAGGCAAGGTGGCTTGTTCGGGCGATGTCGTCTTGATGGCGCCAGGAGGCACCAGCTTTGATGCCTACGAGGATTTCGCAGCGAGAGGCCGCCATTTCCGATCGCTGGTGGAGGGGTTGCCGTGATCTCTGAGCGTACCCCAAGCAACGCTGATGTCCATGGAGTGCTATGGCTGGATGCCCCGCTGGTAGTCATTGTCGCCTCACTGTTGGCCTTCGGGCTGGCGATGATGTACAGTGCGAGTCACCAGATCATGGGGACCGCCTATCTCACAAGGCAAACACAATGGATCGCAGTCGGGACCGTCGCCGCTCTGGCCATGGCACAGATACCATATCATTTCTGGCGGAAGCTTGCGGTGCCTATTCTGTTACTGGCGCTGGCAGGCCTGGTGGCGGTGCTCGTGTACGGCGAGTTCAGTTTGGGCGCCAAGCGCACCTTCATGGGGAGCATCCAGCCCAGCGAGTTCGCGAAGCTGTCCGTGATCGTCTACATCTCGGCTTGGGTTGTGTCCAAAGGGAAGAAGCTTTCGCAGGTCGAAGAGGGCCTTATCCCGTTCATCATCATCATGTCTATCATTGCCGGGCTACTCGTACTCGAACCCAGTTTCAGTGTGGCGATCATCATCCTGGTCATCGGCGTGACGATCTTCTTCGTGGGCGGCGGGAGCGTGGGGCAGATGTTGGCGCTCGGAGTGATGGGCCTTCCGATTATCGCGGCGCTGATTTGGAGATCAGAGCACGGTAGAAAGCGTATCATACAATGGCTGGCAGGGCTGAGAAACCCGTTGGATCTCCCGCCTGACGTGATCGGCGTTTGGCTGAAGGTCACGTTCAGCCGCCCAGTGCCTGACCGTTTGGCCGAACCCAGCCCTGTGCCACTGGGCTGGAGCGACTATCTGTACGCCTATATGGCAGACCGGCTGGGTTTTGTAGCTGCTCTCCTAATCGTCGTCCTTTTCGCAGCGTTGGCGTATCGGTGCCTGGCCATCGCACTGAACGCGCCGGACCAGTTTGGGCTCCTCATGGGTGTTGGGATCACTGCTTGGGTCATCACGCAGGCAACAATCCACATGGGGGCGTCGATGGCCCTGCTACCATCGACCGGGCAGCCATTGCCATTTATGAGTTATGGCGGCTCAGCCATGTTGGCGTGCATGCTTGCCATGGGGATGATGATGAGCATTTCGCGGGCTTCGCCCGCCAAGAAGGGGCTCTATGAGAGTTTTGCTAGTGGGTGGCGGAACCGGAGGGCACGTCTACCCGATCCTGGCAGTGGTGGACGCCCTAAGACGCCTCCCCAACGCGGACGGAGCCGTCCCGGCGACACAGCTCCCCGGCGCTCAGGACAGCGCGCACGGAGCTTTGGCGGCACCGCCCCAAGGGTGCGATTGGACGCCGACGGCGATGACGGCCCACGTGATTGGCGACAGACCGCCGGCCGCGTCCGCGAACCGAGAAGGCGAGCCAGACGGCCTCGTTCCGAAGGACGTGACTCGCCCGGGTCAGGGCGCTAACCTGCGCTTTGTGGGTGAGGCCGGAGGAATCGAGGAGCGACTGGCTGAGCAATCACTTATCGGGTTCAGCGCTGTTGAGTCGGGCCAGGTTCTTGGCAAGGCTCCGCGAGAGGTCGCACGCAGCCTCGCCCGGATGCGCCGTGGCGCGGCGCAGTGTGCAGCCGTCGTCCGCGACTTTCGGCCGGACGTGGCACTGCTGACGGGCGGGTATGTGACTGTTCCGGCAGCCTGGGCGGCCTGGCGTGCGCGTCCCAGGGTGCCTGTTCTGATCTACCTGCCCGACCTGAGTCCCGGCCTGGCGGTCCGACTGACCAGTCGGCTTGCAGAACGCGTCGCGGTGTCCTTTCCTGAGGCCGCGCGCTACTTTCCAGGTAAAGCGGTGGTGACCGGCTACCCTGTTCGCGCAACGCTCCAACAGGCCGATAAGGACGCCAGCCGCGCGGCGCTCGGGTTGGAGGCGAGCGTGCCCGTGCTCTTGGCATTCGGGGGCAGCCGTGGTGCACAGAGCATCAACCGTGCCCTACTGGGTGCATTGCCGATGCTGCTTAACCAGTGCCAGGTCGTACACATCACCGGCACTCTGGACTGGCCATGGCTGCAGGAGGCGGCTCGCACCGAGAATGGCATCCTGGCTGGGCTTGCCGCGCAGGCCCGAGAGCGGTATCATGTGTATCCGTATCTACACGACGAAATGGCACACGCCCTTGGGGCAGCCGACCTGGTGATCGCGCGCGCGGGTGCGTCTGTGCTGGGCGAATTTCCGGCGCTCGGCCTGCCCAGTATCCTGGTGCCGTATCCCTATGCCGGTCAGCACCAGGAAGCCAATGCCGCGTACCTGACCGATAGGGGCGCGGCTGTCACCGTGCAGGACGATCAGCTCTCGGAACGGATGGCGCCTTTGGTGCTGGAATTGCTGGCTCAACCTGAGAGACTGAGCAGAATGGCGCGATCCGCCCGTGCCCTGGCCCGGTCCGATGCATCGGCTCGCATCGTGGCTGAGCTTAGCCGTCTCGCCGCTGTGAAAGACAGGGGATTGCCGTGACGTTTCTGTTCATCATTGCCGGTATCATGGCTCTGTTCGGGGTGATGGGCTACCGGCGCGGCTTCTGGCCCATGTTCCTGGGCCTGATGGTACTCCTCTTCGCTGTATTGCTGGTGTTAAGGGACGCCGACGCACTCCTGATGTACTTGAATGGCATCTGGATGGGCACCATGCTCTTGTTCAGGGGGGGGATCTCAGCTCTCAGCCAGGGAAATCTTGAATCCGCCCGACAGACTTTTTCGTCGATCGAGAAGCCATTCACGGGTGTCACGCAGCCATGGGCTTTTCTGCTGGTAATCTCGGCGGCCGCGGCCGTTGGCCTCCTGATTGGGTTGCTCATCAAGAGCCATGCTTCAGTCTGGGGGCTTTTTGTCGGGCTGTTCTACGGATATCTCCTCTCGGTCGCGCTCCTGCCAGTTTTCCTGGGGATTCCACTGAGCCTCTTTTCCGGCATTCCCGGTTTCGGTGGCAACGGCATTGCCACTGCGGGAACTGGGCAGTGCCAGGGCCTGGTTAACAGGTTCGTGTGTCTCGTCGGGCAGCCCGGCAGCGGTCAGATGTGCGGGGCGTTGATCGCCATCTCTTTAGCGGCTTTTGTTATCGCGATTGCCGTCTCCTCCAACCGGTCCAGGAAGAGAAGCGGATCCGGGTCGAGGAACGGTTCCGGCGAGCAAGAGGACTGATGCTATGGGGCCTATCGAGATCACCTTCTTTGTGATGATGGCGATCTGGGCGCTAATCGGCGTGATCCGCGGCTACAACAGGGAGCTCGGGATCACGACGATGCTTCTGATTGCTCTGTTCGTCTTGGTTTTCACGACCGGTCCGATGGGCCATAAGTTCCAGGCGTTCCTCGCGTTCGTTGCCGGCCCGGATCCGGAGCGACAGGCAACCCTGCAGGCCCTACTTTTCTGTGGTTTTCTCACGGTTATGGTCTTCATTTCGTATCAGGGGCAAACCTTGGCGTTCTCCGGATCGGGCAGAAACTCGTTCGTCAGTATGGTCACTGGTCTGGTGAACGGCTATCTCTATGCTGGCAGCCTGTGGTTCTATTTGGCCTGTGCGAACTGGCCGTTGCTGAATGTGAGGCCGCCCTACAACAACTTGTACTATGCGATCTCGGCTATCCTTCCGCCGGCGATCTTCAGGTGGCCGTTTCTGATTGGGCTGGCAGTTCTGCTGCTGATCATACGGATTTGGAAATGAGCGAAGTTAACCGTTCCGCTTCGGGTGTGGGGAGAAACCTGCTCCCAGGAGAGGCGCCCGCCTGGGTCCGGGTGCTGCGCAGCGAGCCCGCCGAGCGCGCGAGCGTGCACATTCATCTCGTGGGCATCGGGGGATCCGGGCTCTCTGCCATTGCCATGTTGCTGTTGGAGCTTGGCTATACGGTGTCCGGCTCCGATCAACGCCCCAATGAAGCCACCATGGATCTTGCGCGGCGAGGCGCTTCCATTTTCCGTGGGCACCAGGCAGAGCATACCAAGGGTGCCGACCTGCTCTTGATCTCTTCTGCAGTCTTGCAAGACAACCCAGAAGTCCTGGCGGCTGAGGCCGCCAACATCCCGGTAATAAAGCGCGATGAGTTCTTCGGCCCTTTGATGGCTGGACAGCATGGTATTGGTGTGGCCGGGACCCACGGCAAGACCACAACGACCAGCATGATCGCTACCATCATGTTACGGGCCGGGATGGACCCGAGCTTCATCGTCGGCGGCAGACTCTCTGTCGGCCCTGCAGAGGGACTGCCGACCGCGTCGATCAGCGCGCAGGCAGGGCGAGGGCCGTTTGTTGTGGAGGCTGACGAGTACGATGGTATGTTTCTTGGGCTGCAGCTGGAGATTGCCGTGGTCACCAATGTGGAATGGGACCACGTCGACTGCTACCCAACCCCCAGAGAGTTTGCGGGGGCATTCCGCAGGTTCGTTGGCCATCTTCCCGAAGGAGGACTGCTTGTGCTGTGCGCCGACGATCCGGGGGCCCTGGCCTTACGTGAGGCCGCGCCGCCGGGTGTTACGGTGCATACCTACGGCCTCACAGAGGGTGTCAACTGGCAGGCGCGCGATCTCAGGCCTAACGCCACCGGCAGCTACGACGCAGACGTCTGGTTTTGCCCTGGGCAGCCTGGTGCGAGCTCCGCGCAGCATGTAGCCACGCTGCAGCTCACCATCCCGGGCCAGCACAACGTGCGGAATGCCCTGGCCGCCCTTGCCGTGGCTCACTGGCATGGCATCTCCCCCAAATGGGCGGCCGCGATGCTGCGGGATTTCCGGGGTGCCGGCCGCCGCTTTGAGTTCGTGGGTGAGATGGCGGGCGTCACTGTGATTGACGACTATGCCCACCATCCCACGGAGATTGCGGCCACATTGGCTGCGGGCCGGCTGCGGTATGCCACGCGAAGAATCTGGGCAGTGTTCCAGCCGCATACCTACAGCCGCACCAAGGCCCTGCTGGACAACTTCGCTCGCAGCTTCGATGACGCCGACCGAGTGCTCTTGTTGGATATCTATGCGGCGCGCGAGAAAATCGACCTGGGCATGAACAGCCAGATACTTCTTGCGAAGATGAAGCACCCTGGTGCCGGGTATGTCGGCAGCATCGATGCCGCGGTAGCCTACCTGTTGGCCAACGTGGCGCCTGAGGATGTAGTCATCACCCTCAGTGCCGGAGATGCCAACCAGGTCGGGCAATTGCTCTTGGCGGGCTTGCGTGAGCGCGAGAGGCCCGCATGAGAAGCTTTCCTGCTGGCCAGCCATCCGCTATCCGCTCTGATCCATCGGCTGAACTTGATGGGCAGCGTCAGCGTGTCTTTGAGTTCGTGCGAGAAGCCGGTAGCCTGGGTGTGGTCGTGCGGCGCGATGAGCCGCTCGCCCGTCACACGACGTTTCGGATCGGCGGACCTGCTGACCTGTTTGCCTATACCAACACCCAGACACAGCTCGAGAGCCTGAGGGATCTCGCACACGGCTATGGTATTTCGTCTACCATCTTGGGCGGCGGTAGCAACATCCTTGTAAGCGACGCTGGGGTTCGCGGGCTCGTCATTGCCAATCAGACGCGCGAAGTCGGAATGCGTGACGCGGAACTCGTGGTGGATTCGGGCGTGATGACGGCAGGCCTGGCGCGTCGGTCCATCCGCGAGGGCTGGTCTGGTCTTGAGTGGGCTGTGAGTGTGCCTGGCACGGTAGGGGGTGCCATCATTGGAAATGCTGGCGCGCATGGAGGCCAGGTGGCCGACAACCTGCTTTGGGTACTTGCGTCCTTCCCAGGGGAGGGTCGTAGGGTTGTGCCGGCTGAGGAGTTGGCGTTTTCCTACCGCGGAAGTGCATGGAAGCGTTGCGCTACCACTGGCGAGGCAATGCCCGCGGTGCTCACGGCAGCTTTTCGGCTCAAGCCGGGCGACCCACACACGATGACAACTCGGGCCGAAAGGTACCTGGCGCTGCGGCGTGCAAGCCAGCCGGTAGAGCCGAGCGCCGGCAGTGTCTTTCGCAACCCGCCGGGCGATCATGCCGGCAGGCTTATCGATGCTGCCGGCCTCAAGGGTTATCGCGTGGGCGGGGCTGTCATCTCACGCCAGCACGCGAACTTCATCGTGAACCCCGATAGGAGCGGCACCGCGGCGGACGTTCTCGAGCTGATTAACCTCGCGCGGGCCCAGGTTTACGAGAGCGCTGGCATTGAGCTTGAGACCGAAATTCTGTTGATCGGCGCGTGGTCATCGGAGCCGACTATCAAGAGCGTGGGACGGGCACACGCGTCGGTGACAAGCTGAGGCATCATGCGGAAGCTCAGAGTCGGGGTGGTTTTCGGCGGCCGATCCGGAGAGCATGAAGTGTCGCTCGCATCTGCTCGCTCCATTATGGGTGTCATGAACCCAGACAAGTACACACTTGTCCCTATCGGTATCGCTCGTTCGGGCCGATGGCTGCTGAAGGGGGACCCGATGGCGCAGCTCTCGGCTGGCCTGCTGTCTGACGGAGGGGATAACGGTCTTTCCGGCGGGCATCCGAGTTCGGGCCGCGGCAGAGCGGCTGAGGTTCTGGCGGGCGAAGAGGATGGGCCCTCCGTGGGTAGAGAACTTGTGCCTGGCGCCAGTGGTGGCAACCTGCCGCTGCTAGACGTGGTGTTCCCGGTACTCCACGGTCCCTACGGCGAGGACGGCACAGTTCAGGGTCTGCTGGAGCTTGCGGGTTTGCCCTACGTTGGATGCGGAGTACTCGCCAGTGCGCTGGCGATGGACAAGATCGCCTGCAAGCAGGTTTTCGTGGCGGCAGGGTTGCCGGTGGCCCCATTCTGGGCACTTAAGCGCTCGCTCTGGGAGGCTGGTCCCGATGGATCCATCGTCGCCATCGAGGAGGCACTCCGTTACCCGATGTTCGTGAAGCCGGCCAATCTTGGTTCCAGCATTGGCATCAGCAAAGCGCATGATCGTAAGGAGCTCCAAACGGCGCTCGATGACGCGGCTCAGTATGATCGCAGGCTACTTGTTGAGGAGGCTGTGCCGGCTGCGCGGGAGATTGAGGTCGCGGTGTTAGGGAACGATGCCCCGATGTCTTCTCTGCCCGGCGAGGTATTACCCAGCAACGAGTTCTACGACTACGCCGCCAAATATATCGACGACCGTTCGCAGTTGTTGATTCCCGCACCACTCGAGCCGGAGACAGCCGCGCTGGTGCGCCGCCTCGCGGTGCAGGCCTTTTTGGCCATCGACGGGGCAGGGCTTGCACGTGTGGACTTCCTTCTAAATGGTCGAACGGGCGAAGTGGTTCTTAACGAGATCAACACGCT
>Ga0315289_10009018_pt1 | contig 14391 bp, 28 predicted proteins | sample YL17G11_40_MG_FD_203452 | JGI IMG/M metagenome (GOLD analysis project Ga0315289, IMG submission 203452) | Sediment microbial communities from Yellowstone Lake, YNP, Wyoming, USA - YL17G11_40 | ecosystem: Environmental > Aquatic > Freshwater > Lake > Sediment | place: USA: Wyoming | collected...
CGGTCGTACACCCCCGCGCCAGATTTCCTTCCTGGCGCGTCTCCCTACCCCCACTTTGACAATTTCCCCCCTCTGTTAACATAAAAGCCTTGACACCCAAGGACGGCCTTGATCTATCATGAATCGTGATGCCAACGCCCCCACAGCAAATAGTCCCTGGCCTACCTGCCAGCATCTACCTAAGGCCTGACACAGTCACGGCTCTCCTGGAGTACCGCCGCGGTGACGAGCGGCTCAACGACACCGTCGCGCGCCTCATCCGCTTCGCCAAGCGCATGTTGCCCGCCGCCGAAGCCCGCGCCCGCGAGGAGTTTTTACCCTAAGCCCGCCAGATCGCACTACCCCCAACGCTAGGGCTCGACATAAGAGCTATTGTGCGAGGATAAATCAGATACGAAAGGCTCGAAATAGGAGAAAGGACTTTGCGCTATGGTTAACACCACCGTCCACCAGTATCCCGCCGTCGGCGCCTGCCTCCAGTGCAACCAACTCTTCCTCGTCACCACTCCCGACACCCGCTGCCTCACCTGCGGCGGCATGCCCAGCGCCCTCCTGCCCATGCTCCCGTTCCTACGGGCGCCGCTTGCTGCGCCCGAGGAGCCCTCCCTGCCGGCAGGCATGTCGCCGATAACCGTACACGTCGCCCTCGACTGTCCGAACTGTGGGCAGTCCTTCGTGGTCCTCACCACCGACGCCCACATCTTCGTCATCCCGCCTCCAACCCCACCCCCGGCTGAGGAAGCGGCCCCGGTGCCTGGCTCAACCACCGAGGCCGCCCCTCCGCCGGACGAGACGCCCCCAACGCCGTCCATGGACCGGGACTTCTACGGCAACCCCATCCCAGGACAGCTAGTGGCATCTGCGGCCGATGAGCCCGAGGACCAGCCGGCATGACCAACCTCGACACCTACAACCCCATTGTCGAGGACCCCCTCATCGCCCGGCTGGACCTGGACCGGCCCATCAACGCCGACTGCCTCCGGGCGGCCATCCGCTATAACCGAATACAGATCCAGATCCGAGAGAAGAACATCGCGGCCCTTCAGAAGGCCCTCGCTCGCATCATGGGCCGGCCCGAACCCATCCCCGCCCTCCAGGAGAGTGCCCGCGTTATCGGGGTCCCCGCGGAGTAGCACGAGCATGGCCATGAAGCCCCCACCAGGCCAGCGGTGTGAGTGTCGGGACCACCTGAAGGACGGGGCACCGCTTAGGAGGGTCTTCTATCGCCGCCAAAGGGACAAGAAGCCCTGCTACGAATGGTGGTGTACGTCGTGCGACGCCGATCTTGGCGATGATTGGGAGCAGCCGCGCGACGAGTCAGGCCGTTTCATGCCAGCCCTGCGCTGTCAGACGGTTCCAGGTCTCGATTGAGAGCCCAATGGTCACTCACCCTGTCCGCTCCGACGCCCTCCCCGAGAACCACCAGTACGAGGACGAGGGCTGCAACTTCTTCCCGGCCTGTCTCTGTTGCCCCGCCGACTTCTGCCGCTTCGACGCCCGCAAGGGCATCTACACCCTAAAGACTCAGAGTCGCGACAACGCCATCATCGATGACCGCCAACGTGGTGTCCCGCTGAGGGTCATCGCCCAGCGCCACCACATCTCCGTCCGCAGCGTTCTCCGCATCCTCCAGGCCGAGAGAGAGAGGGACACCTAATGCCAGACCCGACTTTCTGGATGACCGGCTACTACCAGGCCTACCGGGCGCTCATGGGTCCTCTCGCCTTCTGGCCCTTCACCGATGAGGAGAAGGCCGACCCCCAACGCGAGGAGCTGGAGCGCCTCTGCTGGCAGCGCCTCTACGACGAGGTGATCAAGCCCCGCCTCGCCTGGATAGACCGGGAGTAACCCCCCATGCCAGACAGCCCCTGCTACGTCGTCTGCTGCCGCTGTGGCAAGCCCGACGATGCCCACTGTGTAGAGGGACGCACCCGCAACAGGCTCTACTGGTGGCTGTGGTGTCACGACTGTGTTGCGGAGCTCCGCGAGAAGGCCTGTAGCACCCATGCCTAGCCCTCCTGAGCCCATCGTCGACCTCCCCCTCTGGCGCCTCCGTAAGCTTGCTGGCCGTATCTTCCGGCAGCTCGCTGGCAGCCCCCCGCCGCTGCCGGCGAGCTGCTACCCCAACATCATCCCCTTCCCCCAACGCCGGCGTTTCACCGCGTCGCATAGGAAGCGACCCCAATGACCCAAGACCCCCGCGTCAACCTCAGACATGGCGATCCTAACTGCCCCCACTGCGGCGCCCAGCTTGCATCTCTCCACGATTCCAACCGCCGGCGCCAGCTCGTCAGTTGCCCTAAGTGCAACTGCCGCTGGCGTCCCTTCGGCGAGCTCGTGCGCTGGGGCTCGCTCTGCCCCCTCCTGGCGAGGGCATGATGCCCGCTATGTACTACGCACCAAGGAGCCCGCAGCAAGGTCACACTGGTGGGAGGCAGCGCTCCCGTCCTGCGGGTCTAGAAGGGCCGAGCGCTGCCACCAGCACCACCAGGCGAGGCGCGCCACGGGAGAGGGTGGAGGGATAGCGTGATATCGGCCCGTGGCTGCGCGCAGGGACCCGCCCAGGGGCAACGCAAGGCTCCAAACTAGTACCCCTCTGTCTCACCTTGCGCCTGCGCATCCTAACCCTGCGTGTACAACGGGGTCTGCCGGTCTGGGGGGTGGGGCGTAGCCTGGCCGTGGGGTGGGGCTCGCGGGCGCAAAGACTAAGAGGAGCGAAAAGCACCACTAGGTTGTATGTGTGGTAAAATTGCGCGCGGAGAATTGAAAATGGACTACCTCGAAGCCCCCTTCCACTTCTTCCACCCTCAGCCCGAGCTCCCCTTCGAGCTCGCGGTGGTCCGCTACGAAGTCGGCCTCTCCCAGCGCCCCATCGTCGACCCGCCCGGCTTCGTCATCAAGCCCACCATCCGCTTCCACCTGGCGAAGCCCATCCCCACCGGCCTCTTCCTGGCCGTCAAGACGGGGTACTCCGCGGAGACCGACCGGATCTCCCCCGACGAGCTCGACGCCCGGCCCTACCTCGACTTCACCAATAGCCCCCTGATCCAGCGGATCCTCACCGTCTACGATGACCTCATCGCCCGCTCCCGCAGGCAGGTCCCTTTTCCCTCTCTAGAGCTGTTAGAGAAGATCAGCCCTGGAAGCGAGGCCCCACTCACGCTCCGCCTGACACGCCATGGCCTTCGGATCGACACCCGCTACGACGTCGAGGTTGTGGAGAGCTGACGTGGTCGCAGCCCAGGCATTGCAGGAGGCGCTGGCCCGCATCGCCCAGCTTGAGGCTCGGAATGAGCAGCTGGAATGGGAGAACGGGGCCCTGAGGGAGGCGACCCAGTCCACACAAACCATGAAGCGCCGCTCGCCGGCGTTCTGGCGTTTCCACGTCCTCCGCTGGGAGCTCGGTGAGCAGACGTTCTACCCCAAGGATCACCCCGAGGGCAAGACGGGCCCCAACCTGCGGGTGTACATCCCCCTGGACGACGCCTCTGAAGGTGCCCCCTACTGGGACATCACCCGGAAGCGGATCATCGACCGGCTCCTGCCCCTCCTCCCCATGATCGTCGCCACCAAGGCCACCGTCGAGATCACCCAGGTCGGCGACGGTCCTGCCTCAGACCAGGTCATCACCATTCGCCCACCCTAACCTTTCCCCAAGGAGGACCCCCACCATGTTCGGAGAAGAAGAGCCCGAGCACGTCCACCTCAACGTATGGAGCGCCTTCGTCCTGGGCTACGGCTTCGCCGTCGGCTTCCTCTTCGCTCAGATAACCCTCGCCATCATCGCCGGCATCATCTTCGCCCTCATCTGGTCGGTCACCCACTAGCGGTCCGTCTTTGCGCGATCCGCCTTCGCTCGTATACACCCGCGCTCGCCACCGGCAACCCTCGCGCCGTCGGTCGCCCGCTCGGCCTACAAGGCGGGCCCCGTAGGCCGAGCGTACGGGGGGTAAGGTCACCCCACCAACCGGCCGGACGAATGACAAGAGACACTCGCTTACGCGTTAGCGCGCACGTGACCTATTCCGGTTGTCGCTGCGGGCTCATTCCTGCGACTCGCCCAGTGCCTGCACGAGGCCCGCGTGAGGGGCCCGACGCTTCCGGTCGGGGTAGGCGGCCAAATACTCGGCCATCCATGACGGCTCGCGCCACACATACCGGAATCCATGTCGCCCACACAAGAGCTCGGCCATCGGGTCGTGGAGGGCCGTCAAGAGCTCCCCTACGACCCGCCGACCCCTGTACTCCACCAGCTCCGGCGTCGCCGGCACCAGGAGCAGGTACTCCTCCAGACGGCTTATCTTCGTGGTGGGCCACTGCATCGACGCCTCGATGATCACGATCTCCGTCGCCGTGATGGCCCACGCGTCGGGCCGGCGATTGAGGTTCCTCGCCCAGCGCCGCTCCGCCTCGTCCTCTATCGTCACCCCCACCAGCTCCGGGTCCGACCCTAGCCGCGGTTGGAAGGAGATGACGGCCCCGGCGTACTGCTCCACCATGTACTCCGCCAGTAGTCGTGACTCCCCCAGGTGGAATCGACGCGTCTGAGCCATGCCTCTACCTCCCGTATGCCGACGGCCTTGACACCCTTCTCTTAGCGGCTCAATGATAACACCAGTGGGGGTTCGCGGGGCCCGGGGCCGGGGTGCAGAGCCGGCCCGGAGCCCCGCACCACTCTAGGAGGTTTGTAATGGACTTCTTGACTGCCGACGCCGAACGCCAGCGGATCCTCGCTGGCTCCGACCCCATCGCCGCCGCCGTCGAGCTTGGCAACCGCCTGGTCGACGACCCCGAGTTCTACGCCGCCCTCCACGCTCGAGAGATCGCCCCCGGCATCCACATCAACAACCCTGGCCCCGACCCGGCCCGTACCGCCGCCAAGCTCGTCGAGCGCGCCAGCGCTGCCACCGCAGACTACGTCTACGGGATGCAGAATCCCAAGCGGAACCCCGTCGAGGCCGCTATCCGGGCGGAGGGCAAGTACGAAGACAAGCTCAGGGCCGCGATGGCCAACAAGTCGTACAGCAAGGGCGTTCGCAAGCAGAACTACAGCGAGGCCGTCGCTACCGCCACCGGCGACGGTGGGAGCGCCTACGCCGCCGGCCTCACCAAGCGCGTGCCCAAGATCCAGCGCGTCCACGCCGACCTCATGCCGCGTCTTGGCGCCCTCTCGCAGGCCATCCAGAGCATGCCCCAGGACACCGAGGCCCAGCGCGAGCAGCGCCTTCTGGCCGCCCGAAAGGGCGCCATCGCCATCGGCAAGGCCCGCAAGGGCGGCGGCGGGGGTTAACCGTAGGGCCCCGACAGGTCGGGGCCATGACTAGCGAACAAGAGGGGGGTTGACATGCCGGCCTTCTGGCAGCGCGAACTGTTCCGTGACGCGGTCTCGATGACCTTCGCCCAGACCCACGAGCTGGACCTCCCCAAGGCCGGCCAGCTCGGCTCCCTCGTCCTCTACATCACCTCCACCACGAACGGCTATTCGTTGCTGGGAGCCGTCCCCAAGTGGCGCCTCATCGACTACATCTCCAAGATCGAGATCATCGGCGACGGCTCCGAGGTCATCAAGTCCTTCGACGGCAAGGAGGCCCTGGCCGAGGCCTTCTACGACGACGGGCAGGAGCCCCCCGGCATGTGGCGGACCTACAGCTCCACTCCCCAGCGGCAGTGGATTCCCATCCACTTCGGCCGCAAGCTCATGGATGAGCTCTATGGCCTGGACCTCTCCCGCTTCAACCAGGTCACCCTCAAGATCACCAACGACGCCACCTCCACCGAGTTCAGCACCGACATCAAGCTCACCGTCTTCGCCTACTGGCTCCGCGACGCCCTCGGCCCCTTCGGCGGCTACTTCCGGTCCGAGGTCTGGAAGAGCTGGCTGCCGGTCGCCGCGGCCGTCGAGTACTCCGAGCTTCCCATCGCCCTCCCCATCCGCCGCATCGTCTTGGAGGCCCGCCCCGCCCGTACCACCGCCACCTGCAAGAACGTCTCCACCATGATCGATCTCATGTCCGACATCGATCTCACCTTCAAGACCGGCCAGCTCCGCGTCTTCAAGGGCTCGCTGCGGCACCTGGGTCATCTCTCCATCCTCGAGCTCGGCCGCTTCGTTGAGACGGAGGGCGCCATCGACAGGACCGGCACCCTCGGCTTCGAAGTGGGTTGCGGCTACTGCCTCCAGAACCTGGGCTCTGGGATGGCCGACGCCAACGGCCTCACCTCCGTCCGGGCCAATATGATGCAGGACGTCCAGGACTCCGCTCAGGAGATGGCCTACCGCTCGGCGACGGGCATGCTTGCCTGGAAGGTCCGCGGCTTCGGGTACATGCACACCGTCCCCCTCTGGATCGCCCGCAAGCCCGACCTGGACGACATGCTTGACCCGGAGACCAACAAGGTCGTCAAGCTGGACATCGCTACCTTGACCGGTCTCACCCTCACCGGCACCGACCGCGACGCCCGCAACGCCATCATCCTCAGCCGGCTGGTGCGCTAGATGTGGCCGACAAGCCCTTCGGCCACGCCCGTGTTGAGGTAGACCGCCAGCTCCTGGAGCGTGCCGCCGTTTACCACGGCGCCATCCTCCGGGCGACCGCTGCCGGCGTCGCCACCGTCACCGTCTATGACGGCCTGGAGGTGGACGGCGAGCCCATCGATGCTTTCCGGGCCGGCGCCAACGAGCACGACTTCCACATGCTCGACCCCGGTGTCGCCCTCTGCGAGGGATTGTTTATCGACCTGGGTGACAATATCGACTTCTTCACCGTCTACTATGAGCCGCGACCAAGGAGTGCCCGATGAACGAACAACCGCCGCCCTCTCTCATGACCGTCGACCTCGACACATTCCTCTGCCGTCTGCGCGAGGCCCTCCCGCGGCCGGTGCCTTTCGCCCACTCTCGCGTCCAGACGGACCGCCAGCTCATCCAACGGGCCGCCGTCTATCACGGTGGCCTGCTCCTGGCCGATGGCGTTGGGGCCTCCACCGTGAACATCTACGACGGCCTGGACACCACCGGCGAGCTCATCGATTCCTTCAGCGTGGCTACCAGCACACCCGAGCGCCATATCTACGAGAAGGGACTTGCCCTCCGCGTCGGCCTGTACGTGGACCTGGGCGCCAACGTCTCCGCGTTCACTGCCTACTACGACCCCGTCCCCCGCGAGAAGGGGTAGAGCATGAGCTTTGCCCACCGCAGCCCGGAGGTCGGGCCCCAAGGGCCTGCCGGCGCCGACGGCGATCCTGGCCCCCAGGGCGATCCGGGCCCCGAGGGGGACCCTGGCCCCCAGGGCGATCCTGGCCCCCAGGGCGATCCTGGGCCCCAGGGCGATCCTGGGCCCTCAGACCTAATCACTGAGTCCGGCGGCCCCACCGACCTTGACGTCGGGGCGATAGCTGACGGCGAGTACCTGCGGCGTAGCGGCCTCGCCGTCATCGGCGACCCCGGCAGCGGCGGTGTCACCGACCACGGCGACCTCACCGGCCTCCTCGACGACGACCACTCTATCTACGCCCTCCTCGCCGGCCGCGCCGCTGGCCAGGCCCTCATTGGTGGCCTTGCCGCCTCTGAGCATCTGACCCTTCAATCCACTTCCCACGCCACCCGCGGCTACGTCCGCGTCCAGGACGACCTCCAGCTTCTCTCCAACATCCTCCGTGACTCCGGCGGCACCAATCGCCTTCAGCTCGCCGCTGCCAGCCCCAACATCCAGCTCACCGGCGATCTTAAGCTCACGGGCTTTGTTGATTTCCCCACTATGGCAACCCCAGCAAGCCCCGACTCTGGCTATGGGCGGCATTTTGAGACGCCACTTGCTGGCGGTGTAGCGGTCCCGTTCCACAAGGACTACTTCGGCCGAGTGGTGTCTATGTTTGGTGGCCTGATGGGGGCAATGTACGCCCAGGGCCAATTCGGCATGTGGCACCCCATCGAGGGCGGGCGCAGGGTGGACGGACTTTGGGCCGGTGGCGTAGTAGAGACGGGAACCATCACCGACAACCAGGAGAGCGCAGACGGAATCTACGCCCAGTACACTACCGGCGCAGTCATCGGCAATGACGCTGGCGTGCAGATTGGCACGGCAGGGTCAGGGGTACATGAGCGGAGGCTCGGCTGTCACCTACTCTTCAAATTCCAGCTCCCGTCCATTGCCACGATCAGGATGTTCATTGGGCTCACCAATCAAACTCTGGCGACAATGGTAGGAGCAGACAATCCCGCCGGATACTACGTGGGGCTCGCCTTCTCGACTGTACGAGGCGATGTTAACTGGCAGTGGGTACACAAGAATAATGTCACCCAGGATGTTGAACCTACACTGGTTCCTGCTTCGACAAGCGCCTTCTACGTCCTGATATTCGCCATCGGCAACTGGTTCTTGGGGATAATCTTCGACGCCAGCTTCACACTCTTAGATGTTGGCCTATTTGGATCGCACATCCCTGCCGCAGCAACAAGGCTCAACGTCGTGGCAGGTATAGAGACGGAGGCGAACGCGGCAGAAGCTCTGAACCTGTTTGCCATGCGGGGTCTCAACTACATCTAGCATGTTCTTCGAGTACCCGCTCCTCGTCACCGCCGGCAAGGCCAAGGCCGACCCCGCGACCCTCGAGTGCCTGCTCGCCGCCGGCGCCGTCACCCGCGTCGACGTCCAGTTCCCCGCCGGCTGCGTTGGCATCGTCCACGCCTCCATCTGGCGCCGCGATCACCAGGTCTGGCCCGTCAACCTGGACAACGATATTGCCGGTGAGGACGCCATCATCTCCTGGCCCGAGTCCTACGACCTCGACGAGGAGCCCTTCGCCTTCACCGTCAAGGCCTGGGCCCCCACCACCACCTACGACCACACCATCACCTTCCGCTTCGCCCTCCTCACCCTCGAGGAGATGCAGGGCGCCCGCCAGGCCCCCGGCCTCCTCCGTCGCCTGGCCCAGGTCCTGCTCGGGAGGCCCTAAATGGGCGGCGACTACCCCGACTGGACCCGCCTCTTCTACCTCACCGGCACCGCCATCACCATCCCCATCACCATCAAGGCCTCCGATGTCTGGATCCCCATCACTCTGGAGGCCGCCCATTGCGGCGTCAACGTTGGCATCGTCGCCTCCTCCGTCACCCTCAACATCAGAATCACCTCATCCGCCGTCACCCTCAACGTCAACATCACCAGCCAGACCGCCAACATCAACTTCACCTTCGCCGACCAGTCCGTCGCCGTCTTCGACGCCGCCAAGTGGTTCGCCCACAACGCCCAGCAGGTCTTCGTGAGGGGCGACGCTACCCCCATATCCGGGATCTTCGCCGCAGTCGCTACACGTACTGTGCCGGCAGACCACACGTACTTCGTCACCTACCTGAGCGGCGGGTGTGAAGCCGCTGGCCCTGCTCATGTTGGAGCCTATCTAGTCATCGACGGCAGTTGGGTACTGCGCGTCGACGACATAAACGGCGTCAGCACCATACTCGATACCCCCGTCCGCGCCACGGCCGGCAGTGTCGTCGCACTGTGGATGGCTCAGTGGTCCGGCGCAGCGGTGCAGGTACAGGGCGGTCTTGGAGGCTACGATGAGGTTGACTAGGAGTTCCGTATGACCCTCTCTCTCGGCCAGCGCCGCCTCTACTCCGGTGACTACAACTACATGTCGCAGGAGTGGCAGCCGGACGGTACGGTGATCGTCACCATCTCCGGCGGCAAGTCCGGCCAGGTCCACCGCCTCCACGTCCGCGACCTCTGGGGCCAGAAGGAAGAGGTCCTCTCCGAGGAGCTTCTCACCTCCCACGTCCCACCTCACATCCAGGCCCGCCTCGCCGAAGCCGCCGCCGCCCCCGACGTTGTAGGGGCGCATAGCGATGCGCCCCAGGAGGACCCCCATGACCAATGACGAGAAGCAGACCGTATCTATCGCCGTCTCCCTCGCCGAGATCCACGCCATCCTCTGCCCCACCTGCCAGGCGGCCGTCGTCGACCTCCTCTCCGCCAAGGCCGGCGCCGGCCTTGTCCGCCAGGCCATCGCCGCCCAGCTCGCCGGCGAACCCCTGGCCCCACCCAACGAAAGGCGCCGAGTTGTCCCTCGCTGACGCCGCCCTCTACGCCACCCTCTACTGGCCCCGCGACGACGCCATCATCATGGTCGCCATCGCCGGCGCCGAGTCCGGCTGGGCCAACGATGCCAAGGGCGACCACTACACCATCTTTCCCCCCGCCGAACAGCCGACCTACCTGGCCTACTCCTGCAACGGCTACACCTCCTTCGGCCTCTGGCAGGTCAACACCCGCTGGCATCACGACAAGCTCGAGCGCCGCACCGGCTCCACCGACCCCTGTGTCTGGCGCGACCTCCTCTTCGACCCCGACTCCAACGCCAACATTGCCCGCGAGATCTGGGGAGACCAGGGCTTCTCCGCCTGGTCGACCTACAACAACGGCGCCTACCGCACCCACATCGACCAGGCCACCACCGCCGTCGACGCCGTCCTGCCTGCCCCGCCTCCCCCTCCTCCCTGGTGGCCGCCGCTCCCTCCGGTCCCCTATTTCCTTCTCGACCTCGATCCCGTCGAACCCCCGGCCGGCGCCGTCCCCGACTTCCTCGACCTCGCCCCCGTCGAACCGCCAGGCCCTTACCCCACCCTGTAGGGGCGCCGCTTGCCGCGCCCCCTTGACAGCCCTCCACCCTCAGCCCTACTCTTTTCCCATGAAGTCCGTCCCGTTCTATGACCGCATCGCCGCCGTGATCACCATCATGCTTATCATCGCCATCGTCCTACTTGCCCTCCTCGAGCGCGCCTGCCCCGATAACCTCCAGACTGGCCTTACCGTCGCCCTCACCTGGACCTTCCGCGGCGGTGTTGGTGTCGCCAACGACTGGTATCACAGTAGGGGCGGTTCGGGAACCGCCCGAGAGGAGACACCCTAATGGTGAACCCACAGCAGATAGGCCCACTCCTCCAGCGACTATCGGATGAGGTCGGCGCCAGCCCCCAGGATGCCCAGGCCCGCTCCGGCCAGGGCCAGATCTACTTCTCCGCCATGATGTGGGCCATGCGCAACGGCTGCGACTGCGACGCCTGTCTTCTCCTCCGCGAGGCTGGTAACAGCCTCCTTGTCCAGCCCAAGCGGTAGGGGCGCCGCTTGCCGCGCCCCATGAGGTGAACATGGCTACCGTCACCATCCTCCGTCGTGAGCCCAGCACCGGCTCCCCGCCCGGCGCCCCCACCCAGCACGCCGTCGCCGTCACCTACGCCACCCCGGCCGTTCCCCCTCGCTCCGTCAATCTCCCCGCCGCTAGCTACCGCGTCGCCACCGCCGACGAGCTGAAGGCCAACCCCCGTTACATGTTCCTCCCCAAGGACCAGGCCAGCGAGCAGGCCGAGCGACTCACCATCCAGCAGGACATCGCCCAGGCCCTTAAGAGTGCCCCCACCAGCTTTGAGGTGCCGTGACCGATGACGACCTCCTCTCCCTCTTCTCCTTCGACCCCGCCGACGGGCTAGAGCTCGCCCTTCCCCCCATCGCCGGCGGCGCCCCCGGCGTCATCGACGACTTCGCCGACTTCCTGGGTGACCTCTTCGGCGGCGCCCTTGACCTCCCCTCCAAGATTTGGAAAGCCGTCGCCCGGCTCTGGGACTACATCTGGACCAACGTCGGCGGCGCCCTCCGCTGGGTCTGGGACCAAATCGATAACTGGTGGAGGTGGCTCGTCGGCACCCTTCAGAGCATCCTTACCAGCCTCTGGAACGCCATCACCGACGCCCGCAACCTCATCTGGAACCGGGTCTGGGACGCCGCCACCTGGGTCAAGGACCGGGCCTGGGAGGTCGCCGGTTGGGTCAAGGACCGGGTCTGGGACGCCGCCGGTTGGGTCAAGGACCGGGTGTGGGAAGTCGGCACCTGGGTCAAGTACCAGGTCAACGACGCCGCCAACTGGGTCAAGGACCGGGTGTGGGACGCCGCCACCTGGGTCAAGAACCAGGTCTGGGACATCGCCACCTGGGTCAAGTACCAGGTCAACGACGCCGCCAACTGGGTCAAGGACCGGGTCTGGGAGGCCGCCACCTGGACCAAGAACGAGGTCCTCAATCCCATCACGGACTGCCTGGACAGCGTCGCCGACGCCTTCCGCGGGGCCTTTGAGCTCATCGGCAAGACCGTTCAGAACGCCCTCGACGAGCTCCGGGACACCCTACTCGCCGGCCTCGACGCCCTCCGCGACGCCATCGTCGCCGCCATCAAGTGGCCCTGGGAGCACATCTTCGAGCCCTTTGTTGACGTTGTTGAGCGCAAGCTCGCCATCCCCGGCCGGCTCATCCGCGGCGAGTACTCGAGCGTTGAGCAGCTCTTCGATGACCTCCTGGACCCGGCTCCGCTCATCATCGCCGGTGCGGCAGGCATGTTCCTCCTGGTCCTTCTCGTCGGTTACGCCTTCCAGCTCGCGATGCAGACGTTCGTTACCCCTATGCTGCTCCCCCAGGCTCAGGCCACCGCCGCTCGCACCGGCGCCGCCCTCCTCACCGTCGGCGTCATCCAGCAGGCCCTCAACCGTGGCTTTATCGACGAGGCCACCGCCGCCGACCACCTCGCCCGCGCCGGCTACTCCGGCTCAGCCAAACAGGCCATCCTCGAGCTCCGCAACCTCCTTCCCGGCCCCTCCGACCTTATCCACATGGCTGTCCACGAAGTATTCAACCCCTCGCTCCGGGAGACACTCAACCTCGACGCCGAGTTCCCCGACGCCTTCCTTCCTTGGGCGCTCAAGCTTGGCTACTCCGAGGACTGGGCCCGCAACTTCTGGGCCGACCACTGGGCCCTGCCCTCTCCCTCCCAGGGCTACGAGATGCTCCACCGCGACGAAATTGACATGCCCCGGCTTGAGAGCCTCCTCAAAGCCCTCGACTACGCCCCCGTCTGGCGCCAGCCTCTCATCAACATCGCCTACAACCCCATCACCCGCGTCGACCTCCGCCGCCTCTACAAGAGCGGAATCATCACCGAGGAGGTCGTCTTTAAGGGCTACAAGGCCCAGGGGTACAACGACGAGAACGCCCGCTACCTGACCGACTACACCAAGAAGTACTACAGCCCCGAAGACGCATCCCAGCTCGACGACATGGCCGACCTCGCCGTCTCCACCTTCCGCACCGCCTACCGCCGCCACGTCATCACCCGTGACGAGGCCCTCGACAAGATCGTGGAGGCCGGCTACACCGAGGACGTCGCCGACTTCCTCCTCTCTATCGACGACGCCCAGCTCGCCCTCAACCCCCTTACCGACGCCGGGATCCCCGTCCGCGACCTCACCGGCCCGGTGTTCCTCAAGGCCTACCGCGAACGCATCTGGGACCGCGCCCGCACCCAAACCGAGCTCGAGGCCATGGGTTACCTCTCCTGGGAGGCCGACCTCCTCCTCCAGCTCGAGGACCTGGCAAACCAGCGCGAGCTCACCGACCTCGAGGAGACCGTCGTCAAAGAGCAGTACCTCGCCAACGCCATCGACCGGGCCGAAGCCGGCCGTCAGCTCGACGGCCTCCAGGTCCTCCCCGAGCGTCGTGATCTCCTCCTCCAGCGCTGGGACATCCAGCGCGCCCAGAAGCCCCGTCGTCTCACCCTTGCCCAGCTTCAGAAGGCCTTTAAGGCCGGCCTCTTTACCGAGACCGAGTTCCTGGACGAGGTCTCCGTCATGGGCTACAATGACCGTGATGTCCAGATCATCCTCGCCATCACGCCGGGCGCCGAAACCGAGTAGGTGCGCCGCTCCCGCTGTCCCCGTAGCTGCAGGGCTTCAGCCCTGCTGGAGGAACCCCCAATGGTAAAGCGTTGGCTTTGGCGCGTGTGGCATCGGCTGAGCTGCCCACGCGGGCATGTGGAATGGTCTACCGGCTGCGGCTGTTTGTTCTGCCGCCGTTGTGGCGCTCAGGAGCGCCGCTGCGGAGCTTAAGGATGCCCAGGAGGAACCCCCAATGCACATCGACTGGATCATCCCGTTCTACGTGGCCCTCTGCGCCATACCCGCCATCGGATTCCTGATCGTCTGGTGGATCATCGGCCTATACATCTGGCACTTCACCAGGTGGGTTTGGGGGGGGCTGACCCATGGGCGCCGTCGAAGAGCGCCGTAGGAGGTAAGGGAGATGGAACGCTGCCCCGCTTGTTACGGACATGTCCTCCCCGGGCCCATCAGCGCCTGGTGGTGGCCCCGCTGTCGCTGCTGGTGGCTTGCGGTGATCTACCAACTTCCGTTCAAACATTCACGGCTGCATCACTGGCTCCGCCGACTCGTGGTCTCCTGACATGGGCGCCGTCGAAGAGCGTAAAGCCCTAGAACGCCTGTCTCAGGCCTGGCGCCGGATCACCACCGGCGCCAAACCACCCACCCCACCACCGCCGGGCCCGGCGGCCC
>Ga0315289_10009020_pt1 | contig 14390 bp, 6 predicted proteins | sample YL17G11_40_MG_FD_203452 | JGI IMG/M metagenome (GOLD analysis project Ga0315289, IMG submission 203452) | Sediment microbial communities from Yellowstone Lake, YNP, Wyoming, USA - YL17G11_40 | ecosystem: Environmental > Aquatic > Freshwater > Lake > Sediment | place: USA: Wyoming | collected...
GGGGCGGCTTGCGCGCCCCGCCCCTATCCGTGGTTTTATAAAAAAACTGGGGGGGCCGCCCCCCCCCCCCGCCGCCACGGGATTTTGAAAGAGCCGCTTGCATTTGGATTAACGCTGCTGGCTGCGACGCTTGCCTTGCCCTGCTTGTTAAACGCGGCCCCGTTGGAGAGTGAATTCCGTTCGCCGCCGGACGAATACCGCCCGGAGACGTGGTTTCACATCAACGGCAACAACCTCACGAAGGAAGGCATCACCAAGGATTTGGAGGCGATCAAGTATGCCGGCATCCGGGGGATTCAGTTGTTCAGCAAGTCCGGCGAGGTTTATCCCAACGTGCCGCAGGTGGAGGTGCTGTCGCCCGAATGGCGCGGGATCATCGGCCATCTCGCCAATGAATGTCAGCGCCTCGGACTCTCGCTGACGATGCAAAATTGCCCCGGCTGGTCGCAGTCCGGCGGCCCGTGGGTGCCGGTGGAGGAAGCGCAACGCGAGCTGGTGACGAGCGTCACCCGCGTGCAAGGCGGGAAGCCTTTTGACGGCCGCGTGCCGGTGGACGCGGAGTTCTCCGGCAAGGATTTCAACTATCAGGACATCTGCGTGCTCGCGTTTCCAACGCCCGACGGGGCCGAGCGGGACGTGCTCATTCCCGATCACATCGAGTCGAACACTCCCGGCGTGCCGTGGAAAAACATCTTTGATCCGGCGAAGTGCGTCCGCATTCCTCCGAAAGGATCAGGCCCGGCCAAAAATAAAAACAAGGATTGCGTGGTTCAAGATGTCGGCGGCAAAGACGCCTTTGTGCTGGTGCGCTTCGATCAGCCGGTGACGATTCGTTCCCTGCAACTGCCGCCGGTGGACGTGATGATTGACGCGGGCGGTTCGCCCAAGACGGACCTGAAATTTTTCATCGAAAAAGCGGAGGGCGGAAAATTTACGCCGGTGGCCACGGTGCAGGTTCCCAACACTTGCTGGATGGATCGCCAGTTGAGCTGCACCCTCGCCATCCCGGAGACGACCACCCGCGAGTTGCGGATCACGTTTCAGGGCGGCGATTCCCGATTCCTGAATTTTCTTTTTCTCCAGGGTCAGGCGAAGCTCCACAATTGGGAGGCCAAGGCCGGCTTCGTGTTGCGCGACTTGCAATGGGATCACAACCCGGACTACGCCAAGTCCTGCTACATCAATTCGGAAAAGCTGGTGGATCTCACCGGCAAACTCGATGCGACCGGCCGCCTCGACTGGACGCCGCCGCCGGGGGCGTGGACGATTGTGCGTTTCGGGCACGTGAATATGCGGCAGGTCAACGGCCCGACCACCAAGGAGGCGCAAGGTTGGGAGTGCAGCAAGCTCGACAAGATCGCCCTCGAAAATCATCTGCGAAAAGGAATGATCGGCAGCCTCATGGGGCCGGGCGCGCCCATCGGCGATGGCAAGCTGACCGGCCTGCTGATTGATAGCTGGGAGCGCGGGGTCCAGACTTGGACGATCCACAGCGAGACCTTGTTTGCCGAGTTCAAGCAACGTCGCGGCTACGACCTGCATCCGTATTTGCCCGCGATGATGGGCTACGTGGTCAACGATCCCGCGCGCACCGAGAAATTCCTTTGCGATCTGCGCGAGACAATGGACGCACTCTACTTTGAAAATTATTTCGCCGAGTTCACCCGGATCGCTCACGAATGGGGTGTCATCGTTTACACCGAGGGCGCTTCCGGCGAAGTGCTGCCGGGCGATGCCTTGCGCTATTACAGCATGGCCGATGTGCCGATGACCGAGTTCTGGTATCGCAACGCGCCCTCCGGTCATGGCATTGACAGCAAGCCGCCTTATTACGCGACGTCCGCAGGACACCTGTATGGCAAAAAAAAGATCGGCGCGGAGGCGCTGACAGAAGGCGGGGCCACTTGGCGGGAACATCCCGCTGTCGGCAAGGCGCTGATTGACGAACACTACACCTACGGCATCAACCATCTGATCTTCCACACCTTTTCCCACACGCCCCAGTCGGTGGTGTATCCCGGATCCACGTTTGGCGGCACCACCGGCTTTCCCTTTGTGCGGAATCAGACGTGGTGGCGGCATATGCCGGCGTTTGTGGATTACCTGACCCGCTGCCAGTATGTGCTTCAGCAAGGCGAGTGCGTGGCGGACGTGCTGTGGTATTTGGGCGACGAACTCGAACGCCCGCCGCTGCCCAGTTCGCCGTTTCCTGCCGGCTACCGCTACGATCTGCTCAACCCGGACGTGCTGCACACGCGCCTGTCGGTGGTGGACGGCAGGCTTCATGTGAAGGACGGCACCGACTATCGCGTCATTCAGTTGAGGAATTCTTCCCGGATGCTGCGCTCGACCGCCGAGCGGTTGAAGGAACTGGTTTTGGCCGGAGCGGTCATTCTTGGCGACAAGCCGCAGGACTCGCCGAGCTTGACGGACGATGCCGCAGATGTGGCCGCGTTGAAAAAAATTGCCGACGAACTTTGGGGCGGCGGCGCGTCCGGCGTGAAGCAGGCGGGGAAAGGAAAAGTCTATTGGGGACAGTCGCTCGAAGCCGTGTTGCGCGCGGAAGCCATCGCGCCGGACGTGACGACGGCGGATCATAGCGGCATCCGGTGGATTCACCGCCGCGCGGGCGACACCGATCTCTATTTCCTTTGCAGCCAAAACCAGGACGCGCTGGATGCCACGGTGAGTTTTCACGCGACCGGCAAAGCGCCGGAACTGTGGGATGCCTTCACCGGCAACACCCAATCCCTCGGCGTCTGGCAGGAGAAGGCTGGCCGCATTCAAGTGCCGCTGCGCTTCGCGCCCAACGGCAGCGCCATCGTCGTCTTGCGTCCCGGCAAACCGGCGGCGTCCTGGGCGAAGGTTGCGCGGGATGGCGAGACCGTCCTTGATAGCCAGGCGGGCTGGATGCAAAAGCCCAAAACCGACGCCGCGATCTGCGAAGTGGCGTCGGGGACGTTGACCGCGTGGGCACCGGGTCAATACGAGTTGACCGATCCCGCCGGACAAACCAAGCGCATCAATGCCAAGTCTGGATTGCAGCCGGTTGACGGCCCGTGGAGCGTCGCGTTCGAGGCCGGCTGGGATGCTCCGGCGATGATCGAGCTGCCCAAGCTGAGTTCTCTGACGGAACACACCGATCCGGCGGTGCGCTACTACTCTGGCACGGCCACTTACCGGAAGGATTTCCAACTGGCTGAAGTCGGGAGCAACGTGATGCTGGACTTGGGGGCGGTGGAGAACATTGCCGAGGTATGGTGCAACGGGAAGAAAGTGGGCACGCGCTGGGCACCGCCGTTCCGGTTTGATCTGGCCAAGACGGTTCAACGCGGCGGGAACGAGTTGGTGGTGAAGGTGACGAACCCATGGCGCAACCAGCTCATCTACGATCTGACGCGGCCGGAGGGGCGGAAGAAGACGTGGACGACCAATCCGCCGCGAAACCCGAAAGAAGCTCCCTCGCCGTCAGGACTAATCGGGCCCGTGGTGCTGCGCACTACAAGCACCGAGCGTTTGCAATGAAATGATCATTCTTGTGACTGCTCACACATCCGCACATCTCCTGTCCACCAAATCGAGGCAAGGCCAATCCTCACGTGTTAAGAATCATTTTGCCGTTGCGTTTATCATGGTGAGCCTGAATATAATGACGGCGAGCCGGCGCTTTAGCCTGCCTTTGTCCGTAGCCAATTTGATCGGCAGCGAGAAGTGAGCCGCTCAACAAGTCTCAACTATAAACAGTAGATTCGCAAAAACTTATGAATATCAATAGCAAACCGAGCAATGGAGAATTGAGGCATCAATGGGGACGCAACCGATCTGAATTGCAAGGGTTTACCCTCATTGAACTGCTGGTCGTCATCGCCATCATCGCCATCCTGGCGGCGATGTTGCTGCCGGCCTTGGCCAAGGCCAAGGCCAGGGCCCAGGCCACCCAATGCCTGAGCAATACCAAACAGATGGGCTTGGCCACAGTCATGTATGCCGGGGACAATCAGGACTTTTTGCCCCAAACGCTGCGCGGTGCCGGCCTTGGTCTGACCAAGGGGAAATATTGGTATGAAGGCATCATCGGATACATGGGGGGGAAACTTCAATATAGCGGCAATAATCCGATAAGTCACATTGCTCCCGCAGCTGCTTTCTGCCCTTCCGATGACAGTCTCAAGGGCGTTGACCGCAACTCCCTCGTTGTGATGCTCTCATCCTATGGTCCAAACTTCACCTATTTTACCCAAGCGAAACCTGGCGTTAATCCGGTCAAGCTCGGCACGATTCGAAAAACTACGTCCATTATGATGTATATGGAACGCAAAGGCACCAACAGTATGGTGTTTGCCTATGATTCTCAAAACCTCGGGGTGATACGCAATGCGTGGAGCACTGATGATCGCCACATACCCCTGTCACGCCACCAAGCTGGATCAAATGCGACCGCCATGGACGGGCATTCGTCAAAACTCAAGCTTTGGGATGTCAATGCCCCGAATCCCGCCACTCCCGCGCAAGGTTTCGGCAATTTGGGCGACTCGATTGACGAAACGCCCAGCGCTACCGCAGCCCAAGGCCTGAAGTGGACCGCCGTGAACGCCAAACTCTGGGTTCGTCAGCAGCTTGATGATCTCTAATGATCTCGACTGGGCTTGCTTGGATCGGTTGCGAATGACCTAGGTGTTGCTTTTGCCTATGGGCAGACAAACAAGCCGGATTGTTTGTGTCATTCCTCCTCTAGGAGTGCTGGCAAGCAACTTGATTTAACGTTAGTGCCGCTGCCGCATTCCATAGTCTCACGGTCGGCACTAGGAATCCAAAGATTTTACTAAACCAATGAAGTTGTTCTTCAATCTGTTTGCTGCTTTGGTGCTGGTGGGTGGCCAGCATGCCCAAGCCGCCACGCGCCCCAATATCGTCCTCATCATGACCGACGACATGGGCTTCTCGGATCTCGGCTGCTACGGCGGCGAGATCAAGACCCCCAACCTCGACAAGTTGGCGGCCGGCGGCCTCAAGTTCTCGCAGTTCTACAACTGCGGTAAATGCGAGCCGAGCCGGGCCGCCCTCACTACCGGTCGCAATTGGTGGGATCATGACCCGAATCTGGCCGTGCGCAAAGACTGCCCCAATTTTGGCGAAGTCATCCGCCCGGCGGGTTATCGCACCATGATGGTGGGCAAGTGGCATTGTGCCGGGGTGCCGTTCGAGCGCGGCTTCGACCGGCACTTCGGATTTATGGGCGGTGCTACGGATTACTTTTTGGGGGACCAATCGTTCACGCTCGACGGCAAACCGTGGCCGGTGCCCACGAACGGGTTCTATTCGACCACCGCGTTCACGGATTACGCCGTGCGCTTCATCCGCGAAGAGCACCAGGCGCACCCGGATCAGCCGTTCTTTTTGTATCTCGCCTACAACGCGCCCCACGGGCCGATTGAGGCGCCGGCGGAGGAAGTCGCCAAGTATCGCGGTAAATATCTGAAAGGCTGGGACGTGATCCGCAAAGAACGTTTTGAGAAACAGCAGGCGATTGGTCTGGCCGGGCCGGCGTGGCATTTCCCCGAGCGCCCTGCCGTCATCCCGGCGTGGGACACCTTGAGCGGGAAAGAAAAGGATTTTCAAGACCTGCGCATGGCGACGTATGCGGCCATGGTGGATTGCATGGATCAAGGCGTGGGCCGAGTGATGAAAACGCTCGATGAACTCGGCATCCGCGACAACACGCTGGTTATATTCCTAAACGACAACGGGGCCAGCCCCAACGACCGGAATCGGATGAAGCCGTTCGGAACCCCCGGATCCGCCTGGGAACCCGGAGTAGCCTGGACGTTTGTCTGCAACACGCCGTTGAAATACTACAAGCGCACCCAGCACAGCGGCGGCGTGACCACCCCGTGCATTGCCAACTGGCCGGCGGTCATCAAGCCGCGCAAGGATTATGACGATCAGCCCTGTCAAATCACCGACCTGCTGCCCACGTTCACGGATTTGGCCGGCGCGGATTATCCGAAAAATTTCGGCGGCAAGGAAATGATCCCCCTGCCAGGCCGGTCGCTGGCCCAGATTTTGAAAGACAACAAAGTGCTGCCGCCGCGAACGCTTTTCTTTGCGCTTTTCAACAACCTGGCGATTGTGGACAACGGCTGGCGGCTGGTGACCGCTTACAGTCAGCCGTGGCAGCTCTATGACCTGACCCACGACCGCACCGAGACGCATGACCTGGCGAAATCCAATCCGGAAAAGCTGAAACACATGCTGGCGCTGCAAAAGGCATTTTCCGAGCGGCCGGACGTCAGGGTGAAATTAAATTCTGGCGAGCGGGAGCCGGAGTTTGCCCCGGTTTTGAATGTGGAGGGAAAAATCGGACCGGGTGCCCGGGAAAGCGTGCCGGACCCGGAGTTTTCCTTGTTGCTGGCCAAAGCCCATTTCCAAGGCCGCGAGCCAAGTGAAGCTGAACTTGCCGCGCTGCGAAAACAGGCCGTCGCCGTGAAGAAGACGCGTCCGGAAACGGGTTCAGACGCCATGCCTTAAGTGCGAACGGTCAACACAGAAGATTTGAAACGGGAGAATAGGTGATGCACCCAAAATGGCTCCGCTGGCAATGCCTTGGCCTTGTGCTGGCTGCGTTTGCTGGAGTGGCAAACGCTGCCGACCGGCCCAATGTGGTCATCCTCCTGGTGGATGACATGGGATTGATGGATACCTCCGCACAGCCATCCCATAGGAAACATGGTTAAAACCATTGAATTTATTGGTGATTTTGAATTGCATGGCTCAAAAAAGCGGCTCATCCCATCCCATAGTGCAAAGAAACGTCAAAAACGCCCAATTTTCAAGGGTTTTTGTGGGATTCCTGTGGGATGACCGTGTATTTTAATCTGTTAAGGTCCGCCAAATTTGAGCGTTAGGTGGTTTGTGGTTTCGCGGCGATGTGTCAGGGTGAATATGCGCTTCCCGAGTCTGGCACAATTCGCCGTCGCCGTGTTCGGTGAGTGATTTATCAAAAACTGTCAACCAACAAGAAATAAAATAAAGAGCAAAGCGGGCGATCATCGCAATTCTGGTGGCGTCACGGGGTGACACTCCCTCGGTCGCATATTCGGCCTTGACACGACCGGCCACATCGTTCAAATTGCATTGAGTTTATGGCCACATAGTTTATGACCACATTATAAACCAGCGCCCATAGTCCCGTTTATCCAACAAAAACCTCCCATCCATCAACCTGAAAACCATGAAAACAAAATCCTCGTTCCTCACGTGCTGGCTCGCCAGCTTGACCTTGCTGACACTCGTCGCGTTCCTGTTGGGTTCGCAGTCCAGAACTCAAGCCGCGCCAACGACGAATACCTACTCCGCCAACGACACCTGGACGGTGCCGGCCAATGTCCTCTCTGTGATCGTCCGCTGCTGGGGCGGCGGCGGCGGCAGCGGTGCGGCGACAAATAACGGCGCGGGCAGCCGGGTTCATGGCGGCGGTGCGGCGGGTGGATCATTTGCCGGAAAGACCATCACTGGTCTTACGGAAGCGACTATCTATACCATTACTGTGGGCGCGGGCGGGGCCGGGGGGCTGGCCGGTGCGGCTGGCACTGGCGCCGCTGGCGAGCCGTCGTGGTTTGGCACCGCCTCAACAACAAATGTCCTCGCCGTGGGCGGCAGGCCGGGTACCAATGCTGTTCCTGGCACGCCCGGCGGGGGCGCGCCAGCCAACCCCGGTGCCGGCAATATTGGAGACGTCATTTTTGGTGGTGGCGCTGGTGGCAATGGCGCATCTGCGACTTCCAGCGGCGGTGGCGGTGGCGGCAGCGGTGGCAGTGCTGGGGCCGGCGGTAACGGTGCCGCCGGCGCAACTGGCACCGGGGGCACCAACGGTCCGCCGGATGGCGCGGTGGGCCGAGCTGGAACGTTCACCGCTCCAGGAGTAGCAGCCGCTCCCGGCGGTGGCGCTGGCGGCACCAAAGCACTCTCCGGCGCAACAATTACCAATGGCGCTGCTGGCAGCGTCGGCGGTGCGGGCCAGGTGGTTTTGATCTTTACCCCCACCGCGACGCTCACCTACGACGCCAACGGTGGCACAGGCTCGCAGACCGACCCAAACAGTCCCTACGAAGTAAATGCTACGGTGACGGTGTTGAACCAGGGAACCATGACCCGCTCGGGTTACGCGTTCACCGGATGGAACACCCAGGCGGATGGTCTGGGCACGCCTTACAATGTGTCGGACACGTTCACCATCACCTCGAACACGACGCTTTATGCCCAGTGGACGGTGGCTGTTGGCGCCATCACCGCCTCCACCAACGCGCTGCCGGCCATGAGCACCATCTACGGCTCGGCCTCGGCCTCGAACACCTTCACGGTTTCCGGCACCGGTCTTTCCGAGGGAATCTTGGTGACGCCCCCGGCGGGTTTTGAAGTGTCGCAAACCAACAACAGTGGCTATGATTCGACTACGACCGTCGCCGGTTCGGGCACGATTCCGGCCACGACCATTTATGTGCGGCTGGCCACCAACACGCCGGTCGGAACGTATTCCGGCAATGTGGCCTGCACGAGCGCGGGTGCCGGCTCGGCCTTCGTGACCATTCCCGCCAGCACGGTGAGCCAATACCCGCTCACCCTTACGGGCGCAGCAACGCAGAGCAAGCTTGCGGACGGCACCACCACAGCCACTCTCACCAGCGGCACGCTGTCATCCACGGTGAATGGTGACGTGATTACCACCGACGCCAATTTCCCCCAAACCAACGGCGGCCTGAATCTGACCGTGACGGTCACTTTGACGGGTGATCGGGCGACGAACTACAGCCTCACGCTGGTCAGCCCGTCCAGCCTGACGGCGAGCATCTATAACTCTCCAACCTGGCTGAACCCGGTCAGCGGACTCTGGGACACAGCGACCAACTGGGTGTTCAACACCATCGCTGACGGCAGCAGTGCTACGGCTGATTTCAGCCAGGTGAACCTTGCCAATGACGTAACGGTCTCGCTGGCGACGGTTCGCACCAACGGAAACATTCTCTTTGGCGATACGGCCACCAACTCGGCGGGCGGCTGGACGCTGGACAACGGCGGCGACCCCGTCAACACGCTCGTCTTTGACGGAACCGCGTCCACCGTCACCGTCACGAATCTCGCCCCGGGCAAGAGCGCGACCATCAGCGCGATCATCACGGGCACGGGCAGCCTGACCAAGAACGGCAATGGCACGCTGATCCTCACGGGCACGAACAACTACACCGGCGGCACCACGAATCGGGGTGGGACGCTGATCTTCCAGGCCGATCAGAGCGCGGCAACCGGCGGGTTGGCCCTCGGTCCTTCGAGCGAAATCTGCACCTTCAGCCTGCCGGCGGGGTTAAGTTATGCCATAGATGCCAGCCACCAGTTCGGGATCGGCGGCGGCGGCGGCAGCGCCGGAGACACGGTGGCGAACATCGCCGGCAGCATTACCAACAACGGCGCGCTGGTGGTGCGGCAGCCGGCGGTGTTGAACCTGAACAGCGGGGCCAGTTGGTTGCAGACGGGCGACATGTCAATGGATGTCTCCGCTAATCTGGTTGGCGGAGCCGTTACCACCATGAACGTCAACTCGAACTCGGTCTTCACCTACACCGGGACGAACACCATCAAAGTGAATCCTTCGTCCAACGCGGCTCGCACTGGCCGGACCTTCCTGAACATCGGTGGTCTGTTTGTTACCGGAATGGGATTTGAACAGACGCAGCCCGCTACGAACAGCAGCGGATACGCCCGGGTTGCTCTTCAGACGGGTGGCACGCTCAAACTCACTGCGGATGTGCCGAATCTCATAACGACGCTCGTCGGCCAGCTCCAGTTGAGCCTGGACGGCAACGCCACGATTGACACGGACACGCACAGCACCACGGTCACAAATGCCGTGATCGGCACCGGCAGTTTGATCAAGCGTGGCACGGGCACGCTGACGCTGACTGCCACGAACACCTACACGGGCAACACCACGGTCGCGGGCGGCATACTGGCCCTGCAGATACCTTCGCTGGTGACCAACTCCATCATCACCGTGACCAATGGCGGCGTCTTGCAGTTGGATTTTGCCCTGGCGGAAACCAATCAGGTGACCAGTCTCGTCTTGAACGGCGTCAGCCAGCCCGGCGGCGTTTACAGCAGCAACACCTCCCCGGCTTATCTGGCTGGCGCGGGCAGCCTGTTGGTCGTCCCCCTTATCAGCACCAACGCCTACCTGACCTCAATCACGTTGACGCCGGCCGGAACCTTGTCCCCGGCGTTCACCACGAACGGGTTCAGCTACACGGCCACGAACGCCTACGGTGTTTCGCCAACGGTGACGGTGGTCAACGCCAATCTGACGGCGACCAACCAGTTGATCTACAACAACACCACGAACCTGCTGGCCTCCGGCGTGGCGAGCGGCCCGCTGACCCTGGTTCTGGGCGTGACCAACGTGGTTACCGTGCGGGTCACGGCGCAGGACGGCGTGACGGTCAAGACCTACACTGTGGGCGTCACGATGCTGCCTAGCCAGACCGTGCCGGTCATCACCAAGAGCGTCAGCGGCAGCACGCTGACGCTGACCTGGCCGGGCGACCACCTCGGCTGGTATGCGCAGTCCAACTCGGTGAGCCTGGTGGATTCGAATTCCTGGTTCAACGTCCCCAATTCACAAACGGCCACCAACCTGGGGATTACCATCAATCCTGCGCAGCCGAAAGTGTTCTATCGGCTGCATAATTAGACAGCGCGGTTTTTTGGGTTAGGTTTGAGCGGAGGCGCGGCCGGCGCGCCTCTGCTTACAAATGTAATAGATGATAATTTTAATTATGAAAAAATACACACAGACATCTGTTCGGCGGCAGGCGGGGAAAGCCGCCGCCTTCACCCTCATCGAACTGCTGGTGGTGATCGCCATCATCGCCATTCTGGCGGCCATGCTGCTGCCGGCGCTGGCCAGGGCAAAAGAGAAAGCCAGGGCCATCAACTGTGTCAGCAATATGCGGCAACTGGGGATTTGCATGAAGCTCTATATTGACGACTTCAGGGGCGAGTTCTCACTTTGGCGCACCGCGTGGGCAGACACCCCCTACAACGCGGCTGATCCGAACAACGTCGTCCAGCCGAGTCCGAATTCCGTCTGGTGGCCGGAGATCTTCCGGCAGGCCGGTTATTCCAAGGCTGGGGGCATTTATAATTGTCCATCCGTCACTTGGTTTAAGACTACCCTCAACCCACTGGGCATCGGCTACAGTTGGGGCGGCTATCCCCCCAATGAGCAATTGGGCATTGGCAGGGGTTCCAATCTTAAGGGCTATACGGGGCCGCTCAAGGAAAGCGCAGTGCGCAAGCCGACAGAGACCATGTTGTTTGCGGATTCGGGCAAGGTGTTGAATAACACAGAAAATAATCCGAACAACTGGCAGGAGGATCACGCGCGGGATGCCGTAACCGGGAAGGGTTCCATCATTTTCCGGTGCCCGCCTGACGGCTCTTATCCAGGTTTGGCGGCGGTGGCGTTGCCGCGGCACTCGAAGCGGGTTAATGTCACCTGGGTGGACAGCCACGCCACGAGCGAAAAGAACGGCAATCTGGGCTGGCAGGATCCAACAACCGGCGCGATTTATGACGTCGGCGATGTGCGGGCCAAATGGGATCTTTACTGATCCTTCAGTATCGAGTCCGGTTTGGGTCTGCACTTTTTGAAGGGAGTTGTAGTGGCGCTCGTCGAGCGCCGACTTAAGAAGTGTCGGCGGTCACAGACCGCTGCTAGAGTGCAATTTCAAACTAAAAATGGTGTAAGAGGGTGCATGGCGAAAATTAACGGAACCGACTCATTTTCGCAGCGTGTCCACTATGGAAAAACCAAATGCAAAATCATCCGTTGACCGTCTGCTGCTGGTTGGCGCTCTCCTGGGCTTGGCCGGCCCGCTCCAAGCCCACCAGGTGTGGACGAGCACGTGCAAGACGCCGCAGCAGGTGCTGGATGCGCCCGGTAAAGGGAGCCTCTTGGCGGCGAATTTGCAGGGCCTTAACAGCAACTTTGCCCCGGGTAGCGGTGCCGACAAACCCAGCACGGATCAGTGGAAACAAATCCTCGCCGACTACACGATCGCGCACCAGCACACCTGCCAGCCATGGGGACACCCGGATGACAATGTCGGATTTGTGACCGTGACCGTCGCGCAAAAAACGTTCACCAACAATCTGAATCAGGGGACGGACTGGGGTTTTAACACCGAGTATTTCATGTTGTATGACAAGGGCGGCACCGACGGGAAGATCAATGCGTGGACGGAAGCGGAGGTGAACAACTGCCGGACGGCGTTGAACAACATCGGGCGTTCCGACATCAAGCTCATCTACAACGCGCGTTCCTATGGCAACAAGGACAAGATCAACTGGGCGAACATTAATGAGGGATTGAACGAAGGTTCCACGGATTACTGGATGTCCAACAAGGCGGGCCGGCAGGAACTGCTCAAATGGGTGGCCGTCAAGAACCAGCAATTGGTCCGGTTGCGGATCCAATAGTCCAATGGAACAATGGATCAATTGCATATAAAAAAACGAATTAAACACTTGTTCATTGCCTCGCTGGTGGTGGCGGCGCTGACCTGTCTGCCGGTGCCGGGCCACGCCTATGAAGTGTGGATTGGCACGCTGGGGTTGCAGGAAACCTTGTTCACGCAGCCGAATGATTGGAAGCTGACGGCGGCGGGGATTGCCGGTATCAATTGTAATTGGGCACCCTCCGGTCCAGGAATAAACCGGCTCAAGGCGCACCGGGCAGAAGTGGTGGCGATGATGACGATTGCGAAGCATCATGCCTATCAAGTCCAGCCCCATCCGGATGCAGGCTTTACGACGAATTCCAGTGCCCAAGGGCAGTTCGATATGGCGGCTTCCACGGGTTACCATCTGGATTATCTCTTTACCTACAACAGTGGGCCCGGAGATACCTGGAAGGAAGCCGAGATGATCAATCTGCGCAACTGGATGGATCAAAATGGCCATGCCGATTGCAAGGTTGCCTTCGATGCGCGGGCCTCCACCGCCGTGCTCACCCGGCCGGTCGTTGAGGGCCAAGGCAGCGAAGCTGATTTTGGCAAGTGGTTTGACCCCAACGACGCCAGGCATCAGGTGATTCGTTGGGTTTCCGATCCGGCGAATGTGGCCACGGCGGGCGAAATTTTCTGGTTTCACACCCACCTCCAGAACGCGATTGATGAGGGGACGTTTGGGGTTTGGTCCGATGCCCGTAAAATGGTTAAAAATGTCGTCCGTGACGACCTGTATGATCGGCTGAATTGGGTGCGATCACCGCAATGTGCCTTTTCCTTTTTCAATAATGACTTCACTACGACCAACATTTTGCTGCTGCCGGAGACGAGCAGCGACGGCACCCAATATTTGCAGACTTATACCGGAATGCTCCTTTCGTTGATGGAGCAGAAGTCGTGGTTCGAGTGGCGGCTGGGCGGTCTCCCGACGGATGCGGACTGTGAGAGCTTTGCGCGGGGAGGCTCCTTTAGGGCGGTGCAGGATGGGAGTTTGGTCAACTCCAACACCTGGAATCAGGCCCCGCCGGCGACGGGGGATATCAACCGCTGGCTGACGGGAACGCATACCGTGGGGGCGCAGGGTGCCACCAATAATGCCATCCTCGCCTTTGATGCCGGGTTGTTGGTGGTCGAGCCTGGCGGCACGTTGGATGCGAAAGCCAATGGCATCACGCTGAAGTTGCAAAGTCTGTCATTGGACGGCGGCACCATCTCGCAGGTGACCGGCAGCGGAGCCTTTCAGTTGGACCTGACCAACCAGACCTTGACGTTGAACAGCGGCGTTCTGATGGCGGGCGGTTCGCCGGGACAGGATCTCCGGTTCAGCCGTGCGGCGCTGGCGGGGAGGGGCATGATCGCGGTCACCGCCGCCGGGGCCGCCGGGTGCCAGGTGATCTTTGACGACACGGTCAACGCAAACGAGTTCAAGGGCACGTTTGATGTGAGTTCGAATGGCGTGTTGAAGCTGCCGGCGGTGCCGGTGGCTTCCTTCAACCTGAAGCTCTCCGGGACGGGCCGGTATGCGAACGATACGAATGTGGTTCTCAAGTCGTTGGAAATTGCCGGGGTGCCCCTGCCGGGGGGCGTCTATTACTACACGAATTTCACCGTGGCGCAGCGCGCGTTTCTGGTGAACACCACCGGGAAGATTTCCGTCCTCGGCGACGCCACGGCGATTGCGGACGGGGGTCTGAATGATCCGGCCACCTGGCTGGTGGGCCCGCCGCCGGCCGGCGACGAGAACACCTGGAAAACGGGCACGCACCAGTTGGGCGGGAACGGCGCCACGAACGACTTGCTGACGTTCAACGGCGGCACGTTGGTCATCCAGCC
>Ga0315289_10009021_pt1 | contig 14389 bp, 15 predicted proteins | sample YL17G11_40_MG_FD_203452 | JGI IMG/M metagenome (GOLD analysis project Ga0315289, IMG submission 203452) | Sediment microbial communities from Yellowstone Lake, YNP, Wyoming, USA - YL17G11_40 | ecosystem: Environmental > Aquatic > Freshwater > Lake > Sediment | place: USA: Wyoming | collected...
ATGTCGGCTCATCGCATCCTGGGGCTGAAGCAGGTCCCAAGGGTCCGGCTGTTCGCCGGTTAAAGCGGTACGCGAGCTGGGTTCAGACCGTCGTGAGACAGGTCGGTCTCTATCCGTCGTGGGCGTCGCAGATTTGAGGAGGGCTCTCTCTAGTACGAGAGGACCGAGAGGGACAGACCGCTGGTGTGCCAGTTGTTCCGCCAGGAGCATCGCTGGGTAGCTATGTCTGGTTGGGATAAGCGCTGAAAGCATCTAAGTGCGAAGCCCGCTCCAAGATAAGATCTGCCATCCTTCTCCGCAAGGGGAAGGAGTAAGACCACAAGTAGACTACTTGTTTGATAGGCCGCAGGTGTAAGCGCAGTAATGCGTTTAGCTAAGCGGTACTAATGGTCGAGGGCTTGACCTGCTTCATAGTTGATATTAGTCAAAAGAAAAATCTATGGTGGTATTTTTGCTGCCATAGATTTTTTTGTTTTATGAGGTTTTTTGGTGACCTATTCCCCTGACCCCCTTCCCTTGGGAATTAAGGGAAGGGGGCAAATTTTAGAGAGAGTAACGCTATCTCTGAGGGAGGTTTTGTTGCATTTTGGTGTTATTACCCACTTTGTCACGTTGGTAAGGTGAAAAGCTTATACAGAGCAAGTCCAAATATAATGAGTCCAGCTATAACCTTACTCACATTGTTCCATTCATCCTTCCAAGACTTCTTCCAGAATAACTTATAAATACTTTTCAATATCTCAATTGTGGCATTCTCGAAAAATATCAAAAAACCAGAGATACCGATTATGAACCAAAGTTGTTCCGTCACAGTCATAATATTTGCCTCCTTCTCTTGTTTTGGTATCTAGCATTCTATTCTGGCATCTTGCTTTTGTCAATGGCTTTGTTCTCTAAGCATAGGAGTATTATGAACCCTATCCAGTTGAGTAAATTCAAGAATAGGTAGAACAAACTTCTACGCTTCTGTAATAAATACCATATTTCGGTTCCTAGAAGTATGATAGCTGCCAATACAAAGAGTGCTATCCCCGCTGGAGTCAAGCCTCCACCCTGCGAGGTCGCTGTGAGATCCTCCGTTGGATATGTATGAAAATATATCGTCACATTAGGGCTGCTTGTAGAAGCAAATGAACGCACTGTTGGACTTTGTGATATTTCTATGGTTAAAGGTTTACATTCATTAGGCTTCAATAATATCTCATCACTCGATGCACCATAGCCCGTTAATGGAACATGTTGTAAATCTTGGTACGATGTAACATGAACCTTGATAGTATCATGCCCTACATTCTTTGCATAGACGACTAGATATGACGACTGCCATCCATAGTTATCCGGAGCTGACCATGTAAGGTTATTTAAGTCGGGTATATTATTGGCGTCCCATAATTTGGTGTAGTTATCATCAAGATATACTTGAAGATTAGAAGATAAATCTGGCACACTTGCTGGTACGTCTGTCGTCACACTAGGTGTTACAACAAAGCCCATACAGAAAAGAAAGTTAGCTATCAACCAAGCGAAGAAGAAAGTTAAATTTAGATGATTCTTAAACCAACTCATTTTACGTCCTCCTTAGTTTGGTTAAGTATTCATTTGGTTAGCTACTCCCGTGAGTCTCTTTATCATTATCTCCATATATTCATTATACAATATTAGTGCAATGTTACAGCGTGTCTAAGAGGGGCGGAAGCCCCTCTTTCTTTTTCTTCCCCCTTCCCTCCCAGGGGAAGGGGGATAAAGGGGGAAAGTAGATATAAAATCACATAGCCAAAGGCTTGACCTGCTTCAGATTTGGTGTTAAACTTAAACTGACTTAAGGGAATCCGGATTTAAATCTTGGGTTCCCAGTTTGTTTAAAAGAGGTACTAAAATGGAGAAGAAGATATATCCTCTTTATCATGGAACCAGTCAAATGCCATGGGGGAAAGGTACTGTCGTGAAGGGAGCTAAAGGGTTTATTTTCCTTGCTGGTACCGAGGGCATAGACCCGGCTATAGGCAAGCCTGGAGCAAAAGGAGCAGTTGTTGTCGAGGGGATTGAAGCTCAAACGAGAATGGCTCTGGAAAAAATCAAATCTAGGCTAGAGGAGATGGGCTCATCTTTAGAGAACATTGTGAAATTAGTATGGTACATAAAAGGTACCGAATTCCCGGACGGAGTAGCCCTTTCTCCAAATTATATCAAGGCAGCGAAAGTAAGAGAGGAATTTTTCAAGGAACACTGCCCTGCTTTTTGTAAGAATCCACCACCTGGTGACTTAATTGGAGTTTCAGGACTTGCTCTAAAGGGCATGCTCATAGAAATAGCCTGCATTGCGGCACTTCCGGATTAAGGCAAGGGTTTTTGGACTATCTATTTTCACAAAATGGGTATATATACTTTTCTTATTCTGAATAATGTGTTAAAATAGGTTGAGCTTAAATAGTCAGTGTTGATGATAGCCTCCTGGTGGTTAGAGCGGGGTGGAACCACCCGTTCCCATCCCGAACACGGAAGTGAAACGCCCCAGCGCAGACGATACTGAGGGGGTAGCCCTTTGTGGAAAATATGCCACCGCCAGGAGGCTCTAGTACTGTTATTATTACTTCTCTCTAGCCCTAGCCTTTGACCTTTCACTTCGGTTGTTTTATAATAAATAGTGGTTCCGTTTATGAGATAGAAGTAGTTCCAGAGAGAAAAAGATGGCTAGCCGATTTGAAAAATTCTCAGAGCGAGCTCGAAGGGTTCTCACTTTAGCTCAAGATGAAGCACAGCGCTTTAGCCACACCTACATTGACACTGAGCACATTCTGCTTGGTCTGGTGCGGGAGGATGAGGGGGTAGCCGCTAAAGTTTTAATCAGTCTGGGTGTAGGCTTGAATAAAATACGCTCGGCGCTGGAATCTACTATGGGGCGTAGTGAGAAGCCTAGCAGTGGTGAAATTGGACTTACCCCCGCAGCTAAGAAGGTTATTGAAATAGCTATAGATGAAGCACGCCATCTTGGCCATAATTATATCGGCACTGAGCATCTCCTGTTAGGAGTGCTGCGTGGGGGGACAGGAATAGCAACTGAGGTATTAAGTAGCTTTGGCGTCACTCTTGAGAAGGCACGTGCCGAAACTGTCCATGTCCTCAGTCAAGGTATGCCCAAGTCCAGGCTCGCTCGTGCCACGAGTCGTACCCCAGTCCTTGACCAGCTAGGTATTGACCTCACCGTGGCCGCTCGTGCTGGCAAACTTGACCCGGTTATCGGGCGGCATAAGGAGATTGAACGGGTAATTCAGATACTTAGCCGCCGCACCAAGAATAATCCAGCTCTTATTGGTGAGCCGGGAGTGGGAAAAACGGCAATTGTTGAGGGCTTGGCTCACCGTATTGTTGCCGGGGATGTTCCCGAGACACTACAGGAAAAACGGCTGGTAACCCTCGATATGGCAGCAGTTGTCGCCGGGACAAAATACCGAGGCGAGTTTGAAGAGCGGCTAAAGAAGGTCATTGACGAAATAAAAACTGCAGGAAACTGCATCCTTTTCATTGATGAATTTCACACTATGGTCGGAGCCGGAGCAGCTGAAGGGGCAGTTGACGCAGCTAATATCCTTAAACCCTCGCTGGCTCGGGGGGAGCTACAGTGTATCGGCGCTACTACCCTTGATGATTACCGTAAGCATGTAGAGCGGGATGCGGCTCTAGAGCGCCGCTTCCAGCCCATTTTAGTAGAGGAACCTTCTGTAGAGCAAACACTGGAGATTTTACGTGGGATTAAGGAGCGCTATGAGGAGCACCACCGTCTGACGATAAGTGATGAAGCACTAAAGTCAGCGGCAACACTATCCGCCAGATATATACCCGACCGTTTTCTACCTGATAAGGCTATTGACCTAGTCGATGAGGCGGCGTCAAAGGTAAGGATTAGACATAGCACTATACCGGTTACCTTAAGGGAAGCTAAACAGCTTGAGGATAGCGTGCGTAGGGACAAGGATGCTGCCCTAGCTACACAGCGGTATGAGTATGCCGCTGAACTTCGTGAGCGAGAGCTTCAGCTTGAGGAAAAAATAAAGAAGATGGAAGAGGAGTGGCAGGCTGGACAGAAGCAAGAGAAGCCGGTGGTGACTACTGAGGACATCTCTGAGGTAATTAGCATGTGGACTGGTATCCCGGTGGTGCAGCTCACCAGTGATGAGACCAGCCGCCTGCTTAATATGGAGGAGGTGCTACATAAGCGCATTATTGGTCAGGATGAGGCGATTAACACTATTGCTAAAGCAGTAAGGCGAGCCCGAGCTGGCCTCAAGGACCCGAGACATCCTATAGGTAATTTCGTCTTTCTCGGTCCGACCGGTGTTGGCAAGACAGAGCTGGTCAGAGCCTTGGCTGAGTTCATGTTTGGTAGCGAAGACACCCTAATCAGGCTTGACATGTCTGAATTTATGGAAAGACACACTGTAGCCCGACTGGTTGGAGCACCGCCAGGATATGTTGGCTATGATGAAGGCGGACAACTCACTGAGGCAGTAAGGCGTAAATCCTATTGTGTTATTCTCCTGGATGAAATTGAGAAAGCTCATCCAGATGTTTTCAATATATTGCTTCAAATATTCGATGATGGTCATCTGACTGATGCCAAAGGCCGCCGTGTGGATTTCCGCAATAGCATTATTGTCATGACCAGCAACATTGGCGCTGAGCTCATCAGGAAAGGCACTACCATTGGTTTTGCTTCTCGTAGCGATGAGGCTAAGACCCGTGAAGAGGCTTATGAGAGGATGAAAGAGAAGCTGCTTGGCGAATTGAAAAAGACTTTCCGTCCTGAGTTTCTCAATCGTATTGATAGTGTGGTGGTATTCCATCCTCTGACTAAAGAGCATATACGAAAGATAGTTGATTTGATGCTGGTTACAGCAACGAAGCAGCTAGCGGAAAGGGGAATAAAGTTAGAGGTAACCGAGGCAGCCAAGGACTTTCTAGGAGAAAAGGGCTATGATGAGGTCTTTGGAGCTAGACCACTGCGCCGGGTGATTCAAAATATGGTTGAGGATAAACTTTCTGACAGCTTGCTCCGTGGCAAATTCCAGCCAGGGGATACTGCTATAGTTGATTTGGAGGGGGATGAGATTGTAGTGCACCCAGCAGCCGCAGGAGCATTGGTGGGTGGACAATAAACTTTAGTTACTATGGCTAATAGGCTAGTATTTCATATATAAGGGCGGAAAGACGGAATAGTGAGGTAGCCGCCCTTATATTTCGCCCCAATATAGCTAAATTAATAGAATAGTTAGAAGTATAAAAAATAAACATGGGAGAAAGGATGGTCAAATGGCACAGGAGAAAGTTGAATTCCCAATAACAGGAAAACTAACCAGCGTGAATGTTAAAAAGGGGGATGCGGTTAAGGAGGGGGATGTACTCTGCTTACTGGAATCAATGAAAATGGAAAACCCTATACTAGCTCCAGTGGGGGGAAAGGTTACCGAGATAAACATTTCTGAGGGGCAGGTGGCTGAGGCTGGTGATTTAGTCGCTATTATTGAATATTAAAAGGCCTAGATAGATTGAGAGAAGAGCACCGGTGATAGTTTTAGTGTGACTGCTCTTCGCCACTTAGAAAGGTAGCATCTGTGGAGCTTATTCAGATTATTGCCCTTATTGTCTTCTTAACCGCCGTCGGTGTAATTATTTGGGGGAAGCTAGATAGGGCAGTGGTTGGTTTGGTGGGGGTGGCCTTAATGGTGCTGCTGGGTGTAATGGGTGAGAGCCAAGCCTTCCTATCTGTGGACTGGAATGTCATCGCCATACTTTTTGGTATCTGGATAATTGCCTCCTATTTTGGCAAGACAGGTATTCCCCAGTATTTAGCGGTAATAGCATTAAGGTTGTCTCGAAACAACATAGCTATCTTCTTAACCCTAATTGGTATCCTCTCCGGTTTTATTTCCATGTTTGTGGATAATGTAGTTGTAATTTTGATGATGGCGCCGGTGGTGTTCCACATAACCAGGAAATTGAAGCTGGGTTCTTTCCCCTTTATAATCATTGTGGGGCTAGCTGCCAATTTTATGGGCACGGCGCTGCTACTGGGTGACTTGCCTCCACAAATGCTTCACTCTGTTTCCAAGATAGAATTCGCCGGATTTATCTGGCAAATGGGTAGACCATCGTCGTTCATTTTGCTGACAATAACCTTTTTGCTCACCATGTTTTTTATGTATCAATTTAAACTTAAAAAAATGTATTCGGCATCGGCTATCACAACTGCCGCTATTGCCGAAATAGTCGGGGTAAACCCAACGGAGTATATAAAGAATAAAAAATTCGCTGCCGTCTCTGTAGGCATGTTCCTGATAACCATTCTGGCAATGTCCTTCCGCCAGGTAATTGGTTTGCATCTAGGATTTATTGCTCTAGTTGGGATGATGACCCTCGTTCTTATCAACGAAATATTCTCTAAGCAATTTGAGAGCCCGAGTTTTGAAGATATTCTTGGCGATTTGGACTGGCGGGCGCTGATATTTTATATAGTGCTTTTTATTCTGGTTGGTGGTATCAACCATGTCGGCGTGATTGACATGGTGGCTAAGGCATTGTCAGTATATTTCAAGCAAAACCTCATTCTGGGTTCAACTTTGCTTTACTGGGTCACCGCTCCAATAGTCGGCGTAGTGGAACATGATGCTTATATTCTTGCCTTTTTGTATTTAATCAGGGATATGGCTGCTTCGGCTAACATTTCACCCTGGCCCCTATGGTGGGCTTTATTATGGGCTGGGACTTTAGGCAGTAATTTAACCATAGCTGGTGCTCCGGCTCTTTTTGTCGCTCAAAGCATCTGCGAAAGGGAAGACACCTGCAAAATTCAGTTAAACGAGTTTTTTACCTATTCGGTGCCTTTTGTAGTCATTAGCCTGGTAATCCAGTACATTCTCCTGATGCTTTTCTGGGTTATACCTTCTATGTAATAAAGAGGTAGGTATTAAGAGGAGGCAAAGCATGAAAGATTGGGCGTTTGGATTAACGGTGACTATAGCTGGAATGGGGGTCACCTTTATAACCCTTTATATTCTAACGCTGGTAATTCGGCTCATGGACAGGCTCTACCCTTACAAAGAGGAAAAGAAGGACAAGGGCAGCTAAGGTTGGTCTATTAGGGCTAAGGAGGACTTTCTATGTGGAATGTAGTTCTATCCAGCTTGGTATCAGGGTTTACTCATCTCACCTGGCAGAGCAGCTTCCTAATATTGCTGGGGTGTGTTCTTCTTTATTTGGCGATTGCCAAAGGCTTTGAGCCGTTGCTTCTGATTCCCATCGGCTTTGGGGTAATCTTGGGCAATCTTCCTCTTGCCGGGCTAGCGGCAAGCGACGAAGGTGGTGTGCTCAATATTATCTACAAGGCCGGTATCCTCACTGAGATATTCCCCTGCCTTATCTTCATCGGGCTGGGGGCGATGATAGATTTCGGTCCGATGTTAGCTAACCCCTCTGTGCTTATCTTTGGGGCGGCGGGGCAGTTCGGAATTTTCCTCACTCTCCTCCTCGCCTTAGCGTTAGGATTTAGCCGTCCTGAGGCATGCTCCATCGCTATAATTGGTGCCTGTGATGGTCCCACTGCTATCTATGTTACTACTAAATACGCTCGTGAGTTACTCCCAGCAGTATCCATAGCGGCTTACTCTTATATGTCCTTGGTGCCTATCATCCAGCCTCCAATTATGAGGGCACTCACTACCAAGGCAGAACGTAGCGTAGTTATGGCTTACGGGGAGAAGAAGGTATCCAAGCGGGTTAAGATTCTTTTCCCGGTTGTAGCTGGCTTGATAACCATGTTGATTGCGCCAATGGGTGCCCCACTGATGGGTATGTTGATGCTAGGGAACTTCCTCAAGGAATCAGGGGTAGTTGGCAGGTTAGCTGATGTCTCTTCTGGCGCCATGGTCAATATAGTGACCCTCCTCCTCGGACTTTGTATTGGCTCCGCTATGCTCGGCGGTAATTTCCTGCAATGGCAGACTATCCTGGTATTCATTCTCGGGTTACTGGCTATTTCCTTAGATACCGTAACTGGCGTCCTGCTGGGAAAGTTAATGCGTGTGCTCAGTGGGGGCAAGATAAACCCGCTGATTGGCGCTGCCGGCACCTCAGCTTTTCCTATGTCATCCCGAGTCGTGCAGAGAGAGGGGCAGAAAGCAAACCCGAGGAGTTTCCTGCTCTGGCATGCTATAGGAGCTAATACCGGTGGGCAGATTGGCTCAGTGATGGCAGCATCAGTAATGTTGGCAATCCTGGCAGGAATGGGCATAATGCCAACCCCGTAAAGTGTTGCTTTGCTCCTCAAAATGAAGTAAAGTTACTCTGTGGCTAAGTCCGATAAATTCCGCAGCAAGACTGTTTTTGTCTGTCAGCAATGCGGCAAGGAGAGCCTGAAGTGGTTAGGACGTTGCCCCGATTGCCAGCAATGGAATACCTTTGTTGAAACTACAGTCTCAGTAACCACCCCCTCTAAGATTCCAGCCTTAGAAAATCCGCCCCAGGAGCTATCGCAGATAGTAATTGGGGCAGCTGACCGTCTACCACTCCCCATGGCTGAGTTTAACCGGGTGCTTGGTGGAGGACTGGTAGCTGGCTCATTGGTGCTGATTGGTGGCGACCCCGGTATTGGTAAATCAACTCTCCTGCTCCAGATTTCAGCTCTGGTAGCGGAGGCACAAGGTAAGGTGGTCTATGTCTCCGGGGAGGAAACACTGCATCAGATTAAGCTCAGGGCGGAGCGTCTGGGGGTAAAAGGTGAGAAGCTCTACCTGCTGGCTGAGACTGACCTTGATGTCATTTTAACCCAGATTGAGAAGCTATCGCCTAGTCTAGTAGTCATTGATTCCATACAGGCGGTTTACCTTCCTGAGCTGGATACGGCAGCAGGCAGCATAACCCAGGTGCGGGAGTGCACCTTAAGGCTTATGCATCTGGCAAAGCTTAAATCAGTGCCCACTTTTATCACCGGGCATGTAACCAAGGATGGCACTCTTGCTGGTCCCCGGGTTCTGGAACACATTGTTGATGTGGTGCTTTACCTTGAGGGCGAGCCATTTAGCGCCTACAGGGTGCTGCGTGGCGTAAAGAATCGCTTTGGCTCTACCAATGAGATAGGCGTCTTTGAAATGAAGGGGCAGGGTCTGGTGGAGGTGGATAATCCATCGCTGGCATTCCTCTCACAGCGAGGGGAGGAGGCAATGGGTTCAGCAGTAGTGCCTACCCTTGAGGGCAGCCGACCTCTACTGGTAGAGATTCAAGCGCTGACTAACCCCACCAGCTTTGGACAGCCACGGCGCACCGCCAACGGGGTGGACTTTGGACGACTTCTGCTGATTATTGCCGTGCTGAGCAAACGCGTCGGCTTAAGGCTCGGTAATCAGGATATTATCGCCAATGTCACCGGCGGGCTTAGAATTGGCGAACCAGCGGCTGACCTAGGCATTGCCCTGGCGATTGCCTCCAGCTTCCGTGATTTGGGGGTTGACCCCAGCCTGGTGGCAGTGGGGGAGGTGGGACTAAGCGGGGAGCTGAGAACCGTTTCCCAGCTTGACCGGCGAGTTACCGAAGCGGCAAGGCTGGGCTTCAAGCGCTGCCTAGTGCCAAGGTCTGCTGGCAGGATTTCCGCCCCCAAAGGTATTGAGCTTATACCGGTGAGCACTTTACGGGAGGCGATAGGGGTGGGGCTGATAATGATAAAAGGAAAGGTAAAGGAGGAGACATGACAAAAAACAGTCAAGATGAACTTGCACGAGCCTATGCAATGCTTTCATCACTCCGACAAAACATTGCCCAAATGAAGGTCAATGTTTCAGAGACATATGTACGTGAATTTCATACTGTACTTGATAGGTTGGAAGCCATAGGGATAGATGTTTCCGAGTTTCATGTCCCGGATTCAGCGGTGCAACCCCGATTAATTCCTGTTTCCTATCCTGAGGGTGGGGCGGGCTATTCCCGTGAAAAATATGTGGAGAAGTCATTTATATTGACTAAGCTAGACGCAATTCTTGGTTACTTTGAAATCACTGCTTCTAAGAAGCCAAGAAAAATTGGCTTTCGCAAGCCTGATGAAGGATAGGAAAGAGCTGGTAATGCAAAAAGTAGGCGCTGTCATCGTCGCCGCCGGCTCAAGTGAGCGGATGGGCGGGGTGGATAAGGTTTTTGCTCTATTAGGTGGGAAGCCTATCTTAGCCCGGGTGGTCGATGCTTTTGAAGCCTGCCTTTCGGTTAAGCAGGTGATTATTGTCGTGAGCAAGGCAAACCTAAACAGGTGTCGCCAGCTATTAGCCGAGCAGGGGTGGTCTAAGGTAACCGGGGTATGTCCCGGGGGGAGACGCCGTCAGGACTCAGTGGCAGCAGGACTTAGCCAGCTTAAAAACTGTGATTGGGTGGTAGTCCATGATTGCGCCCGCCCATTGGTAACAGTGGACTTGATTGAGCAGGGTTTGGTGGAAGCAAGAGAAACTGGCGCCGCCGTCGCCGCTGTCCCGGTTACGGGTACCATAAAAGTAGCTGGGGATGATAAAATAGTCCACCAGACGCTACCACGTCAAAATTTATGGGCAGTACAGACGCCACAGGTATTCCGTTTTGATATAATAGCTGAAGCCTACCGCCAGGCAAAAGGTGAAGTTACCGATGACGCCTCACTGGTGGAACAGTTGGGCTATAAGGTTAAGCTATATATGAGCACTTATGATAATATAAAGGTAACCACCCCCGATGACCTGGCTTTAGCTGAGCTTTTGTGGCAGAAGCATGGAAAGAAGTAAGATGCGTGTTGGCATAGGCTATGACGCCCATCCCCTTGTATCAGGGCGAAGGCTGATACTGGGGGGGATAGAGATACCTTTTGATAAAGGGCTTAGCGGCTGGAGCGATGCTGATGTGCTGACCCATGCTATTATTGATGCCCTGCTGGGGGCGGCGGCTCTGGGGGATATAGGTGGCCATTTCCCGCCCGGTGAGCCGCATTATAGAGACATTTCCAGTCTGGTTATGCTGGAAAAGGTCAGGGGTGAGCTTGAAGAGCATGGCTGGCAGGTAGCCAATATTGATGCTACCATTGTAGCGGTGCAGCCTATGTTGCAAGACTTTATTAACCAGATGCGACGGCGGCTCAGCGATACGCTGGGTATTGCTCCCAGCCAGGTTAGTGTGAAGGCGAGCACCTCAAACGGCTTGGGGTTTATTGGGCGGGGGGAGGGGATAGCGGCTTTGGCGGTAGCGGTGATAGAAGGCGTTTCAGTTTGGGAGGGTTAGTTTTATGTCGCTCATCACCAGTATCAAGAAGGATATTAAGTCTGCCTTTGAACATGACCCGGCGGCTACCAGTACCCTGGAGATTTTGCTGGCTTATCCCGGATTTCATGCTCGGCAGTTTCACCGGTTAGCGCACACCCTGTATCGCTGGCATGTTCCGGTGTTGCCCCGGCTTATATCTCATATTAGCCGGTTTTTTACCGGCATAGAAATCCACCCCGGGGCTAGGATTGGAGATGGACTATTTATTGACCACGGTATGGGGGTGGTGATTGGTGAGACCTCAGAGATTGGCGACAATGTTACTCTGTATCAGGGAGTAACATTAGGCGGCACCAGCCACCTGCGGACAAAGCGCCATCCTACACTGGGTAACAATGTTGTGGTTGGGGTGGGGGCACAACTTATTGGGGCAATTACCATTGGTGATAATACCAAGGTTGGTGCCGGCTCAGTAGTGATAAATTCGGTGCCAGCCAATGCTACTGTGGTTGGAGTGCCGGGGCGGGTGGTGGCGGTGAGAAATCCTGATGCCGACACTGTCGAGAGGTTGCCTGACCCGGTATGGGAAAAGCTGGAAACCCTAGAAAAACGAATAGCCGGGCTGGAAGAGCGTCTGGCTAAGCTGGAAAGAAGCAAAGATGAAGGTAGTTAACACCCTCTCCGGGCAAAAAGAAGAGTTTTTACCCCACGGTGATGAGGTTAAGATGTATGTCTGCGGGGTTACTCCCTATGATGATGCCCATATTGGTCACGCTATGAGTTATATCTTCTTTGATGTTGTCAGGCGCTACCTCCAGTTCCGAGGCTATAAGGTAAAGTATGTGCAGAATATCACTGATATTGACGATAAGATTATAGACCGAGCCAACAAACTTGGCATTTCTGCCCGTGAGCTAGCTGAGAAATACACCAACAGCTTTTTTGCCGATATGGATGCCTTGAATATCGCTCGGGCTGATATTTATCCCCGGGCTACTGAGGAAATACCCAAGATTATTGAGGTAATACAGGGCTTGATAGACAAGGGGCATGCCTACCCGGCACAGGGCAGTGTCTATTTCCGGGTGAGGAGTGTTGCTGATTATGGGAAGCTATCGCACCGCAATCTGGAGTCGATGATGGCTGGGGCACGTGTTGAGGCTGGGGAAGAAAAGGAGCACCCCATGGACTTTGCCCTGTGGAAGGCATCAAAGCCGGGCGAGCCGTCATGGGAGAGCCCGTGGGGGCAGGGTAGACCGGGGTGGCATATTGAGTGCAGTGCCATGTCTTTAAAATATCTCGGAGATACCCTTGATATTCACGGTGGCGGGCAAGACCTTATTTTCCCTCATCATGAGAACGAGATAGCTCAGTCAGAGAGCTTTACCGGCAAAAAGCCATTTGTTAAGTACTGGCTGCATAATGGCCTATTGCAATTTGGCGAAGAGAAGATGAGTAAATCCATTGGTAACCTGATAACCATAAAGGAGGCACTGGAGGAGTATAGCGCCGATGCCATCCGAATTTTCGTTTTAAGCTCCTACTACCGCAGCCCCCTTACCTATTCTGAGGAGGCACTGGAGGCGGCAGAGAGGGGGGCTGAAAGGTTATGGCAGGCGAATGAGAGGGAAGGTAAGGAACACGTAATTTCGACCTCCTTTGAAATTCATATCGAGGAGCAACGGCAACGATTCATTGAGGCAATGGATGACGACTTTAATACGGCTCAAGCGGTGGCTGTCTTATTTGATGTAGCTCGTGATGTGAACCGATTCGCTGACGAGGGTCTCAATGTTATTAGCGCCCAGCAATTACTATCAAAACTAGCTGGTGTGTTGGGGCTGACTCTTAAACCACCGCAAAAGCCGTCCCTTGATGCTGAGCCATTTATCCAGCTTCTGATTTCCACCCGCGACCGATTACGGGAAGCCAAGCAGTTCCAGCTTGCCGATGAAATACGGGCTAAGCTGACTGAGTTGGGCATAGTCCTTGAAGATACGCCTAAGGGCACAGTATGGAGGCATAAAAGGTAACCTGAGAGGGAAAAAGGGTGAGGGGTTGACAGACAATCTCAAGCTAAAGGAAACGGTTCTTAATTATCTAAAAGAGCACTATACTATGACCATAGCCACGGCTAAGGGCGAGAGCCCTTGGGCGGCTACCATGTTTTACGCCAATGATGGTTTCACCCTTTATTTCTTATCAGACCCTACCGTCGCTCAGCACTGCAAAAACATAGCTGGAAACCCGCAGGTATCGGTCACAATAGATGAGGATTACCCCCTGACCAAACCCGATGATTGGAAAAAGGTAAGGGGAATTCAAATGCAGGGGACAGCCGAGGTGCTTACCACAGAGGCGGAGATAGCTAAGGCTACCAAGGTCTATGTCGGCAAATATCCCTTCGTCGCTCCATACCTTAAACTGATAACCGCCCCCTTCCCTAAAATTATCTCCTTTCTAGAAAGGTTTACCCGTAGCTTACCCTTCATCCCCGACTTCTCAGCAACTTCATTAGTTAAGTTTTATAAGGTAATCCCGAGTGCAGTCTGGTTCGTGGATAACGAAAAAAGCTTTGAGCACCGCCAACCGGTTGAGTTTTAGTTCTGGCGAAATCGGCACAGCACTAGTGCAACTACAACGAGGAAAATGAAGAGAAATGAGAAAGATAAAAGGAGTCATATTTGATCTTGACGGAACTCTTATTGATACATTAGAAGGTTACATTGAGGCCTTTAACCGCGGGATCAAGGGGTTCGGCCTAGAACCAATCTCAAAAGAAAAACTGGCTACCTTCCTTAACAAAGCTTTGGGGCTAGAAAGTATACTTATGGAGTTATTCCCCACTACCTTTCAAGAAAAGGAAACCCGTTCCCAGTGCTTAGCGGAAATAGTCAAGGCCTACCTCGAACTGGAAAAGACGACAGTGTCTCTGAAACCTGGGGTGAGGGAAGTCCTCTCCCAACTCAGAGAAATAGGGTTAAAGGTAGGAATAGTAACCGGGAGAACAACTTCAGGGGAGACAAAATGGTTGGAGGTGCGTAGATTGGGCATTGACCGATTCATTGATTCTATAGTCACTGGAGCAGAGGCGCCACGCAAGCCGGCTCCTGGTGGAATAATTAAATGT
>Ga0315289_10009022_pt1 | contig 14388 bp, 22 predicted proteins | sample YL17G11_40_MG_FD_203452 | JGI IMG/M metagenome (GOLD analysis project Ga0315289, IMG submission 203452) | Sediment microbial communities from Yellowstone Lake, YNP, Wyoming, USA - YL17G11_40 | ecosystem: Environmental > Aquatic > Freshwater > Lake > Sediment | place: USA: Wyoming | collected...
AGGCGATGCTGGGCAAGTATTACCGATTAGCGCTTATTTCAAATATCGCGGACAAGGTAGTTATTTAAATCAAGAGACTCCGCCTCATAAACGCTGCCAAAATTATCTTCGTCCCCCTTCGGGGACTTCGTAATTTTGGCGCATTCGGCGGAGTTAATTTACTGACCCGCAAAATGCGGGCAAATTAAGGAGGTTACTATGGTAAAGAAGAAAACCAGGAAGAAACCTGCCAAAAAGAAAGCCCTCAAGAAGAAAACGGTCGCAAAAAAGAAAGCCATCAAAAAGGTAGTTAAGAAAAGGGTAATAAAAGGCAAGGTAATAAAGAAAAAGCCCGCCAAAAAAAGACCCACACAAAAGAGCGGTATCAGCGTACCCAAAGAACCCGGGGTAGTCATCGGCAAGGTGACGCATTACTTTCCTCACGTGCGCGCTGCGGTAATCAAGCTGAAAGCGCCTTTAAGTATCGGTGATACCATTAAAATCAAGGGCCATACCACAGACCTTATTGAAACAGTATCTTCAATACAGATGGACCGCGCACCTATAGATCAGGGAAAAAAGGGCCAGGAGATCGGCCTTTTAGTCAATTCCCGGGTCAGGCAGCACGATATAGTTTATAAAATTTAAATGAAGCCCAAACTTACGGAACCAGCGTTTTACGTTAGGTGGACGTAAGTTTGATGGCTGAATTTACCCCGCTGAATGCCAGCAAAATTTTAGAATAAAATTTTGCGGCGGTTATGAAGCGGGGTACGTTGGAGGCAAAGAAAATGAGGCTTGTAGAAATAGAGAAGAAGGCGCATAATTTAGGCATCAAGAATACCTGGAGATTCTCTAAGAAAGACCTGGTCAGGGTTATCCAGCGCGCAGAGGGTAATTTTGACTGCTTCGGCAAGGCAAAAGGGTCCTGTGACCAGATGGCCTGCTGCTGGAGGAGCGACTGTATAGGCAGTGTTTAAACATGGTACCTTATGAAATATAAATGCCCGATCTGTGACCGGGAGATAGATGACTATGCTGGCCTTGCACACGCTAAGGCAGAAGAATATATTATTGAGCTGATAAAAAAGGACCATCCGCAATGGTCTAAGGACGACAAAGCCTGCCACAAGTGCATCGAATATTACCGCAAGTTAGTCAAAGAAACAGAGATCTAAACCGAAGGAAAAAGCTTTCCAGTGGGCCTGAATCGCAAGGCGAGTGAGGCCCTTTAAAAAGGTCTAATTTTGAATACCTATTCAATTTAACCCAGGCGTTAAAATTAAGTAAGCGCAAGTAACATGCAGACAAGAGGGCGCCCCAAGAAGTACAGGATAGTCAGGACAGACCCCAAAATAAGCCAGTTTTCGCCTCGCGGCAAGGCTGGCCGGCCGGATGAGGTCGACCTGGCGATGGATGAGTTTGAGGCTATCCGGCTGACCGACTTTATGGGCTTGAGCCAGAAAGAGGCTGCCAGGCTCATGCGCATATCCCAGCCGACATTCAGCCGGACCCTGGAAAAAGCCAGAAAAACCATTGCCACAGCCCTGGTAAAAGGAACCATAATCAAGATACAGGGCGGCCACTACGTAATCAGTTCCCGCGAAGAATCTCCGGCTAAACAGGCTTAAAATGGTTAAATAATATGGCAAAACTAAATAACTTGACTAAACCCGAATTGGTTGATTTATACCTAAACCAAAAAAAATCAACCGGCGATATTGCCCGGCTATATGGAGTTTCCCGGACAGCCGTGCATAAAAAGCTCAATAAATACGGTATTGCACAACGCACTAAGTCAGAGGCTAGAATTGAGGCACAAAAACAAGGCAAGTTGCCCCAAAAATTCTTTGATATAAACGATAATTTCTTTACTAAGTGGTCGCCTGAGATGGGGTATGTATTGGGCTTAATTATTACAGACGGGTGTGTTTCCAAAGCTGGCACAGTATCGCTTTGTATGAACGATCTAGAATTAATTGAGAAAGTTAAAAAGGTTATGGGCTCTGAGCATAAAATAACCCCGTCCAAACACCAGAAGGGCCTATATTACTTTCATTTTGCGCGAGAAAGACTAGTTAGCGATTTAAAGGGGCTATGTGTTGTGCCTAGAAAAAGCCTTACTGTCAAGTTTCCAATAGTCCCTCAGGAATATATGCCTGATTTTATAAGGGGGGTTTTTGATGGAGATGGCAGTGTTTTCTTTGATAAACGCCAGCCAAATTTTCCCTTGAGGTCAAAATTTGTCAGCGGCTCTAAAGATTTCATCCAAGGCCTGGAGAATAGCCTTGCCTTGCTTGGTATGCCCAAAAGGACGATTTATAAGCAAAAAACAAAGAATGGATGGAGTTATATGTTTATATACGCCCATAAAGACAGCCAAAAACTTTTCAACACTCTATATGGAAACGCTCAAAATGGGCTATTTTTAGAGCGTAAATATAGGCGTTTTTTAGAGGGTTTAGAAAAGGCTTGACTTGAGGGGGGTGGGTAGATCATAGAAAAAGCCCTGGGAGAGTGGATTGATTGGCATAGAGGCCAGGTCAGCAGCTTCCACACTAAAGATTTAGCAGCCTATTTAGGGGTTTCTACCCGGACAATTCAACGCTGGATGAAGGGGCAGACAAGGCCCAAGAAAGATCAATTACATAGAATCGCGCAGTACATAAAAGAAAACAGTTAGTGAGCGACAGGCAATTAACCGACGAAAACAGTCGGTTTTTCTTGTCTACTCTAGTGTCGCACAACTGCGTATAATAACTCTTATGTTAACTTGGCTATATAGGACAGCCCACTCTAAAGGCTTGGTAATTAATGGTTTACTCTATGCTGGTATTTTCCTGTGGATAAGTATGATTTGGCTTACTCGCTCTTACCCTAGACTTGCGGCTATTGAATCCGGCTGAGATTAAGGGAAAATTCTTACTTATTCTGTTATATACTTTTTGGCGTGATTTACCCCTACTGGAACTTCCTGGTGAGCGTGATTTGGGCAGGATAAATAGTGCTATCTCCGAAGCGGCTGTTGATTTTGTCCATTGTTGCCAGGAGTATCTCCCTGCGTTTTATCTCTTCAAATAGAGCCCCTGCTTGAGCAGTCCTTAGGCTTCCGCAGGTCACCCCTAGAGCCCTTATTTTAGGCTCTTTTAGGCCTGCCTTTACCATGATTTTAAGGCTTCTTGAGTAGATCTCCTGTCCGTCATCAGTAGCTATCTGGAAGGTCTTCTGGGCCCCGAAATTGCCTATTTCAGGGCCGTTTAGCCACAGGTACACGGTACCGGAAACCAGGTTATTCTGGCGTAGCCTCACGCCTACCATCTCTGACAAAAGCCTGATCCAGGCCCGGATAAACCCGGGGGTTTTCGTAGCCCTCGGCAAGGTATATGAATGGCCTATGGACTTAGGGTTTGAAGGCTCTTCAGAACCCTGCAAGCTCTCCTCTGAATGCAAAGATACATAAAGATTCAGGCCATACTGGCCAAAGAGTCCCTCTAGAAACTTAGGCGATTTCTGGTATAGGTCCAGGCAGGTTTTAATACCTGCGGCATCCAGAAGAGCCTCGGTTTTGGCGCCTACGCCGCAAAGCTTTCCGGCAGGAGTATTATTCAATACCTGAACCAGGTTGCCAGGCGTGATTTCAGCTATACCGTTTGGCTTATTCAGCTTGGATGCAAGTTTGGCTAAAAGGCAGTTTCCGGCTATGCCCACCGAAGCGGTAATGTTAAAGTTTGCATATATTTGCTCTTGGATCTTCTTAGCCAGATTTACCGGGTTTTTCGGGGCGCCTGCATCCAGGCGAAACTCATCAATGGAAACATAACCAACCGGGTAACCATGTTCCTTGATCAGCCCAAGGATTTGCTCCGAGGTCCAGATATACTTACTTTGCTCAGCTGGGACAAACTCCAGATCCGGGCAGATTCTTAAGGCCTCTTTGGTGGACATCCCTGAGCCTATCCCTAGGCGCTTGGCTTCATAGCTGGCTGCGCAGACCACGGTATAGAGCTTATTGTTCCGAGAGCCGACAATCAAGGGTTTGCCTTTCAGGCGCGGGTTGACCGCCTGCTCAATTGAGGAAAAAAAGGCATCCATGTCAATGTGTAGGATCATAGTGACACCCTAGGGACGGTTCTGAAACTGAAGCAAAACTGTCCCCAAAAGGGACAGTTTGAGATTGATTTCAGAACCGTCCCTAACTTTAATCGATTACTTTGTCAATTCGCCAGCCGTAAGTCGTATTATTAAATGAGATTTGATACAGATTTGCGCGGGTCCTGACTGAGAAATACGAAATGAGCTCCTGGCCGCGGCGTTCCTGCCAGTTGTAGGTGATATTCTTTACGCGGTATCGCTTATTATTCCAGATGAACGCGCGCGGGTAGATCTTTGCGGCTCTAAAAAACGCCAGGACATCGATTTTTTCATTCAGCCATTCCGGAGTGTAATCATCGGTCTCGGGAATATGCCTGTCCCAGCGCGCTTTTGGGTTAAATCCAGAATTTTTCATATTGAGATAGAGACTGTCCCCGTCAAAGCTATTTATTTGTCTGTCCTAGAGGACTGTCCCTAAACTAAGAATAGTTTCTTAAGATTGCTATCAACTTACCTAGAATACTAAAGTCTTTATTTATGGGCTGGTAATTCTTATTGGCTGGCTCAAGAAGGAACTTATTGCCTTGATGACGCAGGCGCTTTAAAGTAACTTCGTTATATTCTAATAACGCTGCGATAATATCGCCGTTATCCGCGGTCAGCTGCTTACGGATGATAGCAACATCTCCATCCATGATGCCGGCATCAACCATGCTGTCGCCTTTGACTTTAAGGGCAAAAACTTCGCCTTTGGCGGACTTTTTGGAAAACATCTGCTCAAAATCCAGATATTTATCGGTGTCTTCATGGGCTTCGTTAGGCTTTCCTGCGGGTATGCTGGAAAGTAAACGAATCTTATCAGAGCCGCCTTGCAGTAACTCTATTGCCCGGGATTTATTATTGCTGCGCTTAAGATAACCTTTTTTCTCAAGCGCATTTAAATAATCCCGCACCGTACCAGTTGAGGAAAATCCCAGCGCTGCGGCAATCTCGCGGATGGTTGGCGGAAGATTATCCTTGCTGACTTTCTCCTGGATAAAATCCAACACCTTCTGTTGCTTTGGGGTAATCTTAACGAGTAGTTTCATACTTAAGCTTATACCACACATTTGTGTGGCTGTCAACACTTTTGCATACCTTAAAACATACTTAGTGTTGATACTGATAGCGGACCCATATAACGGGCCCGCCGAGTGTATCAAGAAAATAAAAAGGGAGGTAAAAATTGCATATTTACCTCCCTCCAACCTCTCCCCTGCTTCTTTTTAACCTGAATTCTTAAGATTCTTAAGCTGTTTCTGTAGATCCCAGCCCTTAGGTTTTTGCTTAAGCATATACCACTGGGCGCCGCTATTTATCCAGGAGTCACGAAATTCCGCATAAGACGCCTGGTCAAATCCAAATTCAAAACCGCAGCAGGGACAGACCTCATAAGAAGGCGCATTTTGCCGGTCAAAGGCGAGTTCTTTTAAACCGTCAAATCCGCATACCGGGCATATATAGTTCTTTTTTCTCATTGTCTTAGCCAGTATTGATAATCGGCCTTAAAATACGTCCGGATCCTTCCGTCCCCAGCCATAACCGCAAATTCACCCGTACTCGACCTATAATGTAAAATATCGCCGTTAGCTCTTCTCTTTTCTAAAACATCATTGTCAGGGCGGGCATTTAAAAGCGCTCTCGCGCCTGCTAAATACTCTTCCTGCGTAATATTCCCAAACTGTACCGCGTGTTTCTGATAATGCGCCTCTAACTGCCCCGGAGCAAAATCTACTGCCTGGATATCTGAAACATAACCTGCATTATTTTCTGGAGAAACAGGCGTTGCGCTTTCTTGCTTAGAGCATGAAAGCGCAAACAGGCACATCAGGACAATAAAGAAATAAATTGATTTAAATCTTCGCATAAACAAAAATAAGTTATGGGTTTTCATTTTCTGGAATGAAAGCCATAAATTACCAAGCCGCACAATAGTAAAACAATCGAGGCAAATGGCAATGCTGCTATAAAAATCTTCGGGAATACTTTTCCTTTAGATATTGCCGGCCAGGCATCTTCTTTAAAAGACATAAATACGCCAATTTCATTTTTCCAATCAAGGCTCCAGAGCAATCCGGCGCATAAATAAAGGATTGACGATAAAATCATATTCGGCCACCAGGTAGCAGGATAATAGCCTTCCCGCAAATACATATAGATATCGTATGACCAGCTCGCGGAAAACATCCAGGCACACGCGGCCACAAATAGCTGCTTGATATTGGCCTTACCTACGCGGAACCTGTATATGATCCCTACGGCCCACGGAGCCGTAAGGAATGTAAGGATCGACATCAAAACAGTATCATAATAATCCCAGGTGACATCTCCGGTATACGGGGCAATTATAGTCAAAAATGCTGCCGAGAGGATAAAGGTAACTACTTTCCACGGCTTTGACAGAAATGCCTGATAGCTATTTAATGATAATGCGTATTGCCTCCTCTCGCGAATGTATAAAAATACTGAAATCAGGCATGCGGTCATCCAGAAGAAAGCATAGATTTTAAAGAAACTATTCATTCCCTATTCTTTCCATCGGCTTTCCGCAGCAGACAAGTTCTCCGCCGCCGACCTTGGTCACAGTCACTTCATTGCCGCAGATTGTGCATTTAAACTTCTCGCCGACTTTTTGCACCTTCATTTTTGCCCTCCCTGTTTTATCTTTTTTATTTTCATAGCGACAACCAATGCGGCAATATAAGCCAATGATCCTGAGATTAAGGAAATGATAAGAAATCCCACCAACACCGGAAGAGCGATTTCCAACGCGCCTAATTTAAAGAGATTTACCCAATGAAAATCCTTAAGGAACATACTCCAATCCTGATAGACTTTCTGCCAGTCTAAAGACAGGACGTTTGAGCCGATTTTTACTGCGGGAATAAAGGTGGCAAAACTGATCCAGGTATTAGTCAGCAGGCTGCCTAAAAGCGCTGCCATGCGGTTTAAGCGAAAAAGCAGCGCCAGACATAAAGATGCGACCGGTCCGGTGCCGGGAAGGATCCCTAAAAATACGCCCAAGCCAAAACCAATGGCGATCCTTTGCGGGGTATCATTTATCCTGAAAAGCTTCAGATAAATGAATTTAAAGAACCTCGAAATCTTATTTCCTTCTTTTTGTTTCCTCATCAACAAGCACCCTTTTTAGGACTTTTCCGGTAGTGTTTTTCGGAAGCGAATTCCTGAACTCAACATATTTAGGTATCTTGTAGGAAGCTAACCGGTCTCTTAAGTATTGGATGATTTCATGCTCCGCTGCTTTTTCGCCTTCCTTAAGCACCACAAAAGCCTTAGGCACCTCGCCTTTATGGGTATCCGCTATTCCTATAACTGCCGCTTCTTTAATCTTGGTATTTTGATACAATACTTCCTCGATTTCGCGCGGATAGACATTAAACCCTCGCACATTGACCATTTCTTTCTTGCGGCCTTCGATATAAACATAGCCGTCTTTATCAAATCTGGCCATATCACCTGTATAAAGCCAACCTTCCTTAAGGGTTTCTTCCGAAGCCTCTTGATGTTTTAAATAACCCTGCATCACATTCGGCCCGCGTACCAGAAGCTCACCAATGTGGCCTGCGGTCAGATCGCTTCCTTTTTCATCCACTATTCTTAACTCGATATTATTCGATAAAGACCTGCCTATTGAACCGGGCTTACGTTTCCTTAATGGGTTTAAGGTCACTACGGGCGCTGCTTCAGTAAGGCCGTAGCCTTCAAGTAAGGGCGCTCGAAACTTCCTTTCAAAACCTTTCAAGGTTTCTGCCGGAAGCGCCGCAGCCCCGGAAATGCAGATCCTCACCGGATTAAAAAGCTTAATGATCGGAGTATGGAAAACTTTCGGAAGCTTCATATCTTTAAGGATATTAAATATTGAGGGTATCCCCGGGAAAACCGTTACCCGGTTCTTGCGTATGGCGCGGATAACCCGCTTAAACGGCTTCAATGACTTCATAACCACTATTTTTGCTCCTACCAATAGCGGCATATTCATACAGACTGTAGCCGCGAAAGAATGAAATAACGGCAGAATGCAAATAAAGCTATCCCTGCAAGTCACCCTGATATTGCGCGAAGAATCAACGGCATTAGAGATCAAGTTATGATGCGAGAGCATCGCGCCCTTTGGGTGGCCGGTTGTGCCTGAGGTATAGAGGATGACTGCCAGATCATAAGGATCGATAGAAACTCCCTGAAGGCCGGATGTATCCGTGCGCCTTATCTTATGGATGTCTTTTACGTGATCTTGGGCTTTGGCCGTACAAATAATATGCTTAAGGCTATCCACGCGAAGCCGCAACTCTTCAGCTAAATCCAGATACGGCCTTGAGGTAATTATGCATATTGCTTCACTATCTTCCAGAATATAGCGCGCCTCTTCGATCTTAAACATATAATTTATCGGCACCGCCACCGCGCCCGCCTTAAGGATCGCATAATAACTGATCACGAATTCCGGACAGTTATCCAGAAAAATCGCTATCCTTTCCTGCTCTTTTATCCCAAGCTCAATGAGCCCCGCGGCAACATGGTCAGCACTATCATTAAGCGACCTGTAGCTGATTTTCTTTGAACCGAAGACAATCGCCGTTCGCTTAGGATGCTTATGCGCGCTCCTGCGCAACATTTCACCTAGATTCTCAAGGATTATCACACTTCCCCCTAATATTCGGTTTTATGTGGATGCCGGCAAATCTCTGGAGGCCGCCTGAATCCTGCGTCCAGCCATTATATAATCCATATTTGTGCATGATCTTGCGCGCTTCCTCATATTCTTCAAAAGTAACCCTGCGTGAAATATCATGAAATTCATGCGCTTTATAATACGGCGTATACTGGCTCATCAGGCTGATATAAGTTTCTTTTGAAAGCTCTTCTGAGATAAATTTCATGGTTTTTTCAGTGCCGCAGATATCGTTCGGCAGCACCAGATGCCTGATGACAACGCCTCTTTTAATTATACCCTCATCATCGATATCCGCAACACCTACTTGCCGGTGCATTTCTTTTACAGACGCCTGATTATATTTAGGGTAATCAGGGGCGTTGGAATATTTTATGCTCATCTGCGTATCCGCATAGCGCATATCCGGCAGGTAAATATCCACGATGCCGTCAAGTAATCTGATGATTTCGGGCAACTCATATCCTCCGGTATTATAAACAAGAGGCAAATTTAGGCCTTTTGATATGGCGATATGCAGGGCCTTAAGGATCTGCGGCATGACGTGAGCGGGAGTAACAAGGTTGATATTGTGGCAGCTGAGAGCCTGTAATTCCAGCATAAACTGGGCTAAATCCTCAAAATCCACCTCCCTGCCCTCCCCCAGCTGGCTGAATTCGTAATTCTGGCAATAAACACAGCTCATATTGCACTGAGAGAAAAATATCGTGCCTGAGCCGCGCTCGCCCGATATCGGCGGCTCTTCGCCGCGGTGCGGCATGTAGCTTGTGACTTTAGGCTTGCGGCCGGTTTTACAGAATCCTGTTTCGTTCTTCAGGCGGTTGACCTTGCATTTACGCGGGCAAATACAGCAGGATTCAAGCAGCTTCAAAGCCTGCTCTATCAGTCTTTCTAACTTTCCGTTATTGTACGCTTGCAGGTAGGCTGGATACATCATTTGACCTGTGCAGAGAATATCTCCCTTATCCGGTTAAATATGGCGATATATTCCGGGGTGCGGTAATCAGGATACGTCCATTCCTTAGAATTGAACGTCTTATCCTGATACATGAGCGTGACCTCTGAGTAAATGCCTCTACCCATATATATCCGGTGAGAAAAATCCTTGGTCGATGCCAGGACCAGCTTGGAAAGGTCCACGTATCCGGGGTCGATATTGATCAGGCGGTGCGCATCGACTGATAGCTTCTTTTCAATATTATTCGTCAGAACTTTTATTTTGGGGAGGCTTTCGGGAAGGATCAATTTCTTGAAGCTGATAAATTTTCTTTGCAACCCCTCACCTAGCTCTTCTTCGTAATAATCAGTGTAAGTAAAGGGCAGAGTTTCGCTCTCAAAATCTAAATCACCAAATTTTCTTTTAAGGATTGATTCGGCTTTTAAAAGGCTGGGCCCATCTTTAAAGATAAAACCGATGGTCAGTTTTACAGGTTGGGGCTTTCTGATTGAGCCCATATACTCTTTAGCGCGAGGAGGCCTGCTGGGATAAAAATTGACGCAGGTACTGGGAAATCTTCTTTTTTTGGTCTTCCTTGATCTCGTTGAAGAATATAGCGATATTGAATCCGCCTTTCTCCTCATCTTCGGTGCGCACGAGGACACCCTTACATTCAACCATGAATTTCTTTGTGCCGCAACGGGTCCCTACCGGCAGGGATAATTTCACCGCAACCTTGGTAAAAGGCGGGATATATTTATCGATATGGCAATACGCCCCCACGCAGCTGACATTTTTGGTGGAAGTGACAAAACCGTACTTGTCAATTGCAACCTTGATGGGCAGCCTATGCTCTAAGCGCGGAAATAGCCTTCTTTCTTTTCTCTTCGCCGTCATTTCTGCTCCGCTGCCTCGGCCTTGGTCTTTTCAAGATACCCGCGCCAGCACTTTTTGATACAGTAAAATTTGCCGTCGCGGTAATACGTTTTGATTTTTCTAAGGGCCTTGCCGCACCCAAGACAATTCGTCTGTTTTTCCACTGCCGGTTTTGCTTCCGCCGCCGGCGCCTGTGCTGTCTTTGCTTCTTCTGCCATAGATTTTTACCTTGCCTTTCCTAGAGCTGGCCTAACTGCATCTTTATATAATCCCAGAGGTAATTTTTATCCGTGGGGTCAAACTCCAGGAACTGTATGCCTACCCTGAATCTGTTGGAATGGGGTAAAGGATGGGACCAGGCGATCTTTCCTACTGCCCGTAAAACCTTGGACATCACGCTCATTTCAAGGGAAACCAGCGTCTCAGGGATCAAAAATTCTTTGTTGACGAAACCGATTCCCACAAGGCTGATGTCATCGCAGATAGCATTGCTGAAGCTTGCTGTGCCCCGTATCTGATAGCGAAGCGAGGTCTTCAGTTTCGTCCGAGGGAATAACCTTTTTTCCCGTGGATTGCTTTCCATGCTCTCCTTCCGCAGCAAGCGGAACACCCGGCATTCCTATAAGCCGGGGTGTACCGCAGCAAGCAGAACAGGTGTATAATTCTTGAGAAGCCGCGGCTTTCCTTCCCTCTGGTTACAAAAATATAGCATATATTTAGCCTACTGTCAACACCTTCGTACGTCTATACGGTAAACTCCCGGCATACTAGGTGTGGCACATAAAACGTGCCTATCATATAATATTTACAAATCCCCTGATTCTGCTATAATAAGGCTCGAGGAGAAAAATGTACTGTCAATTTTACGGTTTAAAGGAAAGGCCCTTCAACGTTACCTCGGATCCCGCCTTTTTCTTCTTGAGCAGGAAGCATAAAGAAGCCCTCTCTCACCTTGCCTATGGCGTATCCCAGAGAAAAGGCATTATTGTCCTTACCGGAGAGATCGGCACGGGAAAAACCACTCTCTGCCGCTATTTCCTCGGCCAGTTAGGCAAAAAAGTCAAAACCGCGTTCATCCTGAACCCCTATTTTTCAGAGATGGAGCTCCTGGAGGCGATCGTGCATGATTTCGGAATCCGCGGGGTATTCAATTCCCGCCTTGCGCTGGTCGCGCGGCTGAACAGATTCCTACTTAAAGAATCATCAGTAGGCAATAACATAGTCTTGATCATCGACGAGGCGCAGAATTTAAAATCGAGCATGCTCGAGCAGGTGCGCCTTCTTTCAAATTTAGAGACGGAAAAGGAAAAATTGCTGCAGGTTATCCTCGTGGGTCAGCCTGAACTTAACCGCAGGCTTGCCCTTCACGATCTGAGGCAGCTTGGGCAAAGGATCATGGTGCAGTTTCACATCACGCCGCTTGAACAGAATGAAATCAGGAATTATATCAGCCATCGCTTAAGCATTGCCGGTTCGGCCGGAAGGGTCGAATTTACGGATGAGGCGATCCGGGCGATCTCGGAATTTTCCAATGGGACCCCCCGCCTCATCAATAAGGCCTGCGACCGCGCACTCCTTGCGGGATTCGTCTCGGAAACCGATACCATTGATATTGACATCATCAATAAATGCATCGAGGAACTAAGCAATCAACTCGTAGGAGAAAAAACGTAAGATGAGCATCATCTATGACGCCCTGAAAAAAGTCGAGAAAAACACCAACCGCGATATCATCGCCGAAGTCAATAAGAAGCGTTCGGGCAAAAAAATAATGACTTATCTTTTATATGTGCTCTTTGCCTGCGCGGGGCTCTTTATCGCAAATACCATATTCGGAGTCCTCTCTCCCAAAGTAAAGCCGCAGGCAGCCCCAAGGGTTACTGCGCCAGTCACGCTAAAACCTGCAAAGAAAACAGCAGTAAAGGCAAAAGAAACCGCTCCTGCCGAGAAAGTCACTCCTGCCCCGGCTATTATCGAGGTCAAGAAAGCGCCGGAAATACCGCCCCTGATCTTAAGTGGAGTCTTCTTCTCGAAGGATAAAGGCTATGCCCTGATCAATAACCGCGTGGTAAAACAGGGTGATTTTGTTGAAGGGATAAAAGTAAAGAAGGTCAACCTGGATAATGTGGAGCTGGAAACAAGCGGGGGGTTAAATTTCAAGCTTTCTACTCAAAGCCGGTGATCTCTAAAAAAGCCTCTTCCTTAAAGATTCGATAATGATCTCAAGAGGGATGTTCTCCACGATCTTCGTCCTGCCGATGGCGGTAATCAAGACAAACCTGTTCCTTTCGCCGATAAACTTCTTGTCCCGGTAATGCGCGTTGACAATGTCGCCTAACTTTACATTGCGGATCTCAACCGGCAGCCCGACTTTCTGAATAAGGGTTTCAATCCTCTCTACTGACGCTTCATTAATAAGCGAAAGCTTCCTGCTCATATCGGCTGCGACGAGCATCCCCAAAGCAATCGCCTCTCCATGCGTATAGCCTTTATATTTGGCGGCTGCTTCTATAGCGTGCCCTGCAGTATGGCCGAAATTCAGGATTGTGCGTATCCCCTTCTCTTCCCTTTCATCCTGCTGGACGACCCCGGCCTTGATGCTGCTGCAGCGGCCTATAATATGCGTAAGGGCAGCCTTTTTAAAAGTGAGCGCGTCTTTATATTTAACCTCCAGGTAATCAAATAATTTTGCGTCCTTAATCAGCGCATACTTTATCACCTCCGCAAGGCCCGAGCGCATCTGGCGGGGCTTTAGGGTTGCAATAAACTTCACATCGCTAAACACAAGCCTCGGCTGATAAAATGCCCCCACTAAATTCTTGCCTTCGGATAGATCCACCGCGGTTTTTCCTCCGATACTGGAATCTACCTGCGCCAGCAACGTTGTCGGGATCTGTATATATGGAATACCGCGTTTGTAAATCGAAGCTACAAATCCGCCTAAATCTCCGATTACGCCGCCGCCAAAAGCAATGATAAATATCCGTTTCTTTTTATCATAAAACGCAATATCCTTGATGGCGCCTGCGGCAGTTTCGATGGATTTGCTTTTCTCAGTATCAGGGACTGCTTTGAATTTTACGCCAAAGCCCGAGCGCTTTAAGGTATTCTCCAAAGCCTTCCCGTATTTCTTTCGTATCAGGGCATTAGTGATGATATAGGCATCGCGGCCGATATTGAGTCTCGTTAAATAGGCGCCTAACTGCTTAAGGATGTCGCAGCCAACCAGGATATTATAGGAACGTTTTTTCAAGTTTAGCCTTATGGCGTGCATTACCCGACTCCCAATAGGCGTAAAATAAAATTTACCGCCGGCCAAAGAATATAATCAAGCGCCCCCATCCAGATAAGCGCTAAGAGGATGATGAAGGAGACCGGTTCAAGATGCGCAAATCTCATGGCCACACTCTCCGGCAGCAAGCTCATGAATATCCGCGAACCGTCAAGCGGCGGTATGGGAATAAGATTAAATACACCCAGGACCACATTGATCAAAATCAGATTTGCGACTATAAAAGACATCACGGAAGATAGCGGCGCAACATGCGCGATCACTGACAGGAGAGTTGCGAATACAAAATTTGACAGTGGCCCGGCTAAGCCTATCAGGAAGATATCTCTTCTGGGATTCTTCAGCGCCCAGTAACTTATCGGCACTGGCTTTGCCGCGCCAAAGACAAAACGGCCGTGAGTAGAAATAAAAAGGAATAGCGGTAAAAGGAACGTCCAGAAGAGATCGATATGCGCCAGCGGATTAAGGGTGAGCCTTCCGGAA
>Ga0315289_10009023_pt1 | contig 14387 bp, 10 predicted proteins | sample YL17G11_40_MG_FD_203452 | JGI IMG/M metagenome (GOLD analysis project Ga0315289, IMG submission 203452) | Sediment microbial communities from Yellowstone Lake, YNP, Wyoming, USA - YL17G11_40 | ecosystem: Environmental > Aquatic > Freshwater > Lake > Sediment | place: USA: Wyoming | collected...
TTCTTTTAGAGATGAAAGAAGCTGTGATACCTTAGTCTTTACCTTAGTTAAAAGATATAATGACCATAGGAGAAAGGTGCCCTTATTCAAAAAAACTAAATTTACACAATTTACTTGACACACCCTCAACTCTAAACTTCTTGACATCAAGCCAAACTGTTTTTATATTTTACAAAAATACGAAGATGTTAAAAATATTAAGCTTTAAAGGAGGTGGACTAAAAACAAGGAAGCGTAAAAAAGACAATCCAAAATTTTTAAAGGAGTGAAGATGAAAAAGATACTTTGTCTTACGATGGTATTCCTTTTAGTAATCTTTTTTGCCGGCTGCAAAAAGGAAATAAAAGAGGAAAGTTCACAAACCGGAATAGGGGAAAATGAAGTTATGGCTGATACTGGCAAAGCTAAGGCTCAGGCTGATACCGTTGAGAAGTTAGTCCGGGATAAAAACCCGATCGTGGTTATAGAGACTGATTTCGGGAACATAGAGCTTGAACTGTTCTGGAAAGAGACTCCAATCACCGCGGCAAATCTTCTGAAATTGGTAAAAAAGGGTTTCTACAATGGACTGACCTTTCACCGCATAGTTCCCGATTTCGTCATCCAGGGTGGAGACCCGGAGGGGACTGGTAGAGGTGGTCCAGGTTATACTATACCTTTTGAACAGGCAAAGACCAAACATCTCCGAGGGTCTTTAGGTATGGCTCGTTCTCAGGACCCGAACTCTGCCGGAAGTCAGTTTTACATCTGTTTAAAAGACCTTCCCCGTCTGGATGGTAACTATGTGGTCTTTGGTAAAGTGATTAAAGGTATGGAGGCAGTTGATAAAATCGCCCAGGTCAAGACCGATTCAGGGTCATATCCCCTGGAAAAAGTAGTGATGAAGAAGGTGTATGAGAAGATTGAGAAGAAGGAAAAGGGAAAGTAGTAGGCGATTAAACAAGTTTTAAGAGATTAGGCTGGGATAGGGGTTATACCCCTATCCCAGTATCCTTACGAGCAGGAGTCCAACTCCTACCCGAGCTGTAAACTGTAAAAGGTGTAGGAGCTGGGTTACCCCGCCCCTATATTTTTTGTATCTTATCCTCTTGACAGAGATTTAAGGTTAAAATATATTCACCGGAGAGGGTTTGCCTAAACTAAAAAAATCGCTTTTGATTTTACCTCAAAGAAAGAGGGAAAAATGGCAGAGTTAAAAAATAACGGCGGAGAGGAAACAAAAAGAGGTTCAGACCAGGTAGATATTCAAAAAAAAGAGATAGAGCAGTTGAAAAAGAAAGTTCTGGAAGCAGGAATACCTTTGCCGGCTGAAAGAAAAGCTTTTTTAGAAGCTGAGAGACTAAAATATATCTCTCCAGTCTCCAGCGAATACGAGCTAATCCGGGATTATATCGATTACCTGATCTCTCTTCCCTGGACCCAAAGCTGTGCTGAAGAGATAGATGTGGAGAAATTGAAGAAGGTTTTAGATAGGGAGTATTTCGGGCAGAAGAAGATGAAGGAACAGATTTGCGAATATTTTTCCATTCGCCAGTTAAAAAAAGATATTAAAGGATCGATTTTGTGTTTTGTTGGTCCACCTGGAACCGGAAAGACCTCCTTAGCCCAGTCCATAGCCTTAGCTTTGAATCGAAAATTCATCCGCTTAAGCGTGGCTGGATTTTCCACCAGTCAGGAGATAAAAGGAGAAAGGTTCGGCATCTCTGGTGGACATCCGGGTGTTATCTTGAAATATCTGAGAGAAGCAGGTTGTAACAACCCCTTATTTCTGATTGAAGAGGTGGATAATTTAGGGAATGGAGTTCCAAAGGGGGAGGTTATTTCTGCTCTGCTTGAGGTTTTAGACGCGGAGCATAATTTCAGTTTCATAGATAACTATTTAGGTCTTACCTTTGACCTGTCTCAGGTTTTATTTATTGCCACAGCTAAGAATATGGATGAGATTCCGGATGCGTTTCTGGATTTCTTTGAGATAATCGAATTTACTGGATTTATTGAGGAAGAAAAATTGCAGATTGCCAGAAGATACCTTATACCCTCTCAGACGGAAAGGCACGGACTTTCAGAAAAAGAGCTACAGATCACCGATGAGGCTATTAAAAAGATTATCCGAGAATATGCCATCGAAGAGGGCTTAAGAAATCTGCAAAAGGAGATCGAGATCATCTGCCGTAAAATAGCCCGGATGAGAGCTTCCGGGAGCGGGGATTTCTGGAGAATAACCGAAGACAACCTGACAGACTATCTGGGTACCCCGGTCTATATCCCGGAAATAGTAGAGAAAAAACCTGAAGTAGGGGTTGCCTGCGGCTTAGCCTGGACTGCCTCAGGTGGTGATATAATGTTGATTGAGGGTTTGAGGATGAGAGGGAGCGGTCAGATATTCTCCACCGGGCAGTTAGGAGGGATCATTCGTGAAACCATCCAGACCGCTCATAGCTATGTCCGCTCACAGGCACAACTCTTAGGCATAAACTATAAGGATTTTACCAATTACGATATTCATCTCCATTTCCCCTCAGAGGCTATTCCCAAGGATGGTCCCTCAGCCGGATTAACCATTACCCTGGTAATTGCCTCGGTGATGAGCGAAAAACCGATAAAAAACGATTTAGCTATGACCGGAGAGGTCTCCTTGAGGGGGAATATCCTCCCTGTGGGTGGAATCAAGGAAAAGCTCTCAGCCGCAAGAAGGGTGGGTATAAAAAAGATCATCCTGCCTAAAGCCAATCGTAGAAATCTTCCGGATTTACCAGAAGAATTGATAAACGACCTTGAAATAATCTGGGTGCAAAGGATGGAGGAGGTATTTGAAAAAGCATTGATTGGTTTTGAAGAGCAGAAAAGGATTCTTCAGGTTATAGAAAAAGAGATGAAAAAAATTAATATGCAGAGGAAAAAAAGAAAGAAGAAAAAATAAAGTTGGAGGATAAAATGAATATAATGGAGAAAATCTTTGAAGAAAGTAAAACTATAGCAGTGGTAGGACTTTCCTCTAATCCCTCCCGACCAAGCTATATGGTAGCAAGATATCTGCAGTCCCAGGGTTATAAGATTATCCCGGTGAATCCAAATGAAAAAGAGATTTTTGGTGAGAAATCTTATCCGGATTTAGTCTCAGTTCCGGATAAAATAGATATTGTGGATATTTTCAGAAGATCAGAGGAGGTATCTCCAATCGTTGATCAAGCAATTAAGATCAAGGCAAAGGTTATCTGGATGCAGGAGGGGATAGTAAATGAGGAATCAGCAAAAAAGGCTTCGGAGGCAGGATTGACCGTGATTATGGACAAATGTATGTATAAAGAACATTCGAGATTATAAGCTGGATTCAAAAAAGTTTAAAAGATAACGGTTTCAAGGATTTTTAATGTAATGATAGAATCCGCATTAGTGTACTACTTCACAATTTTGGTAACAGGTTTAAACCCGCGTAGGGGTGGAGCTGGTTGAGCTTAGCGAAACCCAGATTTCAGGGTCTCCGCCCATCACCTGCAGGCTCCGCCCTTACGCCATATCTCTTTGAATAACAACACATCCTTAAACATAACTCCCGATTCAATAGATTCCTACCTTATTCTCAATTTCTTTCTTAGAACATTTTTTTATATAAACCGTTACCGAAATATTGAAAAACTACACTCGCACTGTGCATCAACTTCTACAACTCGTAACATCCGACATTCTGTCCTAAATCGGATTCGTAGGATCGGACGCAAAAAAATAAACGCCCGACACAAAGGTCGGGCGTTACGAAATGAAAAATACAAAGGATAGGACAATGTCCTGTCCCTACACGAAAAACTATTCCGTTACCTCTTTGCTTATCCTCCCTAAGGTTGCCTGAGCCGCGGCTAAGCGGGCGATGGGGACTCTGAAGGGTGAACAGCTTACATAGTCTAATCCTAATCTATGGCATATCATAATCGAATCCGGGTCACCACCGTGTTCTCCGCAGATACCGATCTTCAACTCTGGCCTTTTTCCTCTTCCCTTTTTCACTCCCAGCTCCATCAACTGCCCCACACCATTGGCATCAATAGATACAAACGGGTCTTTGGGAATAATCTTATGCTCGACATAATATTTGATAAATTTACCTGAATCATCCCTGGAAAATCCATATACGGTCTGGGTTAAATCATTTGTTCCAAAGGAGAAAAATTCTGCCTCTGAGGCAATCTCGTCTGCGGTCAGGCAGGCTCTGGGGATTTCGATCATTGTGCCGACTAAATATTTTAGTTTAACCTTATATTTCTTCATAGTCTCTTCAGCTACTCTTACCACAACCTCCCTCTGATTTCTAAATTCATTTATATGACCCACTAAAGGAATCATTACCTCTGGCACAACCATCTTTCCTGCCCTGGCTAACTCGCAGGCGGCTTCAAAGATTGCCCTTGCCTGCATCTCAGTTATCTCCGGATAAACGATACCCAGCCTGCAGCCTCGATGTCCTAACATCGGGTTGAACTCATGCAGCTCCTCTATCCGGGCTAAAAGCTTTTCCTTCTCTTTAATTTTTTCCTCATCTTCACCTTTAGCTTTCATCACTGCTATCTCCACCATCAGCTCCTCACGGTTGGGAAGGAACTCATGCAAAGGAGGGTCTAAGGTGCGAATGGTTACTGGATGGCCTTTCATGGTTTCAAACAGTCCTTTGAAATCGCTCTTCTGAAAAGGCAAAAGCTTATCTAAAGCTGCCTCTCTTTCCTCTTTAGTCTTGGCTAAGATCATCTCCTGCACAATGGGGAGTCTATCCTTGGCAAAGAACATATGCTCGGTCCGGCAGAGTCCTATCCCTTCTGCCCCGAATTTCATAGCCTGGGCCGCATCCCTGGGAATATCTGCATTGGTCCTGACCTTGAGTTTCCTCACCTCATCTGCCCATTTCATAAATTCACCGAACTCACCGGTTAACTCTGGCTCGATAGTAGGAACCTCACCCAAGATCACCTCACCCGTCGAACCGTTTAAAGAGATAATATCCCTTTCCCTTATCACCAGCCCGCCAACGCTGAAAACTTTCCTCTGCTCATTGACCTTAATCTCCTCACATCCAGCCACACAGCACTTTCCCATACCCCTGGCAACCACAGCCGCATGAGAGGTCATTCCACCTCTGGCAGTTAAAATCCCTTGAGCTACTGCCATTCCGTGAATATCATCCGGATTGGTTTCCTGACGGACAAGGACAACTTTTTCGCCACTCTGGGCTAATTTAACTGCATCTTCTGCTGAAAAGACTACCTTACCAGTGGCCGCACCAGGGGAGGCGGCTAATCCCTTGGCAATGACATTTGTCTGGGCTTTGGGATCGATCCTTTTATGCAGAAGCTGGTCTAATTGGGCTGGCTCTATCCTCATCAGAGCTTCTTCCTTAGTAATCAGTTTCTCCTTCACCATATCCACAGCTATTTTAACTGCGGCTGGAGCAGTTCTTTTACCGGTACGGGTCTGAAGCATATAGAGTTTACTTTCCTGCACTGTGAACTCGAAATCCTGAATATCCCGGAAATGTTTTTCCAATTTTGTAGTTATCTCTTTCAATTCTTTAAAAACCCTGGGCATCTCCTTTTCCAATTCCTCAATCGGCTTGGGAGTCCTGATCCCGGCTACCACATCCTCACCCTGAGCATTAATTAGATACTCACCATAGAATCTTTTCTCCCCGGTCGAGGGGTTTCGGGTAAATCCTACGCCAGTACAGGAGTTCTCACCCATATTCCCAAAAACCATAGTCTGAATATTAACTGCAGTCCCTAAATCTCCCGGGATATTATTTAACCGGCGATAGGTTATAGCCCTGGGATTATTCCAGGATTTGAAAACTGCCTCAATTGACATCTCTAATTGCTTGTAAGAATCCTGTGGAAACTCTTCCCCGGTTTTATGTTTTATTTTGTTTTTATATTTTTGAATAATCTCTTTTAAGTCCTCCACAGTTAAGGAGGTATCCAGTTTGATATTCTTATCCTCTTTCTTCTTCTGAATTATCTCCTCGAACTCAGATTTATCTAGGCTCATCACCACGTTCCCGAACATCTGAATAAACCGGCGATAGGAATCATAGGCAAACCTCTCGTTCTTGGTTTTCTTGATTAATCCCTGGACGGTTTTATCATTCAAGCCCAGGTTCAGGATAGTATCCATCATACCGGGCATAGAAAATTTTGCCCCTGAGCGGACAGAAAGGAGGAGTGGGTGTATAGTGTCCCCAAATCCTGATCCATATATTTTCTCCAATCTCAATATATTCACTTTAAGCTCTTTAAGAAGCTCTCTGGGAAGTCTCATATCGTTTTTGTAGAATATGTTACATACCTTGGTGGTGATGGTGAAACCAGGTGGAACCGGGATACCGATATTGGTCATCTCAGCCAGACCTGAGCCTTTACCCCCTAAAAGGTCTTTTAACTCTCTGCCACCATCCGCCTTACCTCCACCAAAAAAGTAGATATATTTATCAGCTTTATGAGAAACAGGGGCTGGCTTAGCTACCTTCATACTTTTACCTGCCTTCTTAATGGGCTTTTCCTTCTTTGTTACTTTTTTCACTTTCTTTGGCATCTTTTACCTCCAAATAATTTATTTATCCAGTAAGCTTAAACAAAGATTATCTAATTTATAGAAAACCGTATAAAAATCAAGTAAATTCTAAAAGAATTTTAAAAATTGGGAGGACTAAATGGTGATAATTTTCACAAAAGTTATTTATCCTATTGAGTGTCAACGACTTGAATTGGAGTGATTACGGGGTGCGTCAGATGGATGCTGCATCCGTAGGATGCACTCCAAACGGTAAAGAAAAATGCATTATCACGGTTAATATACTCCAAAAGAAATGCAAGAGCATTGACACGGTTAATGCACTCCAAAAAATCTTTTACTCTGCTTTCTGGATGGTTCTGATTATTTCATATTCGGAGTTTGCAGTAAGGAGTTCTTCCTTAAGTGAATCTGAATGCAGAAGCTCTGCTAAGGCTTTGAATACCTTTAAGTAAAGGGCATCATCATAGGGAGGAGCTGCTGATACGAAAAAAAGGTGAACCGGCTCTTTATCTAAAGAATCAAATTCATACCCTTCTTTTGAGCGTGCAAAACCAATAATAAATTCTCGCACCTGCATAGTCCTTACGTGAGGTATAGCAATACCTTTACCTATAGCAGTGGAAGCTTTTTTCTCCCGGTTAAGAAGGTCCAAGAAGAGTTTATGTTTATTGCAGACCTTGCCTGATTTATCCAAAAACTCAACTAATTCCTCTAAAACAGCTTCTTTTATTCTCCAGAGCCTTTTTTGAGGATTAGTCTCCTTTTCCGGATCGAACTCGATTTTCGTATCCAGCTCTAATTTGATAAGCTCAGGTTTTAAAAAACGGGACAAGTTCAATTCAAAATCTCCTTTTATCCACTCTTATCGGAAAACAAAAGAAAAACTTTTCAAAAAGATTGCAGGAATTCATCCAGTCTGGTTTTCTTTTTTCTGCAGTAAGATAATAAAAAATACTTATTAACTCAATCTATTATTTTAAGTGGTAGGGGCACGGCGTGCCGTCCCCCTACCCAAAATATAATGGTTCTTGACATAAAGAATAAAATTAAGTTCATTTCTGTTTAAGTTTTGAGAAGGGTTGTGGCCCGCAAAATTATGAGGACTCTTCTTATGTTTTCAAGGATAAGTAAAATAAGCTTTTTGCTCAGTTTTTTTCTTCTGGTAACAACTTTTGCAGTTTTAGCTGAGAATAAAATTAACCCTGAAACCTATCAAGTGGAAGCCATAAAGATAGATGGCAGGATAAAAATAGATGGCAGATTAGATGAATTAGAATGGGATAAAGCGATTCCTCTTACCGATTTTCATCAATTAGAACCGGACGAGGGGAAGACTGCTTCAGAGAAAACTGAGGTGAGGATTCTATATAATGAGGAGGAGCTTTATTTAGGAATTAGATGTTTTGACCAGATGCCGGATAAAATCATTGCCACTGAGCTTTGCCGGGATGGAGAGCTTTTCAACAACGACATCTTTGGTATAATATTAGATAGCTTTCACGACCACCGAAACTGTTTCTTCTTCTGCATCAACCCCTTAGGTGCGATGCTGGATGGAATAATAACCGATGAGGGTAAGGACAAAAATTTCAACTGGGATGGGGTCTGGTTTTGTTCAGCTTCAAAAGATAGCACTGGATGGCAGGCAGAAATTGCTATCCCTTTTAAAACCCTGAGATTCAAAAAAGACGACTCTCAGCTCTGGGGTATAAATTTTGGCAGATTGGTTCGCAGAAAAAACGAGGTTTCCTTCTGGACACCAATTTTAAGGGATTACGGGATGGACCCGCAATTCAAGGTCTCAATGATAGGTCATCTCAAAGGACTGGAAGGCTTAAAACCGGGCAGGAATTTAGAATTCAAACCATATCTTTTAGGTAAGACCAGAACAGGGGAAGAGGAAAAGGCAGATAAAGCTGATTTCGGACTGGATATCAAATATAGCCTGACCTCAAATTTAACCTTTGATTTAACTTATAATACAGATTTTGCTCAGGTAGAGGCAGACCAGCAGCAAGTGAATTTAACCCGGTTTGACCTGTTCTTCCCGGAGAAAAGGGAGTTTTTCTTAGAGGGAGCAGGAATTTATCAATTCGGAGAAAAACCCAATCTCTATGGAGAACCACCCTTTGCCTTGCTTTTCTTCAGCCGGAAAATCGGATTAGCAGAAGGTGAACCTTTACCCATCCTAGGTGGACTTAAAGTTACCGGCAAAGAGGGGAAAACTAATTTAGCCCTGTTGAATATTCAGGTAAAAGAAGCAGAAGTGAAAGATGAGGAGGATGTATACCTTGTTCCCAGCACCAATTTCAGTCTTCTGCGGGTGAAAAGGGATATTTTCTCACGCTCAAATTTCGGTTTTATATTCTTAAACAAGGAGGAGGATATTACCCGGACTCAAAAGAAAAGATATGAGACTGAGCCTAATACTTATTTCGCTGAAGATTACGGAACCAGATATAACCGTGTCTGGGGAGCAGATGTGAACTTCTCTTTATCGCAAAACCTGAATTCAGGTGGATTCTTGTCAAAAAGTTATACTCCAGAGTATGAAGGGAAAGATTGGGCTTTCGGGGCTTATGCCGATTTCAGAAACGACTTATTCAATTTTGAACTCCTGCATATCCAGATACAGGAGAATTTCAACTCCGAGATGGGATTTGTCTTAAGAGAGAATATGAGAAGATCAAAATTAAATATGGGATATAGCCCCCGACCAAAGATTAGCTGGATTCGACAGTCTTTTTTCTTTGTAGATTTAGAATATTATACTGACCAGAGTAATCTCCTTTTAAATCATGGAGAAGCCACCGGTGTTTTTAATGAGTTGAGCGATGGTGGTCATCTTATGTTCGGTATATACAGAGGTTATGAAAGGCTAAAAGAAGGGGATGATTTTGAGCTCAGGGATAATAAATCTATCCAGCCGGGAACGTTTGGTTCTAAAGGGTTTTTCTCGGAATTTGGCTCGGATGAGAGTCGTAGATTCTCAATGGGTATAGAACTCAGGGGTGGAGATTTCTACGATGGAAAGCTCTGGGCACTGGATTTAGAAAATAATTTCAGAATAACCAGCAGATTTTCCACCAATCTGGACCTGGAGTTTAACTGGATAAAAAATGTTCCTGTCCTGGATTTGGTCACAGACGAAGATGAGAAGCTCACCTTTGATACTAGGGTTATAGGTCATCGGCTGACCTATTCTTTTTCCACCCGGCTTTTCTTAAGAAGCTTTCTGCAATGGAACTCTGAGGATGAGGAGCTTTCTATGAATTTTATGATTAATTATATCTTCGAGCCAGGGAGCAACTTTTATTTTGTTTATAATGAATTGTGGGAAAAAGAAAAAAGTTTAAAGTCTAAAGATAGGGTTTTCCTTTCCAAGATAGTTAAGAGGTTTAGTTTATAAATAAATGTAGGGGCACGGCATGCCGTGCCCCTACCCTGTTAGCACTGGAGTGTATCCGCCTAAGGTGGATTTGAATATAGCTTTTATGTGGTATTTGGGTTATGATCTGGATGAGCCTACATCCAATCATTCGGTTATATCCAAGGCTCGGGCTCGATATAGGAAGGAGGTTTTCGAGCAGTTCTTTCAGAGGGTATTAGAGCTTTGTGTAAAGGTGGGATTAGTTGGTGGGGAGAAGGTATTTGTGGATTCCACTCTAATTAAAGCCAACGCTTCTTTAAAAAGTTTAGTTTCCCGTAAGGATGTAATGGAGCCAAAGTTTAGTCCTAAAGAATATGTTGAGCGGGTATTTTCTGAAAACTCTGTGGAGACTGATCCTTCTAACCAGGACTTGAAGGAGGCTGAGGAGTTAAAGCTGATAAAAGCTTTACGGCGGATACGCCGGGCTTCGCTCCTCGTAAAGAAGAAGCGGAGGGGGAAAGCGAATAAAGGGCTTGTTTCCACTACAGATCTGGAGGCAATCCTCTTATGCCATAGATTGGGATTAGACTACGTAAGCTGTTCACCCTTCAGAGTCCCCATCGCCCGCTTAGCCGCGGCCCGGCAACCCTGGGAAAGATAAGTAAAGAGGTAACGGAATAGAATTGATTTGTCTTGCGTAGGGACAGGACATCGTCCTGTCCCTTTCCTATGTTAGGATAGGGGTTATACCCCTATCCTAACTCTTTATGGGCAGTCGGTCTCTGGCGTGACTGCCCCTACATTATTTCTCCCGTTACAAGTAGTCTCTTCTTACCCACAAGGTGGAACAAATTTTTTAAAACCTATTTATAAAGTTGTAAAAAAGACTTGATTTGGATACAGTTCATATTAGATTATGAAATTAAAGAGTAGTTATTTTTTGAGTTGTGTCAGGAACAATTCCTGATACCTGATTTTTCCGTGAGGTCTAAGGACCTGACGGAAGTGTTGAAGATAGGTAGGGGTTCAAAATTTTGAACCCCTACTCCTGACTTTTGACTGATATGAAAAAGAAATTTAATTTCCAAGACAAAATCTCAAATAGGTTAAAAAACCTATCAGACCTGGGCAAATATGTTTTCTCTGAGATAGCTGAGGAGAAGAAAAAAACTTTAATGTCAGGAATTGAGGTTATCGATCTGTCTGCTGGAAATCCAGATCTGCCTCCACCAAAAGAGATAATCGAGGCTTTAAGAAGAGAAGCAGATAACCCGGAAAATCACCGCCATCCAGTCTATGAAGGAATAATCGAGTTAAAGGAGACAATTGCACATTGGTTTTACAGAAGATTTAAAGTAAGGCTTGACCCGGAACAAGAGATTCTAATTTTAATCGGCTCAAAAGAGGGATTGGCTCATCTCCCTTTGGCTTTTTTAAATCCCCAAGATTATGCTATTGTTCCCAATCCAGCTTATCCTGCCTATAAAAGAGGAGTTATTATCTCCGGAGGGAAGGTTTATGAAACGCCTCTATTAAAGGAAAACAACTGGCTACTGGATTTAGATAAAATTAATAAGAAAGTTTTATCTAAAACCAAACTTCTTTTTCTAAATTACCCTAATAATCCCACTGGAGTTTTAGCACCAAAAAAATTCTTAGAAAAAGCTACGAAATTTGCCAGAAAAAATAAAATTATTTTATGCAACGATATGGCTTATTCTGAAATTACCTTTGATGGAGAAAAGTCTTTTAGCCTTTTAGAGATACCAGGAGCAAAAGAATATACTTTAGAGTTCCATTCTTTTTCCAAGACCTATTCTATGACCGGCTGGAGATTAGGGTTTGTGGTGGGAGATAAAAAGCTTATCCGGGTTTTAAGGGATTTGAAAGCAAATCTGGATTCAGGAATTTTTCACGTGATTCAAAAAGCGGCCATAACTGCCCTTTCACTTCCTCCTCAAGTTACGAAAGAATTATGTCGAACATATAAGAATAGGAGGGATATTTTAGTCCCGGGTTTGAAATCCTTAAGCTGGGAAGTTGAATTACCCAGAGGAGGAATTTTTGTGTGGGCTAAAATACCCGGTAAAAAAAGTTCAAAAAGAATTAGTCTGGAGCTTTTGAGAAAAACCGGAGTTTTAACCACACCCGGCTCAGGCTTGGGCTCTGAAGGAGAAGGATATTTAAGGTTCTCTTTGACCGCACCTGAGGATAAGATAAAAGAAGCTTTAGAAAGGATGAAAAACTTTAAATCCGCCGTAGGCGGATTGGAGGGGTTAAGATGAAGAAGTTAATTTTATTTTTGATGACTGCAGTTTTATTATTTGGTTACTCCTGCGGTAATAAACCCACTGGACCAAGCACTGAAAAACCAACTTTCACCATCTATGGAGCAGTGGTAAAAGATATGAATGTTTCGAAAGACATTGTCTATTTCACCGTTCGGAGAAATGACACCCTTTACAATGAAGCAACAGTTAAAGTGGGAAATAAAACTATACTCAATAGTGGCGCTGGTTTATATGATTCTATTTTTGCGGATACTACTTTCCATGTGAAAACCGCTTATACTGACTCCATTATTAGCTCACTTGATACGGTTACTATAACTTTCGGGTTCACCATGCCGGATACTTTTAAAATTAAGCCGCTTCCACTGCCTGGAGACACCTTAAATGCAGGAGGTCACTCTGTTGTTGTCGAATGGACACCATCAGCAAGTGACTCCGGATATTTCATCAGTGTAGCTAAGGGAGATGCTATCTTGGGAGCTAATTTAGATAGTGCAACGGTTGGTGAAACGCAGTATACTATTCTTCCCAAGACTTTTCAAAACTCTGCCAGCAATTTGGTAACAGGTTATTATTATGTCTATGTTGTAGCTTATAATAGAAGTTTTGTGAGTTATTCTGACACATTTGCTTTACCTGCAGGTTTACCAAGCAATAATATTACAGGAGCAAAAGGAACGATTGGCGCTGGAGTAATTGCTAGAAAAGCCATAATATATGTAACTACTCTTTAAGTAACTGGAGATTTATTTCTGTCTATAAAAGTCTTTAACGAAATTAAAAATTTAATTACCGAAGCAAGAAATCCTGCTACTTTTGATATTGATTCAAAATCCACCCTGCAGATTTTGAGAGTGATTAATGCTGAGGATAAAAAAGTCCCAAAAACCATTGAAAGGGAACTCCCTCAAATAGCAAAGGGTGTTGAGTTAATAGTTAGAGCTTTTAAAAAAGGTGGCAGGCTTTTTTATATCGGAGCCGGAACCAGCGGAAGGTTAGGGGTTTTAGATGCGGCTGAATGCCCACCTACTTTCGGGACTGACCCGAAGATGATAAAGGGAATTATCGCTGGTGGTTATAAGTGTTTAATAAGATCAAAAGAAGGAGTGGAGGATAATCTCAAAGCTGGAGCAATGGATTTAAAAAAAGTGGGCTTGAAAAAAGAAGATGTGGTTGTCGGCGTAGCCGCATCTAAAAGAACCCCTTATGTTTTAGGAGCTTTGAAATATGCTAAAAAAGTAAAAGCAAAGACTATCTTTGTCTTCTGTAATCCGGGAAAAGGGCTCAAAGTTAAGCCAGATGTGGTGATCTCACCAGTCTTAGGTCCTGAGGTTATAACCGGCTCCACCCGGATGAAAGCCGGAACTGCCCAGAAGTTGATTTTGAATATGCTTACTACTTGCTCTATGATAAAAATGGGGAAAGTTTATCAGAATTTGATGGTCGATCTGCAAGCAAAAAGCCAGAAACTATCCGAGAGGTCAAAGCGTATTATTATGGAGGTTACCGGAGTCAATTATAAGCAGGCTGAAAAATATCTCTATCTTTCAGGAGGTAAAGTAAAAACTGCTCTGGTGATGATACTGTGTAAAGTTGATAGAGTTGAAGCAGAAAAAAGGTTGAAAAAAGCAGGTGGATTTGTCAGAAAAGCATTATATAATGGAGTACATCCAAATGGATGCAGTCGAATTCCCTCTCCCTTGGTGGGAGAGGGTTAGGGAGAGGGGGAATAAAAGAAATATCATCCCCCCATCAAGGGATGGGAACTGAGTATTCGCGGAATGCATGCATTAATCCCGCCAAAGGCGGGGCACTTCTAATAATGCACTTCAAAAAATAAAAAAGGAGCTTTATGCCCTACTGCCCTAAATGCAAAACAGAATATAAACCCGGCATAGAAAAATGCAGTGACTGCGATCTACCTTTAGTTGAAAAACTCCCTGAAGAGACCTTCAAGGATGTAAAATATGTACTCCTGCGCAACCTGCCCAGCCGGCTTTATGCGGAGATGCTCAAAGAATCGTTACAGAATTCTGGGATCTCCTCTATAATCAAAGGGGATGATATCGGGATAATGTTGGGGAGCTATTCAACTACTTCACCTGTAGAAGTTAGCCTTTGGGTTCCAGAAGAAGACTGGGAAAAGGCTAACCAGATAGCGGATGAAATGCTGA
>Ga0315289_10009025_pt1 | contig 14385 bp, 9 predicted proteins | sample YL17G11_40_MG_FD_203452 | JGI IMG/M metagenome (GOLD analysis project Ga0315289, IMG submission 203452) | Sediment microbial communities from Yellowstone Lake, YNP, Wyoming, USA - YL17G11_40 | ecosystem: Environmental > Aquatic > Freshwater > Lake > Sediment | place: USA: Wyoming | collected...
TTCTATTTATTTCTATAATACCCATAATTATCTCATCTTTTTTTATTTACTTCTTCACTCGCCCCAAAGTAAAGACTCAATTTTGCCCTCAGGCTAAAGAAATTGAATCGGAAGAAGTAATTGTAGAAAAAAAGAGAGTGTCTATTAAGAAATGGGCATTTAGAGCAATGACAGGATGTATTACTTTAGTATGTTTAATTGTGATTTTGACTATTCGTAGCAACTTTGGAGTTAAAATAAAAAGGACTTATTGGCCTAACGGACAATTAGAATCAATAATACCCTACAAAAATGGGAAAATAGAGGGAATAAAGAGGCGCTATAATAGAACTGGAGAGTTATCCTCTGAAGAACCCTATAGAGATGGGAAAATGAACGGGATGTTTAAGACCTATTATAGAAACGGAAAATTAAGCGAACAAACATTATACAAAGACGATGAACCACAAGGAGTAGGTATTCAATATTATGAAACCGGAGAAATCTCAGTTGAGGAGCCCTACAAAAATGGAAGACTAGAAGGAATAAGAAAAGAATATTATAAAAGCGGCAGATTAAAATCTGAAGCGCCCTACATGAATGGATATCTCCAAGGAGTAATGAAAACATATTATGAAACTGGAGAATTAGAAGTCGAAACACCCTATAGGGATTGGAAGATGGAAGGGATACGTAAAGAATATTATAAAAGCGGAAAAATAAAATCTGAGAAACCATTCGAAGATAACATATTAGAGGGCGTTGGTAAAGAATACGACGAAAACGGAAATCTGGTCAAAGAGGTATATTACAGCAAGGGAAACATTATTGATAAAGGGGAATACGAAGCTAAAACCACAAGGGTTTTAACAGTAGAGGTTAAAAAAGACGGCACCTATAAAGAATATTACGACAGCGGTGAAATAGAATTTGTATCTAATATTAAGGATGGCAAACTAAATGGTCCGGCCATACTTTATTATAAAAATGGGCAAATTCAAACTCAATTAGAATACAAGGATGATAAAGTTGAGGGATTGGCCAGAGAATATTATGAGAATGGGACATTGAAGAAGGAAGAAATATACGCCAATGATATGCTTAATGGTATTTCAAAAGAATATGATGAGAATGGAAGATTAACATTGGAAACAAACTATAAGGATGATAAAAAAGACGGAATAAGAAAAGAATATTATCATAATGGAGTATTAGTAAGGAAGGAAGAATATAAAGAAGATAAAATGGATGGACTGTGTACGGTATACACTACAGACGGAATATTATTTTATACTTGGGAATATAAGAATGGCGAGCCACATGGAATGTATAAACAGTATTATCCAACGGGTGAATTAAAAGAAACGAGTCATTATGTAAATGGTAATTTCGAAGGGTTCATTAGGGACTATTATAAGAATGGAACATTACAGCGCGAATGGAAGGGTCGCAATGGAGAGACAAAGTCATATCATGAGAATGGACAATTAGCGATTGAAGGCTATCTAAAAGATAGCTATTATGAGGGAGAATGCATTATTTATCATCCTAATGGCAAAATCTCAGCCATAGAGACTTATAAAGATGGTAAGAAGACAAGAACTAGAACATATGATAAAAGAGGCAGAGTTATAGCTGAGCAGGTATATTAGATAAAATAATAAAGGAGCAGTTTAGGGTTTAGGAAAGAGGGAAAAATCAATGAAACTAAAATATCTGAGTTTGACTATAATAATATTGCTTTTATTGACGAGTTTTGCTTTTGCCGCAAAAGAGAAGGCGAATCTAGAATATGGTGATGAAAAGGTAAGGTTGGATATCTATAATCCAGCTCGTTATAATTGTCCTGTTGTTATTTTAATCCATGGTGCTGCAGGCATTGAAGGAGATAGGGCAGACAGATACGCCGGATTCGCAACAGATTTAATGAACAAGGGCATCATCGCTATAAATGTGTATTATTTCGATAGTAAAAGACAAAATTGGATCCAGACCATTATTGAGACCATAAACTATATTAAAAATATTTCTAATGCAGATGAGGATAGAATTGGTATTGTAGGTTATTCCTTAGGAGGCACCATTGCCCTTAAGGTTGCTTCCCTTGATAATAGGGTTAAGGCATTAGCCATAAATTCCGGATTTTTACCTTCGGGATTTACCAAAGAAGATGCTGCTAAATTACCTAAAACTTTAATGATTAGCGGAAGCGAAGACCGGGCGATAGACACCCTTAATACACTAAGACAATGGTTTACAGAATTAGGTAAACCTTTTCAAACTAAGATAAATGCAGGGCTCGGCCATGATAATATACCTGGAAGTATTTTCTTAGAGAATTGGGATACTATAGTCAAATTTTTCACCACTAATCTTTAACAATTTTTAGGGGGGGATGTGATGGAGAAGAATGGTTCGGCAGGCTCACCACATAGAAGGTCGGTTGGAGTGACGATAATAGGTTTAGTAATACTTATCCTAGGACTGTATAAATCACCACAAAGTAGTTGGAAAATTTATTATATAATTTTTAATTTTCCCCAAGCAATAAGGCAAATGGGGTTTTTAATAAGTATCTTTTGCATTCTCGAATCATTATTCTTTATTTGTTTTATTATTGGAGCAACCTTCTTTTTGCTGCTGAAAAAGTGGGCACTACATTTAATTCGGATTACTTTATTGATAGACATATTACTTCATTTATTTTTTATCATTAAAAGTTGGTATTTTGAAATCAGCATATACAGGCCATTGATAGGGTATAGTATCCTTTATAGTATACTTTTTATTGAGCTTATATCTTATTATTTATTCACCCGCCCCAAAGTGAAGCGACAGTTTACTGGAGCGGAATCCTGAGCGATAGTCGAAGGGTAAAGGAGCAGTTTAGGTAACAGGTTTATTATCCGCCTCTTACAGCAATAAAATACCCACCAAATTTAGCAGTAAATCAATTGATATTTTAGGGCTATTAGTTTATAATATTATAAACAACGGGCCATTAGCTCAGTTGGCAGAGCAGGACACTCTTAATGTCAAGGTCGTAGGTTCGACTCCTACATGGCCCACCAGTTTTTGCAAAGCAAAAACTGATCCCGAGTCTCTTTCGTTTCAACGGTTGGAGGCGAGGGATTGAGGTTATAGGTGTAAGGTGAAAGGTAAAAGTTATGAATTAATTGAACATACCGCAGATGTCGGCATCAGACTAAAGGCTAAGGATTTAAAGGGATTGTTTAAAAATGCGGCGCTGGCAATGTTTGAGATTATGGCGGAACAAAAGTCAAAGGTCAAAGGTCAAAGGTCAAAGGTAAAAAAAATTGTTATCAGACAGAAGGCAGACAACTTAGAAGAGCTTTTCATAAATTGGCTCAATGAGTTACTGTCCTTATCCGCTACAAAAGAATTAATATTTTTTGATTTTAAGATAGAGAAATTAGATAAAAATAATTTACAGGCAACTGCCGTGGGAGAAGCTATCAAAAATTATAGAGTAAACACCGAGATTAAAGCCGCAACCTACCACCAGTTACAATTGAAACAATCTGAATCAGGCTGTCTCGCCGAGGTTATTTTTGATGTCTAATAAACCAACTCTATAGGAGGTACAAAATGAGAAAGTTAATTTTACTTTCTATTATGGTTTTTATCTTGACTTCCTCTTTGGTTTTTGCAGAACAAAAAGAAGGTATAGAGCTAACCATATACAATCAAAATTTTGGCCTGGTAAAAGACAGACGCACGCTTAATCTCAAAGAAGGCATTAATAATATTCGCTTTCAAGATGTAGCCGCTCAGATTGAGCCTACCTCTGTGCATTTTAAATCATTCACCGACCCTTTAGGATGCGTTATACAGGAACAAAATTATGAATATGATTTGGTTAGCGCTAGCAAATTACTTACCAAGTATATTGATAAAAAGATAAAGATTATTACTAAGGACGATAAGACTTATGAAGGCGTACTGATGAGTTTTGATGGAGAAAATATTGTCATTGCCTCGGATAAGAATTTAAGTATGATCTGTCGCCAGGATAATATCCGCGAGATTTCTTTTCCGGAGTTACCCGAGGGGCTGATTACCAAGCCTACGCTGATGTGGCAGATTGCCAATGATAAGCCGGGCAATCACCTGACCGAAGTTTCTTATCTGACCCAGGGTATTAAGTGGAATGCGGATTATGTGGCAGTAGTAGATAAGGATGATAAGAATATTGATTTATCGGGTTGGGTGACTATTGATAATAAGTGCGGCGCTACCTATAAAGATGCTAGTCTTAAACTTATTGCCGGTGAAGTGCATCGGGCCAAAGAAGTAAAAGAAGGTATTGCTATAAGTGGAATGATGAAATCCAGAGAAGTAGCTGCTCCTCAATTTGAAGAAAAGGCTTTTTTTGAATATCATATGTATACTTTACAGCGCAAGACTACAATTAAGGACAATCAGACTAAACAGATTTCTTTACTCTCTGCCAGTAATGTGCTGGTAAAGAAATTGTTCATTTATGATCCTGTAGAATATTTTGGATGGAATTGGTATTATTATGAAGATAATCAGAAAACCAAAGAACAAAAGATCAAAGTAAAATTAGAGTTAACTAACAGTAAACAGAGTAATCTGGGCATGCCTTTACCTAAGGGCAAGGTTAAGGTTTATAAAAAAGATACAGATGGAAGTTTGCAATTTATTGGTGAAGACAGTATTGACCATACCCCTAAAGATGAAACTATAAGGCTATTCTTAGGCGATGCCTTTGATGTGGTGGGAGAGCGCAAGAAAACTAACTATCGAGAAGACCATTCTGCGCAATGGGCTGAAGAGAGTTTCGAAATATCTTTGCGAAATCATAAAGACACGGATATCGAAGTGAACGTGATTGAACATCTCTGGCGCTATACCAACTGGAAGATAATTGCCAAGTCTCATGAATTTATAAAAAAAGATGCCCAGACTATTGAGTTTAAAGTTCCTGTAGCTAAGAACAGCGAAACAAAAGTTACTTATACAGTAAAATATTGGTGGTAATTTAAATGTCTGAAATTTCTCAAGTCCCTTTAGAGAAAATAGATGATTATCGTTGGCGGATCCCTAAGTCTTATAAACAGGGTATGCGTGTGCCGGGCCTCATTTATGCCGACGAAAAATTATTAAAGGATATCCGGCAAGATAAAGCATTAGAGCAAGTGGCTAATGTGGCATTCTTGCCCGGTATAATAAATGCTTCTTTAGCCATGCCGGACATTCATTGGGGCTATGGTTTCCCCATTGGCGGAGTGGCAGCAACGGATATCGAACAGGGCGGAGTAATTTCACCCGGCGGAGTTGGTTTTGACATTAATTGTGGCGTCAGACTCCTGAAAACAAACTTTCAATTTGAAGAGATAAAGGATAAAATCAGGGATTTGGTAAATGTATTATTCTCGGATGTTCCTTCTGGATTGGGTTCTAAAGGAGATATCAAGGTGAGTACAAGGGAAGAGAAAGAGATTTTAGTTAAGGGTGCCAGATGGGCAGTAGAAAAGGGTTTCGGCACCCAGGAAGATTTAGAGTGTACTGAGGAATATGGTGCAATACAAGGAGCTGACCCCTTGGCTGTTTCAGATAGGGCATATGAAAGAGGCAAGGCCCAATCTGGCACTCTCGGTTCTGGAAATCACTTCTTAGAGATTCAGGTTATTGAGCAGCTTTATGACCGAGATCTGTGTGATACATTTGGTCTGACCGAAGGCCAAATCACTATAATGATACACTCGGGTTCGCGCGGCTTGGGATATCAGGTCTGCGATGATTATACCAAGAGCATGATTCACTGTTTGCAGAAATATAATATCAATGTTCCTGACCGGCAACTTGCTTGTGCGCCGGTTAATTCTCCAGAAGGCAAGAACTATCTTGGCGCCATGAAATGTGCGGCAAATTATGCCTGGGCAAATCGGCAGTGCCTAATGTATTTGACCCGAAAAGTTTTTGAAAAGGTATTCAGCCAGTCATGGCAGAAGATGGGGATGTTTTTAGTCTATGATGTCGCCCATAATATCGCCAAGATAGAAAAACACGTAATCGATGGTAAAGAAAAAACCGTATGTGTGCATCGTAAGGGAGCTACCCGTGCATTTGGTCCAGGCCATCCGGCATTACCTGATAGATATAAAAAGACAGGTCAGCCCGTGATTATCCCCGGAGATATGGGCAGGAATTCATATTTACTTGTCGGTACCCAAAAGGCAATGGAGGAAACCTTTGGTTCAACGTGTTTTACTGCCGATACAAAAATTCTTACTGATAAAGGAATAGTTAGCCTAAGAGAGATAGATGAATTTAACAAGTTAGGACTAACTTATAAAGCACTATCTATTAATAAAGATAATTTTTCTGTTGAATGGAAACCAATTTTGGGCGTAAGTAAGAGGATAGGTCCAACGATAAGAATATGTGTTTCTCAGACAAATAGATCCAGATTTAGCATCTTGGATACAAGTGCGGACCATAAATTTTCGCTTTTTGAAAATGCGCAATTACAATATGAAGAGATAGAAAAGATTATAGAAGAAAATAAGATGGTTTGTGTTCTTGATAGAATTAGAAATCCATGGGTATTACATCATCCGAGTTTGGCATTTTTAGTAGGGGCAGTGATCACTGATGGTTATATTGATAGAAAGCAAGAAAGGATCATTTTTACTCAGAAAGAAACGGAAGAGAAGTTAGATTTCATAAACTATGTTAGGAGTTCTTTTGAATTTGTTTTTGAGCACGGTTTAGGTGCAGGCAAACCAAAAGTTGGGGGTGGCTATATAAGAGGAAAAGCAATGATGGGCGTGGCTTCTGATTTTGTAACTGGTCGAAAACGTACCGTAGAAGAGATAATTGGGATATATGATAATCTCCAGACTTGGATCTTAGGATTGAATTCAGAAAGTGCATTCAACTTTTTAGCGGGAGTGATAGATGGAGATGGCACTTGGAATCCGGTACATAAAGTTATAGATATATTCAACGCAAAAGAAAATGTAGTTGGAGCAATTGTTCTTGCATGTTTGAAATTAGGGATTTTACCTTATGTTTCTATTCAAAGAAATAATTGCTATATAATTCAGATATCAGAAAGATGTCAAGATTTGCTTAAGTTTACAAAAAGAGTAAAAGGTACATTACATAACCCCCAATATGGTAGTAAGTTATTCTCTATCCGTCAGTTATTTACTGAGAATTGGAAATTAGACAATATAAAATGGCCCTTTGAGCGAAAGGCAGAGAGAAATAATTTAATGGAAGGGAATAAAATTTTAGAATTATTAAAGTGGCAGTCCAGTTATCGTTATAATAGAGAACAAATTACAAAAATAATTAATTCTCCTTTAAGAATGCAAAGGGTAAAAAAGATGATGAGTTTAGGAAATTGTGAACTATATAATATAGATGTTCAAGATAATCATAATTATTTTGTTTTTACAAAAACGTTTGTTCCTGTTTTGGTGAAGAATTGTCATGGTGCAGGCCGCGTAAAATCCCGCACCGCAGCTACAAAATCCATAAATTTAGGGGTATTATTGAAAGAATTAGAATCCAAGGGTATAATAGTGATGGCCTCTGGTCGCGGCACAATTGTTGAAGAGGCACCGCAGGCATACAAGGATGTTAACGAGGTGGTAAATGTGGTGCATAATGTGGGGATTTCAAAACGGGTCTGTCGGATGCGACCGCTGGGCGTGATAAAGGGATAGGAATAAAAATCAAATATTAAAATATAAATCAATATTTAGAATGAAAAAATTAATCTTTTTATTAATTTTAATGGTAGTAAGTAGGATTGTATATGCCGAAACAATCTATCTTAAATCTGGCAAAAAATACAAAGGCGAGATCGTAGAAAAGACAGATAAATATATTAAAGTAGATATTGGCATAGGTTTGCCGATTACATTTTTTGTTGATGAAATAGAGAAAGTAGACAGCGAAACTACTTTAGATAATACAGCAGTAGGCGATAATATTTACGTTGACAATAAATACGATATAAGTATATCTGGACCTGATGGTTGGCATAAAACCTTAGGTAAAGAGTTCATTGGGGAGGCGGCAAAAACACAACTCAATCTATTAGTAGTTTTCTCTAAATTACCTTTTGGGACGAGAGAACAAAACCCTAATATTAATTTAGGAGTAGAACTTTTACAACCAGAGAAATTTCCAATCAAAGACGCTATAGAATATTTAGAATATGGTCAGGCTCTTGGTGAAGAAACATTTCCAGGCTATAGTGTTATTTCGCCTGTTACCGAGGTAAATATCAATAATATTATTGGAGCCAGAATAGAATACAGCATAAATTCTGGATTTGGACCTAAAGCGCAAATTTTGCAGTATTGCTTTGTGAAGGATAAATACGCGTTTATTATAACTGCTACGGCGAGAGAAGATATTTTTGAGGGGAATAAGGGGATTTTTAAAAATTCTTTAGAAAGTTTTAGATTTATTGATAAATAAAAAGGAGATGAAAAATGGCTAAGTGTCTTAAATGTAACAATGAGATACCTATATCAATAAGCGTCAAACATACTTGGTGAAGTCCCATGGAATGTCCTCACTGCAAAAACAAGGTGTTCCTTAATAAAAAACACTTTACCATTTATGGTATCTTATGGATTTTATATGGATTGTTTATCAATCCTATACTCTATCGCATTATTGGAATTATGACTTATCCATTTATATTATTACTATTATTTGTTTCATTGTGGTTTTATTGGAAATTTACTACGGCAGATACAAAATGAAAACTCAATCTATTCATTGGTTAATCAAAGTGGAGTTGGATAATAAAATTTAAGAAAAGAGCGAAAATGTTAGACCTAAAATTTATTCGGGAAAATCTGGATCTGGTAAAGCAGTCAATTGAAAACCGCGGTCTAAAATTGAATTTGAATAGTTTAACTAAGCTGGATAACTCTCGGCGCAAGACTCTGGCCGAATTAGAAGAATTAAGGGCACAAAAAAATAAGGCAAATGAGGAGATAACTCACTTATTAAAGGCAAAGAAAGATGTCAAGAATAAGATTTCCTCCATGAAGACAATCGCAGAGAAAATCGATAAATTAGAAGATAGCTTAAAGGAAGTCGACAAAGAATTAGATAATTTGTTGTTATTAGTTCCTAATATAGCGCATTCATCTGTTCCGGTGGGTGCGCCTTCTCGCCGAGAGATCGTGCGTACCTGGGGCAAGAACCGAGACTTTGATTTTAAACCCGTAACTCATATGAACTTAAGCCAGCATTTAGATATTATTGATTTTGGCCGAGCCGCAAAAATTACCGGTTCAAATTTTGTGCTCTATAAAGGCTGGGGTGCAAAATTAGAACGCGCGTTGATAAATTTTATGCTAGATTTGCATACGAAAAAACACGGATACACCGAAGTATTCCCGCCGTTTTTGGTAAACCGGGCCTCTATGACTGGCACAGGCCAACTGCCAAAATTGGAAGAAGACATGTATCGGCTAAAAGATGATGATTTGTTTCTTATCCCCACGGCTGAGGTACCGGTAACAAACATTTTCCGTGATGAGATATTAAATGAAGAAGACCTACCTAAGTATTTTACTGCCTATACCGCCTGTTTTCGCCGGGAGGCGGGTTCATACGGTAAAGATACCAAGGGTTTAATCAGGGTGCATCAATTTGACAAGGTAGAATTGGTTAAGTTCGTCAAACCCGAAAATTCCTATGATGAATTAGAAAAATTAGTCAGGGACGCTGAGGAAGTCTTGCAGCTTTTAGGTCTGCCGTATAGAGTAGTGATATTATCTACCCAAGACCTTAGTTTTGCAGCCAGTAAGTGTTATGATTTAGAGGCCTATGCATCGGGAATTGATACCTGGCTTGAGGTATCCAGTTGTTCGAATTTTGAAGGTTTCCAGGCTAGGCGGGCAAATATAAGATTTAGAAGAAAAGATAACAAAAAGATAGACTTCGTGCATACCTTAAATGGTTCAGGCATCGCCTTGGCCAGGACAGTAATTGCCATATTAGAAAATTACCAGCAGAAAGACGGTTCAATTATCATCCCCGAAGTTTTAAAGCCATATTTAGATGGTCAGGAGATAATAAATTAGGAATGTAATGTCCCTCGCTTAAGCACTTGCCCCGACAATACGTCGGGACTGCGTAAGCTCGGGATAAATTCGCCCAAACAACTTACGTTCACGTTGTTCCGTAAGTTGTGGGCTCATTTAATGGGAAAGAAAGAATCTCCTAAGAAAGAAAATAATATACAGCCAAAAATATCCGGAATTTCCAACCGAGTTTTTGGTATTATCAAATTTATCTTAGGGATATGCCTGTTGCCTTTTGTCTGGGCAACCACAGTTTCCTTTATAAATGAATTTAAGCTTATCGAAAATTCAGGGCGCAATTTCTGGGTAGGGCTATTTAGTTTTTTGATAGTTTATTTATTTATCTGGGAGCCGGCCATAGTTTATGCCAAAGGCCAGAGATTGTTAGAGTTATTGTTTAGTTTTTTTAAGCCTTTAGTCAGAGTCGCTCCGTTTCTCTTGCCTGTTTATACCATAGTCTTATTTTTTGCATATATTATATTAACTTTTGTCTTTAAATCTGGTGGGTTAATTAACTATTTTGTCTTTTTATTTGGATTTAGTATGGGTCTACATCTTGTATTTAGTTCAAAGTCTATGCGTTCTAAGCAGGCGGACTTCTTGAAGGCTAATTACATCTTTGGGTTTTCTTTTATTTATATTATTAATATTATATTACTTGCCGTTTTCTTGAGCGTTATCTTTGAAAAATTCTCATTACTTAATTTCTCAACTACTTCTCCCCAATTAGCTAAAAATATATTCAACGCTGTGTTTAGACAGCTCTTTTGATAATAAAGAAGACCCCCTCGTCCCGACGTAACGTCGGGACTCGGGATCCAAAACATTATTCAAGATAATTTTCCCTCGCTTAAGCACTTGTCCCGACGATACGTCGGGGCTGCGTAAGCTCGGGATGAATTTCTTGAGGTAATAGCGGGAAATTCAGGAGGAGTGGCAGAGTGGTTGAATGCGGCGGTCTTGAAAACCGTTAGGCGCCGTAAGGTGCCTCAGGGGTTCGAATCCTCTCTCCTCCGTGGTTTCCTACATTAATGTAGGAAACCACGAATGCCCAAATTTTGTATTTCGGCGCCGTTCTATGAATTCGTTCTGGAGAGTTGGCAGAGCGGTTGTCCCGAATGAAGAAATTTATTTAGCTATTCTTCGGGATCCCGAAGCTACGCTTAAAAAGTCACTACATTCGGGAAATGCGTCCCTCGATAAACTCGGGATAATTTGCCTTAGTTAGCTAAAAGCAAATTAGCGGTCTCGCGGAGCGAACGAAGTGAGCGGAGTCCCGAGCGAAGCGAGGGAAAAACCGTACTAAATTTGGAGGGATACCGAAGTGGTTATAACGGGCCGCTCTCGAAAAGCGGTTGAGTCGTAAGGCTCACGTGAGTTCGAATCTCACTCCCTCCGCCAGCTAAATCTTTTAGCAAATAAAGGAGAAAATATGGACAGAGATTTTATCAATATGGAAAATGAAGTCTTAGACCTCGTCGCCGGAAAGATTACCTTAAACCAAGACCCGCAGGAGAAAAAAGAGATAATCTTTAATTATTTTCTAGAGGTTTATAATACGCCCAGAGGAAAATCGATCTTAAAGAAAATGAAGGGCCTGGATATGCAGGAATTTTTTAAAAAATTCCTGTCTTACGGGCCTATCGAAGGATTCCTAAGCGACCCGGAGGTTGAGGATATCATAATCAACAGTCTAAGTCCCATATTTATCCATAAGACCAAAAGCGGCCTGGTTAAAACTGACGAGAGATTTAAGACTCATGATGAATTAAATTTATTTATAAAGAAGCTGGTTGTATTTTCTGGAAGAAGCCAGATTCGTAAAATTAACAACATTGAACTAAGGGATGTAAAAGGAAGGGTGAATATTATATTTTCTCCATATGGCGCGCAGATTACTATAACCCGGGCAAAAGAGATGCCCCTTAGCATAATTGAGCTTATTGAGAATGGGACTTTAAATTATGAATTGGCAGCCAATTTTTGGCTCTACGTCGAAGGTTTAGGCATAAAACCGGCAAATATACTTATCTCTGGAGGGCCTGGCGCTGGTAAGACTACACTCTTAAATGCTATTTTAAGTTTTGTTCCTCGAAGCGAAAGGTTGGTAGTTATCGAAGATACATTAGAGCTAAATACTGACTTGGAAGAGAATTGTTCGCGGCTAGAAAGCGATGAGGACCTAAGCCTTGAGGATTTAGTGAAGAATAGCCTGCGCATGCGGCCGGATAGAATAATAGTAGGTGAGGTGCGGGGCAGGGAAGCCAAGGATATGATGACCACAATGAATATCGGTAAATACTGCATGGGGACTATTCATGCCAGTACTGCCAGAGAAACCATTATAAGGCTTCAGAACGAACCTATGAATGTGCCAGAGGCCTTGGTGAGTTTGATTGATGTAATGGTGGTGATGAGAAGATATCAGACGGATAAAGGCATAGTCAGGGTAGTGGCTGAACTTAATGAGACCAGCGGCCTGGAAAAGAAGATGGTATTACTTACTCAAATTTGGTCATATGATTTTGGTAAGAAGGAATTTGTCAATAGCGGTGTAACCGGGATGTTTCGGGATAGACTCGCTGAGATTAAAGGAGTATCTCCGGTGGAAATAATAGATGAAGTGAGTCTGCGCACAAAGATATTAAAAATTCTAAAAGAAAAAAATATTATAAAGATGAAGGATGTAACTAATTTTTGTCGCGCCTATAACGAGAATCCAGAAGAGGCGTTAAAATCATTAGGCTGTAAAAAGAAGGACTTGCTTTAAGGATACAAATTCACCTAAGCTAACTTTTACAAACGGATAAGCGAGTTAACGAGTTAACAAAAAAAGAGATCACTCGTCCGCCTTCGGTGGACTCGGGATCCAAAAATTATTCAAGATAATTTTCCCTCGCTTAGCACTTGTCCCGACGATACGTCGGGGCTGCGTAAGCTCGGGATGAATTTCTTGAAGTAATAGCGGGAAATTCAGGAGAGGTCGCGTAGTCCGGTTTAGCGCGCATGTCTGGAGAACATGTGACCCGTAAGGGTCCGAGGGTTCGAATCCCTCCCTCTCCGCCATTGATTTTCAGGAATTGTGTAAATTATCCGCAACCGCTTCCATATAACCTTGCCTATTTCCCATTCTCTAAGTACACTTGTTAGTAAATGAGAAGGGGTCATGAAGAAGATAGCCATCATTTTAACTATAGCACTACTTAATTTCTATCGCCTTACTTTTTCCGATATAGCTTACTTAAAGTATGGAAGTTTTTTGAAAAGGCAAAGTTGTGTATGAGGATCCAAAGTTACACGTCCCCGATTTTATAATAAAAGGATAAAGAATGTTATCATTTAATGAAAGAAGAAAGTTTAAGATAGATTTAGTCAATATTTTTGGCCAATATGTACCACAAGAAGATCCCATGGTGCCACCAAGTGGAATTTTATATGTAGGGGGGGCGTTAAAATCTGCAGGATATCAGGTGAACGTTTATCATATTTCTTATAGGCAGATCAATGAAACAGCGTTATTAGTTTCAAAAAATCAACCCCTATTTATTGGAGTTTCGGTATTTACTGGACTGCCTACAAGTTTATCAGCCGAATTCTCTAAAAAAGTAAAAGAAAAAAATAAGAATCTTACTATTGTATGGGGCGGAATTCATCCTTCGCTAATACCCAAACAGTGTTTAAAACAAAATTATATTGATATAGTTGTAATAGGTGAAGGGGAAGAAACAGCTTTAGAGTTGGCTGATTCACTTGTCGAAGGAGTTAGCTTTAACGGAATTAAAGGGATTGGCTATAAAGAATTCGATAACATTATCATAAATGAATCTAGGCCGTTAATAGAAGATCTTGACAGGTTTAAAATGGATTGGTCATTAGTAGAACCAGATAGATATATTCAAAGGAGAGCCGATGGGAAGAGGGTATTCACCTTTATTGCTTCTAGAGGTTGTCCTTTTAATTGCGGCTTTTGTTATAATTTACAATTTAACAAAAGCCGCTGGCGTGTTCATTCAATTGATTTTGTGTTAAAGGAAGTTAGTTTGCTAAAAGAAAAATATAATATTACTCATCTATTGTGTAATGATGATAATTTTTTTGTTAAAAAAGATAGAGCAATAAGAATAATAGAAGAATTCCGTAAAATGAATATATCGCTAGTTATGGCAGAATTGCGTATCAATGATATTAAAGATGATTTGATTAAAACACTTAGAGATTTAGATGTGCAACACATATTCACTGGCTGGGAGTCAGGGAATAATAGGCTTTTGAAATTAATAAATAAAGGTTTTAA
>Ga0315289_10009028_pt1 | contig 14381 bp, 14 predicted proteins | sample YL17G11_40_MG_FD_203452 | JGI IMG/M metagenome (GOLD analysis project Ga0315289, IMG submission 203452) | Sediment microbial communities from Yellowstone Lake, YNP, Wyoming, USA - YL17G11_40 | ecosystem: Environmental > Aquatic > Freshwater > Lake > Sediment | place: USA: Wyoming | collected...
TACTGTTACTTTTTAGTTAAAGATCGAAAAAGGTTTTAGTAGTGATACTGAAGCCTTTTTTGCTTATATGGGTGAGATAATTTTCTGCACTAGTTTGCTATCAAATGATACCCAGTCCCTTTTGCTGGTCTTATGTACTAAGGTTATGATAATTCAGCCCGAAAAAAATCTATCTTATGCTCACCGCTTAATTTATCCAAAGCTGATCTAAATCGCATGAATGATTGGATTAATATTTCTTCATTATTTCTTCATCACAATGTCTCTGTAACAACTTGGTACGTATTTTTGCCATCTTTCGTCACCGTATTCTAACATTTCTCTGATCATTGATGCCGATAAGAAATCGTATCCTTGATCTGTTCTGTTACATATTTTTTGTTCTAACCCAATATCCTTAAACCAATTACAATCATATTCAGACCCACCGAATACAGTTTTTATTTCTAAACTAGGGAATTTATTAAATATTTCTTCCATTACATAATACGGCCAACGTAGGCTAAAGATATCTTTTAGACCCATAACAAAAACATGATCCCAAACGCTATCGATAAAATGGCTAGTAATATACCTCTTAATCATTTTTTTTCGTTCAGAATAATTAAACGGATTTCTGCTAGTCCCATGTTCTTGGATACTACCTAGTACGATAACAACGTTCCTACTATTTTTAATCGCTTCATCGATTAAACGGATATGTCCTACATGCAGTGGTTGTGCCCTCATCACTATCAGACTATCCGTTAAGTGGTCATTCGATTCCGATATGTTCCCTGTTCCTTGGCATTCCTTACAAATAAACTTCATCTCTGAAGTGGTAAATTCAAGTATACCTTTTCCGTTACAAGCGGTGCAGGGTTGTATCGTGCCCATCTCTACCATATGGCTCTCCTTATTTCCAAGAAACTACTATTTTCCAACTAATCTTTCCTTTTGAATTAATGCCATATTCAACAAGTTTGGCATCTAGACCTTTAGAATTAATATACTCGACAATTTCATGTATCTCTCTTTCGGATAAGACACTGAGCAAACCATCCGTATCAAATGAAGTGTATTTCTCAAGATCCCCAATAGCTTTTGTTATCCTGCGAAGAATAAAAAGATAGCATTCTTCTCTTATTGTTTTGTTTGCTTCTTCTTTAGTGGGGAGTTTGTTTAAATGCTTGAATTTAATATCTTGGGGTATTTTCTTAACATCAAATTCAGACATATCCTTTAGAAGAACTACCCCACGATTCTCTAGTTCCTTTCTGGAAAAATCCGCTAACCCAAAAGCTTTAGTAGCCGATAGGTTAAGAAATACCTTGAAACCAGCAGAAATTAATTGTCTAGCTGTTGTATTCACACAATAGTTTTCAGCTAAACCGCCTAGAATAACCACGTTAACATTTTTAGATTTAAGGAACTCAATCACCCCTGTACTTTGTTTTTCTTCTAGATCGTGATAGCAAGCCCCGTAGGGGTGGGTGTCTCTTTCAAGACCCTTATAGACCATAAAATCATAGTCGATTGGTAATGGTAATCCTTTTAATAGTTGCGCCCCGTAAGTACCGGCTACACAGTGACGCTTCCAACGTACATCCATATTTTTAGCATTTTTAATAGGGGTGAGTTGGGGGCGTTCTTCTGTAGCAACCCAGTATGCGTCAGCTAAATGCCAGTCAACAGACCCCACTCGATAGTCAGCAAATTTGGCTTGTTCATTTAATGCATCCACTATCGTATGCCCGTCTTCTATAGGAAGTTCATCTGGGCATAATGGCGTGAAACCGTTTTGACAGTCCACATCAAAAGAAGCGATTACTAAATTGTTTGTGTTTCGCATGTTATTTATTACCTCTGTAAATAGCAGATAGGTGGCATTTCCATTTTGTGTTTGTTAGCAAAATGCCGTTGTGTGAAAATACTAAACACTTCTTTTTGTCTTTCCGTAAGATCGGGCTGTGTTAAAACTATACTCTCAACAGAAAAACCTTGCGGTAGCTTGTCTAGATCAATTCCATAGGGTTTTACTATCTTAAGTGTTTCATAATAGTTTAAAGCCCACTCTAATTCGTCATAGGTAGCTCCAAGTTGTTCTTCATCTGATCTGTTGTCGCCCCACAACCCATCAGTAGGAACAGCGTTTACTATCTCTGAATCAACACCTAAAAAAGCGGCTAACTGACGTACTTCGGATTTTAATAAATCCCCAATTGGGGATATGTCACAACAGCCATCACCGCCCTTCGTAAAGAAGCCCACCGCAAAATCTTCTATTTTGTTTCCTGTTCCGGCAACGAGTAGTTTGGTTTGATTTGCCATGGCATAAAGTGCCACCATTCGTAAACGGGATCTTAAGTTAACGGAAACCAATTCAGAGTTTATTTGTTTGTTTTGTAACGTTTTTTCAAAACAGTCAGTAATTTCTGTTAGATCGATTTCATGTGAAACCACACAACCATACTTGTCCTTTAACCACTGAATGTGTTTATTAGCCCTTTGTAGCTGTTTAGCTTCTTGATTGATCGGTAGGCTTATAGCAAATGTTGGAAAGCCCGTAGAAGCACATAAAGTACTTACCAAGGCTGAATCTATCCCGCCCGAAACCCCGATTACAAAACCCCTTTGGTTTGATTCCTTAAGACGTTCTTGTAACCATCCTTGGATTTTTAAATGAACTTCCTTACAATCCATAGCAATCTCCGTTATTTATGTGTATATGACTAGGTATGTTGATAGATTGATTCTAAAGATAGAAGTTAACCTTGCAAGATTACTAGTCTAATTGCATTCTCGCTTATTAAGTTCTTTGGCGACCAAATGCAGGTTTATAATAGAGTTTAATCATATGGGTGATATTGTTCAAGGTTAATTTTGTTATATTTGATATGTACGCCTAACTCTCTCTAAATAGATGTGAAAAATGAGAAAAATGAAGAACGTAACGAGAAACGTAATGAGGAACGAGATGCAAAACTCAATTTACATATTGGCTGATTTTAAAACGGTTAAAAAGAAGTTCACTACCGATCAGAACATTGAAGTTGATTTAGTGGATACCTATTTAGAGGAGTTTAAAGAGTTACGGGATAAGAACAGAATCAAAAAAGTAGAAGAAAAAGATATCGATTTTTGGGGTAAAAAAACTTGGGAAGAATTTAAAAAATTTGTAGACAAAACCAAGGAAGAAAAATCAATAACAGAGGAAAAGAAGCTAAAGAAAATAAAAGGTGCTGAGTTGATAGCCGAGAACGATGATTGGTATGTTTACCATATTACCACTCATGAAGCCTGTATGCTTTATGGTAGTGGGACTAAGTGGTGTATCACTAAACCAGACGGGGAGCATTGGAAATCCTATAGTATAAAGAACAACATCTATTTTATACTATCTAAGAAACTAACCAAAGAAGATACTGATTACTATAAAATAGCTGTAACGGTAGATATTTTAAAGAATACTACTTTTTGGGATTCCTTAGATAGAGATCACACATCAATTCCGACTGATTTGAAGATACCTAAAGTTAGTTTTGAGGAATTTGATTTGAATAATCAACCAGAAGAAGTACAGCTAAAAGCTGTTAAGCAAAACTGTGATGTAATTGATTTTATAGATAATCCAAGCGAAGCAGTTCAGCTAGAAGCTGTTAAAAAGAGTGGTTATGCAATTTACTCTATAAAAAACCCAAGTGAAAAAGTACAGCTAGAAGCTGTTAAAGAAAATGGTAATGCAATTGTATATATAAAAGACCCAAGCGAAACAGTACAGTTAGAAGCTGTTAAACAAAATGGTATTGCAATTCAACATATAAAAAACCAAAGCGAAGCAGTTCAGCTAGAAGCTGTTAAAGAAAATGGTCTTGCAATTAACTATATAAAAAACCCCAACAAAGCCATACAGCTTGAAGCTGTTAAACAAAATGGTTTTGCAATTAAATATATAAACAACCCAAGTGAGAAATTGCAGCTTGAAGCTGTTAAAGAAGACGGAAATGCAATTCGATATATAAAAGACCCCACTGATAAAGTAAAACAATACGTTAAAGACCATACAACAACCTCAGAACTAGTTACCGCTGATTTCAAAACTGTTAAAAAGAAATTTACTACCGATCAGAACATTGAAGTTGATGTAGTAGATACCTATTTAGAGGAGTTTAAAGAACTACGAGATAAAAACAAGATCAAGAAAGTAGATGAGAAAAGTATAGACTTCTGGGGTAAGAAGTCTTGGGAAGAATTTAAAGGATTTGTAGACAAAACTAAAAAAGAGAAAACTGCAACTGAGACTAAGAAATTAAATAAGATAGCAGGTGCCGAGTTAGTAGCTGAGAATGATGGCTGGTATGTATATCACATTACTACTCATGAAGCCTGTAAGATTTATGGGTCTGGTACTAAGTGGTGTATAACTGAACCGGATAGGGTGCATTGGAAACAATATAGTAGTGAATATAACATCTATTTTCTTCTATCGAAGAATTTGAGTAAGGAAGAAAGTGAATTTTATAAGATAGCTGTAACTGTAGACGTGCGGGGTGATGTAGAGTTTTGGGATTCCTTAGACAATAATTACCGATTTATATCAGCCAGCTTAAAAATTCCTAAAGTAAAATTTAAGAATTTTGATTTGAGTAGTCAGCCTGAAGAAGTACAGCTTGAAGCTGTTAAATACGATGGTAATGCAATTAAGTATATAGAAAACCCGAGCGAAGCAGTTCAGCTTGAAGCTATTAAAGAGAATGGTTATGCAATTAAGTATATAGAAAACCCGAGCGAAGCAGTTCAGCTTGAAGCTATTAAAGAGAATGGTTATGCAATTAAGTATATAGAAAACCCGAGCGAAGCAGTTCAGCTTGAAGCTGTTAAGCGGAATGGTTATGCAATTCAACATATAGAAAACCCGAGCGAAGCAGTTCAGCTTGAAGCTGTTAAGGAGAGGGGCAATGCAATTTGTTATATAGAAAACCCGAGCGAAGCAGTTCAGCTTGAAGCTGTTAGAAGTAATGTGGGTTCAATTTACGATATAGAAAACCCCACAGAAAAGGTTAAACAATATATTAACGAATATAGAACCACTTATTCAGAGCTAATTACCGCTGATTTTAAGACGGTTAAGAAGAAGTTTACTACCGATCAGAACATTGACGTTGATTTAGTGGATACCTATTTAGAGGAATTTAAGGAACTTAAAAACCGAAACAAAATAAAAGACCACGATGAAAAAAATATAGATTTTTGGGGTAAGAAATCTTGGGAAGAATTTAAGGAATTTGTAGACACTTTAAAAACTGAAAAAACTAAAACCGAAGAAAAGAAACTCCAAAAGCAAGAAGGTGCAGAACTTATAGCCGAGAATAAAGACTGGTCTGTTTACAAAATTACTACCCATAAAGCTGCTATGCAGTACGGGTTTGGTACCAAGTGGTGTATTACTCAAAGCGATGGCTACTTTTGGAACAAATATATAAAAAGAAGTGATTTTTATTTTCTTATTTCTAAAACCAAACCAGAATCGGATAAGTTTTATAAAATAGCACTTCAAGTGAGGAAGTATAACATTTACTGGGATGCTAAGGATAAGGCACATAATATACTTCCAAGTGTTATAAAAAGTAAGCTACCTAAATTTGATGCACCTATACCTGAAAAAAGTTTAGTTGAAACACCCGAAGCATTAGCTGAAGCAATAGACGATGAGATATCTACATACGTAGAGGGGTATGATCTTTCAGAGTATGAGTATGCTGCTTGGCCTGATGCGATCGATGTACGTGAGTCGTCACTAGGTGTAGAAGAAGGTGAAAAAGTAGATCGAATTGAAGAATTATGTAATGCCCTAGAAATAAACTTCGGGGAGTTTGTTAAGAAAAATATTTGTGAAATCTCCTATGATTATGATGACACATACACAGTAGTTAATTTCCCTTTAGGTGAGATTAATGGCAATATATCTGAAGATTTTTTAGATAAGTTTTCTTCATTTAATTCAGATGAACAGCTTACAGTTAAAAAGCATATGGTTAACGTGGTGGATACTTGGGAGACAGGGGATTTTTCAGTATCTACGGATGCTGCGATATACATACAACTTCAACCAGACCGTTTTGACGATGCTATAAAAGAGCTAGAAAGCAATGTTAAAATCGAGAATGAAAAGGATGCAAGTAGAATAGATAAAATGGCAGCGAAATCGAAATACTTGTCTACTAGATTAAAAGCACTTTCATTAACCAAGAACCAAGGAGTTTTAGAAAAGGCTCTTAAATCTAAAAACGAAAAAGTAGCTGAAGTAGCAGCAAGCCGTATCACAAATAAAAAAATACTTAAGGATCTCTTACTATCCGAAAAAGTTCCTATGTATGTAAAAGAAGCTGCTTTAAAAAACAAGAACTTTACGGATCAGACCGTGTTAAAACAGCTATTAACAAAACGTATATTCAGGTCAGATTGGTCTATTATATCAAAAATAACAGATACGGAGTGGTTAAAGAAATATACCTTGGATGGTAAAGATCACCAAGATCAAAACGAGTTGATATTTTCATACTTAATAGAAAATAAAACAGACCAAGAATACTTGATTAGCTATATGAAAGATCCCATACACACCGTAAGTATAAACGATATGGTACAAATTAAAGAATGGGGCGGTGAAAAAACCTTAAAGAAACTAGCTAATGAAGATATTGCAAACAATACCAAAGAAGCAGTTGTCGATCATATAACAGATGAAGCGTTTTTAGAAAAACTAAAAAACAAAGAGATCAAAGCTAAGGATGATACAAAGAGAGATTTAATTTCAGCTATCGGAGAAAGGATATCGCATCTATCGGCTGTAGCAAACGCTACAAAAATGCTATCGCTGTTTGATTCATTAGTTGAAAAAATGATAGATGATGCGGTGACAAGTAGCCCCAATGCCGAGTACTGGGATACTGCTATTTGGGAATACTACGACTACTACGGTGGTGTACCGGATATCTTTAAGTACTTTCATAAAAAATTCGACATACCTGAAAATGTAAACATACATGAACTTTTTGATGGGGTATTACCCTCACACAATATAGCCGGTGAGCTACGAAAGAGATTACTTAGAATAATAAGACTCAACGGTTTTGACTATGGGTTTGATGAAAACAAGTACTATCTATCCGGCAGTGATAAGTACCCAACACTTTCCAAGCTACGTATCTGGAGAGAAGGTAGGCCCGAACCAGATGAACCTATTTCATATAAATCTGTCAACTTCCTTGAAGAATCCAAAGCAACCTCAGAACTAATTACCGCTGATTTCAAAACGGTTGAAAAGAAGTTTGCTACGGATCAAGGCATTGAAGTTGATTTAGTAGATACTTATTTAGACGAGTTTAAAGGGTTACGGGATAGGAATAAGATTACGAAGATTGAAGAAAAGAATATAGATTTCTGGGGTAAGAAATCGTGGGAAGAATTCAAAAAGTTTGTGGATAAGACCAAAGAAGAAAAATCGGTTACAGAAGAAAAGAAGCTAAAGAAGATAGCTGGAGCCGAGCTAATGGCTGAGAACGATGGTTGGTATGTCTACCAGATAACCACACATGAAGCTTGTATGCTCTATGGTAGTGGCACTAAGTGGTGTATAACTCAACCGGATGGGGAACACTGGAAAGAGTATAGCTTACTAAATAATATTTATTTTATAATATCCAAAAATCTAAGCAAGGAAGATACTATATATTATAAAATAGCCGTGACTGTTGGTACACAGGGTGATGAAGTTTTCTGGGATTCTTTAGATAAGGAGCATTCATCAATCCCACCCGAATTAGAAATACCTAGCGTTAGGTTCAATAAATTTAATTTGAATGAGAAACCAGAAGAATTTAAACTTGAAGTAGTTAAGCAAAAAGGCTCTACAATCAAATATATAGAAAACCCATCTGAAGCAGTGCAGCTTGAGGCGATTAATCAAAATAGCTACTCAATCGAGTGGATAAAAAACCCCAGCGAAGCTGTACAACTTGAAGTGGTTAAACAAAATGGTCTTGCAATTCGGCATATAGAAAACCCAAGCGAAGCTGTGAAGCTTGAAGCTGTTAGAAATTATGGTTTTGCAATTAAACATATAGAAAACCCAAGCGAAGCTGTACAACTTGAAGCGGTTAATCTGAATTGGTCCGCAATTCAATATATAGAAAAACCCACAGAAAAAGTGAAACAATACTTTAAAGATCATAAGCCATTTTCAAAACTAGTTGCCGCTGATTTTAAGACGGTTGAAAAGAAATTTATCAAACTAGGGATCGATAAAGATTTGGTGCAGACCTATATTGAAGAATTTAAAGAGCTACGAGACAAAAATAGAATAGCGAGCATATCAGATAAGAACATAGACAACTGGGGTAAAAAACCGTGGGATGAGTTCAAAGAATTCATAGATGATTTGAAAAAAGAGGTTTCTAAAACCCAAGAGAAGAAATTAAAAAAGATGGAAGGTGCTGAATTAGTAGCCGAGAATGATGACTGGTATGTTTATTATATAACTACACACGATGCTTGTAGAATATATGGGTCGGGTACTAAGTGGTGTATTACACAACCAGACGGGAAGTTCTGGAAAAGCTATACACGAAGACTAGCTTTCTATTTTTTCATATCTAAAAAACTCGATGAAAAAGACAAGTTTTATAAGATTGCGATGCAGGTTAATAGAAGGGGCGGTAAGAAGTATTGGAATGCTACCGACCAATCACATGCAAGATTGCCATCTGATTTAAATGTACCTAAATTTAAAGTACCTAATTTTGAATCCGATCTAAACACCATTGAAGCTATTAGATCCGAAATAGAGAGTTTTGAAGAAGACATGCGTACTGAGATGACTGATGTTGAGGGGGATAATGCTCAGTATGTATATGAACAAGAATTAGATTTAATAGAGCATGTAGATGATGATGTACAAAGAAGACTAAAAGTACTCGAAAAACTATGTGAAAAACTAGATGAAGATTTTGAACAAATCGTAAAAGATGTATCTAATGTCAAACTTACGGGTATGTATTATCAGCACAATGAAATAGCATCAAACCATATTGGATCTAATGAATATGAAATGACAGATGAAATAAGGGAAATGATTGAAGCACTTACCGATGAAGAAAGAGAAGAATTAGGTGTTGAGCCAGACAGTATGATCTATGTCGGAAATGATTATGATAGATTTGTTCTAATCATTGATGAAGATAAACTTGAAGAAAAAATAAAAGAGCTAGGTGAGAATCTTAAAGCGGAGCAATCCACGGATGAAAGGCTGATAGATAAATTAGCTTTAAGCGGGAAGAACATCTCTACCAGAATCAAAGCACTTAACAAAACAAACAAACAAGATATCCTAGAGAAATCCTGTAAAGATGAAAACAAAGAGATCAGAAAAACAGCCGTATCTAGAATAACTAACACTGCTTTATTGGACGAAATAGTAGTAGATAAAAAAGAAAATGAAGAAGTTAGATTGGCCGCTATGAAAAATCCTAATTTTGATAACCAAGAAATATTAAAATCGATAGCAAATGAACGTGGCGGTGGTGATAATGAAGACGATCCTAGAGTATGGAACTTGTATACTACAGCTATTACAAGGATAGAAGATATCGACTGGCTTAAAAAGTATGCCCTTCAAAAAGATATTAATGGACATATACGTAGTTTGTTAGCCATTAAGGCTAAAGATGATACGAGGTTTATTAAAGATTTGACTAGCACCATGATTACAGAAGATCAAAGCTGGTCACTAGCCACCGTTGTAGGGCTGTTACCTGATAACGAACAAGAACTTCTTAAAAAGATAGCGTATCTCCCACGGGCATCTGAGTATCGTCATGATAAAAGAGTACAGGAAGTTGCGGTCGAGAAAATAACAGACGAGAAATTCTTGATGGGTTGGCTACAAGACATGCTTAAAGAAATGAAAACCCATCATGAGTTTAGGTATTATGCCGAAGCTGGTTTGAAAAACATAACAGACCAAAACTTTCTACAAAAAACACTTGAGGATGATAGCTATGCCGAAGTACATGATACGATCATAGCTAAAATAGAAGACAAAAAGTTTTTGGTAGATTGGGTCTGTTCGGATAAAGGTAAAACAAATGCTGATGAAGTTTCTAAGTATGTTGACGACCAAGATTTATTAGCGAGAATTATACTTGATCCAAAGATATGGGGCTTCCATAAAGCTTATGCTATAAACAAACTTGATTTAGATGGGATACAAAAAATACTTAAAAAGATCCCCTCTATAAAAATGGAAGACATCAAAAGAGTTCTCACTGATATACACGAACGATTAAACAAAATTGTACAAGACAACCCAGATAAAAAAGATATAATAGATAAATATACTACTACGATAAATAAGCTACTTAAGAAGGAAACTGATTCAGAAAAATGATATACCCTGTTGTAGAAAAGGAAAAATGGATAGCACTGTACAAGATAGATGCATCACCAGCGAATTGTGAGAACTGCGGTAAACTACTAATACCGGAAATACCGTTTGCGTATAAGAATTGGCGGGGGTTGATGTCAGCCCCCCACGAATGCGGTGAGAAATACAACCTATTGAACATTGTTTCCGTAGACAAAAAAGTAAGGCAGAACTGGGTAGCTATCTACAACACACTTAAAAAAAGCAATTAGCATATCGAACTATCCGGTTTTCCGGTTTTCCGGTTAGTTTAAAAAAATAACGACCTCTGTATTACAAAGGTCGTTACATTCTAGTGAGTCGTTACCTAGAGATATTCTTAGGTCACGGGTGGTGTCGTTTGCGCTGCTTTTACGAACTGTTGGATCGAACTTACAGCCGCAGCTAATTGAGCAATGGACTGGCCAAGCAAGTGGCCTTGGCTTTGAGGATCAACCCCAGTACCCATTTTAACGTCTGCTGTTGCTTCTGACATATCTGGTTCTACAATGTCTTTAACGCCACGCACGATTAAAGAATCAAGTGCGCCATTAAGCCTTGCCGACCCACGAACCATGTTTTCATTCATTTGCTTGCCGATGATCCTGTTATCTTCCATCATACTCTGGAAATGAAGAACCGGAAACTCGCCAAGATTTTTAAAGTTAGAGTTAATAACACTATCGATTATTGCTGGTTCAATCTTTTCACTCATATATTTCCCCTTTTTTACCTTTTACCTTTATGGTAGTACCATTCTGTCTTACAATTTAATAATAACCAAGATTAGGGATTTTAATGTTATTTCCACGGAAATATATGGTTGATTAAAATTCAATCACCAATTTTACCCTTATATTTTTACCAAAAATAAATGTTGTATTTTTACTATTTATATAAAATAAACAAATAAATGTTATATTGATGATAGAGGACACCCATGTTGACCGATTAGTTTATTTTTAAGAAAGGGCAACAAGATGACCTATAGAGAAAAACTTCAAAAAATTTTAGATTTTAGTGGGGTGATGGCAGTAGCACACAAACACGAAGCGGAAAGATACCTAGAAAAAATAGATTTTGAAGGATTGGATGCTGCTGAGAAAATGTCAATCGATACCATTTTAAGAATTTGGGATATTGAAATACCCAAGGCATGGAACCCTAGAGTAATCAATGGTGGAAAATACAATATGGAAGAAAAAAGCAATCAAAGAAAGATAGTGGGTATTTAATACGTTAATATGTAGTCATCCGGTAGATTCTCCCAGAAATAGGCAATGTCTTTAAAAGTAAGATTGGCGAGTTTTTCAAGTTCGGGTAATCTGCCAAAAGTTTCATCTAACTCATTTAACAGCATATCTTCTACTTTAACTTGCGCCCGAACATTGTATATCTTCAATAGCTGTGAGATATCGTATTCAAATACTTTTAGCGTTTCCACAGTAACGTGTTTCTTCTCGGCCAGATCAATAAATTTGTACTCTTTAAGTAACTCTTTATATGTTTCTTTTTTAAGATCGTGGTATTTTTGAAAATCATCTAACAGCCTGTGCGAATCGTTCAAAAGCTTTTTACCCGTAAAATCAACTACTGAACTTGCTACTTCAAAAGTTTCATTTGCTAAGTTATCCAGATCGGTCAAATAGCTTTGAAAAAATTCAACCACTTTATCTTTGAATGAATCGTTTTGACTCACTACTTTTTTCAAAGCTGCCAGTACTTCTGTTTTTTTCATTTTCTACCCTCACTATGCTATCGTAACCGACTGAATTTAATACAACCCACCATCTAAATATGCAACACACGATGCACATAATGTATGTATATCAGTATGTTACGTATTTAACAACATACCTATTATGGGTGGTCTGCAAATAATATGCCATTAATGGGTTTTTGCTTCCATCTCGTAAATAATATAGCTTGAGGTTTGGTGTATGATTGGTAGTCCCAGTTTCACGTTGTACTGATATCCCTTGCTGGTCTTACCCGTCCGTTTTAATCCACAACGTACTGTGATGTATGCTATGCCGCCCAGATTAAGCATTCGGGATATTTGATACTGAACAGTGTCAATATCGTTTGGCTTTAATGTATTCAAAACGTAATTACACATCACTCCGCTAAACCAACCCTCTTTTTCATATAGATCCCATGGGGAATAATACGGATCGTACAGCGTCATGTTTAATTCTGTGCCATCATATCCCTTACCGCTTCCGAAATCCAGCCAACACCCGTCTGTAATTAGTCCATTATCTTTAAGCCATCTTGCTGGTGCAGATAATTTTTTTCGAGACATTGCTGTTTTATGGCTATAGTTTATATCACCCCACATTCTTCACCAATACTTTTTCGGTGAAGAAGAAGAAGAAGAAGAAGAAGAAGATCCACTAGTAAGATCAGCTATGTCTCTTGCTAACATTAAAAGAGTTTCGTTATCACGGGGTTCTAGGTCAACCAGTTTAGCTTTTAGTAGTTCATCCAAATCGTGGAGATATCTTTTGTTGCCGACTGTTACATATAATGCCTTCATCAAATAGCGTAAGCTTTCCTGTGTATCTCTCATATTGGCCACCCTCTGTGAAAATAAATTCAGATACTTAAAAGGTAACCATTTTTGCTATATACAACCTCAATCAGTTTTAACTTTGATTTATTTAGATGTCCGCAGTATACTCCAACAATGCAGATAATGAACTGAGGGATACATAACATGAGAACAATTGTTGACGCATTAAATCGTGCCATAACGACAGACCAGATGGTAAAACGAAAAGACAAAGGTGAATGGATTGTTCTCTCGTCTAGAGGAACTGAACTCAGATGGGTAAGTAACCGCCAAAAGGTTATATTGACAGTAACGGATATAGTCGCAACAGATTGGGTGTGTGAGGAAGACGAAGTGCTGGTATCTCGGCAGCAAGTGGAAAGAGCCTTAACCCAACTACAGCCGGGGATTACCGGTGGTAAAAAAGAATTCATGGAGCTACTAGGATTTAAATGGGGATAGATTTCGAAAAACTTAAACTATTTTTAAAGGAAACCTACCCCGCTATCTCGAACATCGCAATCAACCACATCATCAAAGTAATTGAAACAGACCTTAAAATGTGGACTACCACGAACGATATCGTAAAGGAGATGCCTGAATCTATACAAGAAAGAATCAGGCAGCATTACGCTAAATGGGGTGAGTAGTATAGGTGAAGATGAATACTAATTATTCCACCAAGGAAGCGAATTAAAAAAAGTTTGAAAAGCATCACCGAACGCAAGATCAAATCCAAAATCCCAACCGAATTTTTTCTTGGTAGCGTGGTACAAGTTAACAGCCGTAATCCTCTCTCCGTTTTTGTACAATTTCTTTGCTTCAGTTTCAAAATAGACCTTGTTTTTTCGCATGATCGATACATAGTAATTTTTAAAGGGTGGACTACTTAATTGGTCTTTTTTATTAGCCACTTGATTTAGTTAAATTTTTTGAATTTTCTTTTTTTGATGAGTGATTCGATCACTTTAAGTAGTTCCCTAGCTTCTTCAATCCCTTCGTGAAAATTAATTCCCCCAGCCTCTTCGTTTATTTCTTTGACGATGTCTGGATCTTGAACAAAAGCAATTCCTTCACAGAAAGACAAAAATGCTTCTTCTAATTTATCGTAACCGTTATCAAAAAAGTAGTTTGCTTCATTTATTGCATCGATATTGCCTAGTTCTCGTTCGTCTGGTTCTATTGCGGTGAATTTTTTTTCATTACATCTTTGACATTGAAGATCACCATATTTGTTTACTGTTTTACAGTGGTTACAAATCCAACCTGAGTTTTCTTCAAAAATAAAATCATGGATATGATGTGGCATACTTTTCTCCTTTCATCCTATCTAAAACTATGCAAGTTTTAAGCCAGATTTAAGACCAATTAAGTAGGCCACCCTTT
>Ga0315289_10009031_pt1 | contig 14380 bp, 13 predicted proteins | sample YL17G11_40_MG_FD_203452 | JGI IMG/M metagenome (GOLD analysis project Ga0315289, IMG submission 203452) | Sediment microbial communities from Yellowstone Lake, YNP, Wyoming, USA - YL17G11_40 | ecosystem: Environmental > Aquatic > Freshwater > Lake > Sediment | place: USA: Wyoming | collected...
CCCTGATTGCAGGACATAGGCGATCAGTTCATCATAACGGTGATCGAAATAGTTCAAAGAAATCCCGAAACGCTTGTGCTCGATAGCAGGACCTATGTCCCAGCTGAAGGATTGCTCCGGCTGTAATGTCTGGTTCCCGACGATGAATCCATGATTGTAATAGAGCTCATAAAAACTCGGAACCCGGTAGCCAGTGCCTGCATTCGCCTTGAACCTCAACCAGTCCGTGACATAATAGGATACGCCCGCCCGGTAGGTTAATTGCGATCCGAACTGCGATCCATCATCATACCGGAGAGTGGAGACGAACTCAAAGGGCACCCTGTTGAGATCAAACGTAACGAGCCCGGAACGGGTTATCCGCCTGCGGTGGCCGACGAAATTATCATGCATGCTTTCATCCAGATAAGAAAAACCCGGCTTGATGCGAACGGGACCAAGGGGATATCCGATATCGAATGCGAGCTGGTCACTCTGTGTTTCCGTATCGGAATAGAGGCCTGCATCCGGATCGCGGTAGGTATCGCTCTGAACCACCCTGCCAAAATCCATGTTCAGGGCGATTTTACCAAGCTTCCCCCCGGTCGCGAGGTTATAGTTCCTCAAGCTGAAGTCCTGTCTTGCCCGAGGGGTTGGAAAGGTGATGATCCCTGGTATCTCCTTTTGGGCGTTGCTGCCATTGGCCGAAAGTTTTAGGTCCCAGTCATTAAGCATGACCGTAACCTTCGCCAAATAGGAGGTATCCTCGAAGGCATTATTCCTTCGCTTATCCATGAAATCGTCAGACGGATCGTTCTCCGTACCGTTGTTGTTCTCGAACGCATAGTCGTTTTCTGCGGATCTCTCTGAAAGGGTGAGGGCAATGCCGAGTTTATCGCTGCAGGGAGAACTCATCGTCCCCCTGATCTCCCGGGTTCCGTAGGAACCGAGCGTGGCAGCTAGATCAGCCTGAAAATGGTCTTCGGGTATCTTGGTAACGATGTTGACAATCCCGCCCATGGAGCCTTCGCCGAAGAGGGCGGAGTCGCTCCCCCTGATGATGTCGATGCGTTCGACCTCGCTCAAGGGTATCTTCGAGAGGTCGACACCGCCGCCGGACGGGGAATTCAAACGCTGCCCGTCGAGGAGCACGAGGCACTGATTCGAGCCTGACCCGCGCAGGGAAATCGTTGCGTAGGAGCCAAGACCGCCCATGGAGCGGACATGGGAGCCTGCTGCCTGCTTGAGCACATCTTCCGTGGTTTCATACCTTGCTGCAAGCCGTTTGACCTCTATGGATTGGGCAAAGGCGGTCGGCTCCTCCGGTACATCAGTACTGTCTTCATGCGCAGGTGAGGCAATGACATAAATGGTATCCGCCAGGAGATCCGTCGGAAGGATCAAAAACACTATGCACGCAAACAATAACAATTTCATAGGGTCAGTACCTCTTGACCCCTCAAGGTTATCCGTCTTGAACCCGCAGACAAACCCTTTTCCTGCGGATAGGTCTTCTGACTCACGGATCTACCAGTTGGCCTCACCTTCCCGCTTGTTGCAGTGGTGGTTATCGGCCCCCTGTCCCCGTTCACAGCGGCGGGTCCCGTCCCGGAATCGCACCGGGTTCCCTTGAATCCGCAGCAGGGATTACGTCCGATTAGCAGAGGACATTGCGATTGTCAATCCGCAATACTTTAAGTGTGTCTGCGCATTTTTATCTTGAAACCAGGCGTGGTTATCTGTATAGAGGAAGACATGATTAGCAGATCAGATTGCAGGTATTACGGCTTTTATTTTTGGTATTTCAGGTGGAAGCCACCTGTAGGCTGATCTCATCTGCTGTAAGCAGAGAAAAAAGGCCGTGGGTGGCTGAAGTCCCCACGGCCTTTTCTTTTTGGGCATTTGGGGACCTTAGCGAGCTGGCCAAAAAGAGAAAAGGAGGTTGAATGATTATTTCCATGAAGAAGAGTGCCACGAGAGAACAGATAGCGCATGTTCGTGAACTGATCGAAGGCATGGGCTATAAAGCACACATGAGCGTGGGGACGGAGAGGGTAATTTTCGGCGCCATCGGCGACGAACGGGGCAAGGAGCGACTCGTTTCCCTCGAAGCGCAGCCAGGCGTCGAGAAGGTCATTCCCATCCTGAGTCCTTATAAGCTTGCATCCAAAGATACGCGACCTGAACCCACCATCGTCGACCTGGGTCTTGGCGTCAAAGTCGGGGGCAATAAACTTACGATCATTGCCGGTCCGTGCGCCGTGGAATCCCAGTCCCAGATCCTCGAGATGGCCTCGGCCGTAAAAGAGTACGGCGGTCACGCCCTGCGCGGTGGCGCATTCAAGCCGCGGAGTTCTCCTTACGCATTCCAGGGCATGAAACTAGAAGGGCTCATCCTCCTCGCCCAGGCACGGGAACAGTTCGGCCTGCCAGTGATAACCGAGGTCATGGAAATCGGCAGCATCGCCGAGATTGCAGAATACGCGGATTGCCTCCAGATCGGCGCCCGCAACATCCAGAACTTCGCCCTCCTCAAAGAGCTCGGGCGGATACACAAACCCGTGCTCATCAAGCGGGGCATGTCCACCACCATCGAGGAGCTGCTCATGTCCGCGGAATACGTCTTGGCCGGCGGCAACAGCCAGGTCATCCTCTGCGAACGAGGCATCCGGACCTTCGAGACCGCCACCCGGAATACCTTGGACCTCAGCGCCATCCCCGTTCTCAAGGAAAAGACCCATCTGCCTGTGATCGTGGATCCATCGCACGGTACAGGTCACGCCCGGTACGTAGAGTCGATGGCTTATGCCGCCATAGCCGCAGGCGCCGACGGCCTCATGATCGAGATCCACCCCAAACCGGAAGAAGCCCTCTCCGACGGCCCGCAATCCCTCCGACCAACCGAGTTCAGGAACCTCATGGAAAGGATCCGGAGGATCGCCATGGCCGTGGACAGAGAAGTGTAAAAGCTCACAATTTTGCAGGACGGCAAAATTGGATAGACGGATTGAACGCGACTTAGGTGCGCCCTTGAGGGCAAGGGCCAAGGACTCACTAGTCGCAATGGGTTGTGGTGCTCAACGCTGCTACCCGACATGACCAGCGAATATCGAGCCTATCTGAAGACGCAGGGGAGTTGAAACCGTACGGGCTGTTGCCTAAAGCCGTTAACCCTGAAAATGCAAAATCAAGATTCTTCACTTCGTTCAGAATGACAACCAAAAACAATGCCTTAAGATGTCGCCCTGAGCGCAGCGAAGGGTCTCTTGCATCAAATCTTTGGAGAAAGGCGTTTGGGCAACAGCCCGCGTAGAAACGATCACGGGCCTTGCATTTTTTCCACCGAATGCATACAATATAGTCATGGCGCGGTTTTTGCCCTCAGATAGGGATATTATACGGTACGGTTCAAGCATCGCTGACTATATCGTATGCAAGAACACCCGCAGCGATGTGAGGAACAGCTATGACATCACCACCATGGCGGATCCCGGAAAGACAGAAGAGTGCCCGGATATCTTCGCCCGGCTCATGCGCATGGAGACCGAAAGCAGGGTCCTCCACTACCGCGTCTGCCTCCAGGACGATGAGATCATCGACTTCCTTACAAAGAACCCCGACATCGACATGCTCACCTTCATGGTCTATGTCATGACCCATGAGATCTTCCATATTCATCGGTTCGTGAGCGGCCAGGCGGACTTCAACCAGGTTAACTATGACGAGGAGGTCCTCGTGGATAACATCACCCGGCTGCTCCTTGCCAAACATCCGGTGACGGGTATGACGCGTGTGCTCAAGCTACTTGACAAACTCACACCGCCGCCACTATATAATCTGCGCACGATCATCGATCAGGGAGGTGTTATCGATGCCTATCTATGAGTACAAGTGCTTGAAGTGCAGCAATGCATTCGAGGCGATGCAGAAGTTCAGCGACGCCCCTCTGGTCACATGCCCCAAGTGTGAAGGCCCTATCAAGAAGCGGGTATCGACAACAGCATTCCATCTCAAAGGCACCGGCTGGTATCTGACCGATTACGCCAAGAAGGACTTATCCGCCGCCTCAGACTCGAAAGAGAGCAAAGAAACCCCACCGTCTGAAACCAAGTCGTCATCCTCAACAGACACTGAATAGGATATATCTTGCCTCTCTCGCATATCGATTCAGACGGCAATATCTCGATGGTCGACGTGGCCGATAAAGTTGTCACCCATCGGATGGCACGCGCCCGCGGGAAGATCACCATGTCCCGAGAGGCCATCGATGCCATCATGAAGGGGGAGGTCGCAAAGGGCAACGTCTTCGCCACGGCCAAGATCGCCGGCATCATGGCCGCCAAGAACACCGCCAACACCATCCCCCTCTGCCATCCCCTGCCCATCACTTCCATTTCCATCGATTTCTTCCCCGACGAAAAAACCGCCTCCATCGAGGCCGAGGCCACCGTCAAGGTCTCCGGCCCCACCGGCGCCGAGATGGAAGCCATCTATGCCGTGGCCATCGCCCTCATCACCATCTACGATATGGCCAAGGCCATCGATAAGACCATGACCATCACCGATATCCGCCTCCTGGAAAAATCCGGCGGCCGCAGCGGCCACTTTGTCAGAGAATAGCGCGGGAAACCCGAGAAGTTCTCCGTAAGCGATAAGGGAGCGTAGAAGATTGGTCCTCAGCCTTCTCGTGCCGTTAGGCAGGTGCACTATGGACAGGATCCTATTGATAACCGACGCTGCTTTCTTACCGACCGGCAAGAGTTCCTATACTATTACTTTCTCATGACTTAAGACTTTTCCCTTTGACTTATATCCTGTCGTTTTTTTATCCATGTTGGGAACCCCGAGAAAAATCCCTATTAACTCCAATTTCTCGAAATAGTCTGGATTTCTGGTATAATGGGCGGTCCCCTTGGGAAGATGCATGATCACTCCCGGTACATATTCATACTCCTTCCATACTCCATTCCTTACTTCTATTCCTTCGGCCCCGCGCCCCGCAACACAATATACTATTTCATCGCAATTCATATGGACATGCTTAGCATGCTCCTCGCGCGGACCAAAAACAGCCCTGAAAACGACTATGTCCTTTGCCCCTGTCGTCGCCTCTGAAATGAGTTCTCTGCACTCAAAGGTTGTTGCGCCATCCTTCGTATAGACAAACTCAGGCTTGACAATCCCTTCGCTAATCGACACCTTAAATTTTTTTTCTCGCATAATCGACACCTCCTACGAGTTGTATCCGATCTTCATTTCCTGCTCCCTGTCATGTCAAAGACCACCTTGAGCGCCTTATCGCCAAGCGAGAACTCAAGCGCCTCCTGGGCCTGGCCAAGCGTGAACTTATGGGAGGTGAACTTGTGCCAGGGGAAGTCATTTTTATAGCGCTGCATCATCTTGATGGTGCGGTAATACTCGGTGTTGGGGTGGTTGGTGTTGCCGAGAAGCAGTACGTTCTTGGCTGCAAGGTGGCGGTGAACGTTGATGGTGGTCTCGCCCGAGTCAACGAAATTGCCGGCCTCAAGATAGGTGCCCCCGCGGCGAAGGAGATCAAGACCTTCCGGCAGCACGGTGGCAAGCCCGGTGGTCTCGATGACCATATCGGCGCCCCGGCCGTCAGTGAGATCGCGCACCACCTGCAATCGCTCCTTGAAGGTCGTCTTTTTGGCGTTGATGGTATAGTCTGCGCCGAATTCCTTGGCGAGCTTGAGGCGGTGGTCAGACGTGTCGAGCGCAATGATGTCGCCCGCGCCCAACACCCGGCACTTGATCAGATGCGCGATGCCCATGGCTCCCACGCCCTGGATGAGCACCGTGTCCATGAGCCCGAACCCGCGGGAAGCGAACTCCATGTAACCCTTGGCCCGGTCCACGTTGTTGGTCACCACCATGAGCTCGATGTTGACCGCGATGTCCACGGGCATATCGTCCGGCACCCTGTACACGAACGAGCCCGGAAAGATGTACATGTACTCGGCCCACCCGCCGGTCACGTGCGGCCACTTATGTGACGGGAAGTAAACGCCATAGGTCCTGTTGTTCGCGCAATAGGGCCAGCCGAATACGTGCCGGCAATAATAGCACTTCTGGCAGATGATGTTTGGACACATGGTCACCCGGTCGCCGACCCTGAGCGGCCGACCGTCATAGTCAAGGTACGGCCCGTTCATCTCCACAATCCGGCCCACGTTCTCGTGGCCTTTGACGCAGGGAAACACGCCCCGCTGCTCTGCCTCAGTGCCCGCATACAGCACCATCTCGCCTTTGAAGGCGTGTTTGTCCGTACCGCAGATGCCGCTCATCTCCATCTCGATGACCATGGCGCCCTTCCTGGGCTTGGGATAGGGGAAATGTTGCAACTCCATCTTGCCCGGGGCCACCATGACCGCGGCCTTCACCATCTTCTCATTCATTATGCAAACCTCCTTTGTATTTCTATTCAGGGATAGCCTTGGCAAGAGCTGAGGTCACTTGAGGATGCGCTACGCTCTACCATAAGATGGAGGTAGACAATCCTGTCAAGCAAAGAGCTATTGAACATGGGCTTGATCATACATCATACTGGATGATTGTGGCAGATCGTTTCTCAATGTACTTTTTTATGCCGAAGGCTATCTTCATAGAACTGTCGGGATCCCGTGGACAATACTACGAATCCATTGTCGGGGGGAAACGGACAATTGACATCACCGATCTTATTAAGATATCTGGAACAATAAAAGCATACCGAGTCCAGACGGTCATAAAGCTCTTCGAAGACACAGGGGGATATATGAAGATTGGGTGCAGTACGGTCGTCTTTCGCAGGTATCGCCTTGAAGTGGCCCTGGAAAGAATCCACCGCGCCGGCTACCGGTACGTAGAGGTTGAAGGGAATGCGCCCTATTGTGATCACGTACGCACGAGAGAGGATGACCCCGTTACGTTCCGGGATCGGGTGCTGGGCTTTGGATTCATTTCGATCACCTGCCTCGGATCTCACCGGGAGCTGATCAGTGAGGAAACGGCCGAGGAAGACATCCGCCATTCGCTTGAGTTCGCAGCCGGCGCAGGCGTCCCGGTGGTTGCCACAGGCGAGGGGCACCTGCCCGATGGCATGCGCATTGCGGAGGCACTGGACATCCTCAGACCCAAATTCGAGCGTCTGGTTTCGGTTGCGGAACGATGCAAGATCTATCTGGCGATCGAACCGCACGGTTCCCTGTCTCTCTCGCCGGGCGGGCTCGAGAAGATCATCTCCCTGGCACCTTCCCCCTGGCTGACGATCAACTATGACACCGCCAATCCGCGTCGCGCAGCCTATGTGGGCATCAGCGGGGATGCATTCGAGTGGAAATCGGACAAGGCCGGTGGAGGCGATGAGGTGGCTATGCTCGATCCCGTGGTGGACAAGGTGAGCCATGTGCACATCAAAGACGTAGTGGGCCGGAACGCGGTTGTTCTTGGACGGGGCGAGGTTCGTCTCCAAGAACTCGTGATGATGCTGAATCAAGCCGGTTATAACGGTGTGCTCTCCTATGAGACCGAGGGCGCTCAGGACGCAAATGAATCCCAGCGTATGGCCGAGGAAAGCCTCGTTTATACCCGAGGGCTTCTGGAAAGGCTGAGCATCGAGATCGATTAATGTGAAGCTCGATGTCCGCCGACTGGGTTGCCCGCTTCGACATGTTAATTGGCGGGTGGTCCTGTAAGAGGATCTTTGTCCCCCCTTGATACCAAGGGAGACAGGAGGGATTGGGCATGCATTCATCAGCATCTAATTGCAACTCAGCATAAGACCTCCTCCCCATGTTCGCGGCTCTTCATTGCAGCCAGGGCTATACGCAGGGAAGAATCAGTTACCTCAGCGGTCCCAGCAATTGGCCTGTTCTTCACCAGATGCTCATATGTCTCCCGTGCGAGGGAAGTGTATACCTCCCGCCAGTCATCCGGAACCAACTCGAAGGCCGTTGTAGTCGACCTTCCCCTGACAATGACCGCGGGCATGCGGAGGAGCTGCCCCTCGCCTCTGGTAACCATGATCACCCCGCCGAGCAAGGTGAGCTCGAGAACACGGTGCACGGGATCGGTGAACGTCCTGACATGTAGTCCGGGGCAGAAATCAAGTTGCAGATAGCCGAACTGGTGATGATCAGCGTACTTCCACATGATCACGGTAGAGCCCGGGGCTCCCGTGCCGTCTCTCTTCGCCTGTCTGGCATAGACATTCCGGACATCTCCCATGAGCCACCCAGAGAGGGCGAGGTAACCCAACTCATGTTCAAGGATCCACTGCAGAGGATCAAGACCTTCGGTCATTTCTGTGCCTTTTCCTCTCCTGACCAGGAGCTTCAGGCAGACCGGACGGCTCAGGTGATCTTCATCCACCAGCCGCTTGACCTCGCGATATGGAGGATAATAGAGCGGATAAAGACGAAAGCGCAGTGAACAATGCTGTTTGCCGGCCAGAGCCCGCAGGTATTCTATCGCCTGCGGATCAGGCATTGGATCTATCGACGTGAACAGGCCGGCGCTCAGGCACTTCGCCGCGATCCTGACGCGTTCCGCTGGAGGCGCCACGATCTCCACGGACTGGAGTCCGGGCGTGCCGAGAACGGCATCAGCTCTCTCGATGGGTTGGTTCGCCATGAGTTCGACCCCTTCGCACTGCTTGTAACCCGCTATCAGCCGCTCCGCAAGGGGCCCGGTCCCCAGAATAGCCGCCCTGACCACCGGGCCGCCTTTACCCCTTTCTCTGATCTTTTCCAGGAAACTCATTTCGTTTCACCCCCTGTTCTTCAGGCTGTTCCATACGGAGAAGGTTTGCTGCTGCACTTCAGTACATTCGCGACGATATCGATCTCCATATTCGCAACGATCTTTCTTACAGTGGTGGTCATAGGCGGTCCAGATTCGAAGATTTCTGCGACCTCTGCCAACGATGCCGCCCGCGTTCTGTCCTCCGTGAGCAGGTAGACAAGCTTTTCCGCAATTCGGAGCAGACGGCCGATCGCCCGGTCTGATACCAGGGGCATGATCAAACGGGCGGCTCGAATCCCGGCCGCTGTGGCCCTGTAGATCAACCATTCAGGCATCTTCATGGCGCAACCTCCGCAAGCCTGACCTCCCGACCTTCCCGATAACTCCGTTCGATGGCCAGCCAGAACTGCATGAGCGCCCTCCCGTCTGCTCCGGTCAGAAACGGATCACGGTCCTCGAGGATGCAGTCGATGAAGTGGCCGCCGGAGTCATGGAAGGAATCGCCCCAGTCATCGCGCATATCATCGTAGGCTCGGGATTGGCCGTCCCGGTAGAGGATCAGAGGGGGGACCTCCATGATCTGGGCTGTGCAACGGGTAACCCAGATGTAGCCGTCGGTTCCCAGGATCTCCACCCGCTCGTCCGCAGGATAATACTTGCTCTTGACGAGCATGGCGGGTGCTATGTTGATCTCCCAGACTCCAAGCACAGGAGAATCTCGGTAGCTCCACGTAACCATGGCAGGTGCATCGATCACGCCCAGGGAGAATTCTATCCATGCTTTAGTCGATTCGATCTCTCCGAAGAGATAGCGTGCAAGGGAGAGCCTGTGAAATCCATCGTCGTACACCTGAATTCCTCCCCCGGATTCCTTGTAGTCCAGGTTCCACAGGTACGTCTTCAGCGGAACCGGCCAGCCTCCCTGGCCGCTACCGACCTTGAAATTAACGGATAGGGGCTCTCCGATTGCACCCGCTTCAATCAGTTCCTTGGCCTTTACGTACGGGGGATAGAACACGGCGTTTTCGAACACTTTGAGCTTCACCCCGGTCTCCCGGGAGGCCTGGATCATCTCATCTGCCTCCCGGAGCGAGATGCACATGGGTTTCTGCACGGAGACGTGCTTCCGGTTGCGGGCTGCCTCGATCACCATTGGGGCGTGGAAACGTGGGGGCGTAAGGATCTCGACCGCATCGATCTCTGGAGATGCCAAGAGCTCCCTGTAGTCCGTGCAGTACCAGTCAGCCCCCCATTCCTCCTTGCGTCTGTGTGCGACCTTCTCAGAGAGATCGCAAACCGCAACGACCCTGCACCTCGGATGATCCAGATACCCCAGGATGTTCAGGTCCGCCACCCTGCCTCCACCAATAATCCCCAGCCTCACTTCATCCATGAAAGAACCCCCTGGCATTCTCGCTTGATGGCACGCTGTCGCGGAAAAAACTTGCTTGTTTTCTACAAGAAGACTCCATGCTTGTCAACACTTGTCGGGCTGTTGCTCAAAGCCCAATCTTTATAAAATCAAAGCATGAGACCCTTCGCTGCGCTCAGGGTGACATAGGTAACTCTTTGAAAAAGCTGTCATTCTGAACGTAGTGTAGAATCTCTTTCTTTGGTATTCCGTGGAGTCTGGCATTTGGGCAACAGCCCGGTGACGTTTGACAATCCCAGCCTGGTTTGTTGCATGGTGAGACGTGTTCTCCTATGCTTTCCCTGCACTCTCATCCTCTTTGCGGGGCATCATATGCGCAGGCATCTTCACCGCTACCACTTCACCTTGAGCACACTCGGTTCCCTGGGCTGAGAGCGTTACGGCTACGACGACTTTGCGACCTTTCGCTTCCTTTATCTTTCCCCGCATCGCAAGCTCTACCCCCAAAGGGGTTGGCCGGAGATAATCTACGTGCAGCGAAGCGGTCACGAATCTCAGGGCCGGTTCAGTCCCCATCTCACGGCCTTCCTGTCGGTAGGCAGCTGCTGCTGCAGTGCCTGTAGCGTGGCAGTCCATAAGCGATGCAATCAACCCACCGTACACATAACCAGGAATAGCAACGTGGTAAGGACGCGGGGTAAACATCGCCACGCTCTCATCCCCATCCCAGTAGCTCTTGATCTGTAGCCCGTGCTCATTGAGTCGGCCGCACCCATAGCAATGGCTCAGTTGATCCGGATAGTAGTCCTGAAATGCCTTTGCATGCATAGAACGCTCCCTCAGACTGGTTCTCTCATTTCATGATCCAGTTTTGGGAGATACCATAATAGGAAAACACAGGGGACGTCCATAAAAAACAAGTCACTGCCTTTCGATACCTGAAGGGCATATCTTGGGTACCTGAGGATCATCTCCTACAGCATACTCTTTCCAGGACCTTTCGAAATGCGTTTGACTTAAAAATAAGCCTCCGCCCTGGGTTTTGTGTCGTTCTGTGCATGCACCCTGCCGCATAACACCCGGCTTCAGGTGTACTTGCACGGGACGCTAGAGCTCCGCCTGAGACCTGGTGGGGCGAGGGAGGTCGAGCCCCCGGTCGCTTGCCGTAAGGGGCTTAAGGAGCTGCGATGGTAGTGTTATGGCGTGTAATTGATAACCCGCCGGGCTGTCACCAACCTGGTGCGATATCTATGCGAGTCGAGCTCTCCGATCTTGATCTGGCCTGAGTACGCAGATGAAGCATGGATGAACCGGCCGTTTCCGATATAGAGCCCTACATGATTGATCCGGCAGTGTTTCCGATGCTGCTTGCCGAAGAAGATGAGGTCTCCCGGCCTCACAGCGGAGAGCGGGACACGTTTCCCCTCCCGGACCTGTTCCCGTGATGTCCGGCTCAAGGTGACGCCGTTTTCGCCGAACACATACTTGACGAACCCGGAACAGTCAAACCCTTCCGGCGTTGATCCTCCGTAACGGTAGGGAACTCCTAGGTAGCTCTGGGCCGATTCCAGGATCTTGCGGGTCAGTTCGTCCAGTTGCTCCACATTCTTCCCCTGCATGCACCGCTCTGCGTAAGCTTTTGCCAGCCAAAGATCAATGCGCTCTTCGTTGGATCGCTCATCGTTCGCCATGGCCTCGCTGTTGATCGGCGGACTTGATGCCAAGGCCTTGCGGTGCGTTGGGGCCTTGTGCATGAGCCTGGCGTGTCTGGTCTTTTTATGGTGTATGGCTCCGCTGCTGTATGCGTGCCTGGCTTTTATCTTCAGTTTGGCAGGCGTGGTCTTTTTTGTTGCATGCATGTGGTGCTGTTTGGTCTTCTCCCTGACCGCAGCCTGCTTCATAATCACCGCAGACTTTCCCTTCGTATTGGATATGTGCGTTTGCGCTGCCTGCCCGAAATCCGCCCCAATCAGCCCGATGAGCACTGCAAAGCTAACCGCAGCGAGAAGGCGTACCGGGAGCAGATCTTTCGTCCTGCCGAATTTTACTCCCTTTGCATATGCCGATTCTTTCACGCAGCCGTTTGCCAAAAAAAAGCAACGGTTCTCATTGGCCCTTGTTACGGATGCTTGCCCCGGCCACAGGCCTGTCTCTTCCTGAGGGAGTATATGCATCTCCTCTACTTTTCGGCGATTTTTCGCAGAAACTTTCATTTTAACCTCCAGGCGGCTCCGCGCTCCTCCATCATACCCTTGATGCCACCTGCTGGAATCGACCGGATGCTCCATGTGCCGGCGCATAGCGCATTCCAAGCAAACACCACGCCATAATGCAACTAAATGATTATTGGATCTTATTTTATTAGGGGATGGTTTTCAGGGCCATACTCCCGTCTCTTTGATTACGCTTTTGTAATTTTCTTCACACCCTAAGAACACAAACTGCCGGAATCCTGTATCGGCAGGGGCACGTGGCCTAGATAATAAGCTATAGTAGGTTCTCTCCCCGAGCGGACACCCCACCTCCTAACCCTGCAGTTTTTTGCTGGACAGGCTGAAATAATATGATATTTATTTAGAGCCAATTGCAAAATGTCTCTCTATACTGGATATTTTGGAGGATGGATAATGACAGACAGAATAAAGACGGTCACGTTGATCGGTGCCGGTACCATAGGGGTTAAAATTTCCGCCCGGGCTTTGATATTTGGCTCAAGAGTTCGTCTTTATGATGTAAAGCCTCATGCGCTTGAGATTGCAAAAATCTTGGTAAAAGCCGAGATCGAAGCTTCTTGTCGGAATGGCCTCGCAAAAGAAGATCCACAGGATATTTTTCAAAGGGCCTCTTTTCATAATGACCTTGATCAAGCCGTGGTGGATACCGACCTGATAATCGAAGCAGTTCCCGAAAAACTAGACATCAAGAAAGAGGTTTTTGCCCAACTTGACCAAGTCTCTGCCAAACACGTCATCATCGCGACAAACAGCTCTTCCATCCCCGTCGCAAAAATAGAAGACGCCGTCACCCGGAAAGACAGGGTGGCCAACATCCATTTTTATACGGCACCGGTTTTGACTTATTCTTTTGTGGATCTCATGCGAGGGACACAGACCAGCGATGAGACGTTTGCCATCGCACAGGCATGGATTGAGAGCATTGGCTGTATCGCCCTCATCGTGAAAAAGGAATGTATGGGCTTTGTATTCAACCGGATCTGGCATGCGGTGAAACGCGAAGCTCTGGCCTCGTGGGCCGGTGGACACGCGGATTATAAGGATATCGACCGGGCATGGAAACTATGGTCCGGGATGATGGCAGGGCCTTTCGGCATGATGGATTATGTGGGACTGGATGTGGTTTACGACATTGAAATGGCCTACTTTCTCGATAGCCAAGATCTCAAAGACCGACCTCCAGATGCCTTAAAGGCGATGATCGAACGAGGAGAGCTGGGTTTCAAGTCCGGGAAAGGTTTTTACGACTGGAGCGATCCGGAATTTCTCAAACCGGAATTCACCAGACCAAAGGACAATCCATAAAACAGAAATCCGATTTTAGGCCCCGCGGGCAAGAAGTTGTCTTCGCCCATGCCATCCATGGCCTTCGCCCTTCGGGTGAACGTAAAGTACATCCATTTCTGCTATCCATACAGAAATGTGGGCTGGGGTGAGGGGGTTAAAGGCCATTTGTTTCACCCCTCTCCCTTTCCCTCTCCCCTCCCGAGCGAGGGGCGAGGGGACTCTGGTCCCATTGCCTTGGAGAATAGCCTTCAGCCTGAATAATACCTCTTGTGGAAATCTCTCTAACCAGAGAGTGCTTTCCAATAAGGCCTTCCCTTGGCAAAGAATACCCATTGATTCCTTGGTCCGTATTCGTTCCGCCGTCCTGCCCCATACGAGATCATACACCGGCCACCATGCCCTTCCTCTAAAGTACGCTTCCGTGTGAAGAACCATTCTTTCCTTATCCAGCCTAACCGCCTGCCTTTGTTGCGTTAAAATTGCTCTGCGGAAAGAGAACATCTCATGGTGAAAAGAACAATGAAACCGAAGGAATATTTCCAGGAAGCCCCCCTTTATAGTGACCTATTAAACTTATCGATATGTATCCTTTCCTGCAAATGCGTCTCTTTCTTGATGCAAATCCTATAGATGCAGTATGAGCCAATTGCAAAACTCTCTCCCGATATAGTTATTGAAGCATAGTACCATTGTCTACTTCTATGTTAAAGATCATGAACACCATTTATCCGGTGATTCTATCCTCAACACCACCCATATGTTGATT
>Ga0315289_10009032_pt1 | contig 14377 bp, 14 predicted proteins | sample YL17G11_40_MG_FD_203452 | JGI IMG/M metagenome (GOLD analysis project Ga0315289, IMG submission 203452) | Sediment microbial communities from Yellowstone Lake, YNP, Wyoming, USA - YL17G11_40 | ecosystem: Environmental > Aquatic > Freshwater > Lake > Sediment | place: USA: Wyoming | collected...
GACTCCTCCAGGCGCTCCTGGCAGTACTCGCGGACCTCCATGGGGGTCATCTCAGCGTTGCAGATGAAGCGCGTGTTCTGGAAGCGCGCCTGCTGCACCCGCCGGGCACCCTCCACCCTGGCGCGGATCGCGGTCGAAGGCTCGCCGGCGGTGTCGGCGGCCAGCTTCTCATAGTCCACCCGCGGCACTTCCGCGAAGATGTCGATCCGATCAAGGAGAGGCCCGGAGATGCGCTTCTGATAGCGGCTCACCACCGATTCGCTGCAGGTGCATTCTTTGGTCGGGTCCCCGTAGAAACCGCAGGGGCACGCGTGCGAGTCAGAACTACACCAAGCTCCAGAGGGTGGTGTCGCTCTGATGGCGGACGCGCGCGACTACGTGCCGTACTACGAGGTGCTACCAGACGGCGCCTCTCAGCGTCGATGGCGTCTCAGGGAAGCCCTGGTCAAGACCGCCAGCCAGGCGGTAGACGGTCTGGAATGCACGGCCGCAGACTCCAGAGTCGAGGCCTTCTTTCCGCAGGGCTTCGCGGCCAAACGCGTGGCGGAGCGGCTCCGGGAAGATACCGCCTTCGCCTCGGGGGGTGGACGGCTCTTCGTCTACCTCAACGGCGCATATCGAGCGAACGGCGAGAGCCACGTTCAGACGCGGACTGCACGGCTCCTTGGGGACCGCTGGACGAGGAAACGAGCGGACGAGGTAGTGGGGTACCTCCTGGCAACCTCGCCGGCGCTCTGGGACCGGCCGCCACTGGACACCGTCAACGTCCGAAACGGCCTGTTGGACGTGGCCTCCGGACGCCTCCAAGAACACACCCCCGACTTCCTCTCCCCGGTTCAGATAGGCGCGGCCTTTGATCCCAGGGGCGCGTGTGCTTCGATAGACCACTTCGTGCGCGAGGTCTTCCCGCCTGACGCCTGCGAGCTGGCCTATGAATTGCCGGGCTACCTCATGATCCCTGACACGCGCCTGGAACGGGGCATCCTGCTCCTTGGAGGTGGGGCCAACGGGAAGTCGACCTATCTCGCGGTGACCGAGGCGTTCCTGGGTGGCAGCGCCAACGTGAGCGCCATCCCTCTTCAGGCGTTGGACAGCAACCGGTTCGCCGCAGCGGGGCTGTACGGGAAGCTCGCCAACATCGTGGCCGACCTGGACGCCGACGCCGTGAGGAGCTCGGCCATGTTCAAGGCCATCGTCAGCGGGGACGTCATCACGGCCGAGCGAAAGTACGGGGCGCCGTTCTCATTCCGGCCCTACGCCAGACTGCTGTTCAGTGCGAACGAGCCGCCGCCCACGCACGACACGTCCTACGCGTACTTCAGGCGTTGGCTCATTGTGCCCTTCGAGGCCACGTTCACCGGCAGCCAGCGCGATCCAGATCTGGGCAAGAAGCTCACGACTCCTCAACAGCTGTCCGGTCTCCTGAACCGGGCGCTGGAAGGTCTGTACCGGCTCGGCAAAGAGGGCGACTTCACGAGGTCGGAGACGCTGGACACCGCGGCCCGCGAGTTCCGGACCGCCGTGGACTCAGCGGCGGCTTTCGTTGCCGGGGAGTGCCTCATCGGACCGGGCCTGCGCATCGCCCGTCCCCGGCTGTACGAGCAGTACAAGGCGTGGTGTGCCAACGTGACGCGGTCTCCGCTCTCGGCGAGGCGCTTCAACGAGCGGGTGCGCTCCCTTCTGCCCGACCCCGCAGCCGCCGTGGTGACGGTCCAGGGCACAGAGTGCTGGCAGGGGATCGTCCTGCGATCCGAGGCGCCGGATGACCTCCCTGACTCCGTCACCGCCTACGCAGACGAGCCCGAACCTCCACCTGCCGCACCTCTCAACGAATCTGAGGGTGGAGGAGGGGTGGAAAAGGTGGCAGATCTCTCTACCCTTACCCCTCCGCTAGGAGAAAAGAGAAAAGGGGTAGGAAGTTCCTCCACCTTCTCCACCTTCTCCACCCACCACGACGCGGCAGAAGGCACGTCCAACGTCCTGCAACGTCGGCCTGAAGAGCCCGCCTGGATGGAGGAGGTCCCGTGAACGCCATCGAGATCATTGAGCAGGTGCGAGCGCACGACGCCGAACTGGTGGTGGAGGACGACCGGCTGCTGGTGCGTGGCAGGGCTAGCCCCCTTCCAGAGGACCTGAGGCAGGCCCTCCGGGACCACAAGGCGGAACTCATGGTGGCGCTGGGGGTGCCTCTAGACCGAACCGTGGCCTTCGTGCTCGCGGAGCTGCGTCCCTACTTGCCGAAACCGTTGCGAGGGCTGCCAGACGACCGTCTCCTCGTCCTGGTCAACTGGTCCATCATGGCCTCGTTCGAGGCGGCGGTGCGCCAAGCGGGCCACTGACAGCGGAGGAGGAACGAAGCGCCATGCCACGACGTCCGCTCAAGCCCTGCGCCCAGCCCGGCTGTCGGTGGGGAAGGCGGTCGATATTTTCAGGCTCGGCGGCCCTCGGGAGCGCTGGCGAACCCTTCTCCGACCCTGTACGGGTTTTCCCAAGAAGATCACAAGGACAGGGAGGGCCGGCAAATGGGTGAGAGAGGACCCCTGCCCAAGCCTTACACCCGCCGTCGCAACCGGCGCCAGACAAGCGGCAAGTCGGTCACGGTCTCCCGGCCACCCATGCCACGGAATCTCCCGCCCGAGGCGAAGGCCGAGTGGAGGCGAATCATCGGGGAACTGGAGACAGCCGGACTGGTCGCCAGCATCGACAGGGCCGTGCTCATCCGCTACTGCACGGCCTGGTCGGACTGGGTGGAGCTGCAGAATCTGCTGGAGCGCTCAGGCAAGCTGCTCAAAGGGGCGCGCGGGCACTTCGTGCGCAACCCACTCTGGTTCATGAAGCAGGATGCGGAGCAGACGCTGGCGGAGTTGGGTCGACAACTGTGTCTGACACCTATGGCGCGGCTGCGGGCCGGCATCGCGCACGACCGGCCGCGAGAGGAGGGAGAGAGCCCGGCCCTGGTCGCGATTGAAGAGTACAGAAGAAAGCTGCAGGGCTAAGACAACGGGAAGGAGAAGAGAATGACCGCAGCGACAGCCACGCTCACCATCGAGCAGGTCCCCATCGACGACCTGCGCCCCGACCCGGCCAATCCCAGGCGCATCTCCGACGCCGAACTGGAGGCGTTAACGCGCAGCATCCGCGAGTTCGGGCTGGTCGACCCTATCATCGCCCGACACGATGATCGAATGGTGATCGGTGGTCACCAGCGGCTTCTCGCTGCCCGCAAGCTGGGCCTGAAGACGGTGCCGGTGATCTTCGTTGACCTCTCTCCCGAGAAGGCTCACCTCCTCAACCTGGCCCTGAACAAGATCTCCGGCACCTGGGACCAGGAGCTCCTGGCCCGGCTGCTGGCCGATCTTCAGCCGGTTGAAGATCTCGACCTCACACTCTCGGGCTTCACGGAGGAGGAGCTGGGCAAGCTACTGAAGTCGCTCGACGTGCGTGAGAAGCGCGACCGCCCGGAGGCCTTCGACCTCGATGCCGCCCTGGAAGCCGCACACGCCGCCCCTGTGGCCTCACGTGGCGATTTGTGGCGCCTGGGCGACCACCGCCTCCTATGCGGCGACGCTGCCGACCCTGGCGACGTGTCGCGCCTCCTCGACGGCCGGAAGGCTCAGATGGCCTTCACCGACCCGCCCTACAACGTCGACCTCGGCCACCACGGCGGCCAGCAGAGGGGGAGCCGCCGGCGCACCATCGCCAACGACTCCTTGCCGCCCGCCGAGTGGGAGGCGTTCTGCCGGGCCTGGGCTCGGAACCTCCTGGACCACGTCGACGGCGCGCTGTACGTCTGCATGAGCACCAGGGAGTGGCCTACCGTCTCCCGCGTCCTGGAGGAACTCGGCGCCCACTGGTCGGACACCATCATCTGGGCCAAGGACCGCTTCGTCTTGGGCCGCGCCGACTACCAGCGTCAGTACGAGCCCCTCTGGTACGGCTGGCGGGAGGGGGCCGAGCACCACTGGTGCGGCGACCGGGACCAGGGCGACGTGTGGACCATCGAGCGGCCGGCGGAGTCGCAGCTTCACCCTACCATGAAGCCCCTGGCCCTGGTGGAGCGGGCCATCGAGAACAGCAGCCGGCCCGGGGACGCCGTCCTCGACCTCTTCCTGGGCTCGGGCAGCACGCTCATCGCCGCCGAGAGGACGGGCCGGGTCTGCTACGGCATGGAGCTCGATCCCCACTATTGCCACGTCGTGGTGGCCAGGTGGGAGAGCTTCGCCGGTCTGAAGGCGGAAAAGATTCCGAAGAAGGGGGCCTGAACCCGTTGACTTCCCTCGCACACAGAGTGATGTATCCGCTGAGGAAAGGAGGATTCGATGAAAACCCCAGCCATCGAGACCCGCTACGCCAACGCCCAGGCCATCTGCTCGACCTGCGGGAGGGGCCCCAAGGACTGCGTTCGCTTCACCCACCCCGTGGGCGATCCGGACGTGCAGGAGATCGACGTCTGCAGCCTCTGCCTCCGGGTCGCGGAGTCCGTGTTGCGCCAAGGGAAGCCCTGGGTCATGGACAGCGAGGGCAACGCCTACTTGGAGGAGACCCTGGCCTAGGGCCCATTGAACATCCTCAGCGGACAGCGCCCCGATGGGGCGAGGAGCATAAGTCGAAGGAGGTCAACCATGATCGAGGACAGGAACCTACCCGTAGGGACCCGCCTGGCGGCGCGACACAAGGGCTACGTCTACCACTGCATGGTGACGAGCAGGGACGAGGACAAGGTGGGCTTCACCTTGGACTGCCCCGACCACCCGGACCTGCACGGCAAGGAGTTCAAGAGCCCCTCCTCGGCCGGGAGCGCCGTTATGGGCGGCATCGCCTGCAACGGCTGGCGCTTCTGGAGCCTGGCTCCGACAGGGGAGACGCCCGCCCCGGAGCCGGAGCCCGCGAAGAAGGGCAAGGCCAAGTTCCGCAACATCAAGAAGGTCGCAAACCAGCAGGGGCTGGAGGAGGGCCAAGTGCGCTACTGGTGCTCCGCCTGCATGAAGAGCTTCGTGGTCAACGATGGACAGGAGCCCGAGGCCTGCCCCGAGGGCCACAGCACCCAGGACCCGGAGCCCACAGCCTAGCCGCTGCCTGCAATCCAAGAGAGCAGATCCCCCACGCGGGGGTCTGCCTCGTACACGGTCCGCTTCCCCACACCACCTGCTTCTGGCATTCGCCATCGCACGCGACAGAGGCGCCCGAGGCCCGGCGCCTGTGCAGGCCGCGCCGTCGCCGGGAGAAGACCCATGACCTCGAGCGGGGCCTGCTGCGCTTCTGTGAGGTGCGCCGCTGATGGGACGCCGCGCCAAGACACGGGCCGTCCTGGAGGCGACGGTCGCAGTCCTGACGGAGCATCACCCGATGACCGTCCGGCAGGTGTACTACCAGCTCGTTTCCAGACAAGTCATAGAAAACAGCCGCAGCCAGTACCAGGCCGTCTCGAACATCCTCGTCGGGGCGCGAAAGGACGGAACCATCCCGTGGGACTGGGTGGAGGACCGCCTGCGCCGGCCGCGACACGTCCCGATGTGGGGCGGCCTGCCCGAATTCGCGGAGACGGCCCGTCAGGCCTACCACCGCGATGTCTGGGCGACGCAGCCCCAGTACCTCGAGGTGTGGCTTGAGAAGGACGCGCTTTCCGGGATCTTCGAGGACGCCCTGGAGAGCTACGGCGTCACGCTCAACGTCGGGCGGGGGTACGACGGCTGGGACTCCATCCACAACGCGGCGGCCCGGTTCCTGGACGGCACCGGCGTCACTGTGCTCTATTTTGGCGACTTCGACCCCTCGGGCGAAGACATGGTGCGTTCGCTCCGCGATCGCCTCGCGTTCTTCGGGTGCAATCCAACCATCGTCAAGTGCGCCCTGGCCGAAGAGGACGTGCGGCGGTACAGCCTGCCGCCAAACTTCACCAAGGCGACCGACACCAGGCGGGCTGCATTCGTAGCCAAGTATGGCGACGTGGCCGTGGAGCTGGACGCATTGCCCGTCACCGTGCTTCGCGCCCGACTCCTCGAGGAAGTCGAGACGCGCATGGACCTGGAGGCGCTGTCTGCTGTCCATGATGTCGAGCGCTCCGACCGTCAGCGCCTTGTGGCGGCTCTCACCTTAGTCACGGGAGACGCACCATGATGCCCAGGAGAGGCAGCACACTATCGCTTGATGGTGTACCCGGCCCCTGTCAGCAGAGGTGACATCTAGTGACGGCTCGCGCCTGTAGCGCCCGCAAAGACGACGGCTCTCCCTGCGGCTCACCACCGCTCAGGGACGGCGACTTCTGCCTCATGCACGACCCTGAGCACGCCCCGGAGATGCAGGAAGCCCGACGGCTGGGAGGCCTGCGCCGGCGCAAGGAGAAGGTGACCTCAGGCGCCTACGACTTCGAGGGCCTCAATGACGTCGGTCAGGTCCGGAGGCTCTTGGAGATAGCCGCCCTGGACGCCCTGGGCCTGGAGAACTCCATCGCCCGCTCCCGCACCCTGGCCTACTTGGCCCAGGTCAGCGTCAAGCTCCTCGAGGTGGGCGAGTTGGAGGAGCGAGTCCGAGAGCTCGAATCTGTGCTGCACCCGCGCCTCGACGAGCGGGCCGTCAGGGAAACGTGGAGGCGTGGTAGGAGGTGGGGCCGGTGAGCATCGACGCAAGGCTCAGCAAGCTCACGCCTGCCTTGACCGCCAAGGAGCGGGCCATCCTCGTGCTCAGGGCCTGCAAGGAGGGCGCGTCGGAGGACCCGCAGGTCCGCTCCAAGATGCCGCCCGAGCAGGCACTGGAGTTCAACCGCTACATCGGCCTCATGAACGGGGTCAACGTCTTCCTCACCTTCTACACGGGGGTCCTGAACGAGTCGCTGGCCCTGCTGGATGCCCGCCACGGCTGGCTGCTCACCCTCCACCTGTGGGCCTTGAGCGTCTCGGACTTGGCCGGCTACATCACCCTCCACACTAAGGAGCCCGTCACACGCAGCGACTACGAGCAGCAGCTCAAAGCGGCCCGCGAGAGGATGGTGCCCGCCTCTCAGCTTGCCGAGATGCTGGCCGAGGAGTACGAGGGATGGACGGACTCAGACCTGGAGCCGCAGAAGGGTGATGGGGAGCCCCAGGTCACCGACGCCGCCTGGGAACGTGTGCTTGGGGAGAAGGAGCGCGAGATCGCCCGACTGGTGGACGAGGGGCTGCTGGTGGGCAACCGTAAAGGGCGCCGCCATTATGTCAACACGGGCTCCTTCTACGACCGGCTCGGCAAGCCGGTGCCCCTCTTCCCCGAATGGGGGTGGGAGTACCAGGTCTTCCCCGACAAGCAGGCCGATGAGGTGCGCCGTCTACAGGAGGCCCGCCGCCACACCCAGGAGGAGTGCCGGCTTGCGCCCCTGAGCCTGGTCCTCGACCTGCCCCGTCGGAAGACCCGTCGTCCTCGCAATACCTCGCCCCAGGGGGAGGAGATCGCCGAGGCCGTGGGCACACGCCTCCGAGAAGGCATCCAGCTGGGGTGGCGGGAGCTGCGATCCATAGAACTCGTCCTGGAGGAGCTCGCGGGAGAGTTCGACGGGGAAGAGCCCACCCGGCCATGGGAACGGGAGGCGCTCGACGATGGCAAGAAGAGGCTTGAGGAGCTGCATCGCGCGGCCCAAACCTATGTTGGGCCGTTCAGGCTGCCGGGGCCCGACGAGAAGGAGATGGAACAGGTGAGGGAGTGCATACGGCGGGAGGGTCAGGCCGGGAGATGAGCGCAATCGACCCCCAAGAGGCCGCACACTATGCGTCCATGGTGTGGCACCAGCGCGCCGGCCTGACCAAGCGGCGAATAGTGAAAGACGGTACCAGACGACGACTACGGCGACAATAAACGTGTTGACTAGAGAACACCTGTTCTGTTATGCTTGAGGCTGCCCCGGCTGTGTTCCCTACAACCAGGGACCTGAGCAATGCGAGCAGCCTGCGTCTTCATCCCCCACTTCCCTATCGCCGTTGAGCTCCTCGACAGGCCCGATCTGCGCGGGCGGCCCCTGGTCATCGGTGGCGCCCCGGAGCAGCCCAAGGCCGTCCTGGAGTGCTCGCCGGAGGCCGAGGCCCAGGGGGCACGACCCGGCATGCCTCTGCGGCAGGCCCTGGGCCTCTGCCCCAAGGCCGCCTTCCTTGAGTCCGACCCGGCCCGCTACCAGGACGCTTTCGAGGCCTTCCTCCACGTCCTGGAAGGCATCAGCCCCCTGGTGGAGGCAGCAGACCTGGGTCTCGCCTATGTGGGAGTGGAAGGCCTTGAAGGCCTCTATTGGGATGAGATGACCCTGGGCGAGGCCCTGGTGCAGGCTGTCCGCCTGGCCGACGTGCAGGCTCGCTCGACCGGCTCCCTGCTACCCAGCGTTGGCCTGGGAGAAGGGAAGTTTGTGGCCTGGGCGGCGGCCGTCACCAGCGCCCCCGGCGAGGTCTGCCTGGTTCCGGCGGGACGGGAGGCCGCCTTCCTGGCACCCCTGGACGTCTCCCTCCTTCCCTGCTTACCCGATACCCTGCGCCGACTGGATCTCTTCGGGCTGCGCACCGTCGGCGACCTAGCGGCCCTGCCCCTGGGGGCCATCCAGGCCCAGTTCGGCCCCGAGGGGCGGCGCCTCTGGGAGTTGGCCCACGGCCTGGACCGCGAGCCCCTGCGACCGCGTCGACACGAGGAGTCGGTGAGCGAGCGCTTGGCCTTCTCCGAGCCCGCCGTCAGCATCGAAACCCTCCTGGTAGCCGGTCGACAGCTCTTCGGCAGGCTCTTTCGGCAGCCCGCCCTGCGTCACCGCGCCGTGCGCCAGATGCGCCTGCGCGCCGCCCTCAGCAACGGCCGTAGCTGGGAGCGCACCGTCACCTTCCGGGAGGCCACCGCCGACCGCGACCAGATACTCTACGTGCTGCGCTGCACCCTGGAGGCGGCGCTGCCCTCACGGCCGGTGGAGGAGATGGAGCTGACCCTGTCCGGACTGACGGAGGAGACGGGCAAGCAGGAGGGGCTCTTCGCCGCCAAGGGCCGCCGCCGGGCCCAACTGGAGGAGACCCTGCGGCAACTCAAGGCCCGCTTCGGACAGTCGCCCGTGTATCACATCGTGGAGGTAGAGCCGTGGTCGCGCATCCCCGAACGCCGGCTCGCCCTCATCGACTACGACCCCTGAGGGAGCCGCGGCCCGTCGCCGTGGAGGTGGACGGCGAAGGGCTGCCCCTGGCCGTCACGCTGTCGGGCCGACGTCTGCGGGTCCTCCAGGTGCAGGACACCTGGCGTATCGACGACGAGTGGTGGCGGGAGCGGCCGGTGAGTCGCCTGTACTTCGAGGCGGCGCTGGAGGACGGACGAGTGGTCACGCTCTATCACGATCTCCTTCAGGAATCCTGGTGGCATCAACACTTCTAGCCCTATGAGCGGCCCCTACGTCGAGCTCCACTGTCACTCCCACTGGTCCCTCCTCGAGGGGGCATCCTCGCCCCTGGAGCTGGTGTTGTGGGCGCGGGAGCTGGGGTATGAGGCGCTGGCCCTCACCGACCACGACGGCCTCTACGGGGCCATGGAGTTCGCCCAGTGCGCTAAAGCCTGGGGTCTGCGGCCCATAACCGGCGCCGAGGTTACCCTGGAGTCGGGCTACCACCTGACCCTCCTCTGCGAGACGCAGCAGGGCTACGCCAACCTCTGCCGCCTGCTCTCGCACGCCCATCTCACCCACGAGAAGGGCCGGCCCGCCCTGGACCTGGACACGCTGGCTCGTCATACCGAGGGGCTCATCGCTCTCTCCGGCTGCCGGCGGGGCGAGGTGCCGTCGCTGCTCGCCGAGGGCCGCATCGACGAGGCCAGGACCGCCGCCCGCCGCTACGCCGACATCTTCAGCCGCCAGAACTCCTTCATCGAGCTCCAGCAGAACCTGGTCCACGGCGACACGGCCCGCAACCGGGAGCTTGTCGCCCTGGCCCGGCGCCTGAGGCTGGGCGTTGTCGCCACCAACAACGTCCACTACCACGTGCGAGAGCGCCATCGCCTCCAGGACGTGCTGGTGGCCATCGGGCACCGCACCACCTTAGAAGCCTCCCACACCCTGCGCCGGCCCAACAGCGAGTTCTACCTGAAGTCGCCCCAGGAGATGGCCCGCCTCTTCGCCGATTGCCCGGAGGCCCTGACCAGCAGCATCCGCATAGCCGACCGGTGCCAGTTCGACCTCACCCGCGACCTGGACTACCGCTTCCCCGACTACCCCTGTCCGCCCGGCGAGACGCCGGACAGCGTCCTCCGCCGCCTGTGCTTCGAGGAGGCGCGGCGGCGCTACGGGCTGGTGAGCGGCCGGCTGCCCTCGCAGGTAGAGGCGCGGCTGGAGGAGGAACTGCGCCTCATCGCCAGGCACGGGCTGGCCGGCTTCTTCCTCATCTACCGCGACCTCCTAGAGCTGGGGAAGGAGGTGGCCCGCGAGGTCTACGGCCCCGACCACGCCGACCGGCCGCCAGGCCGCGGCCGCGGCAGCAGTGTGGGCTCCCTTGTCTGCTACCTCATTGGCCTCAGCCACATCGACCCCCTCAAGAACAACCTCTTCGCCGGCCGCTTCCTCAATGAGGAGATGGCCTCGGTGCCCGACGTCGACCTGGACTTCAGCCGCGAGGTGCGAGAGAAGCTCATCCTGCGGGTCTACGAGCGCTATGGTCAGGAGCACGTCGGGTTGGTGTGCAGCTTCCCCACCTATCGCCTGCGCTCGGCCGTGCGCGACGTGGGTAAGGCCCTGGGGCTCCCGGAGGCGGAGCTGGACCGGCTGGCCAAGCTGTCAGAACACCGCTCCGCCGATCACCTGCGGGAGGAGATGTCGCGCTACCCTGAGTTCCGGGCCCGCCTGGGAGCGCCCCCCTGGCGCGACCTGGTGGACCTGGCGGAGCAGATCCGCGGTTTCCCCCGCCACGTCAGCCAGCACGTAGGCGGCATGGTCATCTCCTCCAAGCCCCTGGTGGAGCTGGTACCCCTGGAGAAGGCCCGCATGCCAGGACGCGTCGTCTGCCAGTGGGACAAGGACAGCATCGACGACGCCCGCATGGTGAAGGTGGACTTCCTGGCCCTGGGCATGCTCTCCCTGGTGGACTACTGCCTGGACGAGATCGAGGCTCGCCGGGGCGTGCGCATCGACCTGAGCCGCATCGACTTCGAAGACCCCGCCGTCTACGACATGATCTGCGCCGGCGACACCGTAGGCGTCTTCCAAGTGGAGAGCCGCGCCCAGATGCAGACCCTGCCCCGCACGCGGCCCCGCTCTCTGGAAGACCTGACGGTGGAGGTGGCCATTATCAGGCCCGGGCCCATCGTGGGGAAGGCGGTGAACCCCTACATCCTGCGTCGCCAGGGGAAGGAGCCCGTCACCTATGACCACCCCAGCCTGGAGCCAGTCCTGAAAGAGACGCTGGGCGTCATCCTCTACCAGGAGCAGGTCATCCAGGCGGCCATGGCCGTCGCCGGCTTCACGGCCGGCCAGGCCGACCAGATGCGGCGAGCTATGTCCCGCAAGCGCTCTCGGGAGGCGATGGCCGCCATGTGGGAGGAGTTCCGCCGGGGCGCCCTGAATCGGGGCGTCGACGAGAAGACGGCACGAACGGTCTTCGACAAGGTTCTGGGCTTCGCCGAGTTCGGCTTCCCCAAGAGCCACGCCGCCGCCTTCGCCCTCCTGGCCTACCAGTCGGCCTGGCTCAAGAGGTACTACCCCCTGGAGTTCACCTGCGCCCTCCTCAACGCCCAGCCCATGGGCTTCTACCCACCGGAGGTCATCGTGGGCGACGCCCGCCGCCACGGGGTCGAAGTGCTGCCGCCCGACGTGAACCTGAGCCGCTGGCGCTGCACGGTTGAAGGCGAGGCTGTGCGCGTCGGCCTGGCTTACGTGGAGGGCGTGGGCGAGAAGGGCGGCAGGGCTATCGAGGAGGCACGTGACCGGGGCGGACCGTTTCGGTCGCTGCGGGACTTCTGTTGGCGGACGAGCCTGAGGAGAGAGGTGATCGAAAGCCTGGTCCGGGCCGGCGCCTTCGACGACTTAGGTTTGAACCGGAGGGAGCTCCTCTGGCAGCTAGGGCTCGTCTATCGACCGAACGGTCACTACGCCGCCGAGCGGCAGATTCCATTGCCGCTGCCCACCGAGCAAGACGAAGTGCCTCTGCACGACCTCACCCGTTGGGAGCGCCTGGTGGCCGACTACGAGACCATGGGCTTCTCCGCCCACGACCACCCCATGGCCGCCGTGCGACCGGCCCTCGGCGAGAGCGTCGTCTCCACAGCCCACGTCGAGACTCTGGAGGACGGCGCCGAGGTGCAGGTGGCGGGCCTGGTGGTCTGCCGTCAACAGCCGGGGACGGCCAAGGGGTTCGTCTTCCTGGTGCTGGAGGACGAGTACGGGCTGGCCAACGTCGTCGTCAAGCCTGCGGTCTATCTCCGCTACCGCGCCCTCGTCCGCGCTGAGCCCTTCGTCATCATATCGGGCCGGCTCCAGCGCCGGGACGGCACCACGAACGTAATCGCAGCGTCGTTTCGGCCGCTGCGCGTGCCACGAGAGCTGGTGGCGCCGGAAGCGCACAGCTTCGGTTGACCCCGCTGTTCCGCGTCAGCATGCACACTATGAGCCGATGGTGTGCGGCGCAAGCTAGACCACAGCTGCGCCGGGCCGCCTTAGGGGTCCAACAAGCTAGGCACTCACACCGAGGGGCGGTCCGGAGGGTAGCCCCTGGTATTTGTCACTGACCGGCTCTGGTCCGCCTGATAGGGAGAGGACCGACGCCCGCCATCGGGCAAGCCGGGGGACAACTCGAGTGCGAGGGATGGCTGAGCCTAAGAGCGCTGCTGAGCGGCACCTATCGCCCTGGCTAATAACAAGAGTGTTTGCTGCCCCTCTTGACAGGCTGTTGATGTAGGAGTAGTTTGCCAGCGCACACACAAAGGGACCGCCGGTGATTGCCCCACCGACGGCCCCAGTAGCCGAGCCCTGATGCGGCCAGGGTCGGCCTACCTAATTTAGGATGGTAGATCCCGACCGCGCAAGGGTCGGGGCTTGCCATTTGTGTAGGTTCGAGACGGGCTCTCGGCGCACGAAAGGAGTAACTAGCATGGCGATTCAAGATACCTTTAACGGCGCCAAGAACGCCTATGCGTTCTACGGTGCATACCTGAATACGGTCGCGCAGGAACTGGGCATGGAACGAGCCCTGGCCCTCCATACCAAGATGCTTGAGGGGATGGGCCCAATACAAGGCAAGGCTATCAAAGAGCAGGCTGGCGCTGGAGAGATCGACGCCAAAGCGGCGTATTCGCTGGCGAAAGCGGTCCCAGAGAGTCTTGGTCTTGTCTTTGAAGTGCAAGAAGAGAGCCCATCGGCGGTTCGATGGAGGTGTCGGGGGTGCTCCGTCTACGAGGGCTGGCGGATGGCGGGTCTGGATGACACAACCCTGGAGACCATGTGCCGTGCGGGCTCTGTCCGGTTCATGGACGCGGTGGTTAAGCAGCTCAACCCCAGGTTGAGTTACGAGATACACAGGTACCGCTCAGCGGCGGATGATTCCTGTGAGGAGCAGATCGTGCTTCGCTAGGTGTGTTCGCTTTCCGAGCAAACCCCAGCTATGCAGTGACCCTGCCCTGACGCGACCAGGGGCGGCCTGGTCGCCCTAGCCTGCCGGCCCCGACCGCAGAAGGGTCGAGGCTCGGGTCTATGGTGAGCCGTCGGCTGAGTAGTAAGGAGGAGGACGCCCATGGCAGAGCACCCAAATGCTAGCCTGATTAGGGGTGGCTACGAAGCGTTTTCAAGGGGTGACATGGCGACGCTCACGGAGCTGTTCGCCGCAGACACTGTGTGGCACCAGCCTGGCCGGAGCCCGCTCTCGGGCGAGCACAAGGGCAGAGACGCGGTCTTCGCGTTCCTTGGTAAGCTCGGGACGTTGAGCGGAGGCACCTATAAGATCGAACTCCACGATCTGCTAGCCAACGATGACCACGTGGTGGCCCTATCGCGGGAGACGGCAAGCCGGCAGGGGAAGCGGCTGGACTCGCTTAGCGTGCAGGTATATCACGTGAGGCAGGGAAAGACCACCGAGTCCTGGTCGTTCATCCGTGACGACCGTGCCTACGACGAGTTCTGGTCGTAGGTCGAGCGGTGGTCTAAGCATCGACTGCCGAGGATAGGCTGAGTAGCCAGTGAGTCGAGGGGCGGTCGTCGAGGCCGCCCCTGCCGGTTCGATGGGGTATTCGGAGGCACGAGGCCACACACCATCCGTGAATCGTGTAGGGCTGCGGGAGGTCGTGCCCGGAGAAGAGGCCTAGCGGTCAACAGGCTCCACCAACGCGGGGCCGTCGTTGCGGACGCTGTTGACCAGCGGGGAGACGGGGTGGCAGGTGAGCCAGTCGTCCGCGCACGGTCGGAGGAGAGGAAACACGTCTG
>Ga0315289_10009035_pt1 | contig 14376 bp, 14 predicted proteins | sample YL17G11_40_MG_FD_203452 | JGI IMG/M metagenome (GOLD analysis project Ga0315289, IMG submission 203452) | Sediment microbial communities from Yellowstone Lake, YNP, Wyoming, USA - YL17G11_40 | ecosystem: Environmental > Aquatic > Freshwater > Lake > Sediment | place: USA: Wyoming | collected...
GAGGTGTTGTCCTTGAGTCAGGAACTGGAAGGGGTGGCCCCGTGTATTGACTTCTCTCACTGGCACGCCCGCACTGGAGCCAACAACTCATACAGTGAGTTCCAAAACGTTCTGAAGATGATCGAGGCCCGGCTGGGCCGAGCAGGCCTGGAGGACATGCATATCCACACCTCAGGCATCGCTTACACTAAGAAGGGCGAAAGCAAACACCTGTTGCTGGAGGAGTCAGACCTGAAATATGAAGAGTTGCTGCGGGCGCTGAAGGAAAACGATGTCGGGGGGCTGGTCATCTGCGAAAGCCCCAATCTGGAAGATGACGCCCTGTTATTGCAACAGGCCTACCGAGCCCTGCGCTGAGGGGAGCTTCAGGTAGAGCGTGGCTTCTGCCACCCTTGTAGCACCCTGTTCATAGCCTGCCAGTGAGTGCCCTGCCAGTAGATGCGGTGGCAGTCCGGGCACTGCACATACTTGCTCTGGGTCTTGAAGACATAGGGAGGCACCTGCCCTTCTACCTCCTGAGGGCTCCTGGTCTCCAGCAAAGCATTGCACTCCAGACAGCGAGAGAAGGGATTGAACTGATAGTTCAGATGCAGCCTCTCCACCACCTGCAGTAATTGTCTCCGAGGGTCATCTGCCTCTACCAGGAGGGCTTTGAGCCGGCCGCTGCTGACTATATGCCACCTCATAATCTGGGTATCTCTGGTCAGCAACACCCTTTGCTGGGACAAGGCCAGTTTGACCATTTCACCATCATCCAGACTGGGCAAGAACAATGTGTCATAGCCCATCAGCCTCAGCCAGCGGGTCAGCTTGCCCACATTGAGGTCAACAATAAACTTGAGGCCCAAGCACTGCTCGTTCATCGCAAATCTTACTTAACCTTTATGAGAGTGCTGAAAAAGTCTTAATCAGCCCCCTAAGTCCCCCAATCTTGGGGGATTTTTGAATCTGGGGGGCACCCCCAGACCCCCGGCAGGATGTACCCTGCACCATTTTTAGCGGTTTCTTCATAATATAGGATAGTGCACCGAGTGGCCAGTTTCAAGAACCCTACCATTTTTACAAGCAGAGCTGCTCGTTGACAGGCAGCCGGTTGACTGTGGTAATCTACACAGGGGGCTCGCTAGCTGTGGGGGTGATTGATAAAGTGGCGAGTACTGAGCTTGACAGAGGCCATAGCCAGGGTCTAACATTGTGGCAAGGTGAATTTACATGAGGAATAGATTTTCGCTAAAACGAGCAAGAGCGTCCCTGCCCGTAAAGGAAGTTGAAAACAACAACAAAGTGGCAGTTGGGAGAGTAGAGAGGGTCATTAGCGAACCGGAGATTACGCAAAAGCGCTGGTTCTGCGTTGCCCTGGCGCCTTCCGGCACCATCTTCAAAGGGGGCGCTGAGTCAGCGGCCGGCTTTCTGGAGACACTTGACAACGCCACAATCGCCTGGATTGACTATGTGACTCCGGACTTTGATAACGAGGCCGTTAGTGCTGCCACCCAGCTCGGCTTTAGCCCAGAACTCGTCTCCTATTTGACCGGTGAAGCACACTCCACCTACCAGGATTTTGATACTGAGATGGGGATGAAGATCCCCAGTGTCCAGGTTAGACAACTTGAGGTGCAGACATATCCTCTGTTGCTACTGCTGAGGAGGAACTTCATCCTTACCATACACCCGCTCAACGTAGACCGAAGATTCAACCGTTTGCGCAGATACTCCGAAACCGTTTTGAAGAAAATACCTGTTGACGCCAATAATCCGGACAAGCTGAGTATGCTTCTCATGCGCATCATTGATGAGAACAATGACCGGAATTTCGAGCATTTGCGAGAGATCGAAGACCTGGGCGACAAGCTCAATGAAAGTATGACCGATCCCTATACCCCTCGAACCGAACTGGGGCTGCAGATTTACCACATGAAGCATGCCCTCATTACCTACCTGAACGCCCTGTGGGACACAGTGCATGTACTGCATACCCTGCGCTATGGAGATGCTGAGTTTATCACCGATGACCCAAAGCTACTGGATAAACTGGGCATCCTGGCCGAGGATGTCAACAGGCAGATCGGGCTGGCAGAGCATATGTCAGAGGTTTTGGCTTCAGGCCTGGAAGTCCTGCAGTCTATCTACAATAACCAGCTTCAGAACCTCAACAACAGGCTGGCTTTGCTCATGACCTATTTGACTATCATAGGCACGGCTGTCCTTGTTCCCAATACTCTGGCTACAATGATGGGCAATTCAGTCTTTGATATTGGGACCAAAGACCTGTGGTGGTATTTGATTTTGATGATTGGCTCCACTGTTGTGGCTACCGGCCTGGTCTACTGGTGGGTACGGAGGCAGGGCTGGGTACCCAGGAAGATGGACTAACCCAAAAGGCAGGGTTCCACATGAAGAGAAGGCTTTTGATTAGTCTTCGCTACCTACTCCCGCTTTGTCTGAAAATCAGGTGACTGTGAGCATAGTGGCGCTCTGTAAGGGAATCTTGAAAGGATGCTCCTAGGGCAAAACGGAGCACCGCAAATGAAACTTGGAGGTGACAATGAATCCAAAGGCTCTATATAAACTGGGTTACGGAGTATACGTAATAGGCTCAAGAGATGGGAACAGGCTTAATGGCCAGATTGCCAATACTGTGTTCCAAGTGACCTCTGAACCGATGACTGTTGCGGTAAGCATCAACAAAAACAATTTAACCCACGAGTTTATCAGCAGGAGCAAAGTTTTTACCGTTTCAATTCTCTGTCAAGATACGCCGCTATCTTTCATTGGTCGTTTCGGGTTTAAGTCGGGCAGAGACACCAACAAACTTGAGGGGATAAACTACAAGATAGGTGAGACAGGGGCACCGGTGATTATCGAGAATGCCGTCTCATATCTGGAAGCCAAAGTGGTCAAGGATATGGACGTCGGAACCCACACAATTTTCATCGGTGAGGTCGTGGCTGGTGACGTTATCAGCGAAAAGCCATGCATGACGTATGAGTATTATCAACAGGTCAAGCGCGGCAGCACGCCCAAAACGGCTCCCAGTTATGTTGAAGAGAAGAAGGTAGCTGTTGAGATGGCAAAATATAAGTGCCTGGTCTGCGGCTATGTTTATGACCCTGACAAAGGTGATCCCGACGGTGGCATAAAGCCGGGAACACCCTTTGAAAAACTGCCCGACGGCTGGACGTGCCCTGTCTGTGGGGCAGGCAAAGGAGAGTTTGAAAAAACATAATGCAGAGGAAGACGATACCTGGTGGTGTAAGGGAAAGATAACCCGCAAGTATGTAAAAGATGGCGAGCACTATGTAGATTGTGAGATCTGGCTAGAGAATGCCAAAGGAGGGAAGATCACCCCTGGTGCTGCCACAGAAATCCTCCCTTAGCGTGGCTAAACCGGTCCAGGGCATAAAAGCAAATGGCACCCATGTCTAAGAGCCTGCGTCTGGCGTGGACATAGTTTACATCCTGGTGGTAGTGGCGAAGTTACTCTGACTCTGCTGAACGGGCTAACGTTTTAGGCATATTGACCTTGAATTACCTGTCTAAAAGATGTCAACCCCAGGGGCAGTCAACTCAAGACCTTATCCGCCGTATTTTAGCTTAGCGTACAGCAGTAGCGCCCCCAGAATAGCACTTGCAGCATTCCAGAAGATCACCGGCACCAGATCAAGAGAAATCCCATAAAGTAGCCAAAGGATAACACCTCCCAAAAACAGGAGCGTGAAGGGCAGGCTTATCTCCCGCGCGCTCCTGAGCAAGAAGACGCGGACGATCTGAGGAACAAATCCAAATGTCGTGAATGCGCCAGCCAGGATGCCGATGAACTCAGTAAGACTCAAAATATCCCTCTCACCTGAGCAATATAATACCATGCGACTTAAGAGATGCCCAGGCCTAAGTGCAAAACTTGGACACCGCACAGAAGGCAAAGAAGCCTATCGGAAGCGCAAGGAATTGTCGAGCCTTCGCCTTCGCTTGGGGTAACAGACTGCCTACATATTATTCCTTTTATTCTTTCGACAATGTCATTGTTACGGAAATAACTCTTTCAGCCCTCTGTATCCCCCACTCTTGGGGGAATTGGGAGACTGGGGGGGCACCCCCAGACCCCGCCAAAGGGGCTTCGCCCCTTGTGGAATCCCCTTTTGCATACTCCGTGATGCCGATGGCAAGTCGGCATGGTTGATTCTGAGCCGTAGGCGAAGAATCTCTGTTGTTACGCAGACACACGCAACCTGGCACTAAGCTGACTTGGGGCAGGCTTTGACCCAGCGCCTGTCGTGCTCTGTCCTGAGCCGCTGGAATCGCTCCTGGAACGAGGGGCTGGAGAGCCGGTCCGTGGTCATAATGAGGGCATCCTCGTTGTTGTCCGAATAATAGCGGCGGCGGCTCCCCTCTTCCCGGAAGCCATACTTCGCATAAAGGGCACGTGCGCTGGTGTTGGAGGGGCGCACTTCCAGCGTGACCACTTGAGCTTGGAGTTGCATAGCCAAGTCAATAGCTGACACGAGCAACTGCTCACCGATTCCCCGGCGGCGATGGCTTTGCCTTACATCGATAGTGATGATGTGGGCCTCGTCAAACATGAGCCAGAACCCCACCATGCCTACTACATAATCTGTCTGACCAGTTCCCGGCTGGGGGCTGGGTTCCCAGCCCAAAAGGCGTCTCAGCCCGTTCAGCAGCCCCTGGCTCTTGGCAGGCGGCACACTCAGAGGCTGGACCTGGGCTTGCCCCTCACCCCCTTCCTCACAGACCACCAGATAATGGGCTAGCCTATTGGTCAACTCCTTGCTAAAGGAGGGCGGTGGCCACTGAGTGGGGAAGGCCTCACGGTCTATCTCGGTGACCTGGGGCATATCCTCAGGTCGCATTAGGCGCACTGTGTAGCGTTTGTTCAATGAAGCTATCATATAAAGCCAGGCCTTTGGACTGATTAATATTCTATCAAATTCGTATCAGGGTTACTATCTCCTGGCATCCTTTTTCGTTATACTGTATGCACAGGATAACGCCAGTGGTCGGCTGATGGCTTAACAAGCGCCGGCTAGCGGGAGTTGTCAGGTGCAAGACGAAGAAAGCCTGGTGCGCCGGGCTCAACAGAATGACCAGCAGGCTCTGTCCAGCCTATATGAAGAATACTTTGAGCGGGTTTACCGATATGTGGCTGTTAGGATGAGGAGCCGGCTTGACGCTGAGGACATCACCAGCCAGGTGTTTGTCAAGGTTGTCCAGTCGCTCCCGTCTTACAAATTGCGGGGGGTGCCTTTCTCGGCCTGGCTATTTCGCATCGCCCGCAATCAAGTGATTGACCATGTGCGCAAGCATAGCGTCAAGTTCGAAACTGCCTGGATTGAGCCAGCGGCTGTCAGCCAGGAGGATCCCACCAAGCTGGCCGAGTTAAATATGGCTATAGATGAGATGGTGAAAACGCTGGTGTTACTGACCGAAGCACAGCGGGAGGTGATTCAACTCCGCTTTGCCGCTGAATTGTCCATTGCCGAGACCGCCAGGATAATGGGCAAGAGCGAAGGTGCCGTCAAGGCTTTGCAATATAGCGCTTTAGTGGCGTTGCGCAAACACTTAGCAGATAAAGACGATGACCGAGAAATTTGAGAGCATACTGGATAAATGCCTTCAGCGCATCACCTTGAAGGGTGAGAGTATCGAGGCATGCCTGGAAGACTACCCTGAGCATGCCTTCCGGCTGGAGCCACTCCTGCGGACGGCGGTCTCAACCGCTCATTGTACCCGTCATATTAAGGCACGCCCTGAACTGAAGGTGAAAGCAAAGAATCAGATGCTCATGGAGCTCCAGCATCGCCAGCAGGAGCAGGTCAAAGTGGTCAGAGGCTTCACCTGGAAACGCAGTTGGGCACTGGCCGCTATTCTACTGATACTTCTTCTGGCGGGCAGCGGTACAGTGATGGCCTCCAGCGACAGCTTGCCAGGGCAGCCTCTTTATCCAGTGAAGACAACCATGGAGAAGGTACAACTGAAGCTGACCCCCTCTGACCTGGATAAAGCTAAGCTCCACGCCAAATTCGCTGAGCGGCGCGTTGAAGAGATGGTGGCAATGGAGAAGAGCAAGAAGGATCAGAAGGTGGAGAAGCTGGCCCAGCGTGCGAAGCAGGAACTAAACCACATGGCGATTCTGGCCGAAAGGCTGAAGACACGGAAAAATGGGGGAAGGGACGTCGAAAGGCTCAGAACCAGGCTGGAACAGTCCAGCGTGCTGGCCTCCAGCGACAGCCTGCCAGATCAGCCTCTTTATCCGGTGAAGATAGCCGTGGAGGAGACGCTTCTGAAGCTGACTACTTCCGAGCTGGCCCAAGCCAGGCTCCGCATTGAATTCGCCGAGCGACGTGTTCAAGAGATGGTAGAAATAGGCAAGAGCGATAAGCCTCAGGAACTGGAGGAGCTTACGCAGAGTGTGGAACAGCATCTGGGAAACCTGGAGCCGCTGGCCGAGAGTTTGATGTCCCAGGGAGCCAAGGAGAGAGACGTTGAAGAGATCAGAGCCTTGCTGGAGCAGGCTGCCATACGAAACTCCGATATGCTCAGGGAAACGATGGGAAAGGCACCTATTCAAGCAAGACCGGCTTTGGAACAAGCTTTAGAAAGGTCACGCCTGCTCTACGAAAAAGAGCTACAGTCTCTGAGTAAGATCAAGCAACGGATGGAGCGCAAGCCCAACAGCGGAAAGCCGCTGCCTGGCCCCTCCGGACAATTCAAGTAAGAAATGTCCTTGGCCTGACCAGAAGCCATCATCTTCGCTATTCATCCTAAACTGAGCCGTCCCAATAAGCTCAGTCTTATGAATCTGAAATGTGCCCCCTCTACAAGCAAGACCATGGCATTTCTCTCAAATCTTAACAGCTTCTTAATATTCAGCCATTACCATTGAGGGTGAAAGCCGCGGTTTCACAGACTGTCAGGATTAGAGATTAGAAAGGAGGTGAGACAAGAATGTGGAAAACCAAGAAGGGCATTCTAGTGGCGCTGTTAGTTGGCGTCCTCTTGGTCGGGAGCATCGGCGGGGTGATAGCTTTTGCCCAGACTGGAAATGACAATGGGAGCCAGCCCAAGGCTCAAGATGACACTCTGCTGGACAAAGTCAGCGCAATCTACCAAAAGAACACAGGAGTCGCTATCGACCCGCAGCAATTAAAAGATGCCTTTGCTCAAGCCCAAAGTGAAATGCGGGATGAAGCTATGCAGAGCTGTCTTCAGAACCTGGTAGACCAGGGCAAAATAACTCAGGATCAGGCCGGCGCCTATTTGAAGTGGTGGCAGGCCAAGCCCGACATACAACTGCCCGGTGGCTTCGGACCTGACATGCAGATGCCCGGTGGCTTCGGGCACGGCTTTGGAGGTATGATGGGGAGGGGCGGACCGGATTCTGCCCCCGATACTTCCGACTCGGGCCTTTAGAATGCTCTCAGAGTGGATTCGCCGGTGAGGCGAATGTCTGATGGGTGAGTCGAGCCCACCTGTCTAAGGAGAGGGGGGATTTCCCCCCTCTCCTGCTCAGTAGCGGAAATTCATGCCTGGAATTGTGAACTGAAAGGAGCCGACAACGTTGTTCAAGTTGTTCAACAGTATGCTTGATGGATGTATTAATCGGATATTGGCAGCCTATAGCCTGGAGCTGTGCCTGGGCAGGTACCCTCTCCGTCGGCAGAAGTTTGAGACCCCACTGAAGACTTATCACTGTCAAGAATGCGATGAGCTTCGATACCCGCAACTGGCCATGGCAGAGGTGAAAAGTCAGGAATTTAAAAGCATTTTAAGAGAAAAGTAGCCCTGACCTTCATAATTTCTTAACATTTTCGCTTTAGTATCGTTATAGTATTATTAGGAAAAGACTACAAACCCTTGAGGAGCTGACGGATGGCTGGCAAAAGGATTCTGGTGGTGGATGACGACGCCAAGACGGTGGATCTGGTGAAACTGTACCTGAACCGGGATGGCTATAAAGTTCTTGCTGCCTACAATGGCACTGAGGCACTACGCCTGGCGCGGGAGGGCCACCCTGACCTCATTGTTCTCGACCTCATGTTACCCGGACTCGACGGTCTCCAGGTCTGCCGTACCCTCAGGGCTGAATCCGACGTGCCCATCATTATGCTGACGGCTAAGACTGCTGAGCAGGACAGGCTAATAGGTCTGGACCTGGGGGCAGATGACTATGTGACCAAGCCCTTCAGCCCCAAGGAGTTGGCGGCCAGAGTGCGAGCGGTGCTCAGGCGCCTCCCGGAAGATGCGACGCAACGTGGCCCCACAGAGATCACTCATGGGGAGCTTAGGGTGAACTTTCTCAAACGTGAAGCTTACCTCGCCAACAAGCCAGTGAAACTCACGCCGGTGGAATTCAGGTTGCTGGGGGTCCTAGTCAAGGAGTCAGGAAGGACTTTCAGTCGAGCACAGCTTGTGGACAGAGTCTACGGATACGATTTTGAAGGCTTTGACCGCACTGTGGATGTCCATATTCGTAACCTGCGCAGGAAGCTCGAGCCGGATCCCGACCACCCCAAGTACATCAAGACGGTTTACGGAGCAGGTTACACATTTGCAGGAGAGGCAGGATGACCCACGGCTTTCGTTTTCGTCTCCTGCTAGGTTTTACCCTTGTAATAGTGGTGGCCATTGGCACCGTGTCCTTTTTCGTAAGCCACAGCACAAAGGGCGAGGTACAGCAGTACCAGCAACAGACTCAAGACATTCGGTCGTCCAGGATGGAGTACCTGCTGTCTCATTACTACGCCCAGAGAGGCGGATGGACCGACATCCAACCCTTTATAGAGCAAATGGGAACGCTCTACGGACAACGGATTGTGGTGGTGGACAGTAACGGCGTTGTGGTTGCTGATTCTCTTCAAGTCTTTCTGGGGATGCACCCGGATCCGCACTGGCCGGGTAGAGCATTGCCAATGGATTCCTCGTTGCCGATGCAGCCCTCGCTGGAGCGCCCTTCCCCGGTGTCAACCGGAGCAAGCCCAGTCGGCACTCTGTACGTCAACCCCGAATCTGCACCTGATGCCGATGCTGCTTCTGTTCAGAACCTTTCCAGCTCAATAAACGGCTTTCTCCTCTGGGGTGGGCTTCTGGCTCTTGGTGTGGCTATGGTGTTTACCTTTGTTTTGTCACGTCGGATTTCAGCTCCTATCCGTGCCCTCACGTCTGCGGCTAGACGGCTGGGCCAGGGAGATTACTCCCAAAGGGTTAACTTTCATACCAAAGATGAGGTGGGGGAGCTGGCTCAAACCTTCAACTCTATGGCCGACGACCTGACGCGGGCTGAACAACTTCGGCGCAATCTGGTAGCCGACGCTGCCCACGAGTTGAGAACGCCCCTTTCCAACATCCGCGGCTATCTGGAGGCCATCCGTGATGGGCTAATGCGGCCGGATGCTTCAACGCTTGACTCGGTCTATGAAGAGGCTCTTTTGCTCTCAAAGCTCGTTGAGGACCTTCAGGAGCTTTCACTTTCTGATGCGGGCCAGCTACAGATGGTTTGCCAGCCAGAAGACATCGCTGTATCAGTCAGAAGTGCTGTGTCAGCCGCACTACCTCAGGCGGACGCCAAAGGGGTATCCTTGACCGTTGACCTTCCTGCGGTGCTTCCGCACTGCAACATAGATTACCATCGAATCGGCCAGGTGTTGCGCAACCTTCTGGACAACGCCTTAGCTCACACACCTGAGGGCGGCAGCATCACCGTCAGCGCCAGGGAGTTAGGCAATCAAGTGGAAGTGGCCGTGTCCGATACCGGTGAGGGCATTCCAGCAGATGACCTGCCCAACATATTCGAGCGCTTCTACCGGGTGGACAAGTCTCGTGCCAGGGCAACTGGCGGCAGTGGCCTGGGGCTCACCATTGCCAAGCGCCTGGTAGAGGCTCACGGGGGCAAAATTGAAGTCCAGAGCGAGCTGGGAAAGGGCAGCCGCTTTGCGTTTACTGTTCCCAGGGCTGACCAAGTTTCTGCTCCGGTCAATATGGAGGGATGAATGCTGGACACACTGAAGACTTTGAAACTGTGGCAAATTGTGGTGCTGCCAGTGTTTAGTCCCATTAGTCCAAGTCATCGGTCTAGATGAAGAAATTCTGTTGTTATTAGGAGGGATCAAAAGTAATGAAGAACTTAGGGAAGGCTATCACAGCACTTATGGTTATCGGAATTATCGGAGCCATTCTGACAGTGGCTGGCTGCGGCAAGAGTTCTGGGTCCTCCTCAAAAACCCAAACACAGACTTACACGGTGCAAAAAGGCACTTTACTTAGTACGGTCAGTGCCGTCGGCGATATCTCCATGCCGGAGCAAGTCAAGCTGACCTTTGGCAGCGGTGGCAGTACCAATGACCTAAATACTGTCCAAGAGGTCGACGTTAATTTTGGCGACACAGTGAAAAAAGGGGATGTGCTAGCCAAAATTGATACCGCGTCTTTGGAAAGGGCTGTCGAACAAGCAAAGGCCAACCTGCGCACCGCCCAGATCAACCTAGAACAAGCGTCCTCTGAAACTAACATCCTCAAGGCTCAGGCATCAGTCGAGAGTGCCAAGGCAAGCCTGGCTAGCGCTGAGAAAGACTTGAGTGATGCCCAAACTCCCTACTCCGCGGCGGACATCGCCAAGGCCCAGGCAACAGTCCAGAGCGCCACAGCAAACCTGGCCGTTGCTGAGCAGGACTTGCAAGAGACGCAGACTTCCATAATTAGCGATGCTGATGCTGCAGTGCGCGACGCCCAGGTAGCACTAGATAATGCCCAGCGGAGTTTGGACACTGCACAGAAAAACGGGGATGTTAGTATTACTGACGCAGAGAACAGTCTCAGCGACGCAGAGAAAGCATATAACAATTTCGTACAATCCAACATAGGCATTTTAGATAGGTGGAACATCGCAGAGCAGAAAGCTAGCCTCGCGTGGAATGTTCAGAAGGCTCAAGCGAATCTTGATATCGTTAAGTCGCAAGCTGCCAGCTCGATAGCTACTGCCGAGAACAATCTAGCCAAAGCCAAGGATGCACTCCAGAGTGCGGAGGAAAATCTGGTGGCGACGAAAGCTGGCCCCCCACAGGCCCAGCAGAAGCAGAGCGCAGTGGCAACGGCTAAGGCCGCCTTGGATAAAGCTAACGAAGACCTGGCGGCGATGCAACCTGATCCCACAGCGATCCAGCAAAAGCAAAGCGCAGTGGCAACGGCGAAAGCGAACCTTGCTCAAGCGCAAGACAATCTGGCTTATGTTGAGGCAGGCTACGATACTGAGTTACTACAAATCAAGGTGGATAACGCTCAGGTAGCACTGGATGATGCCAATGAACAGTTGCAGGCAGCAACCATCGTGGCTCCGTTCGACGGAGTGGTCGCTGCGGTAAATGCCAAGGTGGGTGATAAGGTGACATCCACCGAAGAAATAATTTACCTGGTAAATACCAGCAAGGTGGAGGTTGCTTCTGCTGTTGACGAAACCGATGTTGCCAAAGTAAAAGCAGGACAAACGGCCGTCATCACCCTTGATGCCATATCGGATGCCAGGCTCAGGGGTACGGTAGGTGCCGTGTCACCGATAGGACAAAAGTCGTCTGGTGTCGTTACGTACACGTTCTCCATAGAGGTCCAGGATACTCAAGGATATGACCTGAAAGAAGGTATGACCGCCGCAGCCGAAATCGTGGTATTGAACAAGACTGATGTAATTTTGGTTCCCAGCTCAGCAATTACGCAAAGCGGCCGCAACAGCGTAGTCGAAGTGGTGACTGCCAATGGCACGACCGAGCAGCGGACCATTCAGACCGGCGCTACCAATGGAACGCAGACCGAGGTTGTCAGCGGACTGAGTGAAGGTGAGAAAATTTTGGTTAAAACTAGTACTACATCATCTACTACCACCAGCGGCGGATCATCCGGCAGAAGAGAAGAGTTTTTTATAGGACCTGGAGGGGGGCCCGGAGGGCCATCATTTGAGGTGGGCCCGTAGGGCCATTTTAGGATATTACTATGATTGAGATGGAAGGTATTACCAAAACCTACAAGCTGGGTAGTATTGAGGTGCATGCCCTTTTGGGTGTTGACCTCAAAGTTGAAAAAGGTGAGATGGTAGCCATAATGGGGCCCTCTGGTTCAGGCAAGTCTACGCTGATGAATATTATGGGATGCCTGGACCAGCAAACATCCGGCAGTTACAAACTGGACGGTGTCGACATCGGCAGGCTGAATGATAACCAGCTTGCCGAAATCAGGAACAAGAAGATCGGGTTCGTATTCCAAACATATAACCTTTTAGCCCGTACCTCTGCGGTGGCTAACGTAGAGCTGCCGCTCATCTACAGCGGGGGCAACAACCGGCGGGCGCGGGCTCTGGCAGCACTGGAGCGCGTCGGCCTTTCTGATCGAGTGAAGCACAAACCAAACGAGCTCTCCGGTGGACAACAACAGCGGGTCTGCATTGCTCGGGCGTTGATAAACAACCCAGCGATAATCCTGGCTGATGAGCCTACTGGTAACCTGGATACCCGCACTGGCAGGGAGATCATGGACATCTTTGCAGAACTGAATCGCCAGGACGGGATCACCATCGTTATGGTGACCCACGAGCATGAGATCGCCGAATATGCTCAGCGTAGCATCATTGTCCGCGATGGCGTTGTGAGTAATGAGGAGGTACTCAGGCGATGACTCAGCTCTCGACTTTGGTGATCGCGCTGCGCGGTATTTTTGCCAACAAGCTGCGTTCCTTTCTTACGGTGCTCGGTGTCGTCATTGGTATTGCGTCAGTAATTGCCCTCACGTCGGTGGGCCAGGGGTCGAAGCAGATGGTGCTCAACCGAATCGGTCAGATGGGATCAAACCTGTTATATGTTCAGCCGGGATCAAGCACCCAAGGATTTGTCCGGGGGGGTGCAGGTAGTGCCTCGACCTTGACGTATGAAGATGCCCAGGCAATCGCCGACTCGTCTGATGTGACAGCCGTGAAAAAGGTGGCTCCTGAGGCTTCCACCTCGGCCCAGATCATAGCTGGTTCATCAAACCAGCGTGCCCTCATATATGGCGTAACCCCCGAATACGAAGAGGTTCGGAACAAGAGCATAGCGGAAGGGCAGTTCATCACACAGTCAGATGTAAGTAGTAAGGCAACGGTCTGTGTAGTGGGAAATACTGTCCCCACCGACCTTTTCGAGGGAACAGACCCGGTTGGTCAGACTTTGAGAATTGGCCAGCTCAAATTTACCGTTGTAGGTGTTCTGAAGTCCGTCGGGGGTATGTCACGTGAGGACGATGCAATATTTGTTCCCATCACCACAGTGATGTACCGGCTTAGCCCGCGTTTGACCTCCGAGGGCAAACACAGTATCAATACTATCTATTTACAGGCGGTAAGCACTAGTAAAAATGACCTCGCCATCGAACAGGTAACCACGCTTCTGCGAGAGGAGCATAAAATTGCTCTGGGAGATGATGCTGATTTCTCCATCACCAGCCAGAAAGACCTTGAGGATACTCTCACGGAGACCAGTGATACACTCACGCTATTGCTAAGCGTGACAGCCGCCATTGCACTCCTTGTTGCCGCCATCGGGATCATGAATATCATGCTGGTCTCGGTTACCGAGCGCACAAGGGAAATCGGAATCCGCAAAGCAGTGGGTGCCAAGCGCCGCAACATCCTGATGCAGTTTTTGCTGGAAGCATCGGCTATCAGCATAATTGGCGGGCTGATCGGCATCGGAGCGGGGATTGGGATCTCCCACCTCCTCTCGGGAGCTATTACGCTGAACATGTCGACTATAAATACGGTGGTCACGATGAATACTATAATCCTGGCATTTTTCGTGGCGCTGGGGGTCGGGCTCGTCTCCGGCATCTACCCGGCGATGCGCGCTGCGCGGCTGAATCCCATAGATGCGTTGCGGTATGAGTAAGCCAAGGAGGACCGGTTGGCATCTACTCGTGTAGCACCGTCAAGAAGTGCTTTCATATGGCAAAGAGGTAAACATATGACCAAGGTTCTGCCGCTCTTCCTGGTGGTAGTGCTACTCCTTATGGCTGCGTGCGGTGGTGGGACTGGCAAAGAATCGCCGACGCCGAGCCTGATAACCGTTGCGCCGACTTCTACGCCTACGGTTGCACCTACCCCAACGCTTACCCTTACACCGATGCCTACCCCCACAGCAACGCCAGTTCCTGTATCAGCACCTCCCCTACCGTCCATTGCCGATGCGGTAGAGGCAGCCTATCCGTCTGTGGTTACCATTAACACCGAGGCTACCACCTACAGCTTTTTCTACGGACGACAGGTGCAAGAGGGTGCTGGTTCAGGCTGGGTTTATGAAGAAGATGGCATAATCGTTACCAATAACCATGTTGTTGAGGGGGCTCAGA
>Ga0315289_10009036_pt1 | contig 14376 bp, 14 predicted proteins | sample YL17G11_40_MG_FD_203452 | JGI IMG/M metagenome (GOLD analysis project Ga0315289, IMG submission 203452) | Sediment microbial communities from Yellowstone Lake, YNP, Wyoming, USA - YL17G11_40 | ecosystem: Environmental > Aquatic > Freshwater > Lake > Sediment | place: USA: Wyoming | collected...
TGCTCGTCTGCCGGTTTGGGGTGTGGCGCGCACCGGGGGCCAAATTGGGGCTTTTACTCGGGGGGGGGGGGGCGCCTTGCTGGCGCCCGCCCCCGTACAATGACCGGGTGAGCGCCACGTCTTCTCATCCCACACATCCTGCCTGGCACGGTCGCGGCCTGCACGTCGATCTGGCGAGCGGCCGTTGCGAGGAGGCGCCGTTGCGCGCCGAGACCGCGCGCGCCTTCCTTGGCGGTCGTGGTCTCGGCACGGCTCTGCTGCTGGAGCGCCGCACCTTCACCGTCGATCCCTTCGCTCCCGCCAACCCGCTGATCTTCGCCACCGGTCCGCTGACCGGCACCGGCGCGCCGGCGGCCGGACGCTTCAGCGTCAGCTCACGCTCTCCCCTGACCGGCACCGTCTTCGACGGCAACTCCGGCGGGGCGTTCGGGGTCGTGTTCAAGCGGCTCGGTTACGACTACCTGCTCGTCGAGGGCGCGCTGCCGGCGCCCGGCTACCTGTTGATCGGTCGCGGCGGGAGCGAGGTGCGTGAGGCCGGCGACCTCTGGGGCCTCGACGTCCCGACGACACTCGCGGCGCTGCGCGAGCGTCACCCCGACAGCGAGGCCGCCGTCATCGGCCCGGCGGGCGAGAACCGCGTCCTGTTCGCCTCCATCGTCAACAACCGCGGGCGCTCGATCGGACGCGGCGGGCTGGGCGCCGTCATGGGCTCGAAGAACCTCAAGGCGGTCGTCGTGCTGGCCGACGGCGAGCTGCGGCCCTCGCCGGCCGACGCCGAGCGCTTCGGGTTCGTCGTCTACGAGGCGACCAGGATGCTCGAGGCCAACCCCATCACCTCGCAGGCGCTGCCCGAGTTCGGCACCTCGGTGCTGGTCAACGTGCTCGATCGGGCCGGCGCCTTTCCCACCCGCAACTTCCGCGAGTCGCAGTTCGAGCTCGCCGAGGCCATCTCAGGCGAGGCGTTGCGCAAGGGCTTCACGAAGAAGCGCAGCGCCTGCCGCGGCTGCCAGATCGGTTGTGCCCGGCGTACGGCGACCGGCAGCGAAAGCGGGGAGGGGCCGGAGTACGAGACGACCTGGGCGCCGAGCTCGCCGACGGCTCTCGCCGGTTCGCCGAACGTCACCGCCACGCCGACCTGTCCATGAGCGTCAAGTCGCTCGAGCCGCCGGCCTACGACCCGCGCGGCATGAAGGCCCAGGGCCTGGCCTTCGCCACCTCCAACCGCGGCGGCTGTCACCTGCGGGCCAACATGCTGTGGCCGGAGATCCTCGGCGTGCCCAAGATCGTCGACCGCTTCGCCACGCTGGGAAAGGCGGGCCTGCTCATCGACCTGCAGCACCTCAGCGCGGTGCTCGACTCGCTCTCGCTGTGTAAGTTCACCGCCTTCGCCATGAAGGAGGACTACTACGCCCGTCTGCTCAGCGCCGTGACCGGCGAGACGGTCGAGCCGCAGGAGCTCCTCAGGACCGGCGAGCGCATCTGGACGGCCGAGCGGCTCTTCAACCTGGCGGCGGGGTTCACGCGCGCCGACGACACCCTGCCGCGCCGCCTGCTCGAGGAGCCGGTGAAGGCTGGGCCGGCCGCCGGCGAGGTCGTAGACCTGCAGCCGATGCTCGACGAGTACTACGGCTGCCGCGGCTGGGACGCCGGCGGCCGGCCCGGCCGCCGCAAGCTCGCCGCGCTGGGACTGGTCGAGCCCGTCGGCGCGTCCGGCCGGGCGCCGGGTGCGCGTGACGCGGCGTGACCGGCCCGGCCGTCGTCGACTAAGTCCGGCGCGGTCGCGGAACCGAGTGCGCGCGGCAGCTCGCGGCGAGGGTACCGCGCGCGGTCGGCTACGGCTCGACGATGACCTTCAGGCTGTCGCCCGCCGACGCCACCAGCCCGAACCCCTCGGCGGCTCGCTCGAGCGGCAGCCGGTGAGTCACGAGATCATCGACGCGTACGCGCTTGTTCGTGATGAGATCGAGCGCCATCGCGAGGTCGTTGGGCGTCGCGCCGTAGGCGGTTCGCAAGCTGACTTCTCGACGCCAGAGGTCGTTGAGCGGCACGGGGTGGTCTTGGCCGGGGGCGGGCACTGCGAACACGACGAACGTGGCACCGTTCTCCAGGCAGGCGAAGCCCTGGTCGATGGCCGCGGCGGCGCCCGTGCAAAGGATGACGAGGTCGGCGAGGTCGCCGTTGTTGGCCTGGCGGAGGATTCCGGGCAACGCGTCGCCGGCCGCGATCGCGTCGAAGGCGGCGGTCGCCCCGCTGCGGCGCGCCCAATCGAGCCGGTACTCGCTCACATCGGTCGCGAACCCGCGCCCGGCGCCAAGCGCGAGCGCGAGGCGGATGTGGAGCAGGCCGCTGATGCCGCTGCCGATGACGAGCACGGTCGAGCCCGGCCTGACACCCGCGCGGACCTGCGCACGCACCACGCACCCGAGGGGCTCGACGAACGTGCCTTCCTCGTAGCTGACCGAGTCCGGCAGCTTGAGGATGCCGCGATCGGTCTGCAGCGCGGGCACGCGCACGTACTCGGAGAACCCGCCGGGATCGAAGTTGGTCGTGTGCAATGTGTGGCACGCCGTGTGGTTGCCGGCGAGGCAGGAGCGGCAGACGTTGCACGGCACGTGATGCGACACGACGACGCGGTCACCCACGGCCACGTTCGTCACGCCCTCGCCTGCCTCGACGACGTCGCCGGCGATCTCGTGGCCGAGCACGATCGGCGCCTTGGGGACGCGGTACCACTCGAGGACGTCGGACCCGCACACGCCGCTCGCGCGCACGCGGACGAGCGTCTCACCCGGATGGATCGCGGGAACCGGCCGCTCCTCGATGCGGATGTCGGCGTTGTCGTGGTAGACGGCGACGCGCACTAGACCTTCCGGTCGGCAGCGACCTCGTCGGCCGAGACGCCGGCGCCGGCGCCGCTCGCGGCCTTCTCGTCCTCGTAGACCGCGTACGCGTCGTCGACCGACGCGTTCCGGTGCACGATCGCGCGTACGGCCTTGATCATGCCGACGGGAGAATCAGACTGGAAGATGTTGCGGCCCATGTCGACGCCCGCCGCACCGCCGGCGATGGAGTCGAATGTGAGCTGGAGCGCGTCTCGTTCGGGGAGTTTCTTGCCGCCCGCGACGACGAGCGGCACGGGGCACCCCGCGACGACGCGCTCGAAGTCGTCGCACAGGTACGTCTTGACGATGTGGGCGCCCATCTCGGCGGCGATGCGGGTGGCGAGACCAAGGTAGCGCGCATCGCGCACCATCTCCTTGCCCACCGCCGTCACGGCGAGCACCGGGATGCCATAGCGCTCGCCTTCGTCGACCAGCTTGCCGAGGTTCTTGATGGTCTGATGCTGGTGGTCCGAGCCGATGAAGAGCGACATCGCCATGCCGGCGGCATTGAGGCGGATGCACTCCTCGACCGACGTGATGATCGTCTCGTCGGAGAGGTCGTCCTGGAGCACCGAGTTGCCGCCCGAGACGCGCAGCACGATCGGCGTCGCGGTCACGGAGTCCACGCAGCTGCGCAGGATGCCGCGAGTCAGCATCAGGGTGTCGGCATGGTCGACGAGCGCACCGATGGCGCCGGCAGCGTCGACCAGGCCGGTCGTGGGCCCCTGGAAGTAGCCGTGGTCGACCGCGAGCATGACGGTGCGGCCGTCCTCACGACGGATGATGCGGGAGAGGCGGTTCTCGAGACCCCAAGACATGGCGTGTGACCCCCTGAGTCATCGGTGTGTAGGCGGGCTCGCGCGACGGACGCAGCCTGGCAATGGTAGCAGATGTCCGCCGCCGAGCCTGCGTCAGATACGCCACTGCGCCACACACGCGGGGCTCCGGCAGCCTGGTGGAGGCGCGCGCCGGCGCCCGGCGCCGCGACGGCGTGGCTTAGAGCCGGACGACGGCCGTCGCCGGCCGGACGAGCCACGCCAGGACCCGCGACAGCACGTCCCGCGTCGCCATCCGCTCCTCCAGCTCGTCGAGCAGACCGGGCATCGGCTTGGGCGTGGTCGCCATGGGTGTGGGCGTGGCCGTGGTCTTGGTCGGCGTGGGCTTGGGCGTGGTCTTGGTCGGCGTGGGGGTCGGCTTGGCCGTGTAGGTCACGTCTGGGTCTGGTGCAGCACTGGGGTCTTTGGTCGTGGTCTTCGACGGCTTGGGCTTGGGCGAGCCCTTCCTGGAGAACTTGCCCTTGAACGGTTGCCAGACGGGCATAACGTCGGGCTTGGCGAACTCGGGCACCGCCACGCCCTGGAGGGCGTGGCTCATGAACTTGCCCCACATCGGCACGCAGAACGTGCCCCCGGCGACCGCCGTGCCGTGCACGCTGAGCATGGGCCTCTCGGCCTCCTTGTAGCCCATCCACACGGCGGTCGACAGCCGCGGGTTGTAGCCGCAGAACCAGGCGTCGGCGTGGTCGTCGGAGGTGCCGGTCTTGCCGGCGGCGACGCCCGAGTAGTAGGAGGGCATCGTCGACGCGGTGCCGGCCTGGCAGTTCTGCTCGAGGATCTTGCTGACCACGTAGGCGGTGCCCTGGGAGATGACCCGCTTGCCCGTGATCTTGGCCTTCTCGACGCGGCCGCTGGGGAAGACGACCTTCTCGATCGCCAGCGGCTTGTGATGGACACCGCCGCTGGCCAGCGTGGCGTAGCCGTCGGCCATCTCGAGCGCGTTCACGCCCTGGCTGCCGAGCACGATCGACGGCACCGGCTCCAGCGGGCTGGTGATGCCCATCTTCTGCATCGTCTTGACGACCGTCTTGGGCCCCAGGTCGAGGCAGAGCTGGGCGTAGACGGTGTTGTCTGACGCCAGCGTCGCCTGGACGAGGTTCATCTTGCCCCCGAAGGTGTGGTCGTAGGTGGTCACGTTCCAGAACGGCTCCGGGGCGCCGGGTGTGGGGATGTGCAGCGGCCGTGACACGTAGAACGTCTTCGCCGGGTCGGCCTTCTTCTCGACCGCCGCCACCAGGGCGAAGGTCTTGGCCGCCGAGCCGCCCTGCCGGCGGGCCTGCCAGGCGAGATTGAACTTCTGCTTCTTCCAGTCCGAGCCGCCGACCATGGTGCGGATGTAGCCGGTCTGCGGGTCGATGGCCACGATCGCCGCCGCCGGGTCGCCGGGCTGGTTGAGCGTGGTCTTGATGGCCGCCATCGCCGCCAGCTGCATGTCCATGTCGATGGACGTGTAGACCTTGAGACCGCCCTCGTAGACCATGCCGGCGCCGTACCTGTTGATGAGCTGCTGGCGGACGTAGTCGACGAAGTAGGCGGCCGCGTCGCGGTCCTGCTTGGGTGACTCCCTGAACACGCCCAGCGGCGTCTTCTTGGCCCTGGCCGCCTGGGCCGCGGTGGCGTAGCCCTGCTCGGCCATGAGATCGAGGACGAGGTTGCGCTGCTGCCTGGCGAGCTTGGGAGTGACCGTGGGGTCGTACCTGGAGGGGAAGCGCGGCAGGGCGGCGAGCAGGGCCGCCTGCGGCAGGGTGAGCTTCCAGACCGGCTCGTGGAAGTAGCGCATGGAGGCCGCCTGGACGCCGTACGAGCCCTGGCCGTAGTAGACGGTGTTGAGGTACTCGCTGAGGATCTTGTCTTTGGACCACTTGTCTTCGAGCTGCCAGGCGAGCACCGCCTCACGCAGCTTGCGTTGCAGCGTCTGCTCGCTGCCGACGTAGGCCTGCTTGACGAACTGCGCCGTGAGAGTGGAGCCGCCCTGCACCACGCCGCCGGCCTTGATGTCTTCGACGGCGGCCCGGGCGATGCCCCAGAAGTCGACCCCGTGATGCTCGTAGAAGCGCCTGTCCTCGATGGCCACCGTGGCGTCTTTCATGACCTTGGGGATGCGGTTGCCGGCCACGACCTGGCGGCTGGCGGCTCCGTAGAGCACGGCGATCTGGCGCCCGTTACGGTCGTAGATGACGGTGTTCTGGGCGAAGCGCTTGCGCTCCGCCGACTCGAGCCGGGGGAGGTCCTTGGCGAGCGCGACGATGGTTCCCGCCACCCCGGCGAGCACCACGACGATGAGCAGCAGGGCGAGGACGGCCGTCACCCAGACCCAGCGCACGCGCGGCCGGTTCCTGCTGCGCCGCTGCCGCGCGCGACTCGCTCTGGCCGGTGGCTCTCTCCGTGTGGTCACTGGGCGTTCCTCCTGTCGCGCGCCAGGCGCGTCATCATCTCACCACGGTCGCCGCCGGCGGCCGGTCGCGGCGGCGTGTCCGCCGGCGGCGACTCCATTGTCTCACCGTTCGCCGCCGGCCGCTGCGTCCCTTGCGTTGTCATGTCTGGTCGGCCGCCGCCGCCGCCGTCGGTCGTCTCCTCTCGATAAGACGCGCGGCCACGATGGAGAGTTCGTAGAGGACCAGCAGGGGGGTGAACATGGCCAGCATCGAGAAGGGGTCGCCGCCGGGCGTGGCCATCATCGCCAGGACGGCCAGGACGACTATGGCGTAGCGCCGGTTCCGGCGCAGGAAGCGTGAGTCGATCACCTCGAGCAGGACGAGCAGCACGATGACCACCGGCATCTCGAACACGGCCCCGAACGCCACGAGGAACCAGGCCGTGAACGAGAAGTAGTCGGCGGCGCGGTTCTGCGCCTGGAAGTACGTGTGGTTCACGCTGTAGAGGAAGCGCAGACCGGTGGGCAGGACGACGACGTAGCCGAATGTGACGCCGAAGAAGAAGAGGAAGGTGCAGACGCTGACTATGGGCAGCATGTGCCGCCTCTGGGTGGGCGCGAACGCCGGCCCCACGAAGGCCCAGAACTGGTAGAGGACCACCGGCGCGGCCACGATGAGTCCGACGTAGACCCAGACCTTGAGGCTGATGAGGATGGGCTCGGTGGGGCTGAAGGTCGTGATCCTGCGCGCCGACTCGGGGATGCGGGACTGCTGCAGGGGACGGAGAAGCAGGTCGAAGACGAAGTCGTTGAAGACCGCCGCGAGGATCATGCCGGCGGCGATGGCGATCGCCGCGCGAAGGATACGGCTGCGCAGCTCGGAGAGGTGCTGGACGAGCGTCAGGCGTTCGTCGTACTTCGCCATCCGAGCGGGCTACGGCCGGTCGGGGTCTGGCTCGGCGGGATCCGCGTCGGGCGCCGTCGTCGGAGCCGTCGAGAGCGACAGGTCGGATCCGACGCCCTTGATGTCGTGCCTGATGTCGTCGACCGCGAGCGACGACTTGATCTCTGTCACCTCGTCGGCCAGCTCGTCGATGCCGAGCTCCGAACGCACCTCTGAGGTGGCGGCGCGGAACTCACGCATGGCGCGGCCGATCTGGCGCCCCATCTCGGGCAGTCTCTTGGGCCCGAGGACCACGAGGGCGACGACGAGCACGATGATGAGTTCGAAGGGGCCGATGTTGGGCATGAAGACGCGTCCCTGGCGTAGCGTTCTGTCAGGCAAAGAGAGTACGCGCCGCCGAGGGGAGCGTCAAACAGCCACGGGCCGCCGCGACGACGGCTGTCCAAAGTGGCCACGCGGCTATGGACATGTCGTCGCACGGCGAGTCGAAATACCTGCAAACCACGTATGAAGACAGGGGCCGCGGATTGGCCATCCGTGGCTTGCGCCGGCTTCGACCGCTTTGGTATAGTCGCCGCGCGACGGTGGCAACGCCCGCCTCTTCGGTCGTGCCGACCGGCCCCCGCGTGTCGTCGTCGGGCGCGCCGGCGGCGCGGGGCCGGAAGCCCGCCGCGCGCCGTGGTGTCTCAAGGCCTGAAGGCAGGAGCCGCTTCTCATCGGCATGACGACCGACTACTTGGTCAACTGGCTCTACGTCGCCGTTTTCATCGCGGCCGGAGCCGGCATGGTCGTCGGCATCCTGCTCGCTTCGCGACTGGTCTATCCCATCCATCCGTCGCGCGAGAAGTACTCCACCTACGAGTGCGGCATCGTCCCCGTCGGCGACTCCTGGCACCCCTTCGCGGTGCGCTACTACATCTTCGCCCTGCTGTTCCTGGTCTTCGACGTCGAGGCCGTGTTCCTGTTCCCCTGGGCGATCACCTTCCGCAGCCTGGGTACCGCCGGCTTCGTCGAGATGCTGATCTTCATCCTCGTGCTGGCCGTTGGGCTGCTGTACGCGTGGCGCAAGGGAGCTCTGCAGTGGGCCTGACCGACGACCTGGGTCTCGCCGCCCTCACCGAGAAGCTGCGCTACCCGAACATCAACCAGTTCGAGAAGCCCAACGTGGTCACCACGACGGTCGACTTCGTGTTCAGCTGGGCGCGCTCGCGCTCGGTGTTCCCGTTCACCTACGGACTCGCCTGCTGCGCCATCGAGATGCTCAGCTCCGGCTTCGCCCGCTTCGACGTGGCGCGCTACGGCATGGAGGTCTTCCGTCCCACGCCGCGCCAGTGCGACCTGATGATCGTCGCCGGCACCGTCAACGAGAAGATGGCGCCGGTCCTCAAGCGCCTCTACGACCAGATGGCCGAGCCCAAGTGGGTGATCTCGATGGGCGCCTGCGCGACCAGCGGTGGCCCCTTCTACGACGGCTACAACGTGGTCAACGGGGTCGACAAGATCGTTCCCGTCGACGTCTACATCCCGGGCTGCCCGCCGCGGCCCGAGGCGCTCTTCCAGGGCCTGCTCGAGCTGCAGAAGAAGATCCAGAAGATGCGCATCGTGCCGCCCAGGCCCAAGCCGCCGGACGACGACTGACGGGGTCGTGCCGCACGTGCTGCCCAAGATCGGTTCCGCCGACCTGACCATCGACGAGGTCGCCGCGCGACTCGCGAGCGAGTTCGGCGGCGACCTCGTCGACGTCCGCGTGCAAGAGCCCGACACGGTGGTCGCCAGGCTCGACCGCGCCGACCTCAAGCAGGTCGCGCGGCGCCTGCGCGAGCTCCCCGAGATCGCCTATGAGATGCTCAACTTCGTCGCCGCCGTCGATTGGCTCACCCACCTCGAGAGCGTCTACCACCTGTACTCGTTCGCCGGCAACACCTACCTCGAGCTGCACGTCGAGGTGCCGCGGGTCGAGCCCGAGCTCGAGACCGTCTCAGACGTGTGGCCGTCGGCCGAGTGGCACGAGCGCGAGGCCTGGGACATGATGGGCATCAGGTTCCACGGTCATCCCGACCTGCGCCGCATCCTCCTCAAAGACGATTTCGTCGGTCATCCGCTGCGCAAGGACTACGTCGACCTGGTCGAGAACCATCCCAATGCCTAGCCGGTTCGAGACCGAGGCCCCCGACGCCGCCATGCAGCTGGCGCTCGACCGCGTGCGCGCCTCCGAAGAGGCCGGCCGCGGCAGCGACATGCAGGGCCTGGGCTTCAACCAGGTCGTCGTCAACATGGGGCCGCAGCATCCGTCCACGCACGGTGTGCTGCGCCTCGTGGTCACGCTCGACGGCGAACTCGTCAAGGACGTCATCCCGGTGATCGGCTATCTGCACCGCTGCAAGGAGAAGCTGGCCGAGAAGCGCACCTACTACCAGTACATCCCCATCGTCGATCGCACCGAGTACCTGGCCAGCATGAACTGCGAATGGGGCTACGTCATGACCGTCGAGAAGCTGGCCGGCATCCAGCCCACGCGCCGCGCCGAGTTCATCCGCGTGATCATGGCCGAGCTCATGCGCATCGCCAGCCACCAGGTCGCGTTGGGCACGTTCACGGCCGACCTGGCGCCGCTGGGCACCGCCCTGGTGTTCTACATGTTCCGCGACCGCGAGAAGATCCTCGACCTCCTCGAAGAGGCCTCCGGGGCGCGCATGATGTTCAACTACTTCCGCTTCGGCGGCGTGCGCTACGACCTGCCCGACGGCTGGGTCGAGAAGTGCCGCGAGCTGATGGCCCGCATGCCCAGGCTCATCGACGAGTACGAATCGCTGGTCAAGGACAACGCCGTCTTCCTGCAGCGCTGTATCGGCAAGGGCGTCATCACCCAGCAGGACGTGGCCGACTACGGCATCACCGGCCCCAACGCCCGCGCCTCGGGTGTGCCGCTCGACCTGCGCCGCACGCGTCCGTACTCCGTCTACCCCGAGCTCGACTTCGACGTCCGTCTGGGCGAGCACGGCGACGTCTACGACCGCTACCAGGTGCGCATGGACGAGATGCGCGAGTCGGTGCGCATCGTCGGGCAGTGCCTCGACATGCTGCCTGCGGGGCCGGTCCAGGCCGGCACCCTGCGCGCCCCCTACGTGATCGCGCCGCCCCCCGGCGAGTGCTACATCGGTCAGGAGAACCCGCGCGGGGAATACGGCACCTACATCGTCAGCGACGGGTCGCGCTACCCCTACCGGCTCAAGTACCGCGACCCCTGTTTCTGCAACCTGCAGATCTTCCCCAAGCTGCTGCGCGGCAACAAGATCGCCGACGCGGTCGCCATCTCGGGCAGCATGGACATGGTGCTGGGGGGCATCGACCGCTGATGGCCGACCTGATCCTGGCCATCGTGCGCATCGCCGCCGCGGTCGGCATCGCCTACGCGGTGGTCTTCGTCGCGGCGCTCGTCAACATCCTCTTCGAGCGCCGCGGCCTGGCCGTCATGCAGGACCGTCTGGGCCCCAACCGCACCGGGCCTCAGGGCATCCTGCAGAGCGTGGCCGACTCGTTCAAGATGATGGGCAAGGAGGACTTCGCCCCCACGGCGGCCGACAAGGTCGTCTTCACGCTGGCGCCCATCCTGGTGATGGTCGGCGCCGTGGCGGTGCAGGTCGTGATCCCGTACACCTCGGGCTGCGTCGGGCAGGACCTCAACGTCGGCCTCATCTACATCGTCGCCATCACGAGCTTCACGGTGCTGGCCATCCTGCTCGGCGGATGGGCGTCGCACAACAAGTACTCCCTGGTCGGAGCGCTGCGCTCGGCGGCGCAGATGGTCTCGTACGAGGTCCCCATGATCCTCGGCCTGCTGGTCGTGGCCATGGCGGTCGGCTCGCTGAGTCTGAACAACGTCGTCGACGCGCAGGCCGGCGGCCGCTGGCTGGTCTTCTACCTGCCGTTCACCTTCCTCATCTTCTACATCGCCTCCATCGCCGAGCTGAACCGCGGCCCGTTCGATCTGCCCGAGTCGGAGTCGGAGCTCGTCGCCGGCTACGGCACCGAGTACTCCGGCATGCGCTTCGGCATGTTCTTCCTCAACGAGTACGCCGGCATGACCATCATGTCCATGATCACGGTGACGCTCTTCTTCGGCGGCTGGCGGGGCCCCTGGGACGGCGCCGTCGAGGTCGGCGGCGTGTACCTCGTGCCGATCGTCTGGTTCCTGGTCAAGACGCACCTGCTGGTCTTCGCCCTGATCTGGATCCGGCTCTCGGTGCCGCGCCTCCAGGTCGATCAGCTCATGGGCTTCGCCTGGAAGGTCCTGATCCCGCTGGGTCTGTTCAACATCATGGCCAGCGCCGCGGTCATGCTCTGGGCGCCGCGCTGGCGGATCGGCATGGCCGTCTTCCAGTGGATCGCGCTGCTGCTGTTCGTCGGCCTCTTCGATCGCCTCCAGCGCTGGAACCTCGAGCGCCGGCGGCAGAAAGTGGCGGTGCCGGGCTGACATGCTGGGCGTGCTGAAAGCCATGCGCACGACGCTGCGCCACCTGCCGATGAAGAAGATCACCGTGCAGTATCCCGAGCAGCGCGAGGTCCTGCCCGAGCGCAGTCGCGGCCTGTTCCGCGTGGTGATCGACCCCACCACCGACGACCCGCGCTGCCGCGCCTGCACCCTGTGCGAGACGAACTGCCCGGTGCAGGTGATCCGCGTCAACTACACCTCGAAGTACGAGCTGCCGGTCAGCGCCGACGACCGCATCCGTCGGGCTCGCCTCGAATCGCAGCCCACGCCCGACCTGAAGCTCCTCGAACCGGTCATCGACGGCTTTCGTGAGGACAACACCGGCCTCATCGGGGTCCTGCAGAGCGTGCAGGAGGTCTACGGCTATCTGCCGCGGCTGGCGCTGCAGGAGGTCTCGCTCTCGACGGGCACCTCGCTCTCGCAGATCTACGGCGTGGCGAGCTTCTACAATCAGTTCCGCCTCTCGCCGATCGGCAAGTACCTGATCAACGTCTGTCACGGCACCGCCTGTCACGTCGCCGGCGCGGGGCTGATCACCAACGCGCTCGAAGAAGAGCTCGGCATCGCGGCCGGCAAGACCACCAGGGACATGATGTACACGCTGGGCGCGGTCGCCTGCATGGGGGCCTGCTCGCAGGCGCCGGTGATGCGCATCGGCGAGCAGACGTTCGGCAACCTCACTCCCGACAAGGCGCGCCGGGCGATCCGCAAGCACAAGCAAGAGACCGGCGCGACGAAGGGCTGATCGCGGCACGATGAAGAAGCACACCAGACACGACGAGCAGGGCCCGGCGGTCAACGCCGCCAAGGTAGCCGTCGGCAGCGACGGCGACGGACTGCGGGTCAGGATCTGCGCCGGCACCGCCTGCGTGTTCGCCGGCGCCATGGCCGTGCGCGACGCCTTCGTGGCCGAGGTCGAGGCGGCCGGGCTGGCCGACAAGGTCGTCGTCTCGATCACCGGCTGTCACGGCCTCTGCTCGCAGAGCCCCGTCACGGTGCTCTCAGACGACACCTTCTACGGCGGACTCAGGCCCGACGACGTCGAGCGTGTCGTCGCAGAGCACCTCAAGGGCGGCCGTCCGGTCGACGACTTCCTCTACGCCGACCCCGAGAGCGGGCAGAAGGTCCGCGACTGGCACGACATCGAGTTCTACAAGCAGCAGACGCGCATCGCGCTGCGCAACGTCGGCGTCATCGACCCCGGCAACCTCGACGAGTACCTCGCCCGCGGCGGCTACGAGGCGGCCCGCACCGTCCTTACCGAGAAGGACCGCGAGTGGATCATCAACGAGATCACCGAGTCGGGCATCCGCGGCCGCGGCGGCGCCGGCTTCCCGACCGGCGTCAAGTGGAAGTTCGCCGCCGCGTCGCCCGGCGACGTCAAGTACATCATCGCCAACGGCGACGAGGGCGACCCGGGCGCGTTCATGGACGCCTCCATCATGGACGGCGACCCACACTCGGTGATCGAGGGCCTGCTCATCGGGTCGTACGCCATCGGCGCGCGCGAGGGCTACATCTACGTGCGCGCCGAATACCCGTTGGCGGTCAGGCGGCTGACCAAGGCGATCGCCGACGCCGAAGAGCGCGGCTTTCTCGGTGATGACGTCTTCGGCAGCGGCTGGTCGTTCCACCTGCACATCAAGGAGGGCGCCGGCGCCTTCGTCTGCGGCGAAGAGACGGCCCTGATCGCCAGCATCGAGGGTAGTCGCGGCATGCCGCGCACGCGTCCGCCGTACCCCGCCGTGTCGGGTCTCTGGGGCAAGCCGACCAACATCAACAACGTCGAGACGCTGGCCAACATCCCCTGGATCGTCGTCAACACCGCTGAGGAGTACGCCAAGCTCGGGTTCGAGAAGAGCCGCGGCACCAAGGCCTTCTCGCTGGCCGGCAAGCTGGTCAACGGCGGGCTCGCCGAGGTTCCCATGGGGTCGACGCTGCGACACATCGTGTTCGACGTCGGCGGCGGTGTCCAGGGCGGGCGCGAGTTCAAGGCCGTCCAGCTCGGCGGCCCATCGGGCGGCTGCCTGCCGGCCGAGCTGCTCGACACGCACATCGACTACGAGAGCCTGGCCAAGACCGGCGCCATCGTCGGCTCCGGCGGCATGGTCGTCGTCGACGACACCACCTGCATGGTCGACCTGGCGCGCTTCTTCCTGCAGTTCACGCAGAACGAGAGCTGCGGCAAGTGCGTCCCCTGCCGTCTCGGGACCAAGCGCATGCTCGAGGTGCTCGACCGCATCATCGGCGGCGAGGGCCGCGAGGGCGACATCGAGCTGCTCGAGGAGCTCGCCCACTACATCCTCGAGGGCTCGCTCTGCGCTCTCGGCGGCACGGCCCCCAACCCGGTGCTCACGACCATCAAGTACTTCCGCGACGAATACGAAGCGCACGTCGACGAGAAGCGTTGCCCGGCCGGCAAGTGCAAGGCGCTCATCACCTACTGGATCGACCCCGACACGTGCACCGGCTGTACGCTCTGCGCCAAGAAGTGCCCGGTGAGCTGCATCACCGGCGATAAGAAGCAGGTCCACGTCATCGACCAGGCGCTGTGCAGCAAGTGCGACACCTGTCGTGAGGTCTGCAAGTTCGACGCCGTGATCGTGCGCTCCGCCGTGGAGCAGGCGACGGTCGCGACCGAGGAAGCGTAGCAATACCGTGGCGACCACCAGCGACGAGAAGACCGGCGCTCCGCAAGCTCCGGACCCGCGTGACGACATGCTCACGCTGACCATCGACGACCAGCAGGTCGTCTGCGCGCAGGGTGAGACCATCCTCGAGGCGGCGCAGCGCCTCGGCATCCACATCCCCACGCTCTGCTACGAGCCGCGACTGCCGGCCTCGGCCGCCTGCCGCGTGTGCATGGTCGAGGTCGAGGGGGCGCGCAA
>Ga0315289_10009037_pt1 | contig 14375 bp, 9 predicted proteins | sample YL17G11_40_MG_FD_203452 | JGI IMG/M metagenome (GOLD analysis project Ga0315289, IMG submission 203452) | Sediment microbial communities from Yellowstone Lake, YNP, Wyoming, USA - YL17G11_40 | ecosystem: Environmental > Aquatic > Freshwater > Lake > Sediment | place: USA: Wyoming | collected...
TGAATAATTAATCATTATTATACCGGCCGGACACCATAATGCTTTTTAAGAATGGCTGTCAATCCCTTGAAATCACGGATGACCTGATGCGGTCTGGTTCGGCTTTTAAGGAGCTGGTATTTGCCGGCCTGCTCGCCGGGTAAACGAGTCCGCCGGATGAGGACGGTAATCATTCCGATTTTATTGGGAGGGTCAATATCCGAAATGGGGTTATCACCGACATACATCGCTTCCGCCGGTGAGATATTGAGTTCGGAACAGGCCCGCTGATATAGTTTAGGGTTAGGCTTGCTGATGCCAATCTGGTCGGAAATAAATATAGCGCTGGGGGAAAAGAACTGGTAAATACCAAGCCGAATGAGTTTTTCAGCCTGTTTAACCTCCAAACCGGCCGTAATAATCCCGCGGATGAGGTCGGTAGCAACCAACCACCTGAGGGCAGGCAACACATCGGAGAAAGGCGTCAGTTCACGGAATTTAGTTTCATGATAAGCGACCACCCCGGCAGCAATAATAATGGCTGGATTTATCCCTTCGTAACAGCGGCGGGGAACACGTAAAAGCAACTTATCAAAATGATGCTCATAATTAGAAGAAAACTCGTTTATAACTTCTTCTAATTCTTTAAGAACAACGGGGTGCGGCAGGCGAAGACCGGCTTTAATCATTGCCGTGACACTGTTACGACGTGCCCGGGCGGCAAAGGCAGACGTAGAATACAAGGTATCGTCTATATCGAAAAAGATGGCTTTTAACTGTGGCATGCATTATGCGGTATGCGTCAGGTGTCTTAATGTTTCCTAATACGCAAATTTATCCGCTAACTATTTATAGACACACTCCTATACCAGACTTGACGCATAATACGTTCACTCTATTTCTCGTTCCTTTTCAGATAAGTCTACGATTTCACCACGAATCATAATTACCAAATTTCTCTTCTCCAAGGTTTTGGACCTATACCTAAAAAGGGAACCTAAAAGAGGTATCTTGTCAAGGAAAGGCGTGGATGCCGTTAAATCAATATCATCAACTTTTCTCATCCCGCCTATGAGCAATGTTCCCTTATCCGGCACAATTACAGAAGTGCAGGCGCGTTGATATTCGATCCAGGGAAGTTGCATAAAATTACCACTCTCCGTGTTAGTGCCACTACTAATATTAAATGGTCTTAATTGTTGTAGTTGAATAAGCACCGGTAGAGTATGCATGGTAATATATTTGCGGTCGTAACTAACAATCGGGGTGACATCAAGTACCACACCGGTCTGAAATGTATCCAGGACGGGGTCATAAGCAGCGGCGCCTGAGATGGCATCTAAATCTCTGATATAAGTCTGCTGGTGTAAGAAAACCACATTAACACGCTGGGCATTCATTGCCATTACCTTGGGAGCATCAAGCATGGTGGCTTTTTCCTTTTTTTGCAATGCCCGACCAATTGTATTTAATTGGGTGGAACCAAGGAGGGCGTATTGAAAACCCAGGCCGCCCGTGGGAATTAAACGTCCACCAATTCGTGCCACCCGATCTTGAACACCTGCTTGATTCATAAAACTATAGGCAGCTCGGAAACGGAGGTCATGGTCAGCTGTCTGATCTGCATAACCAGCCACACCTGTACTTTCTAACACAGAAGGCGCACCGGCTAAATCCCGTATCTGGACACCTACTGATTCCAAAAAGTCATCAGTCACACCCAAAAAAATCGCTTCAACCGCCACCATTGTACCAGCAAAGGAGCGTAAAACCTGTAGAAATTCGGCGACCTCCTTTTGAACCTCCGGTGTATGGACTACTAAAATTCTGTTAGAATCAGCAATTTGCTCAATCCGGCTCCCGACAACACCTTGAAGGTCACCTTCCCAACGATTTCTACCCGCATTGGCTTTAAGATTTGTGATTAAAGTAGGGACATCACCCACTTGCTTAGTCGGAGTAGCCGTTTGAGGCAATGGTGGGAAAGCACCACCACTCGTTGTTGGCAGTTCCAAGGTTGGACCGGGGAAATTTTCTACCGGTGTAACTAATTCCGTTACATTATAGACACGTAAAACCAGATCTTCAGTCGGCGTGGCAGAAGTAACAATGGCTAATGCTTTTCGTTCACGATCAAAAGTATAAATCAAACTGTATGGTTTCAGAATATATTCTAGTCCCTGACGAAGCGTCACGCGGCTAAAGCGGATCGGGGGCACCTCTTTAGATTCCACCTGGGCAATAGTCTCACGGGCGGTCTGGTCAATCGTATATTCTATGGCATATTTCTGCTTAAGAAGGTCCAGTTGTTGAATAAGATTGCGTTCTGGACCAAGCATAAAATCATCCCGGGCGTTTAATTTGTTTTTAAGCTCTATAATATCCGGGTCTTCCCTGACTTCTTTTTCAATCAGGCCGGGCGGCTCACGACGTTGTGCCTTACGCCAGGCTTCTTTATCATAACGGACCATTTCAAAATCACTGTAAGGAATTATTCCTTCTTCAAATTGTTCCTGAGTAATTTTCCAACCTTGGAGCCTTAGCTTCAGATAATCATCGTGTAGTTTTTTATGCTGGGCATAAACAGCATCGTTCTTAAGTTCGCTGGCGGCTTTAAAAGTTGGCACCAATTCCAGGATTTTTTCGGCCAGTTGTTCGGATTTTTTATAATGCTGCTGCTGAAAATTAAAGAGCGCTTCTTCGAATAAGCGCTTAATCTTCTCATTAAAATCCTGCCTTCTTTTTTCTTCTTCAAGACGAGCAACTTCCGCGGCGGCCAAACGTTGACGAATAGCTTTTTCTTCCTCGGCTTTAACCACTTTTTCTTGGGCAACCTTCAAACGTTCTTTTGCTTCAGTCCGATATTTGGCCAAAATTTGTAAATTATAAGGGTCCCATTTAATCTTAGCTTCAACCGCTTCGTATTGAGTAATCGCTTCTTCATACTTTCCCTCAGCCATAAATTTTTCGGCTTTAAGAAAATGATTGCGGACTTCCATTTCTGTTTCCTGAATTTTAATCTGGAGTTGTTTTTCTAAATATCCGACCACGGTATCCATCTGCTCCGCCCGACTACCGAAAAGTAAACGTCTCAATTCAATTTGCAATTGTTCGGCATTTTTATGCCTCGGGTTATATTCCAATGCTTTTCCGACATTATCCAGTGATTGCTGATAATTAAACTCCTTATATAGTTTTAGCGCAGTTTCGTAGTATTTTTGGGCAATAAATTCATTCTCCTGCTGACGGATAGTCAGTTCTCTTTCCCTTTCCTCAACAACATCTTTCAGGTCCATCCCTATTTTAGTACCATCGCTTTTAATTCCAGAAATAAAGGGAAAAGATGCTGACGCAACTGTATTTGGTTCAAGCACCCTAAAACAGGCCGGTTCGGGACATTTAATGCCAAAAGTCGTATTGTTGGTCGCGCCACTGCTTATATCCACGGTAACAAAATATATCTGATTTTCAGTTTTGATAACCTGGTCCGTAACATCAATTGCGGCGGAACCGCTTACGAAACTTCCCTCACCGATTTTAAGGTCTTTATTGGGATCAAACTTAAAATCATTGTCATCCAAATATATCTTCAGAGCTGTAATATCCGCATCAGTACAGGTTCCAAAACGTGCGAACTTTACTTCGGCCCAAACAATTTCTGTCTTTTCGGCCTTTAATATAAGCATAAGAAGGGGTATATCATTGCTGCCCGGTTTGAAATAAGAAGGAGTCATATTGCGAACTGTTACCAGGAGATTTTCTGCAGTAGAACTTATCGCAATTAATTTAGTGGTAAACGGGTAATTAGCAGATGAAATACCTGCCGGATCAGTTATTTCAAAAGCACCTTCCGTGATGCTAAAATTGAATCTGGCACCGATGGCGGCTGACTTATTTATTTCTACGACAATAAAATATTTCTGCGCTTTGATTGTAATACTTTGCTCGGGGCTCAGTTTAATTTCGACCCGGCCGCCTTTCACCTCACCTAAACCAACTACTGTATCATTAAGCGCTTCAAACTTATCATCACCATTATCGAGATAGAGTTTTAATTGGGGGATGTCAGTATCGAGGGCATCGCCTTCGCGGATTAATTTTAACCCTTTCCAAATAACATCAGGCTGACCAGTACGCAAGACAAGGGAAATGAGGGGGATATCCGCTGCACCAAGAGAAATATTTGCTGAAGCCATATCATTAATTACTACCGTGGTGGCTTTATCTTCTTTATCTGCCGGCGCTGCTTTAATTGGTGATTGCTTTCTCAGACAACCAGAAGAAAACAATAGGCTACAACTTAAAAGTAGCAGTAAAATAAATTTGATTAGTCGATATGTATTCTTCATAATCGTACAATTCGCCTCCTTTTAAAAACGTATCTATTGCCGATAGAACTTCTCTTGGCTTCTTTTGTATTATTCTAACGGGCGATCAATCGCCGACTTAGCGGCAAAACGAACATCCTTGACCCCGGCCTTCCGACAGGCATTCAGGGCGTTAGTCACGGCCTGGAGAGGAACCAAAGGTTGCGGGTCAATAATAAACGGAACATCTAAAGACTTGAGTTGTTCATAACGAACCCGAATATCCTCGGTTAAATTATCCCAGTCCGCGATATCCACCTTCCGGCCAGCCGTTAGTGTAACCATAATCCTGGTCTGCATCATCTGCGGCGGCGCAGATTTATCGTGGATTAGCTTGATTCGCACTTCATCCAGTTTCGGACTGGCAACTATACTATTCTGCAACCCCACATCTTTCGGCAAATAAGAGGCAAGTTTGCCTTCCAGCGACTTGAATTTAAGAGAGCACATAAAAAATATCAATAACTGAAAAATAACATCTATCATCGGGGTCATATCTAACTTCATTTCGTTAATCTCGCCAGTTTTAATACGTCCCATAATATATTGCCTCCAAAATTAAGCTTATTTTTGTTTCGGTGGTTTACTGGCGCCTATCTCTATTTTCCAGATGCGCGCCCGGGCGCAGGCGGCGAATACTTTTTCCAAGACTTCATAAACCGCCGCCGCATCAGAACGAATCATTAAAGGCCGGTTGGAAAGCCATTTTGATCTGTCCACACCCGCCTGGGGTTCCCGGTCCGCATCACCCTGAAGGATTAAATACTCCTCTAACTGCGCATAAGAATAGATTCTACCACTCACCTTAACTTTCCAATGACTCTTGTTGGCACAGGTATTCACCAGGTTGCCTTTTAAATCATACGCCTTCCGGAAGTCCGGACAATCTTTGTTATTATCCGGTTGATGAACAAAATTAATCATTAATCTCTTTTTAGCAGGGTCCTTGTCCTCTTCTGCCTCGGTTGCCTTAGGTAACATTACCCGTTCTATCTGGCTATTGGCAAAATCAGTTACCAGCATAAAAAAGATAATTAGCTGGAAGACGCAGTCAATCATCGGGGTCATATCAAACCCCACACTATCTAATATCGCATGTTTTTTAATCTGCATATTTTCCCCTTTATTAGCGTAGAGCTTCGTCACACCTCAATTGAGGGGTAGCCGCAGGCTTTAGCCTGCGAGAACCGACGCACCCTAAAGGGTGCGGCTACCTAATACCGCATGCTTTTTAATCTTCATATTTTCCCCTTTATTAGCGTAGAGTCCCGCCTGTGGCGGGATAAACTCCGGGCTTAGAGTTGCTTTTTACTCTATGCTCTTTGCTCTATGCTTCCTCACGCAATCACCACGGTCAGGGCCGGGCTCCAGGGCCCGCTGTTTGCCGACGTGGTCAGGTTGACCCACCGGAAGAAGCCGTAAAAACGCTCTCCGGCCTGCTCGTCGCCTAAAGAGATGGTAAACCTTGCCTTCCTGGAAACTACAGACTTTCTGGCATCCTTCTGTCCCTCAGGCGGCATCTCGCCTTTTGGAACGAGGATATACCGGCATTCAATCCCATCGGCCAGCCGGAGCTTACTGCATCTGGTCTGGTCTTTTTCGGTCCGGCAACGGACCTCAACATCGCCGCCGCCGATGGCTTTGAGATTGACATACGGGATGACCGCGATCTTGCCCCGCGGCGTCGGCTCAATATCTTTTTCCCGGCCGCCTAATTTTAACTTCTCCTCCACCGGAATACTGGTACTGGGCCCAATCCGCTCATTATGGAATGTCCGCAACTCATTTTCATAGACCTTGCGACAGCGCCGGTGGGCCACCACATCTGTCCTGGTCCGGGTATTTTTATCCTGGCATTTGTAATAGAGCGGCTCATATTCAGCCCGACGGGCCACCAGAGGATTCACCGCGCTATTCGGGATGCCCCAGGCCACCTTGTTGGCCACCACGGTGTCGACATAATTAGCCTGGGCATTAAAAAAGTTGTCGTCGTTCAGACGAGGACGACCACCAAAAGGACTTGTGGTTCTTATATCTACCATAACTACCTCCTATTTTTTCTGGCTATCCACCGTGATGTTAGTAGTGGACAACCCTGTCTATAAGCCAGAATGCGCGCCTTTCAATCCGGAATGCACGCCTTTCAATCCGGAATGCACGCCTTTCAAGCCGGAATGCATGCCTTTCAAGCCGGAATGCATGCATTTCAAGTCGGAATGCACGCCTTTCAAGCCGGAATGCACGCCTTTCAAGCCGGAATGCATGCATTTCAAGCCGGGACTAACTGGCTCTAACGTGCTACGGTTTCACATCACCTCCTTTCCACTCCTCGCCTTCCTGCTCTGGGCGCCTGCCCAGCGGGTCTTTTGGTCTGTTCCTGTCCCAATCCCACTGCCCCGCGTCTTTCAGTTTCTGCTCCGTGTCTTTAAGTTCCTTTTCCGCGGCTCTCAGGTCAATTTTCGACCTGAGCTGCTTATCATAGGAAGCCATATATTCCTTGTGACTGCCCGCCAACTTAGTCCGGGCCTCCGGTGGAATCCCCCACTTGTGTGCGTTGGCCGACAAGACCCTGATAAAATTATCGGCCCAGGCCGCAAATTCCAGCTCACCTTTGGGGATAAAACTGTATCGCTCCGCGGTGGCGAGCCGACTTCGTTTGCTTTTTGACCGTTCAATTATAAACCTGAAATAGCATTTGTAATCCTGTAAGGTCCTTTTCATACAATGGGCCGGGGCTTTACACGGGTTAGGCGGTGGGGACAGTTCCCTCTTCAGAAGATTAAGATGTTTCATCAGCGCTCTGAACAAATCATTAGTTTCTCCAACATGGAAGACGTAATAGTCATGGCCTGCCTGCGCCGACCTGTCTGCGCCCACTGGGCAAGCAGATGCTTTGGCGGGCAGGTCGGCAGGCCGGCCGGTCTGATAAATTAACTTATAGACCCCGGGCAGGTCCGGCACATAGTTATCTACCAGCTCAAGGGTATATTCAAATCTCGGAGTCCACTCCTCCCGCCTAGGCGGGACGGGACGGTCTGCGGACTGGTCAGACATAACTTTCTCCTTTATTAGCGTCGAGCGCCCCGAATGCTTTCGGGATGCTTCCTCTATGTTTTTTCAGCAGGTTGGAGATTTTTAAACTTGCCGATAAATTCACCGCAGATTATACCGATTTCTATAATAAGTTGCCCCCCTTTATTCTTAATGACGAAGAAAGCGGCCAGAACAGGGATGGCGACAAACAACCCCTCACAGGTGGTAACCAACGCTTCATAAACACCTTTTGCCAGGGTGGCGGGCGAGGGTGAAACTTCTTTTTCAATCACGGTGAAGGCGCCAATCATACCCGTAACGGTCCCGAGCAATCCCATCATTGGCGCGATACTACCCAGAAGAGACAGGTAACCTATTTTCATATTAAGTTTATTAGCCTCCACTTCGCCGGCTTCTTCCATTGACCCAACCATTGCCTCATAACCCTCGCTGGCTTTGGCCAGGGCGTTGCCGATTATGTTAGTAAAAAAGTTTGGATTGCCACTGCAGACCGCTAACGCCTCTTCATATTGCCCTTCGTCGACCAATGCTTCTAATTCAGCTACCAATTCCGGCGGGCACAGCTTGTCACGCGTAATTGTTGTAAAGTCCTGGATTATCAAGGCAAGAGAAACTACACTGAGGAGAACAATAAGCCAACCAACAAAGCCACCGGCCTTGAGCAAATCCCAGAACCCTTTATCTTTTACTGTAGGATTGAGATTGCTGTTATCCCCTGACTCATCCTGTGCATAAAGCAAACAGGGTAGCATCAAAAGTAGTATCAAGAATCCAACCATGATGCTGACTGCGCCGATTCCCCATATTTTACCCGTCGCTTTGTTTTTCCTTAACATTATCTTTCCTCCTCTCTTAACCCTGAACTGTTGCAGGTCAGGGCACGCTCTTTTAATTCCCGCCAGGGACAAGAGCAATATATTTATTCTTTATTTTACGAATTGCTCCAGGTCCTTTACCCACTTATTTGAGGCGAATGCGGGAGAAGACCGTAGTTCGATAGCAATTCGTTTAGCATATTCTTTATGCTGTTTTTGTTTATCCGCATCCGGAATAAAATTCGCCATTATATTCAAACAAGATGCAGCGTAATAAGAAGCGCGACAGTATTCATCAATGGATTCGCCTTCCTGAGGAAGATATAATACGTTAACGCGGAGATAAGCCCTCAGGGCTTTTTTATAATCTACAAGTGTGTTAGATTTTTCGGCTACGACACGGTAACAATCACCAAGTCCTGTATAAGCCCCCCGTAAAACCGCGGGAGCAAGGGATTCTTTGATTACTTCATTGAAATTGCGTTCAGCATCGCTATATTGTTTTTCCGATAGTTGACAACGGCCTAAACCAACACGGGCACTGTCTCTAATTTCCGGATAGGCTGATGCGTCTCTAATTAGGCTGGTATAAACCTGCCGTGCTTGTTTCGGGTCGATTACAAATAAGATGTCACCTTTTAATAATTCCATCCCGTAACTAAGTTCGTCAGAGGCTTTTATTTGATTAAAAATACTTTTGTATTTTTCAGTAGCTTTGACAGCGCCGGGACGATCACCTTTGGCTAGATGGCATTTTACTTCCGCATCACTTGCCTCCCGACAGAATCGGTTATCCGGAATCTCTTTCGCTAATGTGTCGTAAAGAGAAATAGCCTTATCCCACTGATTAAGTGCCTGGTAAGAAACAGCTAATTTATATATTATATGTGGCTTAAAAATAACACGCAGCTGTCCAACTTTAGCCAATAATACCTCATACAACTCAACTGCTTTTTTGTAATTCTTCTGTTGCCAGGCTGTTTCAGCATTAAACCATTCAGCTACCTGAATATCATATCTAATATTATCAATATTGGCTAACGGGACAGATTCGCTTCCGCCGCCTCCCTGGAGAGTTATTTGGACAAACTTAAAATCCTCCTTAACAATTTCGCCTTCCTTTGTTTTATTGTCTCTGGTAGTAATTACATCTTTTAATCTCGCCTGGGCAAACGCTAACTGACTAACAACAACAGTAATAACTATTATTAAAATAATTTGATATGCATAAAGTTTTCTCGTCATCATAATATTCTCCCTTTCTATTTTTGGGGCAAAACTGATTCAATATCTTTCTTCAATTTGATTAATTTTTCCTTTAACTCATCATTCATTTCCTTAAAACCTTCAGTCATTTTCTCCATTGTCAGTAACTTGTTATAGGCTTCTCTGGGGAAACCCTGTTTGTAATCTATCAAAATAAGATGGTAATTGGCATTGTCAACTTCATTCCTTAGATATTTGTTCTTCTCCGGCGTGTTCTGGTCATTAATTTGACTATTAAATATCTGCGCCAGTTCAAGCCATTTTTCACAAGCCAGCTTCCATTTTTTTAATTCTTCGTAGGTCTCAACTAAATATAGTTTGACTGCTCCCAAACCAGGCGACCTCTTGTCTGTCCATTCTTTATCCAGCCTTTCCAGGTAAGGCAAAGCAAATTCATAATCCTTTACAGCCCGGGCACACACAACAATTTTCCAAGCAATTGCCGATGGCTCTTCACCAGATGGTTTTTCTCCAAATTCCTTGTCCAGGATACGCTTAAAGATTTGCATGGCGTCCTTGTAGTAATCGGCATTTCCTCCCAGGTCTACCGCCGCGAGATATATTTTATTTGCATATTGCGATGCCTCGTCCGGTTTAATCTGTTTAGCATAGTCCTTAAATATTAATAAGAGATAAAATTCAAGTTTTTCAATATTGTCAACCAATTGATTGTAAATTTCGGGGGTTTTATTTTTAATCTCATTAATTTTATCAACGCGTTCCTTGTCTTTCAAGGCTATTGGAACAATCTTCTCAATAGCGTTTTCATACCCTCCAGCCATTAATAAAATTATTTCCTTCCTTACTTCTCGTTGTTGCTTCTGTGCCCAAGTCTTTAAGATATTCAGCTGCAATTCCGCTTTAACCATATCCCCTGTTTTTACGAAGGCTTCAGTTTTTAATGCGAGGGCATAATAAACATCACTGGTATCTTTTGGCCAATTAGCCTCAAATCCTTCCAACACCTTTAAGACATCAGCATTTTTTTGAACCGCCTCATGTCCATAGATACAACCTAACCATAAGGTACTTTGCCGCTGATAAGAACGCATTGTTTCTTTCTGTTGGGCAAAAATCGGCGAGTTAACATTATCAGTAATGAATTTTAAAACATCTTTAAGGGCTTGTTCCGCCTGACTAAAGTATTGAAGTGTCTCTTTTTTTAACTGTTCTTTTTTAGCCTGGTCGGCTTCTTTCTGGAAGGCGGGCCAACTTACTTTTGTCGCCTGACGGTAATACATATAACCGACGCTTGCCCAGGCTCTCACCCGATATTTTGAATTTTCATCTTTGGCAACATTCTGATAACGGGGGATGGCTTCCAGATATTTATCTTGGTCAGCAAGTGAATCTGCGAGTCTTACTTCACTATCTATGTCTTGTAGCAATCCTTTTTTCGCCATATCGTTACGAATCCAGGTCGCCTGCTCCTCATCATTTTTGTCCTTGGTATCTTGAGCGATTTTGCTAAGGCAATCTGCCGCCCATTTACCAACCTCGGGAGCCAAAAGTTTATCATCTTTGCCTTTCGCATCCTTATAGTTACGATAAATTTCTTCATAGATAATCGCTGCTTCATAAAGGCGGGGAGGAACTTCGTAACGATAGATTTTACCCATCAGGAAAAGCACACGCGGAATATACTGTTCCTGCTGGTTACGAGGACGATTTCGCAGAAAACTAATAAACATCTGCGATTGACGAAGAGCTTCACTATAAGATCCCCACTCAACAAGATTGTTAATATTGGTCATAACCGTTTCGGGCGGGATAACGTCAGGCCCAAGCTCCTTAAAAAGCCGCTGGAGTAATTCCCGCGCTTCACTTGCCGCTGGTCCATGTGAGTTAATTATCTGCTGGATTTGTGCAACCCCATCCGTTTTTCGATTTAGTCTAATGAGTGCTTTTGCCCGTTCCAAAACGGCTTTCTGAACATAGGGGTCTTTCGCATCCTCCTTATAAATCCTAAGCAATGAACCCACCGTATCGAGAACCAATTGGTCTTTACCCGTCAGGTTATAAACTTCAGCTGTCCGATAAAATCCCTCTTGGATTATATCCTTAAAATGTTCTAGGAACCTTTCATTTGTTTTAATCTTATTATATAAAACTACAGTTGAATTTTTGAAATTTCTCAAAGCGACCTCAAAATTTTCTAATTCCATACAACACGCCCCGAGCAAATTCGAGGCGGCATACACCGTAGAACTCTCAATACCACCGTACATAAGAAGAAATTCTTCAAGTTGAGTTATGACTTCCTTAAGTAATTTCGTACGTTTGGGGTCAGATTTATCATACATTTTGGCTTGATTATATCGCATGAGGATGTAATTATATTTTAGCGAAATGACGATATCTTCAATTTTTATTCTTTCTTTCTCTAATTTGGCTGCCTCAGCTTCATCCCCTCTATCAATAGCATCTCTAATTTTCTCACAAATCTCGGTAAGTTTTTTGTCATATGTAGCCAAAAGACCTTTAAAGTAAGTAGCCGTTTGGTCAAAAGATTTTTCAGCTTCCAGCTGAAGATTATTTCTCTTAGTCGGGTCTAACTCCTGCTCTTGCCACTTGTTTAAGAAATTACTGCGTGTCCAATAGAGTTCTCCGAGCTCAAATTCATATTTAGTAACAAGTGATTCGGAATCAGATTCTTTATTGCTATCAAGTAATTTCGGATTGGCTTTAACCTTACTAAGGAATTCCTGCAAAAGGACAACGGCTTCCTTAAAATAACTATCTGTCTTTTCCCCCACTTCTAAAAGGGCTGCTTTCTCTTTTATATGACTCCTAGTATAAATAAGCTTTGCCTGGGCTTCTGACGTTTTGTTAAGATTCGCATAATCAGCAAGTTCTTCCTCAGCAAAATCTGCCATCCCTTTTTCCATTAACTTCTCAGCATATTCTAAATCATCTTTCCCAGCGTAAAGATTCCTAAATGGAAATAGAAGACCCAAAAAAAGAAACAGCATTACTATCCTAACTATATAGCTTGTCTTCCTAGACTTCACAACTTTTGCGGAATGAACTGCTAAAAATTTTATCATAATTAGAACTTTTCTTTTTCCTCCTGTCCCAAAACTGTAATATAGGCTCTAATTAAAATAAGGCTGACCTGCCTCTGTTCAGCCGTTGGTTTTTGTCTAAAGAGTGCGCCGATAATTGGTATTTTAGAAAGTATCGGAACCTCGGAAGTGCCTGCTATCGATTGACCAGTCATATAACCGCCAATCAGTATCGTTCCTCCGTCAGGCACAACTACCGTGGTGTGGGCCGTTTGATATTGGATATCAGGCAGTTCAAAATATGGTTCCGATGGTCCTATCGCGACAGACCCAGGGTTAATCACCTGAGGATGAAGCTGTCGCAAATTTGGTAATGTATAAGGAGGGGTTAGGGAAGTCATCGCTGGTCTTACCTCCATCGTAATATATTTTAAGTCCGCGCTGACGATAGGTTTTACTTCAATAATCGTACCAAGCGTTAAAACAGCAAGAACGGGATCGGCTGTCACGTTTGGGGGTGCGGAAACCACTATATCGTAATCTCTGATATAAGTAAATTGGTCAAAGATAGAAACATAAGCACGCTGACCATTATACGCCGTAATTTTAGGCGCCTGCAAAAGTTTTCCCCGTTGTCTCTTTGATAATGCCGTTAATATTGCCTGAAGCTGGGTGGTTCCTATATTTAAGTTATAGCTAAGTGTGGGCGAGACGGGCGAAAAAACCAAATCGGAAAAACGGCTAAAGAGTTGGTCGCTATTCAGGGTGTGCTCCACACGGGCTCTAAGCTCACGCGTGTTATTTTGGTAAAGACCGTAAACGCCGGAGGTAAGAGCCGTAAAACCTGCTCCTCCATCTAATGGAACAGCCTGCAAAGCGTTGGGTAGTGCGGGAGCGCCCTGCAATCCCTTCAAATCTACACCAATATCTTCCAGGAAGTTTTCTTCTACGATAAGGAAACGGGCTTCTACGGTAACAATAATATCCATTGAGGCACGAAATCCATTTAACAATTCTTCCACTTGTTTGTGAACCTCTGGAGTATGATTTATATGAATGGTCCCGGTACCCGGGTCAAAAGTAGGTGGTTCGGGCCAGTTGCCGCGAGAAATATTTTCAGTAATCAGACGGATAAGCTCGTTGCCATCAATCCGTGGCACCTGCGTATCCGCTGGAGGAAGGGCTTGAGTCATTGTGAGACTTAATACCGGTGCGGTATAATTAGGAATTTCCAGAAGTGACAAATCCATCACATCATACGAGCGCCGTTCCATCCGTGATAGTATAACATTTTCCTTGGTGGTAATAATTACCATCCCCTCCTTAATATAATAACCCAAACCGGGTGTTTCAAGCATTTCTCTTAAGGCAAATTTTATCGTGGTTCTTTCGGCTCTATAGTTAATTTGGGTCTGAGGATCTACGGCAGGACTATCAATAATAATATTAAGTTTGTTTTCTGCCTGTTCAAAATACTTTTGAATATGCGCAACAACATTTTGAAGCGTTTCTCCTTCACCGAAAGGAAAACTCATTTTCCTTTCTAAAAGAAGACTGGTCTGCCTATCTATTTCTGAAGCTGGGTTAGGTTTTTCAAGGTGCCGAGGTCCTCGCTGGGAAATGACGCGCCACGTCTCTTTATCAGGAAATTCTACAATTTTTTGAGGAGGACTGGTTTTAAAATCGTATGATTCAAAAACCTGTTTCCACTGTTCGGCAAGATTATAAGTATTTTCCCGTTTAACCTTAGCACGCTGAGCAGAAAATGCTATTTCTTTAAGCTTTTCAGCCATTGGATCACCTGGTATTTCGTCCAATATCTTGTCGCACAAGATAGTGGTTTGTTCATATCGCTCATTCATAAATTCTTCCTGCGCCTGACGGAAGAG
>Ga0315289_10009038_pt1 | contig 14375 bp, 13 predicted proteins | sample YL17G11_40_MG_FD_203452 | JGI IMG/M metagenome (GOLD analysis project Ga0315289, IMG submission 203452) | Sediment microbial communities from Yellowstone Lake, YNP, Wyoming, USA - YL17G11_40 | ecosystem: Environmental > Aquatic > Freshwater > Lake > Sediment | place: USA: Wyoming | collected...
GATCATCGCCCCGGAGACCAACACGGCGATGACCCACCCGAGACTGTTGGGGTAAAGATCGTCCAGCGCGGGCATCTCGAAGTGGAACCAGACGCCGAGGGCGGTGGCCGAGACGGTCACCATGGCTCCGGCCAGGAAACAGAACATCACGCCGTTGGCCAGGTCATAGAGTGTTACCAGCTTTCGGCCGCAGATCTTTTCCAACTGGTAGTAGAGCGTGAGCCGTGCCCGGGTGGCGATGGGCGCGCACATAAAAACCCAGCTCAACACCGCCAGGAGATTGCCCACGAGCAGGCCGACGACGACATCGTACGCACTGACGCCGGCGGCGACGAACAGCGGCCCGATCATCAGCTCGGTCCCGGCCGTGTGCTCCCCGGCGTACATGCCGACAAAGCTGCGAAAGCCCAGCAAGCGGTTTTGCGGCACCGGCTCGCGCTCGAACTCGCTGCCACCCTGCGTCTCTTGTGCCTGTTGCTCCGTGCTCATCTTGTCTTTCCTTATCGTGTGTTGGGTGGCACGCCCAAACTTGCGTAGCACGGGCATCTTGCCCGTGTCCTCATGGGCGGGACGCCCATGCTACTTGCTTTGAGCGTGTCTTCCTACGCACAGGATTGTACCGAGACAAGCACGGTCAAACAAGTTTTGGCTGTGTCGTCTGGCCTCTTCGTAGGGCGAGCCTGGGCTCCCAAACGCGATTCATCGCGTTTGGGGTCCCCGTCCTCGCTCGCGCAGCACGGGCATCTTGCCCGTGATCCTGAGTCCATGGGCGGGACGCCCATGCTACGACGTCGTGCGGGGACGCACGACCTACGAAGAACGGCACAAGGGCTGTTCTTCTCCCCGGTCTTGGCTCGCTACGTGTCAATCTGCCGCCGGTTGCGCGCCGAGGTAATTGCCGTAGCCGACGATGATCGTTGAGAGGATCAGCATCGCCAGGCCGAGTGCCAGCTTGGTCTTCGTGCCGCTACTGCTGCCCCTCCACTCCTTGAGGGCGATGCCCCAGAGCGAGCTGAAGATGATGATGCTGGCCATGTGCAGGGTCCAACTGGAGAACTTATACTGGCCCATCTGCGTCTCGCCCATCGTGTAGAAGAAGAATTGCATGTACCAGGTGACCCCCGCGAGGACGCAGAAAAGATAATTGCTCACCATCGGCACGGCCTCGGCGACATTTACTACCGTGACCGGCACATCCACGACGACCTCGCCGCTCGGCGTGTCGATCGCGGCCGCGAGCATGGCCCCACGCGGCGGCGAGTCCCGGCGGGGGGCCTGGCGGAAGTACTGGTAGCCCGTGCCGTTCCTGTAGTTCAGGAGCACGCACCAGATGAAATTGGTGGTAAAGCCGCCGAGCAGCACGACGCACAGCTTGGGCAGACCCGTCCAGAGGGTCGTCGTTCCGTGCTGGGCCGAGAGTTCCGCGATTGGCGCGGCCGCATCCAAACCGTAGGCAAAGCTGGCGCTCATAATGCCCGAGAACGTGGCGACGAGGATTCCCTTCCAGAAGCTGAATTCTTTGATGACCTCCTTCTTCTTGTCCTCCGGCATCTCCCGGTCCTTGGAAATCCCGGCCAGACCCGTGACGACGATGCCGAGCAGACAGACGATAATCCCCAACCCGATCCAATGACCGGAAGGCGTGGAGAACTTCTGCACGAGCGTGCCGTTGAACAAGGGCGGCATCAGTGTGCCGAACAGGGAACAGTAGCTTAGCGCGACGGCCATGCCCAAGGACATGCCGAGATAACGCATCGTCAGTCCGAAGGTCAGTCCGCCCAGGCCCCACATCAGGCCCCAGAAATAGCCCCACCCGATCGCGCTTGCCGGCGCTTCGCGCAGGACGGCCAAGAGATCGCTGGTCCAAAACGAGGCAATCACCCACGGGGCGATGATCCAACTGAAGAAGCCGCCAACGAGCCAATAAACCTCCCACGCCCATTTCTGCACACGGCGGTAGGGGGCATAGAAACTACCCGCCGCGAGTCCGCCGAGCCAGTGGAAGAGCACGCCGAGGAAGGGATTTGCGACCACGATTTCTGATTCCTGTTACTTACGTTTTGCCAGCATGCTCTTTTCGTACACCTTGACTTCGTTCAGCCAGGCATCGCCGGCCGGGACGTTCGATTTTGTGCAATAGTAATCCCAGACCGCCCCGAACGGGAGGGTCTTGAGCTCCTCCAGCATCGCCAGCCGGGAGGTGAGGTCGCTCCCAGCCTCCATTTGCTGGAGTCTGGCGGTCGGCTCCAGCAGGGCCAGCAGCAGGGCCTTGAGCATACAGCGGGTGCCGATCACCCAGGCGGCGATGCGGTTGATGCTGGCGTCAAAGAAGTCCAGGCCGATGTGGGTCCGGTCGAGGTAGCCGCCCCGCACCAGTTCCTGGGCCAGGGCCTCCAATTCGTCGGACAGGATCACGACGTGGTCGCTGTCCCAGCGGACGCCGCGACTGACGTGCAGCAGAATCTCATCCACGAACGTCATCACGGCGGAGATTTTGTCAGAGACGACCTCTGTGGGATGGAAGTGGCCCATGTCCAGGCACAGGAGCGTCCTATTCGCCACCGCGTAGCCGAGGTAGAACTCGTGCGAGCCGACGACGTAGCTTTCGGAGCCGAGGCCGAACAACTTGCCCTCGACCGCATCCAGCAGGTGCTTGCGGTTCATCGGCTTGGCGAGCATCTCATCGAGGGACTTCTTCAAACGTTCCCTCGGGCCTTTGCGGTCCACCGGGATGTCCTTGTAGCCGTCGGGAATCCAGGTATTCGTCACGCAGGGCGTGCCCAGCTCCTTGCCCATGTAGGCGCCGATCTGGCGGCAGGCGATCCCATGCTCGACCCAGAACTTGCGAATACCCTCGTCGGCACTGGAGAGCGTAAAGCCGTCGGCGGCCTTGGGATGGGAGAAGTAGGTGCCGTTGAAGTCCATCCCCAGCCCGTTGGCCTTCGCCCACTGGACCCAGCTTGCGAAGTGCTTCGGCTCCAGTTTGTTGCGATCGACCTTACCTCTGGTCTCGGCGTACATCGCGTGCAGGTTCAGGCGGTGCTTGCCGGGGATCAGACTCAGGGTCTTCTCGACATCCGCCCGCAGTTCATCGGCGGTCCGGGCTTTGCCGGGGTAGGCGCCGGTGGCCATGATGCCGCCGCCGCTGAGTCCCTCGGCACTCTCGAATCCGCCGACATCGTCGCCTTGCCAGCAGTGCAGTGAAATCGCGATCCGGCTGAGCCGGTCCATCGCCTTTTCCGTATCCACGCCCAACGCGGCGTAGCGCTCATTCGCCAGCTTGAACGCCTGCTCGATTCCCTTTGAATTCGCCATTGTTCTCCTCACCATTCAAATTGCGGCATGGCGGTCTGTAGTGACGCCGTGAGGCGTTTCTTGGGACCCCAAACGCGACTTATCGCGTTTGGGAACCCTTCATGCCCTTACGGGCACACTACGAACCACCGCTTACTTTTGCGGCGCGACCCGCAATGCCTCCGCGTCGGGCAGCTTGGGGAACGCCGCGTGTGGCTCAGCCTGGTACCAGTACGAGACCGCCGCGATGTCGTCTTCTTCCTGAAGGTAACGGCCGCCGGACTGCCAGCCGAGGGCCTGAATCGTCACGCGCAGGTCTTTGTCGAACCGGACCGGGTCGGTGATGTGCCAGCGGTACAGTCCGAAACGCTGGCCGACCTGATAGATCTGATCCGGCGGCAGCACCTGGGCCAGGCCGGTATAAGGCGTGGAGAAGGTCTGGTACTTTTTCGTCTCGCGGTTCTCGAAGTTGTACGAGCCGCAGAAGTAGTCCTCGGTGCCCGTGCCGCAGATCGTCGGGAACTCCGTGTCACCGTCCATGTAGAACTTGATCTCGCCCTCGCCCCACCAGCCGGGACTGTGGACTTCCCACGCCAGGTAGGTGCCGACGTATTGGCCCTGGCCCTGGACGCCATCGAGGATCGTAAACAGGCCCTTGGTTTTGAGCGGCGCTTCCCGACGGTACTGCGCGTGGAAGTACCCGGCGTCCTTCGGCACGTCCGTCAGTGTGTAGTTGACCTGGTAGTAGAGGGTCATGTCCTTGTCGTCGAGGTTCTCCATCGTGACCTTGGCGCTCTTGCGGAAGGGCATCGGCCAATGGCAGTTGAACGCGCTGCCCGGATTGACGCAGACGGCGAGCGAGTTGATCTGCGCGTACTTGCCCCAGCCGCAGGCGAAGAAATGGCTCATCGGCACTTCCACGGAGGGTGTGGTCTCACCATCCCAGTAGAAGCGGAGGATATAGAGCTGCGTTTTGTCGAGCGGGGCGGGTGTCATCCAAATCTGCTGGATCACGCCGGAACTGTTGATCTCGCCCATGGTGAAAGTGGACTTGGCGGGGATTCTCACTGACGGCGAGATCTTCCAGCCCCGGCCCAGGTCACGAGCGGCGTTCTTGCCGGTGCCTTCCGTGGCCATGGCGGCTTTGCCTTTTTCGCCGGTGAAATTCTCCGGGCTGATCGAGCGGGTCTTGGCGCTCGACAGCCGGGGCAGGCCCGCCAGATCCATACCCAGGCCGTCGTGCCCCCGGCTCCCACCAAATGACTTGCCATTACATCCCGGCAGATACACCAAAGAACAGATCGCCAGAGACAGCACCAAAAGCTCCGCCTGACGCCACGAGATTCTCCCACACCGTTTCATTTTCCTGTCCTTTCCATAAGTCACACATGCTCCGCCACGAACGCGCTATCCTTTGTCATATGTAGGGGCAACCCCCTGTGGTTGCCCGAAATCCTGAGGGCGGGCACGGGGGCCTGCCCCTACGAAGGCAAATGCTTCGCTGTGCTCAGCGTGACAGTGAAATCGATCATCTTCCGCTTTCGGAGTACCGGTCCAGCAGCTTCTTTTCGGCCTCCATCGTCCAGAGGCCGTCTTTCAGGTGTGCCGCCACGTCGGGCAGCTTCTGGGCAAGTTCCTCCAGCCGGATCAGGCCCATGCTCTTACAGGCCGGGTAGACCATGATCTTGCCGGGGATGGAGCGATTCTCGACGGCCCGGATTCCCTCGACGGCGCCCTCAAAGCCGGAGATGGCGGCGACGCTGACATTCGTATCGAGCCGATCCGATTCGACCTTCTCCAGCATCCGCTTCATATCGTCCAGGGTCGAGCCGCTGGTGCCGATGAAGTACAGCCGCTTTTCCACGTAGGCGTCCAAGTCGATCGGGCCGCTGACGGTCGCGGGGATGCCGGCGAAAATGTTGATGATGCCCCGAGCGGCCGAATTCTGGACGGCAGCAGCCACCAATTCCGGTACCGGGGCCATCAGGACCGTGTACGTGAGATCCGCCGGGGTCTCCTGCTTCTGGGCGTTGTAGGTCTGGTATTCAACGTCGTTCTTGCGGGCCAGGGGCTCGGCAATCCTTGTCAATGCCGCCAGCCGGACGTCGTCCACGTCGCCCGCGAACACGCTGACGCCCCCGATTCCCTGGCAGACGTTGCGGATGACGTGCATCATGCCCATCGGCCCGCCGGCCCCGACGACGTTGATGCGGTCGCCGTGGCGGATCTCGCCGGTCTTGGGGATGTACTTCATCGACTCCGCCGGATTGGAGCCGGTGGTCCCGATGATCCGAATCCCGCCGTAATGAACCCGGCCCACCATGGTCACAACCGGCTGCTCGAACCGTTTGCCGTTGAGCACGATGTTCAACAAGCCCTTCGCGGCGATTTTCGGGAACAAACCCTCCACGATCCGAGCATTCGATCCGAAGTACACGACATCATCGTATGTCGCATCTGTCAGGTCGTCGATTCGCTTGGCAATCGTCAGCGGTGCCGTCAGATCGGTCGGCGGCGTCAACTTGGAGACCCACGTGATCTTGGCGGGAGTCCCGTACCGGCGCAGGAGTTGGTTCATGCGGCCGAGGGGGAGTTCCGTGTCCGCCACGAGCAGCATCTGTCCGTCGGCCTTGAGTGTAGTCCGCTCCCTGGTGACATACGCGTCCTCGACGCACGCCCACGGCTCGGACAAGGCGATGGCGGAAGCCGCCCGGTCTTCGGGGGCCGGGATGAGCATGGACTCGCCGTCGGGGGCGGTGATGACCCGCTCATCCATCAGGACGTACTCCTGAAGGGCACCCTCGAAATTGTACCCGAACGCCGCATTGGAGGTGGCCGTGCGCACCCATCGGTAATCGGTCTGTACGAGGTATCGCTCGCCGGGCTTGTGCCGTTCCACCCCCGGCCCGACCGCCACGATCCGTACGACCGTCTCATGTCCCGGGACGGTCGGCGCCTCCTCCGGCACGTAGCTGGGAATCTCTTTGAGAATGCCAAGGTCGATGCCCGCCACGACCTGGCCCTTGCGGACGTGGCCGGTGAACTGCTTGAGCAGCTTCAGATCGGAAAAGCACAGGCCGACAACCTCGACTCGCGCCAGCACCTGGTGCGGCCCGGGCTTGAATACATCCTTGGCCTTGTTCAGGACAAGCTGGTCCGGCCCGACCAACTGAACTGCGTACTGTTTCGCAGGTGTCTTCTCGTTCATGGTGATTACATCCGCACTTTCTTCAGGATGGCGTCGGGCGACGCCTTGCTATTGAGTCCCGTCAGCACGTCTTCCTGTCCCGGCTTCAAGGTCGCGCCCACCTCCTCAAAGAAGACGTTCTTTCGTTCGGCCGTCCCGAAGTGCTTGTCGGCCCAGGCACTGGTGTATCCCAGGCGGCAGCGGCTTTGCAGCACCGAATGGGCGTAGACGATATAGGCGCTCTGCAGGAAGACCGGCAGCAGGGAGGCCAGCTCCGGCGTGTTGAAATCATCCACGAACTTCTGGCCGGGACTGTTCATCTCGGTGCCTTCGACCACGACGAGGTCACGCTTCTGGGCTACTTCCACGACGTGGTAGAGGTTCTTGACCTTCTGGTCCTGTGAGCCGGGCGTGTAGTTGCGGTCGGGAATGACGTTGAGCGCGACCGCCCCCGTGCTCATCGCCACGTCCAGAAGCTCTTCGATGGCCTGCTCGCCATCGCTGGTGCCGTCGAGCCAGGTGTGCACCGGCATGCCGCCGGCCGCCAGGATGAAGCGGTTCGTGTCGGCCATCAGGGGAAACGAGCCGCGGTCGGGCTGGACGTAGCCGACCCCGCCGCGTTTCATCGTCTTGGCCCGGATCGTGTTGAGCAGGTCCCGCCCTTCGGGCACGCCGAGCTTCCTGGCATCGGCGCCCAGTTTCTGCGACCAAAACTCCGCCAGCTTATCCGATGTCGCGCCGAAATGGTCCCGGGCCTTGCGGGCGTAAGCCAGGCACATGTGCCGCTCTGTGGCGTTGCCCGCCGGCGTCAGGGTCAGCACGTCCCGCTCATAGTCCAGCTCGATGGGACTGAGATGCCGGTTGACCCGCTGCATCAGGTCGCGATTGCGCTGCTGGGCGGTCTGCTTGAGACCTTTCAGAAACGTCCGTTGCGAGGCCGGGACTTTCGCACTGGGAAATCCGACGCCCATGTGGTACGAGATGCCCGGCTCGCCCGGCGAGTTGATGACCCGCGTCGAGAACTCGGGCACGTAGACCCGTGTCTCCAGGCCGGAGCAACCCTTAAGGCCGAGCAGCCGGCACGCCTCACGAAACTCATCCAGGGCGTCCAGCACGTCAAAGTCAGTTGTCCCCACGACGGCCAGTCCCGCCTTGCGGGCCAGCCAGGCGAATTTCGTCGGCGAGTAGCCGTAGGTGTTGTACGAAAAGAACGTATGGCAATGCAGATTCACGAATCGGCCCGACTCGGGCAATCTGACGGCACCGGCCTTGACCTGATCCAGCAAGGACACGAGCGCCTGCTTTCGCCGTTCGGCATCGAAGCTGTCCAATTGCTGCTCGAGTTTCTCTATCAACGTCGTTGTCTCCTATCCTCCGCCGTTCGGAGTACCGCGTTTACGCCCGTTCGGAGTACCGCCTTTAGGCGGGTGAGACTCCTCTTATCCGCGTTTAAGGCTAAGAAGAGTTTGACCCGCGTAAACGCGGTACTCCGAACGCTACGTGTGCTTGCGGTACTGTTTCTCCCATTGAGCCGTGTTCTGCGGCCGGTATTCCTTCATCTCGAACGAATTGCGGATGACCTCCCGGGCCTCGGCGATGCTCTGGACTTGCCCGGCGGCCTTGGCCTGCATCAGGATGTTGCCGCTGGCGGTGGCCTCGATGGGGCCGGTGATCACTTTCTTGCCGGTCGCATCGGCGGTGAATTGGCACAGCAACTCGTTTTGAATCCCGCCGCCCACGATGTGCAGGACGTCAACTGTGCTGCCGGTCACGTCTTCTATCGCGCTGAGCACCCGGCGGTACTTCAGGGCCAAGCTTTCCAGGACGAGGCGGACCATCTGGCCTTTGTCCTGCGTGGCTTTCTGGCCGGTGTCAGACAGGCACTTATTGATCCGCGCGGGCATGTCGCCCGGGGCGAGGAAGTCGCTGTTGTCGCAGTTGATATAGCCGAAGAACGGCTTGGCCTTCGTCGCCATCTGCGTCAGCTCGCCATAGGAGAGGTCCTGACCCTCCCGCTGCCACTGCCGCTTGCACTCCTGGACCAGCCACAGCCCCATGATATTCTTCAAAAGGCGGATCGTGTTCTCCACGCCGCCCTCGTTGGTGAATTCGTACTGGAAGGTCTTGTCGTTGACGATGGCGCCGGGCAGCTCGACGCCCATGAGGCTCCACGTCCCGGAAGACAGATACGCCCATTTGTCGCCGCTCGCGGGCACGCCCAGGACCGCTGAGGCGGTGTCGTGGGACCCGACGGCGATCACGGGGATCTTCCCGCAGCCGATCTCCTTGGCCACGCTGCTCGTCAGGTTGGCGACGACGGCTCCCGGCCTGATAACCTTCGGCATGATCTTCATCGGCAGGGCCAGCTCCTCGAAGATGGGTTTGGACCACTTGCCGGTCTTCATATCCATCATCTGGGAGGTGCTTGCCAGCGTGTACTCGCCAAGGGCCTTGCCGCAGAGGAAATAGGAGATCAGGTCGGCCACGAACAGCAGCCGGTCCGTCTTGGCCAGCACCTCGGAATTCGCCAGACGCATTGCCAAAAGCTGATAGAGCGAGTTGAGCTGCATGAACTGGATGCCGGTGTTCTCATAGACTCGCCGCTTGGGCATGAGCGCGAACGCCTTATCCATCATGCCGTTGGTTCGGCTATCCCGGTAGTGGTAGGGGTTTTCAAGAAGCCGGCCGTCGGACCCGAGCAGGCCGAAGTCCACGCCCCAAGTATCGACGCCAATCCCGGCGACTTTGCCGTCAGCGGCCTTAGCTGCTTTCCCGATGCCGGTCTGGATCTCCGAAAGGAGGCGTTTGAAATCCCATCGCAAAGTGCCTTGCTCCTGCACCGGGCCATTGCCGACGCGGTGCACCTGTTCAAGGGTCAGCCGGCCGTCGGAAATCCGGCCCAGCATGACTCTGCCGCTTTCAGCCCCAAGGTCCACCGCGATGTAGTTGGCGTTGTCGGCCATGACCTGCTCCTTTGCCGCAACCGTGGTTCTTCTGCTTCGCAGATACATGCAGATCGCACGCGAGAAAGAGATTAAACGCCCGCGTCCAAGAATCGTCAACACAAAACACGCCCCGCACCAGGGGTCAGACCGCCGGACTCGCAAGAACCGGATGAGCGGTACTCTCTTGTCGCCTTGGCCGACGGATGGGGCTTTAGCCGAAGATATTATGTGGACTCGCCTGAAAGACCCTGATAGGATTGCTCCGAAGGTGCAACGTACTGGCGTTTCACCAGTTGGAACTGGTCCACCCCCGCGTCCGCGGGCGTGCTGTGCGAGTGCCCACACCGTATTTGGGGTGTTTAGGTGGACCCATCTAATCTCTGTTCGGCGCCTGTAGGAGGCAAGATGGGACGAGCGGAAGACCTGTGGGAGAGACTTAAGTCAGAGAGAATACCAGCAATCGAAGACCTAGTTGTCGAGCAGACGGTCGAGGAGTTGTTCCTTGATTTCAAGCAGTCGAGCGATTCAGGCTCGGGTACTAAGCTGAGCGCGGATGACAGAAACAACTTCGCAAAGGCGATTTCTGGATTCGGTAACTCCGAAGGGGGCATCGTCGTGTGGGGCGTCGCCGCCGGGCCAGACGCATACGGGGTTGATGCAGCGAACGCCCTCAAACCCGTAGAAAATGCAAAGCGTTACGAAGGCAGACTGCAGAGCGCAGTGTCGGGTTGCACGATCCCTCCTCACACTGGCGTGCAGAACTACAGTATCGCGATGCCTGGGTCTCAGCATGGATTCGTAGTCAGCTACATAACCTAAGTCCAACGAAGCTCCCCTGCAGGTTGCAGGGAAAGGAATCTACTACATCCGGGCTGGCTCAAGCTTTCTGCCTGCCCCGCATGGCGTCCTATCGGGACTATTTGGAAAAGTGCCGCAGCCTCATGTCTACGTTATCTTTCTCAACGGTCCGGCTCTGGTGGAGGGCAAGAAGGTAAAAGGGGAAATCCATTGTGTCATACGCAACGGCGGGCCAGGAGTCGCCAGCGACCTTTTCATGAACATCGAGGTAGGAGCCCCCGCTGGCGGCAGCTCGCAGATCGCCATCCAACCGGCCGACCAGCAAAACTGGTCGATCGTCAGGTCATTTGGCTATCATTTCAGTTTCATGGCCAAGGACAACGTCAGGTTGCCTCCAGAGGCGCAACTCTCGACCGCAACTATTCAATACCAACTGGAGAAGCCGTTCACAAGCAATCTCGAGATGAAGATCATGACGGGGGCCGCGGGATCAATGCCTCACCGGTACTCCTGTGACAGGCCACCCTCAAGGCTCGACGAACTGTACGCCGCGATCATCTCTTCTTGGCCGCACCAAGAGCTTCGCGACGCGGCGTCGAAACGTTTTTCTATGAATCTCATGGCCGATGAGGAGACACCAATCGCCTATCAAATCGTTGGAGCTGACGCCTCCGGCCACGCTGGCACGGTTGTCCAAGCAGGTACAGACTGTGGGCCTGAGAGCTACTCGGCGGCGCAGCTCAACTCCATGTTAGGCGCATTCTCACTTTGAGTTGACAAAACTCAGCGTGTTAGCTATAGTCTAGACAGTCTAGATGGAGTGTACACTATGAGTCACATTTGGCAATTGCAGGAAGCCAAGAACAAACTCAGCGAAGTCGTTGAGGCCGCACTGAACGATGGCCCGCAGGTGATTACGAGACGCGGTGCTGATACAGCCATCGTGCTCTCGTATGCCGATTATCGCAGACTGCTCTTGAGCCAGAAGAAACTGTCGGATTTCTTTAGAGAGTCACCGCTCGTCGGGGTCGAGTTAGATTTGACCCGGGATTCCAGTCCGATTCGAACGGACTTAGCCATATGAGATATCTTCTGGACACGAACGTTATCTCGGAATTGATCGCCAAACACCCGAACGAGCGAGTCATTCATTGGCTTGATGACCTTGATCCGGCCAGCATTTATCTCAGCGTGATCACGATTGGCGAGCTTCGCAAGGGGATTGAGAAGCTGTCCGACTCAAGCCGGAAGGATGAGCTTCAGAGTTGGCTCACCGATGAGTTGCTGATCCGTTTCCGGGATCGGATACTGGTGTTGGATCTGGATGTGATGTTGGTATGGGGTGAGTTGGTGGGCCGATTAGAGCGAATCGGTCGCCCCCTGGGAGCCATCGACTCGCTCATCGCGGCACTTGCCTTGGCTCATTCCTGTTTCCTGGTTACTCGGAACGAAACTGACTTCCAGGACACAGGCCTGAACGTCACCAATCCCTGGAAATGAATTGTTCGCTTTCAAGGAGAGCTGAAGGTACGCGGTGCTCTTTCAGGGCTTGCTGGTCTCTTTGGAACCCGCTACCATCGCGGTATCATGACCCCGATCGACGAAGAGCTTCGGCGGCAGGTCAACCAGTTGGTTGACACGTATCGGGATCGGTGTCTGTGGTTTCTTCGGGCAGACTACTATCCCACCGATTTGCCGGAAGTGCTCCGTACGCTCGATTACATCCGGCGCTATGGCGACCGGGAGGCATTCCGCAAGGCTGGGGAGTTGTACCAATGGCTCTCACCGGATTCCAGCAAGCCATCTGCCGTCTCATAGCGGCCAACCGCCTCGAACAGGGGGAAGCCTATGTGGCGGGAGGGGTTGCACTAAACCTCCTGACCGGAGGCAGGCGGATTTCTCGCGATATCGATCTTTTCCACGACACGCTCGAAGCCTTGGATGCCACGTGGCAGGCGGATCGCAGATTGCTGCAGAGCCATGGCTACGAGATACGCTCGATCCACGAACGCCCCGGCTATGTGGAGGCGGTAGTGGGCAAAGGGCCCGAGAAGGTGCTGATGCAATGGACGCGCGACAGTGCCTTTCGGTTTTTTCCCTTGGCTCGGCACGAGGAGTTGGGGCTGGTGTTGCATCCATTTGACTTGGCAACCAACAAAGCTCTCGCGTTAGCAGGACGGCTCGAAATCCGTGACTGGATCGACATGATCACGTGCCACGAGCGAATTCAGCCCTTGGGCTATCTGGCATGGGCAGCTTGCGGCAAGGACCCGGGTTTCAGCCCTCTGACGATCCTGGAGCAGGCCGGTCGTTCCGGGCATTACACGACCGCCGAACTGGAGGGGCTCTCTTTTGACGGTCCGCCGCCCAACCTCGCCGGACTGCTGCAGCGGTGGCATTCCATGCTCCATGAGGCACGCGAGGTGGTGGGAGTCCTGCCGGCAGAGCACGTGGGTACGTGTGTACTTCACCGCCAAGGTGATCTTTACAGAGGTAACTTGGCACAACTCAGGCAGGATCTCGCAGCCGACAATCTGATCTTTCACCCAGGCAGTATACGAGGAGCGTACCCACAGATCTCTCAGCAGTGATCACAAGCCGGATGGGCGGCGGTGCAGGTCAGGACGCGACCGGGACGCAGTGGGGCTGGAAGCGGACTTTGGCCATGCCGATCAGGTAGAAGCTGCCTGTGATGCAGATCAGGTCTTCCCGGCCGACGGCGCTGCGAGCCAGTTGGAGGGCTTCTCCGAGAGTGTTGGCGACCTGGCACATCTTGCCGCAAAGCTCGGTGTAGACATCCGCTAACTCCTGCGGCGACATGGCTTTAACCGAATTGCTGCGGGTGAAGATCACCTTGTCGGCCCCGTACTGAAGCTCGGCCAGCATGCCGGGGATGTCCTTATCGTTGTTGCAGCCGAAAATCATGACCATCGAGTCGTAGGGGATGTTCTGGCCGATCGCGTGGATCAGGGCGCGAATACTGGCGGCGTTGTGGGCGCCGTCGATCATCACGCGGGGGTCCTCGCAGATCATCTCCATCCGTCCGGCCAGAGAGACGCTGCCGAGCCCCTGGGCGGACTTCTCGTTGTCGATCTCGAAGCCGGCCGATTTGAGTTTGTCCAGCAGGGCCAGGGCCAAGCCGCAATTGATCGCCTGATGCCGGCCGTGCAGGGGCACCCGCAGGTGCTCGAACTTGCTGGTCGGCGTTGACAGGCAGATCCGGGTGTGCGGGCCGTGCTCGCGCGAGGTCTCGAAGCGGTAGGAAAAGTCGATATCGGTGCCGGTAACGCTCAGGGGCGCCTTGATGGCCAGCGATTGTGCCCTCAGGACGTTCATGGCCAGGGGATCCTGCTGGACGGTAACGACCGGAACGCCCCGTTTGAAGACGCCGGCCTTTTCCATGGCGATCAGGTCGAGCGTGTCGCCGAGCTGCTTTTTGTGGTCGATGCTCAGGCTGGTGATGCCCACCACCTTGGGCTGGATGACGTTGGTGCTGTCCAGCCGGCCACCCATCCCCGTCTCAATCACGCCGATGTCGATATGGCAGTCCGCAAAGTACGCAAATGCCAGTGCCGTCATGATTTCGAAGAAAGTCGGCGGATCACCGTCCTTGGTCAGCTTCTCAATCGGGCCGTACAGCCGGTTCATCATTGCCAGCATCTCGGCCTCGCTGATCATCCGCGAATTGACCACGATCCGCTCGTGCAGATGGACCAGATGGGGCGAAGTGTACAGACCGACCGTGTACCCGTTGGCTTCGAGCATCTTGGCCAGCATGGTCGCCGTCGAGCCCTTGCCCTTGGTTCCGGCGATGTGGACGGTGTTGATCTTGGTGTGAGGATCGCCCAAAAGGGACAACAACCTCTCCATCCGTGCCAAGCTAAACGTCGTAACGTTATAGCGCACATGCTCTTCCTTCTCGTAGTCGGTTCTATCCAGGAGATAAGCCAGCGCTTCCTTATAGTTGCTGAAAGCCTTCCTGGCTTTGACCGTGGCGACTTTGGAAGAGATCCTTCGTGCTTCTTTCTTTCCGGTTGTCCTTATTGTCTTGGCCATGAAAACGCCATGTTAGCAAATCCCGTACTTGCCGTCAACCAATAGTGTACAGAATTAGATTATTCGTTAAAGTTATCAGTACAGTTTATCCATGG
>Ga0315289_10009039_pt1 | contig 14374 bp, 12 predicted proteins | sample YL17G11_40_MG_FD_203452 | JGI IMG/M metagenome (GOLD analysis project Ga0315289, IMG submission 203452) | Sediment microbial communities from Yellowstone Lake, YNP, Wyoming, USA - YL17G11_40 | ecosystem: Environmental > Aquatic > Freshwater > Lake > Sediment | place: USA: Wyoming | collected...
ACAGGCCTGGAGGCCTATTCTACCGGGACGCCACGCGAGCCTCAGTAGAATAGGCATTCCTGCCTGTTGTTCGGTCCCAGCAAAACAGGCCTGGAGGCCTATTCTACCGGGACGCCACGCGAGCCTCAGTAGACTAGGCATTCTTGCCTGTTGTTCGGTCCCAGCAAAACAGGCCTGGAGGCCTATTCTACCGGGACGCCACGCGAGCCTCAGTAGACTAGGCATTCCTGCCTGTTGTACGGGTAGGATGGCCCGTGCACTCCCTTCATCGTCGGAGACGAAACCCGGCATCCCCGAGTAGCCCGTCACCAGGATCTGCGTCATGGTCGAGTGCAGATCGCCTTCGCCCGCCGCCTCGCGCTTCCTCGAGTCCCAGCCCATCAGCGGCGTCTTCGCCGACCGGCACCTGTTCTCATCCCAGGCCGTCGCGCCCGCCTTTGTCGCCCCCCAGCGAAATGAACTCCTCCGCAGCCGCCCCGCCTTCCTGATCGATGGCCTCGGCCCGTACAACCGGAATCTCGCGCTGGCCTCGCAGGCGTACCTTCGCGCCTGGCTGGCGGACTACCGCGAGGTCGCCCGCACCGGGTTCTCGATCATCTACCGGAACCGGGGACAACAGCGGATCTGCCCATTCCCCCTTGGCCTCTTTGCCGCGCTGCTATAATGCGGGCGTGTGGCGCTCCTGGTTGCTCGCCGCCTGGGCGGCGTGCGCGCCGGCCGGGTTGCTCACACGGCAAAACGAACCCGCCCGCCAGTCCTCCGCGGAAGTGGCGGCCCGCCTGAAGGTGGGGGCCGACCTGCTTCAGCGCGGCGAAGTCGACTCCGCCATTCGGGAGCTCAAGGCCGCCATCGCGCTCGATCCGCAATTCGCGTCTGGCCACATGCTCCTCGGGCAGGCGTACCTGGCCCAGCACTCGGTCAGCATGATCGCGGAGGCCAAGGCTGAGCTCCAGCAGGCGCTGGATCTGGATCCGACTCTCCTCTGGGCCCGCTTCTACCTTGCCAAGGTCTACATCGACCTCGGCCAGAACGACAGGGCGAAGAAAGAGCTGGAGCGGGGGCTCGCCATGCGCCCGAACGTCCCTCATTTCCTGGCGCTGCTCGGCGAGGTGAACCGCAAGCTCGGCCATCCGGAGATTTCGCTGGAGCTGAACCGCAAGGCCCTGGAGGCCGATCCCCAGATGACGCCGGCCCACTACCACATGGCGCTGGCGTATATGGATCTGAACAACGAGGACCAGGCGATCAGCGCGCTGGAGAAATCCGTGCAGTCGCCCTACGTCGCGCCGGACATGTACCTGACGCTGGGCTCGCTGTACACCCGGCAGAAAAGGTACCGGGAAGCCGAGGACATGGGCGAGAAGGCGATCGCACTCGATCCCTCCCGGCCCGAGGGTCACGTCCGCCTGGCGCAGCTCTACAACGTCCAGGGCGCCAGCGATCGCGCGCTGGCCGAGCTGAAGCTGGCGCTGCCGGAAGGGAAGAGCTATCCCACCACCGCCTACTACCAGCAGCTCCACGCGGACGTGTTCTTCGAGCAGGGCAGAGCTTATCAGGCCAAGCGCCTGGCGCGTCCGGCGATCCAGGCGTACCTGCAAGCGCTGGCCTACGATCCGGGGCGCGGGGAGGCCCACCGCCAGTTGGCCGGGCTGCTGTTCGGGCAGGGGGACTACGCCCGCGCGCGCCAGCACGCCTTCGCGGCGGAGAAGCTGGGCGCCTCCCTCGAGCCGGCCCTGCGCCAACAGATTCAGCAGGGTGCGAGCGCGCCGGCGGTCCCTTGAAGTGGGCGGTTACGGGGGCCGCCCGGTCGCCGCGCGGCGACGGCATTCCTTAGAATGGTGGAAAGCGGTATGGAACAACGACTACTCGGGAAGAGCGGCTTGAGCGTGTCATCGCTCAGCTTCGGAACCATGACGCTCGGCGGCAAGGGCCGGCACGCGGCCATGGGCGGCCTGGGTGTAGAGGAAGCCCGGCGGCTGACCGCTCTCTCGATCGACCATGGCGTTACGCTCTTCGACACCGCAGACATCTACTCGGAAGGCCAGGCCGAGGAAGTGCTCGGAGCCGCGCTGAAGGACCGCCGCCACCAGGTGCTCATCGCCACCAAGGCGTTCATGCGGATGGGCCCCTCCGCGAACGACGAGGGGCTGTCGCGCCAGCACCTGATGCAGGCCTGCGAGGCCAGCCTGCGCCGGCTCGGCACCGACTATATCGACCTGTACCAGGCGCACTCCATGGATTCCCTCACCCCGATGGAAGAGACGCTGCGCGCCTTCGATGATCTCGTCCGGCAGGGCAAGGTCCGCTATACCGGCTGCTCCAATTTCTCCGCCTGGCAGGCGATGAAGGCCTTGGCTACTTCCGATCGTCTCGGGCTGGGGCGTTACATCAGCCAGCAGATCCACTATTCTTTGCTGGTCCGCGACGCGGAATACGAACTGATCCCGATGGGTCTGGACCAGGGCATGGGAGTGATGGCCTGGAGCCCGCTGGCCTTCGGACTGCTCTCGGGGAAGTTCCGCCGTGACGCGCCGCCCCCTGCGGACAGCCGCGTGAACGTGCTCGGTGCGCCGATCAAGGTGGACTGGGAGCGCCTCTATCGCATCGTGGACGTGATGGTCGCGATTGCCGCCGGGCGCGGCGCCACGCCGGCGCAAGTGGCGCTCAACTGGGTGAGAGGCAAGCCGGGGGTGGATACCGTAATCATGGGCGCGCGCAATGAGTATCAGCTCCGGGACAACCTGGGCGCGGCGAAGTGGGAGTTGAGCGCCGAAGAGATGGCCCGGCTCGACGAGGTGAGCGCCACTCCGGAACCGTACCCCTGCTGGCACCAGCAGATGTGGGCCGCCGCACGAAACCCGCGTTTGCCATCGCGGCGCAAGTAGGCTGCAACGGTTCCTCGACGGACGACCAACCTCCGCCCCCGGTGGACGTCTTCCGCGGGGACAGTGCCGGTGTGGCGACTCCGCCGCACCGGCCCGACCGGCGCCTCGCGTTCCCAAACCGCCACCTGGGGACGGGGCTTCACGGGTCTGCCCGTTCAGCGGCTGGCGTTGGCCTCATCCAGCAGCAGCGTCTGGCCGGTAGGCACGTTCTCCAGCACCTGCTTCTTTCCGCTGGGCCACTCGATCTCCAGGCGCGTGATCGTCGTCTCGGACCCCAGCCCGAAGTAGAGCCGCATATCGCTGGTGCTGAGGTAGCTGCCGCTCGGGTTGACCTCCCGAAGCTGCGTGCGGCCTTCCGCGGTCACCCGGACCTTCGCGCCCACCCCGAACCGGTTGCTCTCCCGCCCCCGCGCGCGGACGGCGAGCCAGTGATTGCGGTTCCCGCCGTCGTTGCGCAACAGCATGGGCCGCTCGCCGCAATTGGCCACCACGATGTCCAGGTCGCCGTCGTTGTCGAAATCGCCGACCGCGGCGCCGCGCCCCACGTGTTTGATGCGAAAGGCGGGACCGCTCTCCGCGGAGACATCGCGAAAGCGCCCGCCCCCGAGGTTCTCGTACAGCAGGTCGGTTTGCCGGTAGGAGACCTGCGGATCGTAGAGCTCGACGTTGTCGGTCACGTGCCCGTTGGTGCAGTAGATGTCCAGGTCGCCATCGTTGTCGAAGTCAAACAGCTTGGTCCCGAAGGCCAGCGTGAGGAAACCGGACTCGAGGCCCGCCTTCAAAGTGACGTCCTCGAACACCAGCTTGCCCCGGTTGCGGTACAGCGTGTTGTACTCCCGGGAGAAAGCCGTCATGAAAATGTCGGGCAGCCCGTCCCCATCGTAGTCGACGATCTCGGTGCCCATGCCGGCCATGGGCTTGCCGTTCATGTCGAAACCCACGCCCGCGCCGTAGGTCACGTCGATGAAGGTTCCGTCGCCTTTGTTGCGGAACAGGAAATTCCGCACCCCGTCGTTGGTGACGAAGATGTCGGGCCAGCCGTCCAGGTCCACATCGCCGATGACCACGCCCAGGCCCTTGCCGGCGGGATTGGCGATCCCGGCCTTGCGGGAAACGTCGCTGAAGGTGCCGTCCCGGTTGTTGTGATAGAGCAGATCCGGCAAGCCGTCGAACTGCTGCGGGTCGCAGTACATGCGGTAGCCTTCCCGCTTGTAACCGCAGTACGGCGCGCTCTTGATATCGTAGTCCAGGTAGCGGACCACGTACAAGTCCAGCCAGCCGTCGCGGTCATAGTCGAGCCAGGCCGCGCTGCTCGACCAGCCGCCCCCGCCCACGCCGGCTTTCGCTGTCACGTCCGTGAACGTGCCGTCGCCATTGTTGTGGAAGAGCTGGTTGCCGCCGTACCCGGTCACGTAGACGTCCAGGAAGCCGTCGTTGTCGTAGTCGCCCACCGTCACGCCGGTCGAGAACCTGCCATTGCCGGCCACGCCGGCCTGGAGGGTGACGTCCACGAACTTGCCGTTGCCCAGACTCCGGAACAAGATGTTGCCAGGCGAGGGCTTCGAGCGCGCCATATCCGCGCCATTGGAGAAAAACAGGTCGATCCAGCCGTCGTTGTCGTAGTCGATCCAGGCCACGCCGGCGCCGAAGGTCTCCGGCATGAGCTTTTCCTTCGACGCCCCATTCTCGTGCTTGAACGTGGCGAGGCCGGCCTGGGTGGCCACCTCCACGAACTGCACCCGCGCCTCCGGAGGAGACGCCAGCAGGAGGGTGACAAGCAGCGGCAGACCAACCGCACTGACGTGGGCGACGTTCGCCGTTATTCTGACTCCTGCGCTTTAGAACTCGATCCGGAACTTAAGGTCGATCTGCCGGTAGCTCTGCTTCTCCGGCTCGTAGTTGGGCCTCGTCCCGGTGAACATGCCGGGATTGGGGTTCTGGATGTTGGTGTTGATGCCCGAGAAGTGGGGACGGTTGAACAGGTTCGAGAATGCGCCGGTGAACGTTGTCCTGAGGCGCTCCGTAATGCGGAAGCTCTTCGCCAGGCTGAGGTGCTGCACCTTGATGCCGTAACCTTCGAGGCTGTTCTGGATCGCGTTTCCGAAACGGCCCAGCGGCGGCGGAGCGAAAGCCTTCGGGTTGAACCACTGATTCATGGTCCGGTCAAAGCCGGAGTACGGATTGGCAATGGCGTCGGGCAACCCCCCATTGGTGTTGGTGCCGGAGGGATCCGCCGTGGTGCCCCCGGTGGGCAGGGGCGAGTTGTTGTACCCCGGCGTGATATAGGTGGCCGAGGCAAAGGTGCTGATGAACTGGATCGTCCATCCGCCGACCACCTGATCGACAATCCCCGGGGCATTGGCCAGGAACCGCTGGCCTCTGCCGACAGGCAGGTTCCAGGTCAGGCTGGTGACCCAGTACTTCTCGCGGTTGGCGGAGTCGCGCGCCCACTTGTCGGTGATGGCGTAGGGATTCTCGGTGTTGGCCCAGTTGTACATGTTCTTGGACCAGGTGATGTTCGAGTTGAAGATAAACGAACCGGCGCGCCTGTGGATCTCCGCCTGGAGAGAATTGTAGTGGACCTTGCCGTCGGTCCCGAACACGTTGACGCTGTTGAACAGCGCATAGGGCCGCCGGCTCTGCGTGAACGTGACGGTGCTGGGCTGCGGCTTGTTCATGTTGTAAGTGCCGTAATTCAGCCCGGTGTTGCGCATGCCGATATAGGATAGGCGGACGCCCAGGTTGCGGATTTCCCGCTCGAGGGTTAAGTTGAACTGCCGGACCGTGCCGTTGTGCGTGTCCAGCGGCCACACCGTGACGCTCTGGCTGGCCACCGTCGCGGCGCCCAAGCTGGCCGGGAACGGGTTCGGGAACGACAACCCCAGCGCGTTGTTGCTGTTGTTGTACGATTCGCCATACACGAACGGATCCGACCCCGGCCGGCGCGCCGTGTACGACCAAGTGTCGGTGAATTCGCCGTAGCCGCCGCGGATGACCGTCTTGTTGGTGAGGCGGTAGGCCGCCGAGAAACGCGGCCGGAAGTTCTTCTTATACCCGGGTGGCACAACCTTACCGGTGATGATGGGCGTCGCTCCAATCGCTTTCGCATATAGCGGATGGACCTTGGAGGCCGCCTCCGATGGAACGACGATGGAGCCGCTCTTCAGGTCGAAATTGTACATCAGGCCGTCGTCGTAACTGGCGTTCGCGTAGTAATCCCAGCGCAGGCCGTAGTCGAGCGTGAGCTTCTGGGTGACTTTGAACGTGTCCGTGATGAAGAACCCGGCCTGCTTGTTGTGGTTTGGCCGGTTCACCAGCGGCTCCAGCCGCGAGCTGGTCTGCGGGATTCCCAGCAGGAGGTCGGCGAAGCCGATGCCGGCGCCGCTGATGGACCCGTTGAAGGTGAAGTTGCCATAAACCTGGTTAGAGAGGCTCCCGGAGAACCACCAGTAGGTGCGGTACTCACCGCCGAACTTCAACACGTGCTTGCCCTTGGCCCAGGTCATGGTATCGGAATATGTGTTGACGCCGTCATCGGCGTTGACGTTATTGATCGCGCCGTTACTGTTGTTCAGCGTGCTCAGGCTATTGATGGTGATGGTCGGGAACCCCATGGCGTTGTATCCCTTGGGATTGACGCCTTGGAGCCCGATCGCCTTCACCGCGTCGTTGCCGTACAGCGGCGTAATGCCCTTCTCGTCCTCCCCGTAGAGGAAGAAGTCGGTCTGCCGGCCGAAGGTGAAGCTGTTCACCAGGTTGGGCGTGAAAACGTGCGTGTCGGAGATGACCGTCTGCCGGTGGTCCCGCTTCTGCGTGTAGGTGGCCCACTCGAAGCCCCCACCGGGCCGGATATAAGGCGTCAGCCGCCGCATCCACCGCACGAAGACGTTGTTCTTGTCGCTGATCCTGTGGTCCACGCGCAGGAACGGCCAGTCACCTTTATAAAGGTCGGAGTTGTACGGGAAATACCAGCCGTAGTTGTTGGTGACGCTGTGGGGGTCGCCCTGGTTGGGCTTGGGAATGTACAGGTCGATCACCTTCTTGGAGACGTCGTTGAACCGGCTGGGCGGGATGGTCTTGTTGGGGAAGGGTTGGTTACTGTTCAGGGGGTCCCGGATGGCGGTCGTGTACTCGTTGAAATCGCCGGCGCGCATCTGCAAGGTAGCCGTATTCCGGTTGGTCCAGGAGCCCAACGGAATGTTCTGGTGGAACCAGGCCACGAAGAAGAAGGTCCGGTCTTTGATGATCGGACCGGTCAGGTCCACGTCCGTTTCGTGGAAGATGTACGGGCTCTTCTTCGCTTTGAAGTCGAAGAAATCCCGCGCATTCAGCGCGGAGTTTTCGTGCTTGTAGTACGCCGAAGCATGCCACTCATTGCTTCCGCGCTTGGAGATCATGTTGAAGTTCGTGGCCCGCGAGCTGTCGGCGTTGCTCGACACCTGGGTGACCTGCACGGTCTCGAAGAAACTGGGGTTGTCGAGCTGGTCACCAGAGGTGTCGTTGGCGATGGCGTCCATGGCCCAGGTCTGCTTGTTGCGGTCCGAGATGCCCGCCATCACCAGGTTCCAGCCGTTGCCCTGGATGCCCGGCATGGTGGTCATCAGCGCCAGCGGCGACGGGTAGACGTCCACCAGCGGCCGGTCCAGGAACTTCTTCTTGTCCAACTCCCCGGAGATCGTTCCGGTCTCGGTCTGGATCAGCGCCGCGCCCGCCTGGACCGTGATGGTCTCCGCGGTGGTCCCCACTTGCAGCGCGATGTCCACGCGGCGAACCTGCCCGGCGTCGAGCAGCACGCTCTCGGCGACGAAGCTTCGGAAACCGGCCTTGTCCGCCTTCACGCGGTAGGTGCCCGGTTTCAGACCGGGAATCTCGTAGTTGCCGTTGGAGTCGGAGGAGATCCTCCGCGCCTCAATGTTGGTGGCCACCTCGGTGATGGTGATATCGGCGCCCGGCACCAGGGCGCCGGTCGGATCGGTGACCGTCCCCCGCAAGGTGGATCGGTCGGTTTGGGCTACCGCCGTGGCGGCGGCCAAAAGAAACACTGCCGCTATGGACAGAAGCACGCGCATGGCTACCTCCCTTTTCCGGTCAGAAGACACCCCTTGATGGCGAATCAGCCACCGCAGACATTCCTATCACGATTGGCCGGCGCAGTCAAGGGGGCGCAGCGCTTGCCCTCCCCCAATTTGCAGGGTGTCCCGGTAGAATAGGCCTCCAGGCCTGTTTTGCTGGGACCGAACAACAGGCAGGAATGCCTATTCTACTGAGGCTCGCAGGGAAACTGGGGGAGGGCAAGGGCGCAGCCCCTACATCTCCTGCACCACCTCGAAGCCCAGCAGCCGCCCCATGCGCTCGAGGGCCCGGGTGTGGTCGCCGTAGAAGATCAAGCGGTGGAGGCCCGCAGTGAAGGCCTGCAACCACTTCTCGGCGTCCTTCACCCGCGTGCGGATCTGGCTGCGGCACCCGCGGTCGCTGTCCACCGTGCCCGTCACCAGGATCTGCGTCATGGTCGAGTGCAGATCGCCTTCGCACACCCCGTACATCCCCACGTCGTTCAGCTTCGACCAGGTGATGTACGGATAGGCCACCATCTGACTGGCCGGCCAGCTTCTGCGCCTTGGCCGCGCCGGTGCCTCGAAGGCCGCCTTCAGCTCGTTCTAGTCCACGTACATCATGGCGGTGCCGAACTGCTTGGTGTAGCCATCCATAGTGGCCTGCCGGCCCGATGGCTTCGCCGCGCACAGCGCCTCCAGCGCCCCGCGGTCCTCTGCTCGCCCCAGCGCCGCCAGCTTCAGGCTGAGCGCGCCCCGCGCCGAATGGCCGCTTTTCGCCCCCCATGGCGCCCCTTCCGGGGTCAAACGGGAAAAGAGGGGACAGCCTCCGGTGGAGTGGACCCCGGTCTCACACCAGGGGTGCAGTCCACGGTGTCCGCGCGGGGACACCGGAGGCTGTCCCCTTTTTACCCCTCGTTCACGTGCACCAGCTTGGCGGGCGCGAAGCCGTTAAACCAGGTGGCCGAGGCGCTCGAGTAAGCGCCGATGTTCTCCGCGTACACCAGGTCCTCGATCTCCAGCTCGGGCAGTTCCTCGGATTGCGAGATGGTGTCCAGCCCGTCGCAGGTTTGCCCGAATACCGCGCAGATTTCGGTCTTGCCCCTCCGAAATGCCTTGAGGTGATACTGGCAGTGGTCGAAGATGATCCCCGAGAAGGTGTGATACACGCTGTCGTCGATGTAGTAGCAGGTCTTGCCGTCCCGCACCGCCTTCCCGATCACCCGCGCCACCGAGGTCGCCGCCGTGGCCACCAGGAACCGCCCCGGTTCCGCCAGGATCTCAATGTCTGTGGGGAACAGCCGGTCGATCTCCGCGTTGATCTTCTTCGCCAGCGCGCTGAAGGGCTTCACATGCGGATGGTAGGGCGCCGGGAATCCGCCCCCGATGTCCAGGATCTTGATGGCGTGGCCCCGCGCCTTGGCTTCCCCGATCACCGCCGCCGACATGTTCAGCGCCTGCACGAAGTTCTCGAAGTTGGTGCACTGGCTGCCCACGTGGAAGCTCAGGCCCTCCACCACCAGCCCGATGCGGAAGGCCTCTCGGATCAGGTCCACGGCTTCGCCCGGGTCGCAGCCGAACTTGGAGGACAGCTCCACCATCGAGCCGGTGTTCGGCACGCGCAACCGCAGCACCACCCCGGCGTGCGGGGCGTAGCGCCGGATCTTGCACAGCTCGGTCAGGTTGTCGTAGGTCACCAGCGGCTTGTATTGGTCCAGCGCCTCCAGCGTTGCCTTCGGCTTGATGGGGTTGGCGTAGACGATCTTGTCCCAGATGAAATCCTGCCGCTCCTGAGCCGGCAGGCCCCGAATGTTCTCGTGGACCAGCGTGAACTCCGCGAGCGACGCCACGTCGAAGCTGGCCCCGGCGCGGTACAGTGTCCGCACGATCTCGGGGGCGGGATTGGCCTTCACCGCGTAATAGGCCTGCACCTTGGGCAGGTGCCTCTTGAAGCTGGCGTAGTTGCGGCGAATCGTCGCGTGGTCCACCACCACCACGGGCGTGCCGTGCGTCTTGGCGATGGCCTGGAGTTGTTTCGCGTTCATCAGGTATCCATCCGGGCCGGGCTTGCCCGGCCCCTACAGGATCGGCTCGCTGCCGTCGATCATCTTCACCCGGTTGTGGCGGAAGTACTCCCGCCGCAGGGCCTTCACCATCGGCCCGCGCTGATCATAGAGGCGCCTCAACTTGCGCGGCTTGTGCTTCGCCAGCGCGTAGTGCGTGAGGAGCGGCATGGCGATGGTGGTGTCGGTGTAGCACACCACCGCGTCGGGCAGGCAGTCCGGGTCCACCTTGCCCCAGCTCACCGCCTCGCTCGGCGTCGCCCCGCTCAGGCCGCCGGTGTCGGGACGCGCGTCGGTCACCTGGAGGAAGTAGTCCTGCCCGTACTCCTTGATGCGCAGCACTTCCTGGATCTGCGGCTCGGTCTGGAGCATGAAGTTCTTGGGGCTGCCGCCCCCCCACAGCACCACCGCGCTCTTGCCGCCGGCGCGCTTGGCGGCCAGCACGAAGGCCGTGGTTTCGTTGACGTCAAGGGACGGATTCAGGCGCAGCTTGTTGCCGCGCAGCTCCGCGCCGGCCACGTTCATGCCGATGGTCGAGTCCCCCGGCGACGACGTGTAGCAGGGCACCCCGGCGCGATGCGCCGCGGCCAGCACGGACACGTCTTTCAGGCCGGCCTGCTGCTCCCATTCGGCCGCGTGGCGGCCCAGCAGGTAGTGCAGTTCCGCGGTCCCCATCTCCTTCTGGAATTCCGGCTGGATCAGAATGCCGCGCAGGATCTCGTCGGTGGCCATCAGGCAGTCGCTGTAGCCCAGCAGCACGTCGTAGATCCGGACGATGTCATTGCGCCGCAGCGCGGTGTCGTCCATGTTGTAGCGGCCCGCCCGCACCGGGTAGTTCAGCGCGAAGTGCAGGTCGTGGTACAGGTTCGCCCCGGTGGCCACTATCCAGTCCACGAACCCGGCCTTGATGAGCGGGACGATCGCCGAGCAGCCCAGGCCCGCGGGCGTGAGCGCGCCCGCCAGGCTCATGCCCACGGTCACGTCCGGCGCGAGCATCTTCCCGACGAAAAGCTGGCAGGCTTCCCTGAGCCGCGCCGCGTTGTACGCCAGGAACGTCTCGTCCACCAGGTCGGTGAGCTTCTCCCGGCCCGTCAGGCCCTTCGGCAGGATGCGCTTGCCCGCCAGGTACTTCTCCCGCTGCGGGCACTTCTTCTTCTTGAGCCAGTCGGGCGCCTCCGAAAGGTCTTCGCGGTGACGATGGTGAGCCATAAAATAGGAACAGTCACCATTTTATGGCGAAACCAGATGAGGAAGCACCCGCCGCGCTCGGTTTCTCGATGCCCGCGGAATTCGAGCCGCACCGGGCCACCTGGCTGGCCTGGCCGCACCACCCCACCGACTGGCCGGACAAGCTCGGCACCATTCGCTGGGTTTACACCGAGATCGTGCGCCAGATCTGCCCGGGCGAAACCATCCGCCTGCTGGTCCGCTCCGCGACCGAGGAGAAGCTGGCCCGCAGCTACCTGGCCCGCGCGGGCGCCTGCGGGGGGCCCCTCGAGTTCATCGTGCACCCGACCAATCGCGGCTGGACCCGCGACAGTGGTCCCCTGTTCGTCCGCCGGCGCCGCGGCCGGCGCTGCGAGACCGCCATCGTGCAGTTCCACTTCAACGGCTGGGCCCGCTACCCCGACTGGCGCAAGGACCGCCGTGTGCCCGAAACCGCCGCGCGCCGGCTCCGCCAGCGCATCTTCCACGCTCAGTTCAATGGGCGGAAGTTTGTGCTCGAAGGGGGCGGCATCGACGTCAACGGCCGCGGCACCCTGCTGACCACCGAGGAGTGCTACCTCGACCCCCACACCCAGGTTCGCAACCCCGGCCTGGGCCGCCAGGATTTCGAGGCCACGCTGAAGCAGTACCTCGGCGTCACCAACGTCTTCTGGCTAGGCCGCGGCCTGGCCGGCGACGACACGCACGGGCACGTCGATGACCTCTGCCGCTTCGTGAACCCGAAGACGGTGGTGCTCGTCCAGGAGGACGACCCCCAGGATGTCAACTTTCGTCCGCTGGCCGAGAACTGGGAGCGCATTCAAGATCTCCGGCTCGAAGACGGCTCGAAGCCCGAGGTGGTGGCGCTGCCCATGCCGGGGCCGCTGTTCTTTGACGGTCGCCGGCTGCCGGCCAGCTACGCCAACTTCTACATCTCCAACGCAGCGGTGATTGTCCCCACCTTCAACGACCCCCGCGACCGCGTCGCTCTCGGCATCCTGGCCGAGCTCTTCCCCGACCGCACCGTGGTCGGCATTCACGCCGTCGATCTGGTCCTGGGCTTCGGCACGGTGCACTGCCTGACTCAGCAGGAGCCGGGGGAGTAGGAACCCCCGCCGCGCCTTATGATGGTCTGTAACGTGCCCCGTCGCGCCCTCGCCCTGTTCCTCCTGCTGGCCGCCTTCCTTGTCGCCACGCGCGTCTGCCACGTGGGCCTGCTGTGGGCCGACGACAATCTGCCCCTGGCCGCCGCCATCCAACTCGCGCAGGGCAAGACGCTCTACCGCGACGTCTGGTTCGACAAGCCGCCGCTGGTCGCCGGCATCAACCTGCTCTGGGGCGCCCACGCCGGCTGGCCTCTGCGCATCGCCGGCGCCCTCTTCGTGCTGCTCGTCTCGTGGCTCGGCTACCGCTGCGCGCGCCTGCGCTGGAGCCACCGCGAAGGAGTCGCCGCCGCCTGCTTCCTCGCCTTCTTCCTCACCTTCGGCTTCCCCTCCGCCGTGATCCCGCTGGCCGCCGACCTGCTCCTGGTCGCGCCCCACCTCGCCGCCATCTACTTCGCCTGGCGCAAGCGCCCTCTGCTGAGCGGCGCGGCGGCCGGCCTCGGACTCCTGGTGAACACCAAGGCCGTCTTTGTTCTCGCCGCCTGCGCCCTCTGGCAGTGGCGCGCCCTGCCGCTCCTCGTGGCCGGCTTCGCTCTTCCGAGCCTGGTCGCCTTCGCCTGGATGGCCCTCCAGGGCTCGCTCGCCGACTATCACCGCCAGGTCTGGCAGTGGGGCTCGATTTACGCCGCCCACACCTTTGTCTGGCAGCCCCTCGCCGAAGGCGTCACCCGCACCATCAACTGGATGGGATTCCACGCCGCACTAGTCGCCGGCGGCGTCCTCGTGGCCCGCGAGCGGGACGACCGCTGGCGCTGGGCCGCCTGGATCGCGCTCTCGCTGGCTGGCGTCGCCCTGGGCCTGCGCTTCTTCCCGCGCTACTACTTCCTGCTGCTCCCGCCGCTGGCCCTGGCCGCCGCCCGCGCCTGGGTACTGCTTTGCCGCAACCGCGCCGCCATGGCACTGCTGGCGCTGCTCCTGCTGGTCCCCTTGGCCCGCTTTGGCCCACGCTACCTTCACGTCGCTCGCGGCGACACCCGCTGGAGCGACACCCGCATGGACCGCGACAGCCGTGAAGCCGCCCAGCGCGTCCTCGCGCTGGGCGGCCCCGGCGACACCCTCTTCGTCTGGGGCTTCCGCCCGGACATCTTCGTCTACACGCGCCTCCCCGCCGCCTCGCGCTTCCTCGAGTCCCAGCCCCTCAGCGGCGTCTTCGCCGACCGCCACCTCTTCTCATCCCAGGCCGTCGCCGCGGACTTCGTCGCCCCACAGCGCCAGGAGTTGCTGGGCACCCGCCCCACGTTCGTCATCGACGGCCTCGGCCCCTACAACGCCGCGCTCGCCCTCGCCGCGCAGGACTACCTGCACCCCTGGCTCGCTCACTACACCGAAGTCGCCCGCACCCCCTTCTCCGTCCTCTACAAACTGGGGACCGTAACAAATTCCCCCATTTCCCGCCCGGTGGGCGAGACGACGCCAGCGCGCCCATGAATTGGAAAGCAACGCTTCTCCGCTGGGGCCTGGCGGGCTTGCGCTCCTTCTACCCGCTGGCCCGGTGGATCGGCGGCTGGGCCTCCTCCGGATTCAGCGTGTCGTCGGCAGGCGCCGGGACCACCGGAGCGTATCCTGTGCGCTGGGCGATCGCCAGGGCCTTCGGGCTCACCGCGGGCGCATCGACGTTCGCTGCGCTGGAAGCATTCACCACCAGCAGGGTGGCGCCGCAGAGAACCACTCGCCAGACCAGTCTGAGCATGACTTCCATCTTCTCGCTGGCGGACACGTGGCGGTAGCGGGCCCTACTGCAAGCGGAAATCGAAGACCACCGTGGAGCGGCACTCCACCGGCTGGCCGTTAAGCCGCATCGGCTGGTAGCGCCACTGCCGGATGGCTTCCAGGGCGGCAGCTTCCAGCGCCGCGTCCGGGGCCTCGAGGACCATTGGCTCACCCAACGTACCGTCAATCTTGATCGCTGCGTCGATCACCACCGGGCCTTCCGCGCCGCGCTTTTCCGCCCCGGCCGGATAGGCCGGCGGAACCATCTTCTGGAGCCGGGGCGGCTGCACCTTACC
>Ga0315289_10009040_pt1 | contig 14374 bp, 14 predicted proteins | sample YL17G11_40_MG_FD_203452 | JGI IMG/M metagenome (GOLD analysis project Ga0315289, IMG submission 203452) | Sediment microbial communities from Yellowstone Lake, YNP, Wyoming, USA - YL17G11_40 | ecosystem: Environmental > Aquatic > Freshwater > Lake > Sediment | place: USA: Wyoming | collected...
TAACCTCATAAACAGTATCTTAAGTTGGCAAACTTAATATTATTGAGTAGCTCAAATAATAGTTATGGGTCCTAAAGAACGCTTTGTTAAAGCCATGTTGCGTGAGGAACCTGACCAAGTTCCAATTTTCGTTTTCGGTATAAACGGCGTTCTATTGGAAAAGCTATTGAATAGACCTGTTTTGCAACGTAATCCGCATGCCTATTTGGAAATGTGTGCTAAAGGAAAGATTGAGGAGGCCCATTTGAAGATTGCTCGTGAGCAGATCGAACTTGCTGAAAAGTTTGATTTGGATGCTGTTAGGGATGTCAATCAACTAGGAGGCTGGATTCTGGATCCCAGATGGGAATATTTTCCAAAGGATTCGCATGTGATCAAAAAGAGTAATGGGATTTGGCAAATAAATGGTACAATAATACAGTATATGTCCGAAATAAACTCCCTTTACCAACTTGATCCTTATCTTCCCACTGACCCAGACAAAGCTAAAGAGTTCATAAAATCTCAATGGAATGACCTAAACATTCCCGACCAAGAAACAATAACTTTGAAGGAAATTGCTAAACAAGTAAAAGGTAAACGTTTCATAATCGGTGTGGTGCAGGGCACGTTTCTCCCCTTTTTCAGCCCCTCCACTCATATGATGGTTTGGATGCATAGGTACCCGGATCTCTTGAAACTGTGGTCTGAATACTATGTGAGAATTAACATGGAAAGAGCGAAGGCCAAGATAGATGCTGGTGCAGACGCAATAGTTGAAAATGATGACTATGCTACCAATTCTGGTCCGATGATTTCACCAATACACTTCAGAGAATTTGTTTTACCGAGTCTTAAGAAACTAGCTGATGTTATACACAAAAAAGGTGCTTTCTTCATCAAACACACAGATGGAAACATCAATCTAATACTTGATGATATCATCTCTACAGAGATTGATGGTCTTCATCCTTTGGAAAAGCAGGCGGGTATGGATATAGGAAAAGTAAAAGAGGCTTATGGCAAAAAGATTTGCGTCTTAGGTAATGTGCATGGTGCACTCGGTGGATATAGAGAACCTGATTATATAATAAAGGAGACAACGGATTGTATTAAATCTGCTGGGCCAAAGGGAGGCTACATTATGACAACAAGCAACGTGATAACTTCTGATGCCCAAGAAAAGAATTTTATTGCGTGGATCGAAACTACAAAAAAATATGGTAAATATCCAATAAACCAAAGCCTAGGCATTAGCAGGAATTAATAAATAATGATACAAAGGGATTCTGTAGCCTTCCACTATCCAAAAAATTACGTTATCAACAGCCATAAAATGTTCCGAAGGCTTCCGTTAATTTTCCAACTTCTATAATTAGTACAGCAAGTTTTGGTTATTTTTTTAATTTATCAGGGGTAAAATTCTTTAAAAGAATTCTGGCTTCATTATTACGGTCATTTGTGAATATCAAGAACACCTTTACTTTCTCTTGGATTATTGTCTACTTTCTATTGAACTCACACATTTTTTATAGAAACCAACATCAACCAAATAGAAGACATTATGACTGTTGTTGTCTCCTGTATGGCTATCCCTTGCCAAGGCCATCTTCCAAACCAAACAACTACAGATACAAATCCGAAGATTAGAGTTAATGCTCCTATTCCCGGAGAACCAAGAGGCCATGAAAGATAGCTGTAGACAAACATCGTAACAATCATCATAAGGAAAAATATTACTGACACAATCCAGTGGGCAACTCCCCAATCTTCACTAAATACCCCTATCAGAAAAAGATCAACTGAAGTAATAAGTAGAAGTGGTGTCCAGATCAAGAACTTCCAAGAACGTTTAACATACGATAAAAGTATAGCAAATGAGGTCGTAAATAATCCAGCGATCATGAGCCCAAAGTTGAAGATGTATGCAACATAACCATTGTGAGCTATATTGCCAAGATCGCTCAGTGCATTATCATAAATGCTAAACCATGGAGAAAGAATAATAGAAGTTAAAATGAACAAATATGGAATTGTAGCGCTAATAATTCCGATGGTCTTAACCAACTTAATCATATGACAAGTAAGTAGAAAGGCTGATAATTAACTCTTTTTCAACAATAGTCCATATATATATAGTAGAAGAATTAGATTATTGCAGGTCTTTTTTTATTAAGAACTATTATCAATCTGTAACTGTCGTGATTGCTCGGATTTTTGTCCTCTATTTTTAATCAAATAAATTAAGAGGAAGACTTCTACAATAATATTTCCAGCTGCAAAAAGTGTAGCAGAAACTAAGTCTATGGAAACAATGTATAGTATTAGAAGGCTTAACAAGACCCACACGAACACAAACTCTATTAAAAATTTAGATGCTCCTGTTCTGTTTTGTAAGCCTTCTCTACGCTTTTTCCTACTATCCAAATAAAGGTAGATACTGACTAAGATTAAGAATATGATTCCAAATGTAATGGCTACTGCCCACCAAGTGAATAGATTGAATTCTATCATTTTCTATACACCACTAAAACTTGCAGATCTTATAAAAGAACACTTTTCCAGCGTCTACTAACAACAGATAGGTGAGAACCATAAGTATTAGGAGAACCCAATAGTCGGTTGGAAGTGCTGTAAACCCAAGGAAACTTCCTAGTAATGTGAATGGAAGTATGGTTCCAAATGCTATACATGATAGTGTAAGTATCGTAAGCCATTTTCCAGGACGACTAGTCAAAAATGGAATACGTCTGGTTCTGATTACAAATATTACTAGGACCTCTGTCCAGAATGATTCTACGAACCATCCACTTTGGAATAAGGGCGCCTTTTCTAGAGTTACAGCTCCAAATATGAAAAGCATAATACCGTAAGTCAAAAAGTCATAAAGTGAACTAAAAGGCCCAAAGAAGAGTGTGAACTTTCTCACAAAGCCAATGTCCCATTTCTTAGGCCATTGGGTATATTCTTCATCAACGTTGTCCGTTGGAAGGGTCATATTAGCCACATCATAGAGTAAGTTCATGAAGAGTATCTGCATAGGTAACATCGGAAGGAATGGAAGAAATACTGAGGCAGCAGCTGCGCTGAACATATTTCCGAAGTTTGAACTTGTTCCCATCAAAATGTATTTCATAGTGTTGCCAAAGATCTTTCGTCCTTCTTCTATTCCATTAGCAAGTATTCCCAAATCTTTTTCAAGAAGTACTATGTCTGCTGCATCCTTTGAGACGTCGACTGCTGTGTCGACAGAAATGCCAACATCCGCCTCATAGAGAGCTGGAGCGTCGTTAACTCCATCTCCCATATAACCTATAACATGACCGTTTTTCTTTAAAGCTTTAATGACATCAAGTTTCTGCTCGGGGGTGATTCGAGCGAAGATTGTGGTTTCTTCAACTAACTCTTGAAATTCAGTGGCGCTCATCTGTGCTAGATCGGAACCACTGACCACTCTCTTAACTGGAATCTTAAGATCCTCACAGATTTTCCTTGCAACAAGTTCATTGTCTCCTGTTAGTATTTTCACTGCAACTCCCATTCTTTTTAGTTTCTCAATGGCTTGGCACGCTCCTTCCTTAGGTGGATCAGTAAATATTAGAAATCCTAAAAATGTTAGATCATTTTCATCTTCAATTGTGTATATTTTTTTTTCCTCCATTTTACGATAGGCGATTGCGAGAATACGATATCCCTGTTGAGAAAGATTGAAGAATTTTGTATTGATAGAATCTAGAGCATCACTTACTGATCCACTTCTTTCGATTAAGTCAACATATTTACATTTTGGAATGATAGATTCGGGAGCACCTTTTGTTATGAATATTAAATCCTCTCCTTTTCTAACTACTACAGACATCATACGTCTTTGATAATCGAAAGGAATTTCTTCCACCTTGGTGTATGCATCTAAACTCTTCTGTTCACTGTTTTTTAAAGCATACTCCCAAATTGCAGCATCAATAGGATTGCCAGTTACTTTATCTCCTATAACCGCTGCGTTACACAATAGTGCATATGATAAAATTCTAGGATCCTTACTTTCTTCAAGGCTATAGTAATCTTTGAGAACGATCTTTCCATCTGTAAGCGTGCCGGTCTTGTCAGTATAAAGGATATCCATGTTTCCGAAATCTTCTATGGACACTAAGCGTTTTACAATGACCTTTACCTTCGCCATCTTACTCGCCCCTTGTGAAAGGCTGATGGTTACAATAGCAGGCATAAGTTCAGGGACGAGCCCGACTGCGACCGCAAGAGCGAATAAAAGTGCATCTATCAAAGGGCGGCCTATGATTGCATTTAAAGAGAAAATTCCAATAGCCAAGGCAGCAGTAAGAGTAATAAGCATGTTACCGTATTTCTTAACTCCTCTTTGGAATTCAGTTTCTGGATGAGATCTTGTTAAACTTTTGGATATGGATCCTAGCTCGGTGTTTTTTCCTGTTGAGAAGACAACTCCAAGTCCACTTCCGTGTTCAACTACAGTCCCCATGAATAGGTAGTTAGTCAACTGTTGTGGCGTAGGATGTTGAATGTTAATTGTCTCCTTGGTCTTCTCGACTGGGAAAGATTCTCCTGTAAAAGTAGCCTCATTAACTTCAAGGCTATTGCATTCAACTATCCTCATATCCGATGGAACAATATCACCTACATAGACTTTGACTATGTCCCCCGGGACCAATAAACTTGAATCGATTTCAGATTGTTTTCCATCTCTCTTAACAACAGCTTTCAGAGATACACTCTTTCGGAGATTATCAACGGTCTTTTCCGCTCTATATTCATTATAAAAACCCAAAACAACGCTAAGAGCGATCATAGAAAGTATCGCTATTGACTGCTCAAGCTCAGCAAAGAAACCTGCTACAACAGCACACGCGATCAAAATTGTAAATATTGGATTCTTGAATTGTCTTAAGAGTACTTGAACTCCACTAAAGGCTTGTCTTGGTAGTAGGTTGTGACCATAGGTTTTAAGCCGCTGCTGAGCTTCTTGTTGGGATAAACCTTGTTCACTTGTTCCAAAAATCTTGTAAACATCTATCGGAGGAATAGACCAATAGTCTCTTCGTTCGGAAATAGTTTTGTTCTTTAGCACATTTTCTAACCTCCGATAAGCCGTATGCAACCCCTAAAAAAGTCAGAGATATAGGTATTTAGATAATTTCTAATCTTTGTAAATTAATTCATAGTTGATGTCTCACGCTGGCTCTTCGTGAATGTCTATTCTCGAAATATTAGGATACTCACTTCTGACTGCTTTCTCTATTTCATTAGATACCTCGTGGGCTTTTTTTAATTGAATTCCTGGATCAAAATGGCAATGGAGAACCAAATGCAGCTTGCTACCTGTCCTGCGAATTTCAATGTCATGAACTTTCTTGACCTCTGGAAAACGCTTTGCTACGTGCTCTACATACCATTCTAGTTCAGCGTCGACTCCTGTCATTTCTCTAGATATTCGATCTGAGGCTGACTCCATGTGAACAATTATTTCGTCGAAACCCAAATTGGATGCTCTTATCCTCTTCTCGACTTCTTCAGAAATATCGTGAGCTTCCTTTATAGTAACATTCGCACTTACTTCAAGGTGGAGGTCTACAAACAATTTTCCATTTATCTTTTGGACATGAATATTATGCACCCCTCTAGAACCTGGTACTCCTTCTGCTGTTTCTTTCACAATCTTCCATATATTTTCGTGACCACTTTTTAATGGTTGAGTGTTAATTGTAACTCTCGCGTTTGGGATAATACTCTTTACTTCTCTTTCAATATCTAATGCAATTCGATGGGCCTCTTCGAACTTTAAATTGCTATCAAGCCAAACGTTCACTGAAATGTCAAATCGTTTTCCTGTTATTCGTACACTTGGCGGATCACATCCTCTAACTTCTCCTATCGATTCTATCTTTCTCCTAACTATTCTTGAGATCTCTTCGCTTGAGCGTTCTATTAAAGGAAGTGGCAAACTATATTCTCCATAGAATGTATATTTTTCTGGTATATATAACTAATCTGATTACTGCGATGATTTTTAAATGGCAAACATAAAATAGAATTGATAAGGAAGTTTAATTGGTAGAAATGATTGGACAACACTGAAATGAACCATGTTCGACTGCTTCCAATAGCGGATTTGGACAGAGCAGTCTCGTGCAGTCAAGAGCTTTTTGAAACGACCCGCTATTGCAGTATTTGATTCCAGACCGTGAAAAAAGAGAAAACACGCTGCCAAAGTTTTTCGCTGTTTTCTTGAAAGCTAGCATCCGCAATCATCAAGCGTATGGGATCTCTAATCCTATTGAGGGTATTGCCATCTGGAGTTCTCCAAATTAAAAGGGGGTTGATTTTTCTGGATTTACCAGAGCTGGTTTACTGAGACTATTTTTCAGTGGATTTCTTTTGCCGTTTCTCAAGGCGTTTAAAATTTTCAGCAGATTTGAGATAATGCAAAAGAGGTATGCTCCAGAGCCTCATTACTATCTGAACACGATTGCCGTTTTGCCGGAATCGCAAGGAAAAGGTCTTGCATCAAAGCTCATCAGGCCGTTCTAGAAAAAGCTGATGCAGAGTCGGTGAGTGTTTATACTGAAACTATGACGCCCTCAAATGTTGGGTTGTATGAACACTATGGATTTCACTATATGGAAAATTATATTGTACCAAAGGCTGAATTGAAGATTTGGGCGTTTTATCGCCCTGGAAAACTTAAAAGACAATAACGCAATAGCTCGTTAACGATTGATCAAACTTATAACAACGAAATTGCCCTCGCACCACGCTTTGTCTCTACCCAATTCGTTTGTGGATTAGCATTGCTAACATGAATATTTTGGACGTGGCGAGGCGCTATGAATGGAAACCATAATCATCATCCTAGCGGATTTTTTTTCGTTTTGAGCGTGATCTAAACAGATTGTCGAACTTTAGATTACTCTTGACCTAAGATTGTGTCTGTACATGTCTGGACTATCGAGCCATGAAAATATAACATCTACCTTGTATTCATCATATACCTCTAATAGGCGTTTCCTTGTTTGATCTAGTAGTTCTTGGTTTTCCGGACTTGGATTTTTTCGGTACATGCTAAATGCAACCTTGAACTCTCTTCTGGCAGTTTCAATCATATTTTTTGCCTTTTCTACCTTCGCATGTCCACTTAATGTGGGAATATTGTCAAATTGGGATCCTCTGCTCATATTCCATCAGGCTTTTTTTCTGCCACTTCAGCTATAACGCTGTTAAATATTTTATACTTTTCGTTAAGTTCTTAATAGTTATAGTACCATATTTTTGATATAGGTATTGCACTAGGATTTTGTGCACTAAAAGAATGCTTTTGAAAGCAAAGATCAATCCGCCATCTATGCTGTATTATTGATTCTTTCTACTATCTTAACAAGATTGTCTCTTTTCTTTCTGTTAAACAGTATAAAGTGAATATCTAAGTCGCTGCAATCATCCTTGTTTCTTGGTAAGTCATCCACAAATATGAAATCCTTGTAGCCTTGCTCTTTATTTATTATATATTGTATCTGCTGTCTTTTGGTTCCAAAGTTATCTCTGCCGAGAGCCTCTTTTATGTAAAGTTTCAGATTGTGCTTATTGAGAAAGGCTTCTAGAGCCTTCTGTGACTGCATCGAAGCTATGTAAATGGGGCCTTTGAAGGACTCAAACACAGGTTTAATGTCATAGTAGAGTATGGCTCTTGAAATTGCCTCAAGTTCATGCTTCTCTATTATTTTGCTGGACGAATTGAATAACTCTGTGCCATAACAGTTTTCCCAAAAGGTTAGTAGACCATCAACAGAGTAACCTGCAAGCTTTGAAACTTCTTTGTATACTAACTCCCAATCAATATCTAGGTCTGTTATAACGCCATCGAAGTCCAATATTAGAACCGTCTTTATCATTCAAGAAACCTCCTTAGTCCAGTTTTGTCTTCCCTTAGTACCCTCCGGGGGCAATCATAAAGGTTTTACTACCAAATGCTTCGCAGATCACTTATCCATTGGGCATTATCAATCTATTTTACTCTAAGTCTGTGTCCAATTTTGACGCCTAATTTAGGATCTACTCTTTTCCAACGATTACTTCTGTGGACTTTATGATCGCTTTGACCTTGTCTCCCCGTTTTATTTGAAGGTCTTCGACTGCCTCCTTTGTAATTACAGCTGTTATCGTAGCCGGAACTTGGACTTTTATCTTTACCTTCGCAGTTATCACCCCTACCTCAACATTTTCAACTTTTCCCTCAAGTTGGTTCCTTGCGCTTAATTTCAATACTATCACCAACTTTATTGCTGGAATATATTATAAAAACGTTATATGACTGAGACACCTATTCATGTTAAATTTAGAGAGCATTTGTTTAAGGTAATCTTTATAAATTTCAGAGCATTTATAAAATTTGATGCCAGAATCTGATGATTTTGAACAACTTAAGAGACGTTTTATAATTGAGGATAGAATGTATGAAGCAGAAAGATGGAAAAATGATCTAGTGAAACTCCTACAATATTCTAAGATAACCAAAAAAGGCCGAGTTCTAGTTTTAGCAGATGGATTGGAAGATAAAGATAGAGTAGGTCTTGTGTTAGTGTCCCGTCTTATAGGAAATAGGTTAGATAATAATATTTCAAACTCAATAAATATTGCTGAAATTGTCGATTGCTTGGAACTGGACGTCCAAACTGTAAACCGCTGTGTCAAAGAATTGGTCGATGAAGGATTTGCAACTATACCAGATAGAAATATTTGTTTAGCAGTTCATAATAAAGTAAAAGATTTCCTTAGAAAGCTCAAAGGCTGATAGCCTTTTTCTTGCATAAAAAGTGTAGATAGTTTGGAAAATTGGCATAAAGTACTAAAGTTTAATCCTTTACCTAGGCTCGTTTCTTCAAGGAATAAGGCAATTGTGTTTTTTGTAAACCGCGATTTACTAGGTGAAAATGATAACACAATAACAGAATTGTGGAACTTTCATCTGTTTTGAAGATGGTAAGAAGGCAACAGGAGAACGGTTCTTGGAAATATCATGATGGTAAACCATACATGCGTTCTTCGCAAAATTATGATCAAATTTAAACGTATAGAATATTCAGCGAGCTTATTGAAAAGTATGGTTTAAACAATAGCCATCTTCTAATACGAAGGCCGCTGAATTTCTGTTCAGCTTCCAGACTGATGAAGGCGATTTTAGGGGCATCTATGGTAACCAGTACACTCCGAACTATTCTGCTGGTATAATGGAACTCTTATTGCGTAAAAAAGGATGGCTAATTCAAGAAGGTAAAGGAAGGAATTCTAAATACTATTTAACAAAAGAAGGGAAAAAAGAAGTAGGTAAATTTGGTATTGAAATCTAAGCTTAGTACGAATATATGGTTAAAGGAAAGTTAATATATTGTAAAATGCCCTCGCAGATGCCGATACTGCTTTAACCTTGTTCCGAGTAGAAATGGTGGATTGTATTGAATAGACGAAGAAAAGTAGTGATCAGTGTATTAGTAGTTCTAGTTGTGGCCATTTCTGGATTTTTGATTTGGGCTGAAACTCCAAGTGGGCCGATGGCTGAAGCAAATGCTGCCCTCCAGTCAAATGATAAGGTACAGGTGTTGATCGATAGGTGGTTTATCTTTAAGCCTAAAGCCTTGCAGAAGTCTATAGGATTCATAATCTATCCTGGGGGTCATGTAGACCCAAGGTCTTATGCTCCTGCTGCACATGCCATTGCAGGGGAAGGCTATACTACCATCATAGTTCCAATGCCGTTGAACCTTGCTGTTTTCGCTGCTGATAGCGCATTAGATGTCATAAAAGCAATGCCCGAAATAAAGACATATGGGCAATTGGTGGACATTCTCTAGGTGGCTCCATGGCGGCTCAATTTGCGCACAAACATTTACCCCCAGTAAAGGGTTTGGTATTATGGGCGTCTTATCCTGCATCGAGTGACGATCTCTCTAAACAAGATATTACGGTAGTTTCAATCTATGGAACAAGAGACGGTTTAGTTTCTTCAAAGAACATAGCTGACTCGCGTGCATTGTTGCCACCAAATACAATGTGGGTGCCCATTGAAGGTGGGAATCATGCGCAGATGGGATGGTATGGGTCTCAGTCGGGTGATAATGATGCGACTATAAGTAGAGAATCTCAACAAATGCAGGTTGTTAATGCAACTGTAGGTTTGCTTGAATATATAGTTACCAATCTTTGACATCTTAGTCCATATTCCTACTTTCTTTTTCTTTGGTAAAAAATTACCATTAATTAAAGTCAAACGCTATTAATATTGTAAATATTTCAATCATTCTTTAAAAGATAGCCACGTACCTATGGGTGGCATACTTGTAAAAATTATTATTATCAAAATGTAGAACCAAAACAAATTACATTCGAAATAAAGAAAATATGTTAGATAAGACTAATAGTTAATGCCTAGGATAAGCTGGGAGAACCTTTGTGGCTTTTTGAAATATCAAATGGGAATAGGTTCAGAATCTTGGTGCAACTTGAAAATGAGCTGATGAGAGTTACTAATCTCTCAGAGATTCTGAATCTAACCATCTAAAAATGTAGCCGGTACATCCCGAGAATGAGTGAAGTCAGATTAACTGAAAAAGATCTTGATGATTTATATCGTATAACTAATTTCGGTAGATTAGTTTAGATTAGTACACTTAATTTTCCGTACACTGTTTTCATATTTGATTTCTATTTCCTGTATAGTTATCACAAGACAAAGGTATTTTGGCGTTTCTTAAATATCTTCCTGTCATAATCCTTTTTGCAATTGTTTTAAGACATCTAGTCTTTTCTTAGCTTTTTTGTTTGAGCTTAAAAGTAGTTGGCTTGCTTCTCCTGACATGTGGGCTATTTTCCCTATAACATCAGTGTATAGTTGAGAGATCTTTTCCTCTATCTTTATTGACTTATCAAGTATTTTCATTTCTCTATTTAAGACCATACCTTCGATTTCGCCTAGACACTTATCAATATTTACTCCTGATATTGGTTCAAGAGTGAATTCTACTATAGTCTCTCTTTTTGTTGTCTCGATCTTTCTTGCTATTTCTTCGTGTTCTTTAGAAAAATGGGAGAAATTCTCTCTTAGCATTGCATTATTATCTGTTTTTAAACTGTCATAAAACTGCTTAACTTTCTCTTCTATCTCTACGAGTCTACTAAGTAGTGAGCTTATTGTGTATCTTTCTTCACTCATCTTACCATCTTTCGACAATTACCTTCTTGTCTGTGAAGAAGTCTACACAATCTATTTGTCCATGTAATGTTCCGAAGAATGATTCTCTCCTTCCTGCAAAGGGGAAGAACGCCATAGCTGCTGCTATACCTATGTTTATCCCGATGTTTCCTGCATTTGCTCTTCTTCTGAACTCTCTTGCATTTTTACCATTTTTTGTGAAGAGACATGCTGCGTTTCCATAGTTTATCTTTGTGTTTATCATATTAAGTGCTTCTTGCAGATTTTGGGTTTTGATTATTGATGCTACTGGGCCAAATATTTCTTCTTTGGCGATCGTCATATCTGGTGTTACGTCATCGAATACACTACCTCCTAGGAAGTAGCCATCGGGATAATCTGGAACTTTTGGATTCCTCCCATCAAGTATTAGTTTAGCTCCTTCCTCAACCCCTTTTTCGATGTAGCCTGCTATTCGCTCCTTTGCTCTTCTAGTAACAACAGGACCCATTTCGATTGACTCATCAAGTCCATATCCAAGCCTCATTTTTGCAACAGATTGTACAAAACGATCCTTTAATTTTTCGTGCATGCTTCCTATCAGAACTAAGTTCGATCCAGATAGGCATCTCTGACCCGTGTTGCCGAAGAATGATGGCATAAGAGCTTGAATGGTCTTATCTATGTCTGCGTCTTCGTCAACTACAACATAGTTCTTTGCGCCTGCTTGGCATATAGCTCTCTTACCATATTCTCCTGCGAGCTTGTAGACTTGCCTTGCAACAGGTGTAGAACCGACAAAGCAGACTCCTTGGATATGTCTATTTGTGGTTATAGCCTCACTTACTTCTTTTCCTCCATGAACCATGTTGATGACTCCCTCTGGGAATCCAGCTTCTTCAAAAGCCTTCAGAGCCCATTGCATAGGCAACGGTGTGATTTCACTTGGCTTAACAACCAAGGTGCAGCCAGTTGTTAATGCTATGGGTATAAACCAGAAGGGTGCAAGTGAAGGAAAGTTAAAAGGACCAAGTATACCGAACACACCCAATGGTTCTTTGACAAGTGTCTCATCGATTCCTGTTGCGACTTGGTCTAAATGCTCACCTTTGGCAAGTGTATAGGAGATCGAACATGCGGTCTCAACATTTTCTGTAAGTCTCCTTGTCTCTCCTCTTGCCTCGTCGATTATCTTTCCATGATTTTGGGTTGTTATCCTCGCAATTTCTTCAATATGTTCATCTATCCTCTGCTTAAGCTTGTAGATGTAACCTGCTCTTGTAGTAATGGGCATTTCTCTCCATTTTTCAAAAGCTTCTTCAGCTATCTTAATGGCTTCATCAACTTCTTCTTTTTTGGAAAAAGGTACTTCTGCAATTGGCCTGTCAAATGCAGGGTTCATAGCCTTCTGATACTGTGATGTATTTGATTCAACCCATTCTCCATTTACATAAAGAGGAAGCCTTCCATAATCACCCTTGACTTCCTGTAATTTGGTCATCTATTATCCCAGTTTCTACTATAGAGCTTGAAAGTTAAAAACCTACCTATGTTTTAAAACGAGCTTCAAAAAATTGATAGCATGAAATGTTATTTTTACTAAAAGGCTTTTCTAACTATTTCTGAAAGGTCTTTCTCGTTCAGTTCAACAGGGTTGTTCTCCAAGTTCCTTGAGAATGAGAGTCCTTCTTGCACGATCTTATCTTTATCTTCTTCTTTGACTCCAAGATCTCCTAATCCTTTGGCTACTCCAATTTGGTCGAGCGTCTCATGTAATTTCTTTATGAAATATTCTGCATCACTCTTGTCAAAGCCGCTGAGGTGTGCCAATTTTTCCAATCTATCCCTAATGTTAACCATCTCATAGGTTAAGATATGTGGAAGAAACATGATTGTAGCCACTCCATGAGGAATATGATATTTTGACGATAAGTAGTATCCTAGTGCATGTGCTGCCGTTGTTCCGGTAGTGTTTATTGCAGCCCCCCCCATACAGGCTGCATAAAGCATCTTTTCCCTGGCATCTTCTTCACCGTTGTAGGCTTTGATAATGTTTCCAAAGGCTACCCTTGATGTTTCTGCTGCGTAGAGGTCAGAGAAAGGTGTACGCTTTTTGCCTAGAAAAGATTCAATTGCATGACAAAGTACGTCAGAGCCTGTTGAAGCGATCAAATTCTGGGGTAAAGGCTTTAATGTGTCTGCATCCAATAACGCAACCTTTGGGATAAGTGGGTCTCCAAGTATAGTCTTTTTCTTTCCGGTACTCTCTTCTGTGATAATTGCGTATTTAGTCACTTCACTACCTGTACCGCAAGTCGTGGGGACCGCAATTATTGGATATACTTCCTTGTCAACAACGTTTGGGTAATAGTAATCTCCAATATTTTCTCCTAGCTTTGCTATTAGAGAAACAGCTTTAGCTGCGTCGATGACACTTCCACCACCAAAGGCTAATATTAAATCACATCCACTATCTAAGAAGATCTCTGTTATCTTCTTCAAGCCACTTTCTGATGGACTTACTTCAACTTCATCATAAAGGTATAAGGGTATCTCTTTTTCGCTAATCTTCTCTAATATATATTCTGTATAGCCATACTTGGTAGCAAAATCGCTCATTGTAATAAGGAAAACTCGTTTCCCATATTGTGAAACGACTTCACCTATTTTCGATAGACTTCCTCTACCGAAAGTGATCCTCGTGGGTAAATAATACTGGAAGCTTTCCAAAACTATCACACAATCCTTTAAGTCTTTAAGTGATTTGGTTAAAAACATTATTAAGGTAAATTCCAAGACGAATTTCAATTTCCTTCTAAAGTCGGCTCGTAAAGGTTTAAGATATGTCTTCTACGAATCTATGTTCACATGGCCAACTCTCATAGGACAATACTGTTCGCAATGCTAGGTAACCTCTTCCTTTTCGGATTGATACTTAATTTATTTGGGCCATCTAACCTGAAGATTATGGAGGAGTTTGGAACTAACTTCGCCTATGTCGGAATCGCTGTTTCAGCCCAGTCATTGGGCGCTATGCTCTCCTTCTTTACTGGGGGACTATCAGACAGATATGGTTCATACAGTACTACTAAATGGTGCCTGTTTGGTTTGGGCTTAGCAACAGCACTTATTGGATTATCACCTAACATTATTTTCTTGTTTATATTTTCCTTCTTTGTCGGG
>Ga0315289_10009042_pt1 | contig 14372 bp, 12 predicted proteins | sample YL17G11_40_MG_FD_203452 | JGI IMG/M metagenome (GOLD analysis project Ga0315289, IMG submission 203452) | Sediment microbial communities from Yellowstone Lake, YNP, Wyoming, USA - YL17G11_40 | ecosystem: Environmental > Aquatic > Freshwater > Lake > Sediment | place: USA: Wyoming | collected...
AGCTACTACTTTTTCGGGTTCCACCACCTGCCTGGCAGCCGCTTACTCATCGGGGTAGGCGTTCTCAGGCTGAAATAGCACTGATCGCCAGGTGGTGTTCATGACCACGGTTTACTGTGGAGCTACCGTGTTATTTATAGGCCAACACTATCCATATAAAGGCTACAAGCAAACACTGGAAGCTGCTAGGCTTGTCTGGCAAAGAGTCCCGGATGTTCATTTTGTTTTTATAGGGCCAACCATAGGGAAATCTGAGAGAGAATTTCAAGCTATTTCGGATCAACGTATTCATAGACTAGGTGCAGTGGATCAGAAGGAAAAAACAGACGCGTTAGCTGCTTGTAACCTGCTTTGCGTACCGTCTACGCAGGAGAGCTTTGGCGGTGTATATACTGAAGCCTGGTGGTTCGGAAAGCCAGTCATTGGTTGCCCGATCCCAGCAGTATCTGAAGTTATCTCTGACGGAGTCGATGGCTTCTTGGTAGAACAAAATGCACACCAAATCGCCGAACGTATTTGCTATTTCCTGCTCAATCCTGAACTGACTCAAAGAATGGGAGTGGCAGGTCGGCGCAAGGTTGAAGAGCGATATACTTGGGAGAAACTTGCCAAGAGCACGAGAGCGGTTTACGAGAAAGTTTGCCGGAATACATAAATCTCTTGAATACAACTTTGTAAAAGATCCGTATCTGAGCGTTTCTTGGATCCACCTGGATCCTTGATCGCAACCCTAATTCGACAAATATGACAACCCATATTAGCTCTCATCAACGGATCAACATACTGGGTGTCAATATCAGTGCTATCAATATGGCCCAAGCTGTAGAGATTGTTACAGGTTATATTGTTTCCCATGAATCAACCTATGTATGTGTAACCCCTGCCCATAGTGTGATGGAATGCCAGCATGATCCCACTTTATGTAATATTTTTAACAGCAGCGGTCTGACCACACCCGACGGGATGTCGATTGTCTGGCTTCTGCGTTTAAAAGGATTCCGAAATGTCAGCCGGGTTTATGGTCCTGACTTGATGCTGGCTGTCTGCGAACGATCCAACCACCCGGATGGCTTCAGACACTATTTCTATGGCGGAGAGCCAGGAGTGCCGGAGACCTTAGTAGCCACGTTGCAGGCCCGTTTCCCAAAGTTACAGGTAGCAGGTGCTTATTCTCCGCCTTTTCGATCTCTCACTCCCGAAGAAGATCAAGATGTCATCAGGCGCATCAACGCATCTCATCCGGATATCGTTTGGGTGGGCATCAGCACCCCCAAGCAAGAGCATTGGATGGCTGAGCACATCGGTCATTTGACTGCCCCGGTACTTATAGGGGTCGGTGCGGCATTTGATTTCATTTCAGGTAATAAGAGGCAGGCGCCCTATTGGATGCAGCGCAGTGGCTTAGAATGGCTCTTCCGCCTCGCCACCGAACCCCGGCGTCTTTGGAGACGTTATGCCCAATATCCGCTCTTTGCAATGCTGGTCCTGGCACAGGAGTTAGGTATTAAACGCTATCCATAAAGAGTTAATCTACCACGCAATACTTTTAAGAATTGACCCATCGAACACAGGGTATAATAGGCATACGCTAAGGTTTTGCGGTCGGGTGAGCTATCGATCATAGCCTGAGTCAGTGGAGGGGATGACGAGATAGTATGTTCCGACGTTATTCAGTAAACTACGCCCTTTTTTCAATCGTTCTGGATGCCTTGTTGGTTGCAACAGCTTTGGCTGTTGCAACCAATACGCGCCCATTATTGAACGCTTTACCCTTCGCTGAAACCATAAAACAACCCCTGCCGGTTCCCCTATTGCTCTACCTTGTCTTTCCATTAGCCTGGGTACTCATCCTGCTGCTGCTGTCAGTTTATGACGGTCGTCGCAACCTGCGGGTGACCGACGAACTCACCAGCCTGACCATCGGCTCCCTCCTGGCGGGAGTCTCGCTGGCGGGTATGCTCTACCTGTCTTACCGCGAAATATCCCGGGTGCTCTTTTTAGCCTTCTTGCTCCTGGCATACCTGGCGATGGTGATGTGGCGGCTCATAGCCCGTCTGAGCTTTAACTGGTCAAACGGTAAATCAACCAGTTATCGGCACGTCCTGATCGCAGGTGCCGGACCCGTAGGACGGCAGTTGCAGGAACAGATTATCAAAAATTCATTTATGGGGCTTACTATAACCGGATTCCTGGATGACGATCATACCAAGCGGGTAGCTCATAAGGATATTTTAGGATCGTTGATCGATGCCCGTCGTGTGGTCAGCCAACAAGGGATCGATGATGTGGTTATCGCCTTACCACTCCGCGCTTATGACCAGGTTAACCGATTGGTTGCAGAACTCCACAACCTGCCAGTTAAAGTCTGGGTGATCCCAGATTATTTCCATTTAGCCCTGCACAAAGCCGTAATCCAGGATTTCGCTGGTCTGCCTATGTTAGATTTGCGCGCGCCTGCTCTGAACGAATATCAGCGCATGATGAAACGGGCCTTCGATCTTCTTATGGGGTGTTTCTTCCAAATTATCGCCTCCCCACTCATGTCTATCATAGCACTTGCGATCAAGCTGGATACACCTGGGCCAGCTCTCTTAAAGCAAGAACGTGTCGGTGAGAATGGTCGTCTGTTCGGAATGTACAAATTCCGGACTATGGTCAAGGACGCCGATAAACGCCTATCCGATGTCATGCAATATGATGATGAGGGGAATTTGATCCACAAGAGGCCTGATGACCCGAGGGTGACGCGCGTGGGTCGATTTTTACGCCGCACCAGCCTCGACGAGCTGCCCCAACTCATCAATGTTCTGAAAGGCGAGATGAGCCTGGTTGGGCCGAGGCCTGAGCTGCCGGTCTTTGTTGAACAGTACCAACCCTGGCAACGCAAGCGCTTTGCAGTCCCGCAAGGTATCACCGGTTGGTGGCAGGTCAACGGGCGAAGCGATAAACCGATGCACCTGTATACTGAAGCCGACCTGTTCTACGTACAGAATTATTCACTGATGCTAGATTTATATATCCTCCTCAAGACCGTTTGGGTTGTGCTGCGCGGCAGAGGGGCTTATTGAGCTTCGGGTATAATAGTGCAATTTGATGTACAACCTATTCTGAGGAGCTCATTTCCCATGACAGCCTTTGACGAAGAAATAGACTTACGTCCCTATCTCCAATCGTTATTTCAACGCTGGTGGCAGATTGTACTGCTGGCTGCTCTTGCGGCAATCGCTGCACTGGCAATCTCCTTGACCCAGGCAAGAAAGTACGAAGCAGTCGCCACACTTTTGTTGACACGCAGTCGGTCAACTCTTTCTTTAGCTGAACAGTTTCCCACGATCAATGAGCCTGTAGATACGGCTTCTCGCATCAGCGCCATCCTGGCCATTGCTCAAAGCGACGCGATCGCCCAAACCACCCTGCAAGCAGTCAAAGATCGGTTGCCCAAGAACAGCCAGAAATTGCAGGATTTTAAAGGGCTGGTGAAGGTTGAAAGCAAAGGTGATGCACTACTTGTCTCTGCTACCGCAAACACCCCTGAACTGGCTACGGAGATCGCCAATACCTGGGCAAATGAGGCCGCCCTGGTGGTGAACCAGGCTTACCAGGGAGAACAACCTCTGGCTGATATCCAGGCTCAAAGGGAGGCAGCCCAAAAACAATATCAAGATGCACAGGGAAACCTGGAATCCTTTATTCAGAACAGCCAGATTGATGCTCTATCGAAAAAGATCGAGGAATCACAGGCGGTATTTAACAAAATCGCGGATGACCGCGCCTGGCAGATCTCATATTACGACGATCGCATCAAAAATATGGAGGCGCTTATCGTACAAGCGGAGGCGCTTAAAAGGCAATTGCAAAGAGGAAATCGTTCGGGGGCAGGGGATTTTGGGGATGCCCTGGCAGTGTTGGATGCCAGAGCAAGCAGCCTGGGGATCAACCAATCCAAAATGACAATGGATCTACAATTAACCGACTTGAGCGCCCTGAAAGATTCTTCACCCAATTATGTTGCCGACTTAGATTCGGTGATCGAACAGGCAAAGGAAGAAAAGGGGAAAAGCGAGTCTATCTTAAAATCCCTCGTGCAAGGTGTAGCCCAGGGTGAGGGCTCCGAACTGTTCAATGAGATCGCCGCTAATCTTCGGGATTTAAAAACTAAGCTTGAAAAGGAAAAAGCTCGAGAGCTGGAGCTGACCAACGAGCGCGATATGGCCTGGAAAGCCTATCAGGCATTGCTCCAGAAGGAGACCGAGATCAAGAGCGCCCCTCAGGTCAGTTACGCAGTGACTATCGCCAGCGCAGCTATACCCCCAGAAAAGCCAACCCCGCGGGGGACTGTCCGAAACGTCCTGGTCGCCGCCGTATTGGGGCTGCTCGTCGGTGTTTTTATAGTATTGGCGATTAAGTGGTGGCAGTCTGCCGGGATCTCCAAAATCTGATTTCCTCACTGGGCCTCAATGCCGGTGAGGATAGCCTATCAGGCATTACAACCCAATGCCATCATTTATTTCTGATTGGATATCGTACTGGAAGAAGCATTGGGCTTTGGGTCTGGTGCTTCTTTTGGGTTTTATCAATGGGTTGATATTTGTCTTCCTGATCCCACCGTGGCAGCATTACGATGAACCCACCCAATTCGAGTACGCTTGGTTATTAGCTAACCATCCCGGCCTGCCAAAGCCCGGTACTTATGACCAGGCCATGCGTCGGGAAGTGGCGGCATCGATGATCGAACACGGGTTCTTTACAGGTATGAGCATTTATCCGAACCTGCTCTCCCAAACCGAGCCCATTTGGATCGGTTTTTCCCAAACTCAAGACCCGCCAATTTATTACTGGCTTATTTCCTTGCCTCTCCGTCTGGTACGTACAAGCGATGTCACATTCCAGCTTTATCTGGGCAGGCTGGTATCAGTCCTTCTGTACCTGATCACGCTGGTAGCAGCTTATGGATTTACGACGGAAATCACTCCACCAGGGCATCCCTTGCGGTGGATCATCCCTGCTACGCTGGCACTCCTTCCCGGCTACATAGACCTCATGACAGCAGTTAATAACGATGTCGGCGCGACAGCATTTTTCTCTCTCTTCCTATGGGTAAGCCTGCGTATGATCAGGCGAGGCTTCACCTGGCTGCGTTTATTAGCAGTGATCGGATTAGCCGTGATCTGCTTTTGGACTAAAAACACGGTAGCCATCACCGTGCCCCTGCTGACCATTCCGATTTTATTTTCCGTCCTGCGCGGGCCTGCCCGTCGTTACGCATGGATGGTTGTGATTATTGGGGGGTTGGCAGGGATGATTTGTATATTAATCACAGGGGATATGATATTAGCGAAAATATCTCCGATCAGACCCTCGGGAATCCTTTCAGCCATCATAAATAAGATAACACCGGAATGGTATTACCAAACGACAGCTGCTAACCTGCTGCGCACCTTTTGGGGGAAATTTGGCTGGGGACATGTCCCTCTTATTGGCGGTAAACCTTACCTCATCCTATTATTGGTAACATTGGTTGGAATACTTGGGGGCCTCCTCTTCCTCTGGCGATCCTGGCGCTCCCTTAAATGGGACATTGTGATCCTGTTGGGTGCTGCCCTGTTAGAAATATGGGGCGCGGCGTTCCTGCGCGGGATCACTTCCATTAAAGGAAATGTTTTTATCCCAGGCGCGCGATATGCCTATCCAGCTATCATCCCCACGGTCATGATTTTAAGCGTGGGCTGGCTTGAAATCCCACACTTTTTAAACCGCTGGATACGGATCCCAATATGGGTGCAATTAGTATCATATTTTGGCTTCTTTATAGGTCTTGACCTTCTATCTATTTTGAGCATCGCCCGGTTTTACGGCTAATTTAAAAAATTTAAGATAGCTGGAAAAGAGAGTAGTTGGAGTAGCGCACAATCCCGCCCATACTCTTTTCTGGTATTCTCTGCTTATTACATCCAATTTCTGCTATTGTGTCTTACCTGTGCCTTGCGTATAATTACACAAATTACAAACCCAAACCCACTATAAGAAGAGGAGGATATTATGTTAAAAGAATTCAAGGCGTTTGTTATGCGAGGCAATATGCTCGACCTGGCGATCGGCATCATCATTGGCGCGGCCTTCGGCAGGATTATCACATCCCTGGTCAACGACATCATCATGCCGCCTATCGGGGTTTTGTTGGGTAAGGTCGATTTTACCAACCTGTTTGCTACCCTATCAGGTCCTAAACTTGACACGCTCGACAAAGCCAAAGCTGCCGGAGCAGTCACGATAAATTATGGCCTATTCATCAATACCGTCATTGACTTTCTCATCGTGGCTTTGGTGATCTTCTTAATCATACGCGCAGTCAACCGGTGGTTCGCTAAGCCAGAACCCGCTCCTGCGGCACCGACTACGAAAGACTGCCCTCACTGCGCCACCGCGATTCCGATCAAGGCTACCCGCTGCCCGCACTGCACATCCGAATTAACAGCTTGAAACAATCACCATGAATGTTGAAATGACCCAAAAGTATACCAGCACCCAGATCCGCCAGACCTTCATCGATTTTTTTGTGGAGCGAGGCCACACATTCGTGCCATCTTCACCGCTGGTTCCCGGGGGTGACCAGACCCTCCTGTTCACGAACGCTGGCATGGTCCAATTTAAAGACATCTTCCTGGGTATTGAAAAACGCCCGTATACGCGCGCAGTCGACTCGCAAAAATGTATGCGTGTGTCCGGCAAGCATAACGATCTAGACGAAGTCGGACGTGATAACATCCACCACACATTCTTTGAAATGCTTGGTAACTGGTCGTTTGGTGATTACTATAAAAAAGATGCGATTGCCTGGGCCTGGGAGCTGCTCACGGATGTATGGGGGTTACCGAAAGAGCGTCTCTATGCCACCTGCTTCGAGGATGAAAAAGGTGAACTCGAGCGCGATGACGAAACCGCTCTCTATTGGAGCCAGCAGCCAGGCATGGACCCCTCACATATTCTATATTCCGGGCGTAAAGATAACTTTTGGGAAATGGCCGAGACCGGTCCGTGTGGGCCAAACAGCGAAATCCACTTCGACCGCGGTACAGAGTCTTGCGATAAGAAGAGATTCCCGGGTCATGTGTGTGCAGTGAACAATGCTGATTGTACGCGGTTTCTTGAATTCTGGAACCTGGTCTTCATTCAATACAACCGGACGGGTCCCAGCAGCCTGGAAGTTCTACCATCCAAGCATGTAGATACCGGCATGGGTTTTGAGCGCATCGTCTCTCTGTTGCAAAATGTCGATTCAAACTATAAAACCGACCTGCTCAGTCCGATGATGGATGCCGTACAGCGCCTCACCGGACATGATGATGCCGAACGCGCTGCCAACCTGATACCTTATCGCGTTATCGCTGACCACGCCAGGGCTGCGACCTTTTTACTAGCCGACGGTGTTGTACCAGGTAATACCGGACGCAACTATGTCTGCCGTATGATCATCCGCCGTGCTGCTCGTTTCGGCGCTAAAATGGGTCTGGATGAACCTTTCTTGGCGCCAATTGCCGAGGTTGTAATTGGAAATTACGGCAATTTTTATAACGAATTACTCCGCAACCGGTCCATAATCCTGGACAACTTGACGCGTGAGGAGCGTCGCTTCCAGCGCACCGTAGAAGGTGGCGTAGTTAAGCTGGAAAACATGCTGGTAAAAGTACGTTCTGGTGGTAGCCTGATCCTACCCGGTAACCAGGCTTTTGACCTGTATGCCACCTATGGTCTGCCGTATGAAATCACCCGCGATATCGCTCGCGAAAAGGAAATGGATGTTGATGAGACAGGTTTTCGTATGGCGATGGAAAACCACCGCATCGCCTCAGGGGCTGGAGAAACATTTGGCGAAATGGGCGGGGAGAATGTGGATATTTACCGCACGATCCTGCATCAGCTCCAGGACCAGCGACTACTCGGTGCAGATGGAGTCAACTATGATCCATATCACACCCATGAGGTGGAAGGCCCTGTATTAGCCCTGGTGAAGGACGGCATTCCAGTTCATCAGGTAAAACCGGGGGATCTTGTAGAAGTCATCTTGCCCGAAACCTGCTTCTATGTCGAATCCGGCGGTCAAGTATCAGATACCGGTACGATTGTTTCGGCCCAAGAGCCGGGCTGGGAAATACGCGTGGACGATACTCGGAAACCCGCGGCAGGTGTCATCGTTCACATCGGAGAAGTGCTGAGAGGCAGTCCTGAAGCAGGGGATCAAGCCATCGCCCGCGTCGATGCCAGACGCCGTCGCGACATTATGCGCAATCACACCGCTACCCATTTACTACATGCCGAACTGCATGCAGTCCTGGGTGAACATGCTCGCCAGGCCGGCTCTTTGGTTGCTCCAGACCGACTGCGCTTCGACTTCACCCACCCAGAAGCTCTCACCCCCGAGCAACTGGAGCGCATCGAAGCAGGTGTCAACCGCGACATCCTGGGAAATTATCCGCTTGAAATCACATACAAGCCGCTGCAGCAGGCCATCAGCGAAGGTGCTATGGCCCTCTTCGGCGAAAAATACGGCGACACCGTACGAAACATCACCATCGGAGAACCAGAGGTATTCTCAAACGAATTATGCGGTGGCACGCACGTAACAACGACCGGTGATATCGGCATCTTCCTGATCATCAGTGAGGGCAGTGTTGCAGCGGGCATCCGCCGCATAGAAGCTATGACGGGCCGCGGGGCTTATGAGTTAATCCAACGACGCTTCCGCGCTCTAAAAGAGACTGCAATGTTGCTGGATGCTAACCCAGAAGAGGTACCCCAAAAAGCAAAGACCCTGCTGGAGGATATCAGCCAGGCACGTAAACAAATCTCCTCTTACCGTCAGCATATGGTCCTCGTCGAATTCAACCGCCACCTTGATCATGTACCGGAGGTAGCGGGTATACCTGTTCTCACCCTCCAACTTCCGGAGGCTGATGCTGACACTCTACGCCAGATGGCCGACCGTTTCCGTCAACGCTATCCGAGCGGTGTGGTCGTTCTAGCCTCCGTTATCGAGGACCGCCCCAGCGTTGTCGCAGCCATTACCGATGACCTGGTCAAACGAGGCCTGCATGCTGGAGAATTGGTAAAGCACGTGGCTGGTCCTCTGGGAGGCAGCGGAGGTGGACGACCCACATTGGCCCAGGCTGGTGGTAAAGATGCCAGCAAATTAGATGAAGCCCTGGCCAGTGTGGCAGGTTGGGTAGGAAAACAGTTGGCGTGAAGACCCAAATAATCCAACTGGAAGCACACGACGACGCGTTATCAACCCGAGACAAGATGAGCTGGGGGCAAACTGGCCGCATCCTTATGGTGTGGCCAAAGCATGGGCGAATTCTAACCCGCAGACTGGATCTTGTACTTTTACAGCGACACAGTGCCACATTGGGTGCACAACTTGCCTTAGTAACCAAAGACCCTGATGTGTGCTTTAACGCTAATCAGTTAAGGATCCCAGTATTCACGTCTTTACGCCAGGCACAAGGTATCCGTTGGATTGTGACCCGAAGACGCAGACCGAGCATTCACCGGTTGGAACCACGCCCCGATTTTACTTTCCTTCATGAACAGGCTCACCCACAAAATCGCAGCTGGACGGAGCGTATTTACATCCGGATTGGGTCCTTCACGCTCAGTGCTATAGCAGTGCTGGCGGTCGCGGCGATCCTAATACCAGGGGCCTGGATTATACTGACCCCCCTGAAGAAAACCCAAGAAATGGTCCTGCCATTATCTGCCAACCCCTCCATTCAAGTGGCTAATTTAGCTGGTGAACTTCCAGCTCGGACAATCAGTGTGATCGTTGAAGGGAGAGACAGTATCTCTACTACCGACACGATCCAAGTCCCTGAGAACCCGGCTACGGGCAGTGTTCAATTTAAAAATTTAACCGAAAAGGCTGTCGATATCCCTATAGGAACGATTGTCAGCACAACAGGACAAAAACCCATCCGTTATGCGACCACGCGCGCCGGTAGGGTTCCTTCAGGTCTCGGGGAAATTGCTATTATCCCAATCAGCGCTGTGATCCCAGGAAGCAGTAGTAACACGTCAGCACAGAGCATCCAGGCAATCGAGGGGTCTCTAGGCCTCAGACTGACTGTCTCAAACCTGCAACCAGTTATCTATGGGACAGACCGTCGTGTGCCTGGTCCATCTCTAACCGACCGTACCCGCCTCTATGACCAGCTTGTGTTACGCTTACGTCAGACTGCCGCTAAAGAGCTCAATGCAAACCTGGCTGGGGATGATATTTTGCTCACGGCTACCATCACTCTTACACGAGTCGTCGAAAAAACATTCATCCCCATAGAAGATACCCCCGCAGATCGACTCCAACTCTCCTTGAGCCTGGAATTTCAGGCCCTGCTGGTTCCTGGTGCTGACTTACGGTCGATGGTGACCACCGTCCTTGATGCAAACCTGCCGGATGGATACACCGCTATCCCTCAATCGTTGACGCTTGAAATGGAGTCTCAACCGATCCTTGATTCTAAATCCACTGCTCGTTGGCGGTTACATACACGCAGGACAATCCAAGCTCAAGTAAGCCAATCCCAAGCGATCAACCTAAGCCGGGGATTATCTCCCGCGCAGGCCAGCAAGCACCTGGCGGACGACCTGCCCCTGGGAGGACCACCGCTCATTGTCATGGCACCCTCCTGGTGGCCGCGCCTGCCATTAGTACCATTCCGTATTACAATAATCAGTAATTAGTAAACAGTTATGCGCGTCCTTGCCGTTGATCCGGGCGAAAAACGTATCGGTATCGCCATTAGCGACCCAAGCGGTACTATCGCTAACCCACTGACTGTTGTCAATCATGTTTCCCGTCCGGTAGATGCGGCAGTAATCGCCCAGCTAGCAGCTGAGGCTGAAGCCGAGTTGATTATCGTCGGCGAGGCCTTGAACGAAGAAGGGGAACCTACTCCTCAGAGCCGCCGTGCTTCTCGCCTGGCAGCCGCTATCCGTGATCAGGTCGGTATCCCTGTAAAGCTGTGGGACGAAAGTGGCAGTACACAAAGCGTCCGTGCAGCCCAAATTGCGATGGGAACATCTCAACGTAAACGGAGAGGACACCTGGATCATTTAGCAGCAACGTATCTACTCCAGACCTATCTTGATGAGCACAAAGGTTTATGACTTTAAGGTTAAAAAGAGAAGGTGAAAAGATCCCGTTCATCTGTCTTAGGGGCTTGCTTCCTACCCCTGATCGGCTTGCTCCTCCTGATCGTTATCGTTGCGGCTGGGTTTACCTTGAGCATTCCCAGCCGGGCTGAAAAAATGTTTGGTCCACCTTCGCCAGGTTTAAGCCCCCGTCAACGTTACAGTCTTTCATTCCTACTATTGTTGCAGGCCCGCGATCTAAACAAACCTGCAGATCCTAATGGAAACCCCTTTTCTTTCCAGGTGGAGCTGGGGGAATCCACTCCTTCGATGATTGAACGTTTGTGGCAAGAGGGGTTGATTCCAAACCAGGGAGCCTTTCGCAGCTACCTGCAATACACTGGCCTTGATACAACTCTCCAGGCAGGTGACTATACTTTAAGCCCAGCGATGACCTCAGTCGAGATCGCCCATGCTTTACAGGATGCCACCCCTAAGACTGTGGAGTTCAACGTACTGGCTGGTTGGCGGTTAGAAGAGATCGCAGCCAGTCTACCCACATCCGGTCTAGTAATAACGCCCGAGGAATTTTTATCAGCCGCGCAAACGTCTCCCGCGGGTTACTCTTTCAGCCCAGAAATCCCTGCCGGGGTTTCTTCAGAGGGCTTTATGTTTCCAGATACCTACGAGCTGCCACGGGATATTAAAGCGGATACGATGGTTAACACGCTGCTCAACCGGTTCGAAACTCAGGTCGGTCCTGATATCCGTGAAGGTTTCAAACAACAGGGATTAAGCTTATTCGAAGGCGTTATCCTGGCCTCGATCGTTGAACGCGAGTCGATCGTCGAGGAGGAGATGCCCCTCATTTCTTCAGTATATCTCAACCGTCGCACAGCCAACATGAAATTGGATGCGGATCCCACCGTACAATATGCGATCGGTTACAACACCACCCAGCACACCTGGTGGACCAACCCACTCAGCATGTCTGACCTGGAGGTTGATTCACCGTACAATACATACCTCATTAATAACCTCCCACCAGGGCCCATCTGTAATCCCAGCCTGAACGCTCTCCATGCAGTTGCCTTCCCCGCACAGACCCCCTATTATTACTTTCGGGCAGCCTGTGACGGGTCTGGAAAACATCTATTTGCTGAGACCTTCGAGCAGCACAAGGCTAATTCCTGCCCCTGATAAATCCCTCCCCCTTATTCCCTTTTTTTAGCGATTTTTATTATTTAACAATGTAATATGTTGCCCGTTTATCACCAACTTTTATAAGAACCCCACGGCTGACCAGGTCGGCTAAATCCCGGCGCAGAGTTTCGGGATGAACATCCGGGCATTGTTCCTGGTATTCGCTATTCGTGATGCGTTTATGGAAAGCCAGGTAACCTAACGCTTTTTGTTGGCGAGGGTTTAAATCCAGACTGTTATAGGTTGATAGTAATGTTAATGCATCCTGCGAATCGACCTGCATCTCCATAGCACTGTATAATGTCACCCGAAAAGTACCTCCCACTTCCTCAAAGAGCGGTGGTCTCATATTTTTTTGTCTCATCACGGCAACGACGCGATCCAATCCATACCCCAGGCGCTCGATAAAACCCATGTCTGACAGCACTTGCACGATGACAGGATTACGTGAAAATCGCGCTTCCAGAAGGTTATCCAGGGTCACCGGGCCGGGTAAACCGCCAGGGGAATGGACCTCCAGGCGGTCAGAGAAGATATGCAGGTGGATATTATCACCTTGAATGTTGTAATCGCGATGAGCCACCGCGTTAACCAACAGCTCACGGACCGCCTCGAAAGGGTACTCAAGACTCTCCAGATGTGCCAGGCCGACCAACCTCACCATGCTCCTTAAATTGTCGCGTAAAAATGCCTCTGCCTGGCGTAGTTGCTCTGGCAGCGTGCCGCGTATGTCTTGTTTAATATAATGATCGATATAGGCCACACTTGGAAAGCGCGCTGCTAGTAAGGTTGCGTTTGGGAGCCATTGTTGGGGATGCCGTCCGAATACCAATAATCCAGTATATGTAGGATATAAACCGTTGTCTATAATCTTTAGACAGCCTCGCTGTAGAAGGATATCCCTGGCATTGGGTGGCTCATTCCCTGGTAGGTGCAGGGCTTCCAGGTAAGCTTCAACCTGGACAGGGTCCAGGTCATCAAACTTTGCACCGGGTGGTACCTGGGATTCAAACTGGACCACACCTCGCTCTAACAGAAGCTGCCGCAACTGCCGGGCTGATAGTGGGTTGGTCTGCCGCCCTTCGCGCCCCAAGAAACGCCCTTCCAGGTTGTAAACATGCGGAAGCCCGGACGGAACGCTGATCCACAGCACACATGCCTTGCCCACCTTGTGTGTTGTGGGAATAGGAAGCACGAGGGGTGGGTCAGATAATAAGGCTGCCTGAAAGACCCGATCGACCACCTCACGCGCATCACTGATACCCTGTATTTCAGCAGACCGCGGAGAGATACCTAAAAGCACAACACCCCCGGAGGCATTCGCCATACCAACCAGGGTAGCTGCTAGCCTGCTGGGGGATACATCCTCGGGGAACCAGTGCAGATCCGGACCCATCCCACGTGACAAAAGCGATTTAATGTCAGGGAAAGCCATAACCTTTGACGGTTAGCAGGTCGAACGTGCTAAGGTGGTTGAACACCAATTTCTGGACTCTGACCAGTTCCGACTTTCTTACTATCTGCGTTTGGGCTGACGTGCCTGGGACGCGGAGGCTTGACCGGGGCGGGTACCATGGCGATCTCGAGGACCTGATCCATATGCTCAACAGGCACGATGCGCAGCTCATTGCGCGCCCGCTTCGGAACATCCACCAGATCCTTCAGGTTGTGCTTCGGTAGGATAACGGTTGTCAGACCTACACGGTGGGCCGCCAGCACTTTTTCGCGTACGCCTCCTACGGGCAGCACTCGGCCGCGCAGTGTAATCTCTCCAGTCATCCCCACGTCTTTGCTAACTTTCCGTCCGGTAAACGCCGAGACCAACGCTGTACAAATCGTTATACCGGCACTCGGTCCATCTTTTGGTATCGCCCCTTCGGGTATGTGAATGTGAATATCGATATTGTCGTAGATATCGGGTTTTAATTCAAACTTACTCGATCGTGACTTTAGAAACGAGAGGGCCGCCTGGGCAGATTCCTGCATCACGTTCCCGATTTGACCGGTTATTTGTAAGTTCCCTTTGCCTTCCATCAGGAGCACTT
>Ga0315289_10009044_pt1 | contig 14369 bp, 11 predicted proteins | sample YL17G11_40_MG_FD_203452 | JGI IMG/M metagenome (GOLD analysis project Ga0315289, IMG submission 203452) | Sediment microbial communities from Yellowstone Lake, YNP, Wyoming, USA - YL17G11_40 | ecosystem: Environmental > Aquatic > Freshwater > Lake > Sediment | place: USA: Wyoming | collected...
TGTGAACATGGCGGTGGAGTTGATCACCCCCATCGCTTTAGAGAGGGAGTTGAGGTTTGCCATCAGGGAGGGAGGAAGGACGGTGGGAGCAGGTGTGGTCACCGAGGTGATCGAATAAGTCCACGGTCACTTATTCATTTGAATCTCATTTGAGTCAACTGACCGTAGGAACTCAACTGAGATTAAACAGATTAGGAAGATAAAAGGAATTCAGATCTTATGCCCAGAGAGATCATTACTTTAGCGTGTGAAAATTGCAAACAGCGTAATTATACTCTTACTAAGAATAAAAAGAAACATCAGGACAGAGTAGCATACAAGAAATTCTGCCCATTCTGTAATAAGCATACTATTCATAAGGAGACCAAATAAAAAATAAAGCAATTTTTTTTTGCGAAGGGTAAAAAATTTTCGTATTTGTTATTTGAAAAAGCTTCCGGGTCTTTCTGATTTTATTGAACCTTGCTGGGTCCTGCGAAGTGTGATTGTTACGAAGGTTGTTCCGCTAAAGGCGAGATTTAAATAAAGAACTTTTTCATTCTGAAACGGTGAGGATTTTTCGAATCACTCAGAGCGAATTTTTTATACTCTGCTCAAAATATAGACGTAATTTTTCACAATAGAGCCCAGGTCTGTAGCTCTAATTGGTAGAGCGCCGGTCTCCAAAACCGGATGGTGGGGGTTCGAGTCCCTCCAGACCTGCCATGAAGGGAATTTTTTGTATCATGCTGGATAAGATTAAGAAATTCTTAAAAGAGGTTAGACTTGAATTGACCAAGGTCACCTGGACTACCAGAGAGGAACTGATCTATTCTACCATGATAGTAATATTGCTCTCGATAATCTTGTCTGTTTTCATAGGCGTGGTCGATTTGGGGCTGTCGAATTTGGCTTCCATGTTGTTGGGCTGAAGAAAAATCAAAAAAGCTTTATATCGAATCGCTAAAGATTTTGAGAAAGGAGGAGTGAGAGATATAAGTGGAAATGAGATGGTATGTGGCTCATACCTACTCTGGGCATGAGCAGAAAGCTAAGAAGTATTTAGAGAATGCTATAATTACGCAGGGCTTTAAAGACAAGGTGGGGAGGGTTTTGGTACCGACAGAGACAGTAGTGGAGATGAAGCAAGGAAAAAGATCCAGCTCGGTCCGGAAATTTTTGCCCAGCTATATCTTAATTGAGATGATTTTGGATAAAGAAACTCAACACCTGGTTACCAACACTCCAGGTATCACCAGCTTCGTGGGTGCCTCTGGAAAGCCGGTTCCCATAAAATCTACAGAGGCGGAGAGGATTTTAAAACATATCGAGCGGGGCGGAACCAGAGATTATGAGGAGGTTCCATTCAAAGCCGGGGATCAAGTTAAGGTGATTGATGGACCCTTCACCGATTTTACTGGATTCGTCAGCGAGGTAAATCAAGAGAGGAAAAGTTTGAAAGTGATGGTTTCTATCTTCGGAAGACCCACTCCGGTGGAGTTAGATTTCCTCCAGGTTCAAACCATTTGAAACAGTTTAGAGTTAAGAGTAGAGTATAGAGGTAAACCCCAAAAAGATCCAGATTTTTTTCTGGTCGTGTTTGGAAGATCGAAGACAAAAAAGCGAGGAATAAATGGCTAAGAAGGTTATAGGGACGGTGAAACTTCAGATTCCAGCGGGCAATGCCACGCCAGCCCCTCCCGTGGGTCCAGCTTTGGGGCAATATGGGATGAACATGATGGAGTTCTGTAAGTCCTTCAATGCTAAAACCCAAAGTCAAACCGGGTTGATAATTCCAGCGATTATCACCATCTATGCGGATAAAACGTTTTCCTTCATCACCAAGACCCCGCCGGCTTCGATCCTTTTGAAGAAGGCGGCAAAAATCGAAAAGGGGTCGGGCGAACCTAATCGAGTGAAGGTGGGCCAAGTCACTAAGGCACAAATCAAAGAGATCGCCAGCTTAAAGATGAAGGATCTAAATGCCGCAAGCTTAGAGTCCGCCCAAAAACAGGTGGAAGGCACCGCCAGAAGCATGGGCATAGAGGTGGTGGAAGGACAATAAGATTCAAAGTTCAAAATTGAAAATTCAAAATGAAAAACTGAAAACACAATCAGAAGTTTGCAGATGGGGATTAGGTTGCCCAAGATTAAGTTACCGGTGTTACCCCAGTGAAACCTTTACAAGAGATTTGGCATTATGGATAGAGGGAAAAAATACAAATCAGCTAAAGATAAGATAGGTAGAGGAAAACTCTATAAGTTAGAAGAGGCGGTCCAGAAATTAAAGGAGTCCGCCTATGCAAAATTCGACGAAACCGTGGAGGTGTCGGTGAGATTGGGGGTGGACCCTAAACACGCAGATCAAATTGTGCGCGGAACCATCCTTCTCCCCAATGGCACTGGCAAAAGTGTCAAAGTATTGGTCCTCACTAAGGGAGAAAAGGAAAAAGAGGCCCAAGAAGCTGGGGCGGACTTCGTGGGATTAGACGAATTTATTCAGAAGATCACAGAGGATTGGTCCGAGGCTGAGGTCATCATAGCTACCCCGGATGTGATGGGACAGGTAGGGAAATTGGGAAAGATTTTAGGTCCCAAGGGATTGATGCCTAACCCTAAATCAGGCACCGTGACCTTTGATGTGGCAAAGGCGGTGAAGGAAGTCAAAGCGGGGAGAGTGGAATACAGGGTGGATAAAGCAGGTAACATTGGAGTTCCCATAGGAAAGCTTTCTTTTTCTGAAGATAAAATTGTGGAAAACGCTAAAGCTTTCTTGGATGCGGTAATGCGGGCGAAACCATCAGCGGCTAAGGGAACCTATCTGAAAAACGTCAGCATTTCCTCCACCATGGGCCCGGGCATAAGATTAGATACCCCCTCGGTATTAGCCATGTTGAAACAATAAGCATTTGGGAGTAAATTCTACTTAGCTGACTTTTGAAACCAAGCTTTTTTCTAATTAAGTTTTTAGAACGTTAAATTCTTACTGTGGTTTTAGGACATTTTTTGTTTAAGGGAGTCCATTTATGCTTCGACCGGAAAAGGAAAGAGTAGTAAGCCGACTCAAGGATAAGTTGGCACAGGCTAAAAGCCTTTTTCTTACGGATTTCACCGGATTAAACGTAGAGGAGATGAACGAGCTTAGAAAAAACTTCAGGGAAAAGAAGGTGGAATATAGGGTGGCTAAGAATTCTCTGATCCGTTTGGCGGTCCAACAAACCGGATTAGAAGGCATCTCCGATCATCTGGAGGGTCCCACCGGACTGGTTTTGGGGTATGATGATCCTTCCGTCCCCGCTAAGGTGCTTTACGATTTACGGAAGAAGATAGAAAAGCCCAAAATTAAAGTCTTTTGGATGGAGGGAAAACTCTTTGGAGAAAAGGAATTAGAAAGACTGGCTCGACTCCCTTCTCGGGAGATTCTTTTTGGACAAATATTGACAAATTTAAATTCTCCCATGGCCAACTTGGTTGGTACTTTGCAAGGTGTGCTGAGGAATTTCACCGGGTTAATTGATGCTTTACAAAAGGCCAAGTCCAAAGTCTGAAATCTGGATCCATAGGAGGAGTTGATTTCCCAACCCGATGGATCTGTGCGAAGTCTGGATCCGTAGGAAGAGAGGTAAACATTTTGGCAATGAATTTATTTATATCCTTTTGAGGATTGAAAAATGAGAAGTGAAATGTATTCATAATGAATGGAGGTTTAAAAATTATGACGTCAGGTTCGGAGAAAACCACCAAAAGGGGTGCTTCAAAGAAATCCGAGACCCCCTCCAAGGAGGAAAAAGTGGTGGAGGCTAAGAGCAATGTTGATCAGGTAATCGAGATCATTGAAAGTATGAGCGTTTTGGAGCTTGCTGAGCTTTCTAAAAACTTACAGGAGAAATTCGGAGTAAGTGCCGCGATGCCTGTAGTTTCTGCTCAAACACCGGTTGGAGTGGCTGAAGCCGCGGCCCCAGCTGAAGAAAAGACCGAATTCTCACCAGTTTTGTCCGCGGTGGGGGAGAAGAAAATTCAGGTGATCAAAGTAGTAAGGGAGCTTACGGGGTTGGGTTTGAAAGAGGCCAAAGACTTGGTAGATGGCGCCCCTAAGCCGGTGAAGGAGGGAGTATCCAAAGAAGAGGCTGAAAATATAAAGGCAAAATTGACCGAAGTCGGAGCCACAGTAGAGATTAAATAGTGGATGAAAAAATCCTCTTTGTTCGACCTGCTGATTAAGTCTTAGCTTCAAGTCTCGATGAAATAGAGGAGAGAAGCTTCATGGTTCCGCCTAAGGGGGGAGCAGGCATAAAAGCCTTTTTAGGCCGGACCCAAGACAAAGGGGGAAGAATACGGTTGGTAAATTAACCGTCAAAGGGTCAATTTTTTGATCCAAAGGAGAGTGGTGAAATTGGCTAAGGTTAAGAAAATTGAAAGAAAATCTTTTTCCAAGCTTAAAGCGGAGATGGAGATCCCTAACCTGTTGGAGGTTCAGCTTCAATCCTTTAGGGAATTTTTACAAGCCGAGGTGGACCCGGAACAAAGAGAAGATAAGGGGCTGCAAGCGGTGTTTAAGACCGTTTTTCCCATAAGCGACGTTCGGGAAAACTACTCTTTGGAATTCGTCAAATATATGTTGGGAACTCCTCGCTACACCATTCGCGAATGTCAAGATAGAAATATGAGCTATTCGGCCCCCCTTAAAGCCACCTTAAGATTAGTGGTGCGCGAGACTTCAGGGAAGACCAAAAACGTAAAGGATATAATTGAGCAGGACGTGTTCTTAGGAGAGCTTCCCTTAATTACCGAGAAAGGAACCTTCATCATAAATGGGGCCGAAAGGGTGGTGGTCAGCCAATTACATCGTTCTCCTGGAGTCTTTTTTGATGAAGAGATCCACCCTAATGGAAAAAGATTATTTTCTGCCCGAATCATTCCCTATCGGGGCTCCTGGGTGGAATTTAACATAGATATCAATGACATCATGTATGTCCACATAGACAGCCGCAGAAAAATTACAGTGACCACTCTATTGAGGGCTTTTGGATATTCCACTAACCAGGAGATTTTTAGTCTTTTCTATGAGGTGGAAAAAGTTGACCTTTCTGGTCGGAAACAACCTAAATGGGTGGGGCTGATTGCCGGGGAGACCGTGGTGGATAAAGCCACGGGAGAAGTGATCATCTCCCCAGGGGAAAGCTTGACTGAGGCGCACATAGATCGGCTGAAGGAATTGAAAATAAGCCATTTGAAAACGATCGTCTCCGATCCCCAAAAAGATGCCAGGGTGATTTTAAATACATTGAAGAAAGATTCAACCACATCAGAAGAAGAAGCCCATATTAAAATTTACTCTCTTTTAAGACCGGGAGAACCTCCCACTCCGGAGATGGCCCAAGGTCTATTGACCAGGCTGTTTTTCACGGAAAAGCGCTATGATCTGGGGGAGGTTGGTAGGTACATGATCAATCAAAGATTGAACTTGGATATCCCTTTAAACGTGACGGTCTTGGACAAAAAGGATTTTCTGGCCATAATTAAGTATCTTTTGGGCTTGAGAAATGGCGAGGGTCACGTGGATGACATCGATCATTTGGGCAATCGTAGAGCTCGAACTGGCGGAGAGCTTTTAGCTAATCAGTTCTCCATCGGACTTTCTCGAATGTCCCGAACCATCCGAGAGAGGATGAGCCTTAAGGGTAGCGAAACCATCACCCCTCACGATTTGGTCAATGCCCGCACGGTATCTGCAGTGATTGAGAGCTTCTTCGGTTCTTCTCAGCTCTCCCAGTTCATGGACCAGACCAACCCACTTTCCGAGCTGACGCACAAAAGGAGGCTCTCGGCTTTAGGCCCGGGTGGTTTGACTAGGGAGAGAGCAGGTTTTGAGGTGAGAGATGTGCATCATACTCATTATGGACGGGTGTGTCCCATAGAAACTCCCGAAGGCCCGAATATTGGTCTGATCGCTTCCCTTGCCACCTATGCTCGAATCAACCAATACGGATTCTTGGAGGCTCCTTATCGAAAGGTGAAAAATGGAAGGGTGACTGATCAAACCGATTACTTAACCGCGGATCAGGAGGACCACTATATAATTGCCCAAGCTAATGAGCCTTTAAACAAAGAAGGAAGGTTCGTCAATTCCATGGTGAGGGCACGGCATCGAGGAGATTTCCCCACCGTTCCTCCGGAGAAGATAGACTACATGGATGTTTCGCCCAAGCAATTGGTCAGCGTGGCGGCCGCCCTGATTCCCTTTTTGGAGCATGATGATGCCAACCGAGCCTTGATGGGATCTAATATGCAGAGACAGGCGGTGCCTTTGTTGATTACCGAGCCACCTTTGATTGGTACCGGGATGGAAAAAAAAGCAGCTTTGGACTCCGGTGCTTTAGTGGTGGCAAAAAGAGGGGGAGTGGTAGAATCGATCACTGCGGATAAGATTGTGATTAGACCCACGGATCACCAGGAGGATGTGGATCTTTTGGAGTCGGATGAATATGATCTGATCAAATTTAAAAGATCCAATCAGGATACCTGCCTAAATCAGAGACCTTTGGTGGAATTAGGGCAGAAAGTGGAGAAAGGAGAGTGTATTGCGGATGGTTCCGCCACCTACGCAGGGGAGTTAGCTTTGGGTACCAATGTGTTGGTGGCGTTCATGCCGTGGAGGGGGTATAATTTTGAAGATGCCATCATCGTCAGTGAGAAATTGGTGGCAGATGATCTGTTCACGTCCATCCATATTGAGGAGTTTGAATTACAAGTCCGAGAAACCAAAAGAGGAGCGGAGGAGATAACCAGAGAGATTCCCAATGTCTCCGAGGAAGCCTTGGCCAATTTGGACGAAAGAGGGGTAGTCCGGATTGGGGCGGAGGTAGAAGCTGGGGATGTTTTGGTAGGAAAAGTTACCCCTAAGGGGGAGACGGATCTTTCCCCAGAAGAAAGACTTCTAAGAGCCATCTTCGGGGAGAAAGCCGGGGATGTGAGAGATGCTTCTTTGAAAGCCCCCCCAGGAATGAAAGGAATAGTAATAGATACAAAGGTATTCTCCCGAAAGGAGTACGGGGAGGAGGTCAAAAAAGCGGAAAGAAGTGAGTCTTTGAAGTTGAAAAGATCGTTCCAAAAACAGTTGGATAATCTGAAAAACTTAATAGATAGCAAGCTTTCAAAACTTTTGGAGGGGCAAATCGCTAAAACCATTCGTAGTGCCAAAGATAACTCCACCATCTTTCGAGCCGGATTCAAATTCAAAGAAAACTCCTTACAAAATATCGAAATAGAAGATCTGGTGGCTGAAGATGGCTTTACCCAAAGCAAGAAAATCAATAAGAAAGTTGAGGTTCTCCTCTCCAAATATCAGGAGTTGGTCAACCAGAAGAAGGTGGAATTAGAAGTGGAACTAGAAAAGATGGTGAGAGGGGCGGAGCTTCCTCCTGGAGTGGTACAGTTGGTTAAGGTGAGCGTGGCTACTAAAAGGAAGCTATCCGTGGGGGATAAGATGGCGGGAAGACACGGAAACAAGGGAGTGGTCTCCAAGATCGTGCCAACAGAGGAAATGCCTTATTTGCCAGATGGAACTCCGGTGGATATGATCTTAAATCCGTTGGGAGTTCCCTCGCGCATGAATGTGGGGCAGATTTTGGAGACTCACTTGGGCTGGGCCGCTAAAAAGAGAGGTTACTTTGTGGAAAGTCCGGTATTTGATGGAGCAAAGTTGGAGGAGATAAAGAAAGCCTTAAAGGAGGCCGACCTGCCTGAATCCGGAAAGATAACCTTATATGATGGTAAAAGCGGAGAGCCTTTTGATCGGCCCATCACCGTGGGGTATATCTATATGATGAAGCTTTCCCATCTGGTGGATGACAAGATTCATGCTCGTTCCATTGGCCCGTATTCCTTAGTTACCCAACAGCCTTTGGGGGGAAAGGCACAATTTGGAGGGCAGAGGTTCGGAGAAATGGAGGTATGGGCTTTGGAGGCCTATGGGGCGGCCTATTGTCTGCAAGAGATGCTTACGGTTAAATCAGATGATGTGGCGGGGAGGTCCAGAGTTTACGAATCTATCGTTAAAGGGGAGAATCCCCCAGAACCTGGAGTTCCGGAGTCCTTTAACGTTTTAGTGAAAGAGCTCCAGAGCTTAGGCCTGGATGTAGAGTTAGTTGAAAATCAAGAGTCGAGAGGTTAAAGTCAAAAGCTAATTAATGTAAATCTATCTATAAAATGTCATTGCGAGTTGAAAATTACGCCAACGGCGAGACGGCGAAATAATCCTTTGAATATTAATACTTCCTTCAGTCGTTCGCAATGATAATGTGAAAATTCTTTAGTGTGTTTGTTAATGATATTGTGGCTTTAAAGATCCCCAAACGGGGAAAGGAGGTTGCTTATTATGGTTGAATTTCAACCGAGAAGCTTTAAGCGACCAACGGACTTCTTTGCCATTAAAATTCAATTAGCCTCTCCGGAGACCATAAGATCATGGTCTTATGGAGAGGTGACCAAACCCGAGACCATCAACTATAGATCCTTCAAACCTGAAAAGGAGGGGCTTTTCTGTGAGAGGATCTTTGGCCCGGTTAAAGATTGGGAGTGTTCCTGTGGGAAATATAAACGGGTTAGATTCAGGGGGATAGTGTGCGATCGATGCGGGGTGGAGGTAACCCACTCCCGGGTGCGAAGAGAGAGGATGGGGCATATCGAGCTGGCGGTGCCGGTCTCACATATCTGGTTTTTTAAGTCCATTCCCAGTCGAATCGGATATCTTTTAGATTTGTCCATCCGAGATTTGGATAAGATTCTTTATTACGAATCTTACATTGTGATAGATCCCGGCAACACCTCCCTAAAGTACAAGGATATCATCTCGGACGGGGAATATACCGAGTTGGAGGAAGCTGGAAAGCGGTTTATCGCTAAAATGGGAGCTGAGGCGATCCAACAACTTCTTCGTCAGGTGGATGTGGATGAGCTTTCTATTTCTTTAAGAGCCCAGGTAAAGGTGGAAACCTCTGTTCAAAGGAAAAAGGATACTCTGAAGAGGCTCAGGGTGATAGAGGCCTTCCGGCAATCGCAGAATAAGCCGGAATGGATGATTTTAAATGTGATCCCGGTCATCCCTCCGGATTTGAGACCCTTGGTGCCGTTGGAAGGGGGTAGATTTGCGACTTCGGATTTGAACGACCTTTACCGTCGGGTGATCAATCGAAATAATCGATTGAAAAAGTTAATCGAGATAAAGGCGCCTGAGGTAATCTTGCGTAACGAGAAGAGGATGCTTCAGGAGGCGGTGGATGCTCTTTTTGACAATAGCAGGCGCACCCATTCGGTGAGAGGAAGTTCCCAAAGGCCCCTCAAATCTTTGTCTGATTTGCTCAAAGGAAAACAGGGGAGGTTCAGACAGAACCTTTTAGGAAAAAGAGTGGATTATTCTGGCAGGTCCGTGATCGTGGTGGGACCAGAACTTAAGCTCCATCAGTGTGGATTGCCGAAAAATATGGCTTTGGAGCTTTTCAAGCCTTTCATCATCATGAAATTGGAAGAGAAAGGGTACGTGCAAACGGTGAAATCGGCCAAGAAGCTGGTGGAAAAGGAGCGTCCGGAGGTCTGGGATATTTTGGAGGAGATAATTGCCGATCATCCCATTCTTTTGAATCGCGCTCCTACCCTGCATCGATTGGGGCTTCAAGCTTTCTATCCGGTCTTGGTGGAAGGAAAAGCCATAAAGCTCCATCCTTTAGTATGTGCGGCCTTTAATGCCGACTTCGATGGAGATCAGATGGCGGTGCATGTTCCCCTTTCGTTTGAGTCTCAGTTGGAGGCCAAGATATTGATGCTGGCGGTAAATAATATTTTGTCCCCCTCCAGTGGTAGACCGATTGCCACTCCCAGCCAAGATATAGTCTTAGGCTGCTATTATCTAACTAAGGAAAGACCTGGTGAAAAAGGAGAAGGGAAAATATTTTGTTCTATGGACGAAGTGATCTCGGCTCATGATGCCAAACAGGTAGGGCTGCATGCTAAGATAAAAGTCAAAATAGAGAACAAGCTGATAGAGACCACGGTGGGACGGGTGATATTTAATCAGTGCATCCCCCAGGAGCTTGGTTATTTTAATGAGTTGGCTAACAAAAATAAGGTGGAAGACTTGGTCGCCGAGGCTTGCAGGAAACTGGGGAATTCTCGTACCTCGGTATTCTTGGATGAGTTAAAAAAGGTGGGGTTTGAGTATGCCACCTCAGCCGGCATCACTGTGGGAATCGATGATATGGTGATCCCTCCCGAGAAACAACTTTTGATTGAAAAGGCCAAAAAAGAGGTGGAAAAGGTATGGAGGGAGTATGAAAAAGGAGTGATCACCGCAGGTGAGAGATATAATAAGGTGATCGACATCTGGACCCATACCACCAGTGAGGTAGGGGAGGTGATGTTTGAGCGTCTGAAAAATGTAGAGGGTGGATTCAATCCAGTCTTCATGATGGCGGATTCAGGAGCCAGAGGAAGCAAGGAGCAGATAAGACAGCTGGCAGGAATGCGGGGGTTGATGGCCAAGCCCCAAAAAAGGATCACCGGGCAAATTGGAGAAATAATCGAATCCCCGATCACGGCCAATTTTAGAGAAGGTCTGAATGTATTGGAGTATTTTATTTCTACGCACGGAGCTCGAAAAGGTCTGGCCGATACAGCCTTGAAAACCGCAGATGCCGGATATCTGACCCGAAGGTTGGTGGATGTGGCTCAAGATGGGATCGTTACCGAAAAGGATTGTGGTACCATCTTAGGACTCAATATTGGTGCCCTGAAGGAGGGGGAGGAGGTGATCGAGTCTCTGAAAGACAGAATCTTGGGAAGAGTGGCTTTGGAGGAGGTCTATGATCCCATCACCGGCGACCTTTTAGCCAAGGCGGGGGAGGAAATAGATGAGGAGGCCGCCGCCCGTATAGATGAGAGTGGTATAGAGGTAGTAAGGATCAGGTCGGTCTTGACCTGTGAGTCGAAAAGAGGAGTATGTGCCAAATGCTACGGGCGAAATTTAGCTACGGGGAGGATGGCGGACTTAGGGGAAGCAGTGGGGGTAATAGCGGCTCAGAGCATAGGTGAGCCTGGGACCCAGCTTACCTTACGCACCTTCCATATCGGTGGAACCGCGGCCCGAATTGAAGAACAGTCCAAAGTGACCGCCAAAAGTGAGGGAGAGGTACAATACAAGGACATAAAATCTGTGATCAAAAAGGATGGGAATGTGGTGGTATTGGGGAGAGAGGGGGAGATCAGCTTGATAGATGAGGAGAAGAGAGTTAGAGCTAGATACAAAGTCCCCTATTCCGCCACCCTCCGAGTTAAAAATGGACAACGGGTAGAGAGAGATCAGGTACTTTTTGAATGGGATCCCTATACCAATACCATCCTCTCCGAGCGTTCGGGGCAGGTAGGATTTGTGGATATAATTGAGAATGAGAGTTTTAGGGAGGAGCTGGATGAGACCACGGGGTTAAGGCAGAGGGTGATAGTGGAGCAGAAGGATAAATTGCTTCGCCCGCAAATGGTGATTTTAGATGAGAAAGGCAAGAAACTCTCTCAATATTCCATCCCCACCGGGGCCCATCTTTTGGTGCACGACGGAGACAAAATTGGGGCGGGGGATGCGCTGGTAAAAATTCCGCGGGAGATCTCAAAAACCAGGGATATAACTGGAGGTTTGCCCCGGGTGGCTGAGCTGTTTGAGGCTAGAAAGCCCAAAGATCCTGCGGTAGTCTCGGAGATCGACGGCATAGTCGAGTTCGGCAAAATCATCCGAGGTTCCACCCAAATTCTGGTAAAAGGATATGGCGGGGAAACCAGAGAATATTTAATCCCTCATGGTAAGCATCTAAGGGTGCATGATGGGGATAAAATTAAGGCGGGAGGGAGATTGTGTGAGGGACCCATCGATCCCCATGATATTTTGAGAATCAAAGGGGTAAACGATGTGCAGGAATATTTAGTTAACGAGATTCAGGAGGTCTACCGGTTGCAAGGAGTGAAGATAAATGATAAACACATCGAGGTTATTGTAAGACAGATGTTGCAGAAAGTGAAAGTGGAAGAAATCGGAGATACAAACTTCTTGGAAGGTGAGCAGGTAGATAAAAACAAATTCAGGGAGGAAAACGAAAAGGTGATAGCTGAAGGCGGGGAACCCGCTACCTTCCAACCCCTGCTTTTGGGAATAACCAAAGCTTCCCTCTCCACAGAAAGTTTTATCTCCGCGGCTTCTTTCCAGGAGACCACCCGGGTATTAACCGAAGCCAGCATTAATGGAAAGACCGATTATCTTATGGGGTTGAAAGAGAACGTGATCATCGGACATTTAATTCCCGCAGGGACAGGTTTGGAAAGGCACAGGAATATATATTTAAAGGAGAAAAAGAAGGAGGAGGTCGGAGAGAGCATAGAGATATTTGAAGAAAGTGCTTGACAATTTTGAAAAGAGGTGTATTTTAAATGTTTATCTTGTCGGCTTCCGAGGTGAGGTTTTAAGATTTACCACACTGGATCGGAGGTTGAGAGGATTGAATTTTTGGGACAAAGGAGAAAAAGTTTTGCCCACTGTAAACCAGTTGATCAGAAAGGGAAGAAGAATCATAAAGGTAAAGTCCACCACCCCGGCTTTGAGGGGGTCCCCCCAGAAGCGGGGAGTTTGCACCCGGGTTTACACCTCGACGCCCAAAAAGCCCAATTCAGCTTTGAGGAAAGTCGCTCGGGTGAGATTGACCAGCGGAATCGAGGTGACCGCCTATATCCCGGGAGAAGGACATAACCTTCAGGAGCACTCCATCGTTTTGATTAGAGGGGGAAGGGTGAAGGATCTTCCTGGAGTAAGATATCATATAATCAGAGGCACTTTGGATACAGCGGGGGTGGCGGATCGGAAGCAGGGAAGATCAAAATACGGTGTCAAAAAACCGAAAAAGGCAGCAACGGCGTAAAGGATTATTATTTTAATCCCAAATTCTTGGGAGTCAGCAATTCTAAAAGGGAATGATCACCATCTCGATTTAGATCATCGAGGTGAAAGTCTTCTTACCTGAGGAAACGATTTATGCCCAGAAGAAAAGCTGTAGTCAAAAGGGTAAAAGTCCCTGATCATAAATTCAACGATCTCTTGGCTGGTCAGTTTATCAATCATGTCATGCGGAAAGGAAAAAAGAGCGTAGCGGAAAGGATTTTTTATAACGCTTTAGAAATCGCGACCAAGAAGACGAACCAACCCGGACTTTCCGTGTTTAAAAAGGCTTTAGAAAATGTTCGGCCGGTCTTGGAAGTTAAGCCCCGACGGGTGGGTGGAGCCACCTATCAAGTTCCGGTAGAGGTAAGGCCTGCGCGGAGCATCGCCTTAGCCATAAGATGGATGCTCAGTTATGCCAAACAAAGAGGGGAACATTCCATGGCTGAAAAGTTGGCTGGGGAACTGGTTTCCGCCTCCAAAAATGAGGGAGCCTCTATCAAAAAAAAGGAGGATACCCATAAAATGGCAGAGGCCAACAAGGCTTTTGCTCATTTTAGATGGTAAAAGAACTAATGTTTTATATGAAGGTTTAATTTAAAGAAATAGATTATCTTTAAGATCTCTCCGTTCCCCCCAAAGGTGGGATCAGGATGAATCCATTGCTATCACGGTTCGACTCATCGCTCACCATTCTTCAGGCGCAGTCGAAGGGAAGAAAGAGAGGTCTTTTTATATAAGAATGAACTTTAAGGAAGTTAAGACCATTTAAAAATAATTTCTTTTCCGAATTTTGGAACTTTAGGAAAAGTGTTAAAAATCGAAAAAGAGCATATTATCAAAGCTAAAAGCAGGTTGGTTTTCATGCCGAGAGAATATCCTTTGGACCAGGTGAGGAATATAGGAATAATGGCGCATATTGATGCGGGCAAGACCACCACCACCGAACGTATTTTGTATTATACTGGCAAGACCCACCGCATGGGCGAGGTGGATGATGGTGCGGCCACTATGGACTGGATGGAACAGGAAAAAGAGCGAGGTATCACCATAACTTCGGCCGCTACCACCTGCTATTGGCTTAACCACCAGATAAACATCATCGATACCCCTGGACACGTGGACTTCACCGCAGAGGTGGAAAGATCCTTAAGGGTCCTGGATGGGGCCATCGCCGTCTTCTGTGGGGTGGGTGGGGTGGAGCCTCAGTCGGAGACGGTGTGGCGTCAGGCAGACAGATACAATGTGCCTCGAATAGCTTTCGTTAACAAAATGGATCGGGTGGGTTGTAATTTTGAGAATGCAGTGACCATGATGAGGGAACGTTTGGGAGCAAACGTTATTCCCATCCAACTTCCCGCAGGCGAAGGCGACCAGTTCGCGGGAATAATTGATTTAGTCAACATGCAGTATAGAATTT
>Ga0315289_10009047_pt1 | contig 14368 bp, 14 predicted proteins | sample YL17G11_40_MG_FD_203452 | JGI IMG/M metagenome (GOLD analysis project Ga0315289, IMG submission 203452) | Sediment microbial communities from Yellowstone Lake, YNP, Wyoming, USA - YL17G11_40 | ecosystem: Environmental > Aquatic > Freshwater > Lake > Sediment | place: USA: Wyoming | collected...
CCAAGAGCCTCGATGACTATCTGGCGCTCGGGGGTTATTCTGCGTTATCCCGAGCGCTTTTCGAGATGAGCCCTGAGCAGGTCCTCGAGGAAATAAAGAAAGCTAACCTGCGCGGCCGGGGCGGTGGCGGATTCCCTGCCGGCTCGAAGTGGGAGACGGCCCGAAATGCGCCCGGGGACAAAAAGTATGTGATCGTCAACGGCCACGAAGGGGAGCCCGGCGCGTTCATGGATAGAGCCCTCTTTACGGGAAATCCCCACAGCATACTGGAAGGCCTGATCATCGGCGCCTACGCGATCGGCGCCCACCAGGGATTTATCTACACCCGTCACGACTCTCCTCAATTGAGAGACAATATTGCTGTTGCCCTCACTCAGGCGGAGGAGTACGGGTTTTTGGGTGAAAATATCCTTGGCTCGGGCTTCAACTTCGATGTGGAGGTGCATCTTGATGTGGGGATATTCGTTTCCGGCGAGTCCAGCGCATTGATGAGGTCCATAGAAGGGAAGGCACCGGAGCCAAGACCCAAATATATCCGCACTGCGGTCAGTGGTATCTGGGAAAGGCCGAGTAACCTGAACAATGTGGAAACCTGGGCGAACGTCCCTCAGATCATCAGCAAGGGCTATGCCTGGTATACCCGTATCGGGACAGAGGGAAGCAAGGGAACAAAACTGATCTCCTTATCAGGCAATATCGTGAATACAGGGGTCGTGGAAGTTCCTATGGGCACCACGCTCAGGGAGATCGTCTACGACATCGGTGGTGGAATTCCAAACGGAAAGAAGCTCAAGGCGGTTCACTTCGGAGGACCCATGGGAGGTTCTATTCCGGCGAGCCTCCTCGACACCCCGTTGGATTTTGATGCCCTTGCAAAGCTGGGAGCTCCAATAGGAGCAGGCGGCATGTTCGTCATGGATGAAGATACCCATATGGTCGAGGTCGCCAGATTTTTCCTCAACTTTCTCACAAATGAGTCGTGCGGCAAATGTGTTCCATGCCGCGAAGGCATCAGGCAGATGCTCAAGATTTTGACTCAGATCAGCGAAGGAAAGGGAAAAGAGGGCGATATCGAGCTTTTGGAGGAGATATGCGAGGTAACTGGCGCGGCTTCTCTGTGCGCTTTAGGGAAAACGGCCTCCGGCCCGGTTCTGAGCACGCTGGGCTACTTCCGAGATGAGTATGAGGCAAACATCAGGGAGAAGAAGTGCCCGGCATAGACGCTAACCCCCGATGAGTGTTAATTAGAGCCGAAGAGAGTGGGAAAAGATGAGTGACATCCTTTTACAGATTGATGGAAAAGAAGTAGAAGCAAGAGCAGGGATGACCATTTTGCAGGCGGCACAGAGCGCAGGAATCATGATTCCCACGCTCTGCCACCACGAGAAACTGGATTCTTATGGGGCTTGTCGAATTTGCACTGTGGAGGTCGAAACTCGCGGTAGGACTAATCTCGTTGCTGCCTGTCTTTACCCGGTAGAAAGGAATCTGGTCGTTAGAACCAGATCTGAGACGGTAGATAAAGTTCGCAAAATGATTTTGGAGCTATTGCTGGCTCATGCTCCAGAAGCCCCGGCATTGCAGGAGCTGGCCCGACAGTATGGAGCCAAAGGAGCCCGTTTTGAAAAAGAGCCCTCCTTTTGCATTCTTTGTGGTCTGTGTGTCAGATACTGCGCCGAGGTCAAGAAGAAGAACGCTATTGCATTTGTTGATCAAGGAGCAAAACGAGAGATCAGTTTCATTCCGGAGATCGCCTCTCAGGAGTGCTGGAGCTGCAAGGAATGTTTTCCGCTTTGCCCGACATCCTATCTGCAGGCAGCTTACTTCTTAACCCAAGGGCTCGCGTTTCCCTCACCTTCTTCGGAACCCGCGTCAGAGGAATAGGCAACGATTAATACTCTTGCAGGACGGAATCAAAATACTGGTTCGCCTGTTCCTCAGCAGTTCAACCACCAGTTACATTCCTTTCCCATCTCGAAAGCAGTGGGTCCTGGCGAGCGTACATTAAAAAAGGGGCTGGTGAAATTCCAGCCCCGCTGCTATTTCAAAGACTCAGGCGATTCGTCTCAGTGTAATTCAGACTCCAAGGCTGCAGCCTCTCTTCGAGCAGCCGTGATTTTCTCAGCCGCTGCTTTCTTCTTGCTGACAGCGACCCGGTCAGGCTCTATATACTCCACCGCTTTGACTTCGCAGAAACGAACGCACTGGGGATCGCCGTCGCATAGATCGCACTTGAAATTCTTTCGGTCAATGACGTTAAAACCCATTGCGCCAAAGGGACAGACGGCCACACAGGAGCGGCAGCCAATACATTTATTGTGGTCCACCATCACCCGGCTCAGTGTTTCATCCCGGGAAATGGCCTTGACGGGGCAGATGATTATGCAGGGAGCGTCCTGGCACTGCTGGCAGGACATGGGAATGTAAACCCCTTCGGACTCCCACTTCATGATTTTGATCCGGCTTCGGGATGCGTTCGAGACGCCGTCATGGAAGACCGAGCAGACAAGCTCACAGAGCCTGCACCCGGTGCATTTTTCAGGACTGATTGCGAGAACTTTACCCATGGGTTCCATTACATCTCTCTCCTTTCATCATAGCAGGCTGCGCCATGCCCTCTGCGCTATGCCATCTTGATTACACCAGATGAGACGGTTCTTTGTCCACGCCGAGCCTCTTCAGAGTCTCTGGTTTCGGAACGCCGTCTTTGTCAAGGCCCTTGTATTCGTAGAATTCATCAATCATCTTCGTGAATTTTTCCCGATCGATCACCCTGCCGACGACATCGGGTGCACCCCTTCGACAAGGCTCATCAAAATAGCGGTGATTGAGCATATCGCCCTTTTTGAGGTCCTCCCTTGTTAATCCTTCACGGAGGTTAAACAGGCGCTCCATCATGTTACATCGCTCGGCAACGTCCCAGATTTCCCGAGGCGTCAACTCAAGCCCCGTATTGTAGTAAAGTACTTTGGACCAATCTTCAAAATTGGGAAGCGTTGCACCCAGGAAGGTGGTGTGATACTTACAGATACCCAAACAATCCACTCCCATATAGCAGTTCTCATGCCAGAAGACCTGCCAGGGCTTGCCAATGTACTCCGTATGTTCTGAACTCAAAGGTCCATCATAAGGGACCGGACTACTGTAAATTCTCCTCATCACGTCTTGCGGCAGATGATACAGGTCAATCGCCGGCCGGCTTCTCAAATGGTCTGAACCGCGGGAAGCAGTTGCAATATTAAGCGCAAGTGCGGGGGTGGCTCGCTCGTCAGAGTGAAGATTGCTAACTCCTTTTACCTGAATCAAATAGTCGAAGGAATTCTTTCCTATCTTCTCGGAGGCAATGATTCCCCCTTCGGCCAAGGTATCGCCCAACCAACCCTTTCTGAAACAGATGCGTTCGATCATCTCTAGGAGTGCCTCACTGCTGCCGAAACGCAATTCTAAGCCATCGGTCTCCTTGTTCGTGAGAATTCCCAGCTCATAGAGCTCCATCGCCCAGGAGATAATGCTTCCAATCTCCAAATTATCCACACCCCACTGATCGACCAGGTGATTCGCCGATAGCAGAGTTTCCAGGCTTGGGATGTCCGGTTCTGAGCAAAAGCCGCCCTGGGACGTATATTCCGGCCCTTCGTCGTATTTGCCCGCATAAGGCCCGGTTTGAATCTTATACTTGGCCCGGCAGTGGACCTGACAGCCAAAGCAACCGGCCATATGGTAAGGTCCTATGGTTTCGGCGCAGTTGTCATCTATGGCTTCCGGCTCAATTTCATCACAATAAAGCATCTGGTTATACTGGAAGTTTCTGGTTCGGACGCCGCCCCAGGAGTTGGTGGCTCCCCAAATAAAAGGAGTTCCCAAGGTTCCCTGGGTTTGGTTGACCTTCGCGCTTGTGATTTGATCGATGAACCGCTTGTTGTAATCGAGAGCTTCCTTTGGGTGGGCGATTTTAATATCCATGGTGCCGCGGACAGCAACGGCCTTTAAATTCTTTGAGCCCATGACTGCTCCCATTCCAGTCCTTCCGCCGGAATTCTTGATGCCTGTCATCACGTTGGCATATCTGACGAGATTCTCACCCGCCGGACCGATCACCAAACTCTTTATATCGTCGTCCCCCAGCTCTTCCCGGATCGCCCACTGGGTGTCTGTGACCGTTTTTCCCCAAATGTTTTTGGCATCGCGGATCTCAATCTTGCCATTGTGGATCCACAGGTAGACGGGTTTTTCCGCCTTCCCCTTAATGACGAGATGATGGAAACCAGCCCAGGCTAACTCAGGAGTAAAGAAACCTCCCATGTTAGCGCTCCCCAGCATCCCTCCCAGCGGGGATTTCGCCATCACATGGCATCTGGCCGTTGCCGAAGCCAAGGTGGCAGTTAAAATTCCGCCGCTCACCATCAAAGTATTGTCAGGCCCCAGAGGGTCGCATCCTTTCTTGGTGTGATTGTAAAGCAGATAGGCATCGAGTCCCCGGCCTCCCAGGAACTTCTTACGCACTTCGAGCGGAATAGGCTTGATTTCTATTTTGCCTGTAGAGAGATCAATGTAGGCTATCTTCCTATTTAGGGCCATCTTTCTTCTCCTCCTTCATTTTTCTTTCAAACGCCTCATCCGCTAATTTCTTGTCCACATCCCACACCGGGCCCCTGATGCGGGGGAAACCCTCTTTGACCCAGGCGACGCGATATTCCATCCCACACTTAAGACATTTCACTGTCTTGTCTCCGGGTTTCGGCTCGAGTCTTCCCATGCAACTGGGATTATGGCACCTTACCTGGCCATAGGTGCGAGTCTTGCGCAGGCTCTCAGCGGTTGAAAGATCTTTCTCGCCAGCCATGACAGTCTCCTTTCTTAATATCACAAAAGGTGAAGGGAATATAGATTTTGATGCAGCGACGTGTGTTCACGATGCTGAACTACTCAAACACATGATTAAGAATTACGCATAGAACATAAATATCTCACATTTACTTGTTTGTCAAGAACAAATTTTTCCTCTAACACGTTGACTTTGTTGAAAGATTCTCCAGTATTTCCGCTGGGCTTCCCATGAGCAGAGTATTCATCGGGAAAAATTGTCTTTCCCAGGGGTGGATCAAGTGGTCCTCGGGCTTTGTTCAGCCTACAGGTCGAGTTCACAATAGTGAACCCATGCAAAGGATCGGAAGACTAACCCCCATGATTCAGCAAATTCCACCATTCGATCCAGGTTCCGTCTCTGCCAAACCTGATGTCCGTGGTCGATTCGATCTGTCGGATCCAATCACCGAGGGTTGATGCGTGGTGGATAATGAGCGGAGTGCTGTGCTCAGGGAGGATGTCCTCATAGAACCGATGGAGAAATATGTTCGTATCACCCTCGCGCATCGTTTCAGGATCATCCCAGGGCGTGGGACGAATAAAGCCGTGATTTGCTCCCTCGTCTCGCCGATAAAGGAAGGTGCTTCCGAAGCGGTCTTTCAGACGGCGGAGCGTTTCGACGCACGTCACGATATTGGCCACGGTGATCCCCTTGCAGAAGTATTCAAGGAGACGATCGTTGAAGGATTCAAAGCCGATCGACGAAAACATGATCTTGACGTTGAGGCTTCGCGCGAGAGACAGGATGTCCGCAAGGTCGGAGGCGTGAGCGTTGATGTCATCGACCCGGCAGACCAGATTGATCTGTGAAAGCGCTATCCCTTGCCTCTTAGTCTCTTCCAGCAACCGTGCCAGGGAACGAAGAGGATATTCATCGATCAGTTCAAAGGGGATCTTTCTCCCCTCAGCCTCGGGCAGCCCTCGAATCTGAGCGATGACCCTGTCGCGTTCGATAAGGCCGTGGTATCCTTTGTCCCGTGAGACATCGCAGAAGATGCATCCTTCGCTCCGAGTGTCCAGGTTCGGTATGTCTCTTTCCCGAAGCATGACCGGTGGGGGGAGGGTGACAGTCTGAGCTTCACTCGCATAAGGGCAGCCTACCGCATTGAGCACTTGTCCGAGTCGGACCTCGAGCTTCGTGAGCGTATTGGAAAACGTATAAAGGTTCGACCAGTTGACCTGCAGGAATATGTCATTAGTCCACGGGTGCTCGAAGAGGTTTCCCCTGGCTCGCAGAGGGTCTGACCTGAAACCATCCATTGGGCCCTGGAAGGCGACATCAATCACTGAATGGAGTCCCTTAAACCGGTGGGGGTACGCGTCCGTGGACGGTTCGCCCTTGTAATCATGTCTGGTTTGAGGTCCTCCCAGAACAGTCGTAAAGCCTTGCTGTTTCAGTTCGCCAATGAGTGCGATCAGATCTTTTCTGCCGCACAGGTGTGAAAAAGCGACGACCCTGTCTTTGCCTGCGTAGTCTTCGTCGATGAAACGAAGCAGTTGTTCCTTCGAGAACTCTCTCTTGATTCCAACGACGATGGAAGGCATGGAAAGCTTTCGTTCGAAGAAGGTTGCTGCTATCTGAGCTCCTAGGATACCGTAAGGCTCGCCTGTGTGGTGTGTGAAGATGATCATAGGCGTTTCAGACTGCTGGCCGGCAAGTGCCCCGCAAGCCCCGTCCTTGAGGGCGGGGTCGAGGGGCACAATAAAAAATAAGAATACCTTACCGGGAAGCCACACCCTTTGGGGCGTGCAGCTTCACAAAAGAAAGGACTGAGCAATGAGATATGAAGACTGAGTTAAACCTTAACCGAAAAGCATTCAACTTCGCTTACCCGGCCCTCGATCCTCGTTACCTTGTAGAATGTCACATCTAAGAAACGGTTTCAATTGTAGAAGGAGTTGGCTTCGAGATGGTAACTCTTGCCCCTCGAAGAAGAACGGGGAGAATGGGGGAACTGAGTCTTTTGAAAAACAAGACCGATCTGGGATAAAATAACGTATAAGGACCGAGGCAAGGATATGATGACTCCAGCGGAAGAAGCATACGCGTTGGACAAGGCTTATGTCCCGGAGCACATTGTCAGCCTCATGGTGTCCATCTCGGAAGCAGAAGCCTTTCTCATCGAAGACCATCTGAGCTTTGCCAAAGATAATTGGCTGATTGTTGTAGGGTATCCTTTGGACCGAAAGTTCTCACAGGATCGGTGCGAGGAAATCGTGAAGTTCAACCTCGAAAGATTTCGGCCTGAGGTTCTGTGGTTCATTGGGCCACAGGTTCCGACTTCTCTCTTGGAATCCTGCACGGAAAGGGAAAGTGACCAATACTACCAGCTCGACCTTGATCGAATGAGAGTGAAAACGTCTCTCCGAAACGCGGCTGAGAAGGCGGGCCGAACACTGAGTGTCGAACGAGCCAAAGTGTTTTCGAGAGAGAACGAGAAACTCGTTTCAGAACTCTTAGAGAGGGAAAAAATGCCGCCCAGAATCAAGGGACTCTATCAGGCTATGCCTCGGTATATTGCCCATTGTCCCAGTGCATGGGTTCTCAACGCGTGGGATCATCGAAGAAGGTTGTCTGCGTTTTTTGTGGTCGAACTCGCGGCGAAACACTTTGTCACCTATATGCTGGGCTCCCATTCAAAGAAACATTATGTTCCTCATGCCTCCGATCTCCTTTTCCTGGAGATGATCAACCTCGCTCGAGAGTCTGGAAAAAACACAATCCACCTGGGTCTCGGTGTGAACGAAGGCATCAGACGGTTTAAAGAAAAATGGGGAGGGGTTCCTTATCTTAATTACGAGTTTTGTGAGGTCTCTCGGGAGTCTACTCGAGCGGTATCGCTGGTCCGAACGCTTTTGGGGAGGCTTTAATTGAGGCCGGTTTTTGTCGTGACGGGGTGAGCCTATTGATGTGGTGGAAAAGGCAAAAACTCAGAATGGTATGGCAGGTGGAGAAAGAGGGGCGGGTGTCGTTCCTCGTTGGGACAGCCCATTTCTCTCCTTACCGTTTTGAAAGAGCTCTGACCCAGTTGTTTCAAAGAGGTGAAATAGCTTTTTTCGAAGGGCCTCTGGATGACGAGACTCTTAGCCGGGTAGCCCAGTACGGTCGACAGGGGGAGGGAGGGCTTTCCGTTTACGATGCCCTTGTACCAGAAGTCGTCCAGGCCATCAACCGTCACTTCGATGATCGGCTTCCACACCGCTCCGCGGAGTCTTACCTGGAATACTTCCGAGCCCCTTCCTCCGGCTTCATGGAGGTCCACGCACGGGGCGTTCGACCCTGGATGGCTTTGTTCACCCTCTGGTCTGCCTTCTTAGACTGGAAGCACTCTCTCGATCGAGACGCCTTCCTTCTCGCCCAGCGACTGGGAAAGAAGGTCTGTTTCCTCGAGACCATCGAAGAACAGCTTGCGGCACTCGAGGGAATCCCCTTTGAGCGCATCGTTGATTACATCAACCGCTTTGGTCGGTGGGATTCTTACAAGAAGCAATTCATTAATGGCTACCTCCGGGGAGATCTTGAAGGACTCATGTCAAGAACAACGGGGTTTCCGACGCGATGCGAATCCATCCTCGGGGAACGTGACCGAAACTTTTTTGAACGACTGCAGTGCTCGTTTGAGAAAGGAGGTGGCGTGGCCTTCCTGGGTCTCTCTCACATCCTTCCGATAGTAAGACTGTTCTCGGGTTCCGGATATCGGGTGACCCAGATAACGTTATGATCGCGACCGACCAGCTCGACACCATTCTCGAACACGCTTACATCCCGGAACAAATGACTTCTTACGTGATGGCCGTTTCGGCTGCCGAGCCATTCCTTTTTGGAGATTTTCTCGTTTACCGGAAAGAGAAACTTGTCATTTTTGTAGGTTATCCCCTGCGTGAAGTCTTTCAGGAAAAAAGTATGAAGAAGGCGCTGGACGAAGCGGTCAGACGATTCAATCCCAGTTGGGTTGCACTCACGGCACCTTCCATCCCCACCTCGATTCATCCTCAGACTCCTCCGTCTTCCGATCAGTACTACCGTCTCGACCTGACCGCTCTGTCCGTTCCTCAGAAAGTGCGAAACATGATCAACCGGGCAGAGCGTCATCTGAAGGTGGAAAAACGAAAAACCCTCAACGAGAGCCATCATGAACTGGTGCGTGAATTTCTCACGGTTCATGCGGTAGGCGAGCAGACGCGCTTCATTTTCGAGAGGATTCCTGATTATGTTTCGTCTTCCACAACGGCGTGGGTTTATGACGCAAGAGATGAAAAGGGCGAACTCGTGGCCTTCGATGTTGCGGAAATGGGCCCAAAACACTATGCCTTCTACATGTTCAATTTCACTTCCCACAACCGTGATGTTCCGGGGGCCTCGGATCTTCTCCTTTGGGAGATCCTTCTTCAAGCAACGAGGGAAGGCAAACATTATATTAACCTAGGGTTGGGGATCAATCCGGGTGTAACCTTTTTTAAGGAGAAATGGGGAGGAGTGCCCTTCCTTCCATACTCCTCGTGCTCGTACGAACCGCCAAACGTGGAAAGGCTGGAATCATTGCTCCAGAAACTGTGAGCCCATGATTGAGAAGTTCATCGAAAGATTGACTCGAAAAAGAAAGAAGAAAATGTTCTCAGTATGGCAGATTGAACTGACGACCCGATGTTCACTCCAATGTAAGATGTGCATCCGAAGGGAAAGTGATCAATGGCAAGATCGGGACATGCCGTTCGATCAGTTCAAGAAGCTCCTTCCCCATCTGAGAGATGTTGAGAACGTCGTTCTCGAAGGGTGGGGAGAATCTCTGCTTTATGAGGGCCTTGCCGAGTGTATCAGACTCGTTAAGAGGGAAGGCCCTGAGGTGGGGTTTGTCACCAGTGGAAAAGGGTTGACGAAGGACCGGGCTTCCCAGCTTGTCCAGGCGGGAGTTGATTTTATCGGGTTCTCCATCGCTGGCGCCGTTCCGGAAACACACGCAACCGTGCGGGTGAATTCTCATTTATCAGAGGTTCTGGAAGCCATTCATTTTTTGACCGAAGAGAGGAAACTTCGAGGAACGGATCGACCAAAGTTACACCTCGTTTGCCTCATGGTCAAGGACAATATCATGGAGGTCCCGGCCGTTCCTTCCCTGGCAAAAAGGGTGGGAATTGACGAGGTCGTTCTGACCAACATCTGTCATACCATCAATTCATGGCAGGAAGAGCAAAGAGTGTTCTCCTGGGAGAAGACGGAAAATGGGTATACCAACATCTTGGAAGAGGCGGAGTTGAATGCCAAGAGATTGAACATACGGCTCAGGAGGCCATCCTTAAACCCCATCGATGTGCCGGTATGCGAAGAGAACCCACTTCGGAACCTCTATCTATCGGTCGATGGGGAAGTCTCTCCGTGTGTGTATCTCAATCCTCCGTTGCCATCTCCCTTCAAAAGGATCTTCTGCGGGAAAGAATATTGGGTTGACAAGGTGAGTTTCGGGAACCTCTTTCAGGAACCTTTCCCGCTGATCTGGGATCGCAAACCTTATGAGGATTTCAGAAACCGATTTATCCAGCGGAAAAAAGAATCCACGGAACTTTATCTGTCGTTGCTCAGTGGGGGCACATTGAAAGATGTGCAGGGACAGGTTTTTTCGAATCCTCCGGACCCCTGTAAGAGCTGTCATAAAATCCTTGGAGTCTAAGACAGATTGTCGAGTGTATCGAGCCAGGCTTCTTTCAACATGGTTGAGGAGGGTCCGTGACCCGGGAAGATCGACGTTTTGGGCGGGATGACACTGTTCAGTCGCTTCAGGCTTCGAAGCATCAACCCCATGCTGTGGGGTCCCCGTATCTTCCCAAATTCACCTTTGAAGAGCGTATCCCCTGTAAAGAGAGCACCTGCCTCCCGAAGGTGGTAGCAGACGGAGCCCATGGTGTGACCGGGGGTATGGAGGACTTTGATCGTAGTGTCTCCGAGCTTCAGCGACTGGCCGTCGTTAAGCAACAGATCTGCTTCCAGGCCGCTTTCTTGTTGTCGAAGCAGATCCCGGTCGGAGGTGTGCAGACAGATCGTACCGCCTACGTCCTTTTTCATCCGTGAGAGGGAACTGATGTGGGAGGGATGCCCGTGGGTGATGAGGATGTATTTCAGGGTGGCTCCAAGATCCTTGAGGGACTCCTGCACAGCGTCGACGCAATCTCCGGCATCCACCACTGCAGCCTCAGTCTTGTTCACAAGAAGGTAGACATTCGTGTCCTTCGGGGGAGCAAGGATTGTCTTAATGATCAGGTTGTTTTTCATCATGTCCTTTCCCCGTAATGCCTCACAATGTGTGAAAAATCAAATGCTTGGAAAAAACTAGCACTCGCCCGTGAGGGCGAGGCTCTTGGAAAAACTTTAGACCTGCCTGCGCGAAGCCCCGCCTCCAGAAGCCTTGCGGAGGGCAGGCGCTTCGGCGAAGGCAGGGCGGCACCTTTAATACTTAAGCCAAACAAGCATCAATACAAATAACTCCAAAGACTTACTACTGAGAAAGGCTGTCCTACCTATGACACTCCGCGATTCTAAAGTTTTGGATAGAGACTCGACCTGAGAGGGCGAGTAAAAGAACGAACTAATTTTATCACACCTTCTCATTCGTTCGTGGATGGGAAAATGTTTTCCGCCTCGGCCGCCCTTAACCGAGCTGTTGCCTCCTCCATCTTTATTATAATGTCGGGAGCTGACGCCGTCTTGACGGTCTGACTGGCAGCGAGATTGACTTCCTTTTCGATCCCCTCGAGTTGGTTCACGAAGGCTATGTAGCCCTTCCGAGTCAAGTAAGCATTTCTGACCATCGAGCTGTAATCCTTCCCATCTGCATTGAAGAGCCTGTAATAATGGTCGAGAAGCAGCTCTACCTCGCGCATCTGTTTTTGGCGGATCTTGATGGAGTAAATCCCCTTTTTGTCCGAAGTCAGGATCTGACTCGTTTGGTCTCTGATCTGACTTAAGGCATCTTCGCGGTTCTGGCCTTTCTTCACCATGTCGAAGGCCCCTCGAAGCGCCAGCTTCTTGGTAAAAAGGAAATTCAGCGTGAAGATTTCTCTGGCCCGCTTGAATTTCAACACATTGAAAACGAAGACGATGGGGATGAGGACATCCCATACGGTCACGGAGCTTTCCCCGATTACGCTCCTGGCCACGGCCTTGGCCACGGTGTTTTCCTGGGCGAGAATGTTCTCGTATTTAGTATCCAGAATCGTCGGCAGGAGCTTTCCCATGTTTGCCTCTCAAGAGTAGATGCGCTCGATCTCTTTTCTTCTCATCTCTTCCACCTGCACCTGTTCTGCCCGCAGGCGCTGCCAGATTTCAGGGGTTCCGCCATGAATCTCGGCAACAGCCCCATCGACCTCCTGTTCAGCAGCCGCAAGTCTCTGCAAATAACCCACGAACTGGTCCTGCGTTTTGTAGGCGTTTCTGACTAACTCGTGATAACTATTTCCCTCTGCCTGGAAAAGCGCAATGTAATGATCGATCAGCAGATTGATTTGCTCCATGTGCCCATGGAGGAGTTTTTCCGAATAAAGCTTGAGTGAGATCAGCCACTGCCTGATTTCCTCCTCAACCCGAGAAAGCACCTGTTTTCTGTCGTCACCCTTGAGAACTTCGAACGTCCCGTGGAGGGCCGACTTCCTGGGGAAGAGAAAAAGTTCACCATACCTCTTCGTTTCACTGTTTCTCCTGAGAAAATCAAAAATGAACATACCCGGGATAATAAAATGCCACGTCGTCAGTGGCTTCTTCACGACAACTCCGAGGGCAACCGTCCTGGCGAATGATTCCTCGGCTTGCAAAATGATCTGATAGGTATCTTGCATTGTCTTTTCTTGGCCAATAACATACCATTCTCCAACTCTGGGTGTCAATTTGATTGAACCGCAAAACCAGGGCGACGGTTAGGGCAAAGATGCCGGTTTGGCAAACAGGGACTAAACCTTACCCCTCCCTTCGCACCACACCAGAGTTTTTGCGGCCTCAAAGAGGAAAAAAGAAGGGGCCATTTAGGCCCCCTCTCTTTACTGATGCATTTATTAACGATTAATCTGGTGGGATAGGTGGAGCGAAGAGCCATCCGGACCAGAGCACCCACACAACGATCAGTGTCCACACGGCATTGAAGGCCTGAGCAATCCAGTACACGATGGCCGGCTTGCCACCGCCCACGGAAATCAGATCTTTTAGGCGGGTGTCAAGGCCGATGCAGACAAAGCAAAAGGCGAAAAACCAGTTTCGATAGGCTGTGCAGAGACCTTCAACCGCCTTCCCGGTTTCTGCGCTTAAGAAAAAGGTGACAAAAATGGAGGCGACCACGAACCCGACGATGAACTTGGGAAAGCGATACCAGACCTCTGCAAAGGACGGCTTTTCACCGGTCGCTTTCTTCTCCAGGCTGACGGTTGCCCAAATCGCAAGCAGAAAAGCCGCAAACCCGATCAAGATGTTCTGTGCCATCTTGACCAAGGCAGCGGCGTTCAAAGCAGCCTTCCCGCCATAAACCTCGCCGGCGGCGACAACCGCCCCGGTATTGTCGATGACTCCTCCGAGCCAGGCTCCTGCCATATTGCCCGGGAGGCCCATCCATTTGGCCATAGGAGGCATAATAACGATGCAGATGACCGCACCGATCATCAGCCATGCCAAGACGTAGCTCACCTCTTTGGGGTCTCCCTGAACCGCTCCGCCCGCGGCGATGGAGGCCGAGACGCCGCAGATGGAGACACCGGTCGCAAGGACGCTGGAAAATCGCTGATTGATTCCAAAGCGCCTCGACAGCCAGTACGCAAAGAACCAGACCGCCGAGACGACGAGGATGGCCTGAAGCATGGCGACACCGCCTGCCTTGATGACCACAACAAAGTTGATTGTCGCCCCCATGACGACCAAACCGACTTTAATAAAGAACTCGGTCATGACGGCGGGCTTCAACCACGCGGGAACACCAAAAACGTTACTGATCAGCAGACCGATGAAAAGCGCCCAGAGGACATACTCAAAGCCATAGTACTTGATCCCCTTCTGCCCGGCAATGACCATGGCGATGAAGGCGATGATGAAGATGACAAGGAACCCGGGGATATAGCGTTTTACATCCCGCTTCATCACCGCGGCACCGATCATCGTTAATATCGCGGTGATGATGAACAACCCGACAAGAGGGCCGAGGGTTCCCCATCCCTGCGGTAATGCCTTGGAGAGCTCTGTCCAAGTCGCAATCTTTGGGGCACCCGGCAATATCCCTGCGATCGCCAACAACAAGATGAACCAGCCAACCCAGCAAGCCCACCAGTCCTCCTTCTTCCACAAAGACGACCAATCAATTTTTGCCATAACTTTCCCTCCTCAGTACAGATATGACGATGATTGGATGCAGATCCGTTTCTCTTTTCTCTTCTTGTCGACATCCCTCCTTTCTTAAAGTGACGGTATTTTAATAGTGAGAAACTACTCCATTTCACTAGGCTTGTCAACAGAAAAATTTTTGAAAGAAGAGTTTTT